>ERZ773267.98-NODE-98-length-65786-cov-11.239841_pt1 | contig 65786 bp, 61 predicted proteins | sample MGYA00511959_ERZ773267 | MGnify/ENA primary metagenome ERZ773267 (study PRJEB29015, sample SAMEA2738165) | human oral metagenome | biome: human oral; feature: human-associated habitat; material: saliva | place: China | collected 2240 ...
TACTTGCATTTTAAGTCTGATTTTCTATACTGAGAGTCAGACTTTTATGTTTTTTTTGAAAAAAATAATGCAACTCTTTTTCCATGAGAATATGCAGACAAACTGAGATCACCTCAAACTCAAGGAAGCTCCAGAAATCATCCGCCAACTCAGAAAAGTTCTTAGAGCAGCTCCTGGATATGTTTTTTGTGTACAAAACCGTGAGAAGAGATGGGAAGTTGAGCTTCAGAACTGGACTAACAAAGAGATTTCGGCAAGAATTGTCAAGCAGTATGAGAAACCAAATCCTCAAGCTCAATCTGCAATGCTGATTGCACTCCCCAACAAACAAGATAAACTCGAACTTATCGTACAAAAACTAACTGAAATCTGAATTCAGACTTTATTTTTATGGGCATCAGAAAGGTCAGTTGTCAAAAGTTTTTCTCCCAATAAGCAAGAGCGCTTACATAAAATTATGCAAGAAGCACTTGAGCAATCACGAGGATGGGAAATGCCTAAAATCCAATTTATTACCGATCTCAAGGAGCTTTATGAAGAATACCAACTTTGCATCTTTGATCTCAAAGAAAATAGCAACGGAAAAGTAAGAAGTAGTGATAAGCCTCTTCTCTGAGTGATCGGCCCAGAAGGAGGACTAACCGATAAAGATTACGAACAATTTGGAAACGAATGGTACGGAATCAATCTAGGAGAACAAGTCTTGAGGATGGAAACAGCAGCTATTATCTGATCTTGGCTTATCAAACAAGGAAAAATTAGCTAGCTAAAATTTATGATTTCATTTTCCAAAAAAGGAGACGTTTCACGTTTCTTTTTTTGTGTTTCGACTTGAAAAGAGGCAGTATTTGGATAATATCTGGATATTCTTTATTTGCTAAATCGTGCAAAGATGAAAAAACAAATATCCACTACCATCTGAATCCTTTCTTTTTTGGGAATATGTGTAAGCGGTGTAGTACTAGCAAACAATCAGCCAAAAATCATTATTGATTCAGCAACAAATAAAATTCTGATCCAGACATGAGGTCAGACTTTATCCCTAGAAGATGTAAAAAACCAGAGTGGAGGTAATATTCTATCTTGAACAACTACCACTCCCCTCTCTGGAAACCTAAATACTGGGACTACGACAACCCTTCCTACAAAAACATCTCTCCCTACAATAAAGCCGGGAGCAGAAACCTGAACAGAACTAGAAAAGGCAATTTCATGGATGTATGCTAATGGACTTACCAAATATGACACGCTCAGTGGTTATAGACCTCAAGATCCTGTATTGAGAGAAGAGTCTGCAAAAATTATCGCACAAGCATATCGCATTCTTGGATATCCGCAAGAAAGTAAAAACAGTCAATGTAGCTTTAGTGATGAAAAAAGTTTTGATAGTTCTCTCAGTGATTTTATCGCTGATAGCTGTAAATGGGGAATCTTTAAAGGATCAAATGGACAATTTCTCCCTCATAAAACACTGAGTAAGGCTGAATCCTTAACGGTTTTGATGAGAATCTTTGAGGGAAATAGCAGTAGCGAAAACTTTACTCCTCGATGGACAATGTACTTTGTAAAAGCAAAGGCTATTGGACTGACTAAAGAAGGAAATGTTAACTCACTTGATAGACCTACAAGCAGAGAAGAACTTGCATTACTCATCTATAGATTCAAAAACCTGATTTTGAATAAGGATCAAAATGCATCAGCCAAAAGTCAACTGAACAATGTAAATCAGAATCCAACTTCTTTTTTGCAGAATTATCTGACAGGAAGTATAGCTACTTGAACTAATACCACATGAGTAAATACAAATAATCCGATTCTAAGCTTATTGTCAGGGGGGAATGAAAGCTCTAGCTCTCTCAGCATCCTTAATAACCCTGAAATCACCGAAGCAATGCACCGAATGAAAGATGCATGACTCACTAGTGCAAGCGATATTAGCACTTACAACCCTTTTGAATATCTGACCAGAGAACAGGCTGCAAAAATGCTCGTACAGTTTGCCAAAATTGAGAACTTTAAGGCACTCTCTGGAGCTGCGTTAAATTGTAATTTCAAGGATGTTAACTACGCAAATGGAGGACTCGCAACAAGTATTCAACAAGCATGTCAGATAGGACTCATGCAAGGAAATAATGGACTTTTCTCTCCAGGACAAACGTTAGCAAAATCAGAATTTATTACTCTTTTGATTAGATTAGCAGAAGGGAAAAAATTAGATGAAAATCAGAATCCTTGGTGGAAAAACTATTTTATCAAGGCAAGAGAACTCGGACTAATCAATAATGATGATGCGCTTGCGATCCAATCCCCCATCACAAGATACGAAACAGCACTTATCTTTTACAGATTCTGGATCAAGCAGAAAATCCTGAGTAATCTCAACACTTCCCAACTCAAAAATGAACTTATCTCAACAGTAAAAGGTGCTGATGGTGAATTCCTCAATACCAGTGGAAATTACTCTGTAAGTATCGATGCAAATCTTCTTAAAAATCAGTTTTTTCAAGAGGGATTTGCGGAGTTGCTAGGTCAGAGATATAAGCTCAAGAAAACCAATATCACCACTTTTGATATCGCAAATGAAAGTTTTGTACGATATGGAGATCTCTTTTCTATTAGTAATGATAATAAGATAGGGAATATCAATATTATCGTATCCAATGGAAATATTATCGATGGAAACATTAGACTCTTTACTCCTGTGACAACTTGGAGGATTACTCCAAATGAGAAAACAACTGCATGGTTTTATCTCAAAAGAAACTAGAACAGTTTAAATTAAAAAAAGACTAGAAATCTGATTTCAGTCTTTTTTTGTTTATTACTAATTCTAAACTGTTTTTAGAAGATGAAGCTGTGCATCAGAAGGAAGTCCCTTCCTTGAATATGCAGTCGCAACGGTTTGAATATTCAGTCACAACTCTTTTATCTTGAAAATGCGTTGCTTGATTTCCTCTAATGAACAACAAAGCCCCCTACCACTAAGCATACTTGTAATTGAGGGCAATTCAGGCATTTTTGCAAGCTCCTCAATTTGTTCTATTGAATACTGAGAAAAATGTCTGATCATCCTTTTTGCATATTTTGGCTTATCATATAGCGAAGTTAAACTTCTCAGACCTCTTGGAGAATGAAGCACAAATGTCTGAATCTTGTCTGCTATCTCCTCCATAGCAAACATATCTGAAAGTGCATCTTGAGTTTTTTGGATCAAAGTATTAAAATTTTCTCTCCTTTCAAGGGCGTTGATTGCATTTTGTTTTTTCTCAATCTGATCTTTGAGATTATGATATACCCTGTCTGAAGATCATTTTTGCTGAGATTTTAACTGCTCAATCTCTGGAGTCAGATTTTCTTTTCTTTCTTGATATGCTTAATCAATAGTATCATAAAGCTTTTGCATAATTATTTTTTGGAGAAATAAATTATTCTGACGCAGTCGAAGAATCAGGTGTAGATGGTAAATCATCCACTCCAATATCACTACCTACTCAGAGCCTATTAGATATTTCAGCATCAACAAATTCTCTAGCTCTACCGTATTTCTTAGAGGAATATTCCATAAGTAATGGAGCGATTTTTTTGTTTTGATAATCCTTGGTATAGATAGAATTCATACTAAATACTTTGGAAGTTGCATTGTCGATATTGAGCTTGATATAGGATTTATAGTTAGCAATTCCTACAATATCCTGAGGTCCAAGGAGCGGAGCGTATTCTTTTTCCATAAATTCAGCATCAGGAGCACCGATTTTGAAGGACATCATAGTACCCACGTTACCAAATACTGCGGCCTTTACATCGGACTTTCCTCATTCTCCATTACCTTTCCCTGTTTCAAGCTGTGCGATGTACTGGTGAGCCATAATAAGTCCAAGTCTATACTTTCTGGCCTCAGACAAGATATCCGCAAAGGTTCCAGATACAAAGTTTTGGAATTCATCCACATAGAGATAGAAATCTTTTCTATCCTTTGGATCGAGCTTTGCTCTTCCCATTGCAGAATTATAGATCTTGGAAACAAGGATCATACCCAAGAGCTGAGCATTCATTTCTCAAATTTTACCTTTGGAAAGATTTACGAGAAGAATTTTTTGATTATTCATCACATCATCAAAATTGAACGCTGACTTGGTTTGTCCGATGATATTTCTGATAAGTCTATTGGTATTAAAAGATACAAACTTTGAAGAGAAATACGGGATAATTTCAGCTTTTTCTCTATCTCCCATAGCATTATAGGTTCTCTCTCGTCGATTTCTTACAACTGCATTAGTGACTTTAGCTACCTTAACTTCTCTATATGCCTCGTCAGTAAATAATCTTACTACATCCAGCAAGGTTGGCCTATCTTCAAAGTCCTCCAAAATAGTCAGACTTCCATATTTGAAATATTCTTGGATTCTTGGTCCAAAAATCTCTGGTCCAAACATTTTCAAGAAAATTTCTGTCGCATCATTTACCGTTCTATCTGCCTCATCAAGAGAATTAATTTCATAGAGATTAAGCCCCATTGGACGATCTTCATTTCCTGCATCAAAATATACTACATCCTTTGCTCTCTCTTTTGGCACAAAACTCAGTACATCTTCTGCAAGATCTCCATGCGGATCGATAAGACAAATTCCATCACCATTCCATAGATCCTGTCTAGCAATAGTCTGCAAGAACACTGATTTTCAAGTACCTGACTTTCCTATCATATAATGATGCCTTGTTCTATCTTCTCTCTTCATATAAACAGGAGAAAGCTGATTTCTGTAAATGTTTGTCCCCAAGAGAACAGCATTTTTATAGAGCTTATATCCGTAAACGGTTTTTTTATCTACAATTTCTTTTACGAACTGTTCTTCGCCTTTTGTGATGATTTCAAGTCCATTGATAGTTTCTTTACCATCAACTTCAGAGATAACTCCTGGATGTGCTGTTTGATACTCGGCAAGTGGAGTCAGCTTTTCTTCCTCTATTTCTCTAGAAGTTACGGCTCGATGATTGGTATAATCCTTAAGGATATCTGACAGTTTTCCATCTTTGAATTTTTCAGCAAGGATTCCTGTCATAACCTTTCCATTTCGCTCATCATCTGAAAACTGAGGAAGATTTGCTGGTGCTGGAAGAACTTTATATTGCATCCATTCAATAATTGGAGAACGATTATAGATACTATCTGGGAAATGGTAAAGACTACTCAACTCATTGGTTGAAAAGTAGCTATACTTGTAGAAAAATCCTGTCAAATAATACCCTACTCCGATTCTCCATAGAGGCTGGAAAATCCATGGAAACATATCGTGCTTGGTGTTATCATCAGAAAGCCTGTTTGCATATTCATCAGTATAGACATTATAAGCGGATTCCATTGCTTTTAGATTTTGCTTGGCTTGACCTTTGACATCTGAAGAAGAAACAATCAATAAACCTGACTTGTAGATTGGGTTTCCTGCTTCTTCACCGATGGTATTGAGTGCTTCTTCTTTGGCTTTTACCATTCTTACCATAGTAACATTAGCTTCTTCCTTTTGATTAGCTACGAGCTTTCCAGTTCGTCCCATAAAGATAACTGAGAGAAGCTTAAAAGGATTGAGCCAAGTACTTCGTGACCAAAGCGTTGTTTCATACAGTGAAAGATTTTTGTAGAGTCTATCTGCAGCTTTTTGACGTTTCGCATTGTATGAAGAATCTTCAGGCTTGATAACTAAGATTGCAGTCACGGTATCATAGATAGAGACCTTACTCATCGTATCGATCACATTATTGATCGGATCATCCGGAACTTGCTTAAAAGTTTTGATCGTATATACAGGGTCTTTTTCTGGTTCAAGAGGCATAATATCTGAGTATTTCTTTTGGAATGGGTTAGGTTTTTTAACTCTTTCTAGTGAACAATTGGCAAATTGAGCTGAGATTGCACTTTCTACAATTCCCTGATACTCTGGATAGGTACCGATAATAAAACTAAGCTGTCCCTGTTCATATTGATAAATCATAACGAGCTTTTGCTTCCCAAAAATCTTATGCATCATCGATTCCTTGGTACTAAGATCAGAAATCTTATGAAGCCCACTATAAAGCTGAGACATCCTTGACACCTTTTCTTTCATATCTTTTGCGATTTCCTTTTCTTGTTCACGATCTGTCTTTCCATCTGTCTTTGGAAGCATAACCTTGAGATAAATCATCCTGCTTGTATTGAGAAATGAGTAGATATATCTCATAAACACCCTTCCAATCCAAGTCAAAAGTACAATTGCTAAAATAACCAAAAATCCATATCCAATCCACTGCCCTACTTGATGCATTGTTTCAAGCCCTTGATCAACGATCTTTGCTGTTTCTCCGGTAAGATACTGTGTTTTAAGGTTTTGGATCATCTGTCCATGATCTGAGGCTTGATTTTGTCCAGAAACAATAGATGAAGTCTGATTTTTGTCTTCTTTTTGAGTATTTTGAGATGGAATTACAGGAGTTGTTTGTTCAGAAGAAGATTGAGAATTTTTGAGCGAATTTGGACGCTCAGAACCGTATTTATCTACATTACTTAAAAAAACAGAAATCTGAGAGTAGCCCCCCATTTCCTTAAGACACTCTGTCTTCTGAGCTCCCCATGCGGTAGAAGTAATCTTGGAAAGATTAGACTTAAGACTGCGATTGATATTGTACTGTTCTACTAAACGAGCATCACAGGTCTTTTCTCTATTTGGAGCTCCATGCTCACTATTTTGCTCAATAAAAGTAGTAATTTTAGAAAAACCTCCCATCTTACTCACACAATCAGATTTCTCTGCTCCTCGAGCAAGAGTAGTCAACTGAGATGCATTAGTATTAGCAGGATTAAGATTTAAGGTATCAAGCAGTTTCTGAGAACAGATTTCTAGAGTCATATTTTTGTTTTTGTGAGTAAATTTTTACTGCTCAATTATAGTGAAAACTAGCAAAAAAATCAAATTTTGTACATATATTTTACTTTTGACCGCCTAAAATATCAGAAATATTTTCATAAATTTTTTAAAGAATCCTCAAACTATTTTTTTCACAAAATCTCAACCTACACACTTTGCTCAAAATCTATTGATTTCTTGGTTACAATTGTTACACTGACAGTGTTTAGTTCTCAATTTAGCTACTCATGATGAATAAAAAAAATATTCTCTTGCTAATTATTGCAATTGTGTCGCTAGCTGGAGCGGTTTTTGCAATTAGATGGTCAAAACAAGTGGATCAACAACTCCAAAATCCTGAAATCTTCACTGCTCAAACCAACTCAGGAGAAGAGGAAGCTCAATATCTCAGTTCTGCGTTTGATAAAATTTTCTCCGGAGAAGATATGGCTAGCCTTTACGAAGGACAAACTGGAGATTTTAATACAGCAGGCGCAATTGATGAATAAAAATATACTCTCTGATCTTACCTTTACTGAGGCTGCTCAACTAGATATTTTTACTAATATTGAGGGAAGAAAGACGATCTTCTTAGACAATACTAATCCCCTAAAATACTCTATTCTAGCAAAAAATGCAAATATTGATATCGATGTAAACACCACTCGTGATGGATCAGAATTAAAAATTTTTATTCTGACTCCTGTGATCAAAGATCACCCCTCTAAAATCAATATCAATCTAAATCTCAGACATAACCGCTGTAAAATTGACTTGCACATGGTTTCTCTCGTCTTCTCTGATGCAGAGAATCAGGCCTGTGCTACTATTTACATGCAACCTAACATTCAGGACTCTTCAAGCAAATTACTTGAGGAAACAGTTGTCTTGAGCGAGAAAATCAAGGTAAGAAATCTTCCAATCTTGGATATTCAAGCAAACAATATTGCTGCTGCTCACGGAGCAAAAATTTATCGTCTAGATGAGCAAAAACTTTTCTACCTGCAATCAAAATGACTCTCAGCGCAACAAGCGAGATCGCTCTTGATTTCATCTTATCCAAATATGCTTTTTGAAGATACTATGGAAAAAGAAGAGGGAAAAGAGCAGATTATTGCTGAATTTTTAGATTTTGATGCTCAATATCATGCGTAAATACTTTGATTTACTCTTGGATTTACTAGAAATTGAAGATAAGGCTAGCTATGAGAAACTAGCTCAACAGATTGAAGATGCTCCTGCAGAGGCAAAGATACTCTTTGCTCATAGAGCTAGATTTATACTCTCCTGATATCTTGACCTCTTGAAATGAGAACTTGCTCCAGAAGAATTTGTCTTGCTCGGAGATGTTGAAAGTAGCATACCCCTTTGGCAAGAGGGGCAACTCAGCTCAGAAAAGCTTGTTCAATCATTATTAAATGGAGAAATTCCTGTAGAAGACGTAATCATCTTGGATCAAATAACCTGGCAAGTAATGCTCGGACAAGAACAAAGAGACCAGCTTCACAAAAAGCTTAAACAAGCTGGGAAAACACTTATTCTTGGTTAACAATTGGAATAGAGAAAAATATCCTAACAAAGAAAGACCCTCCAGATACTATTTCAGACTTTTAATTCTTATCTCTATATCACCATGGCTTACAGAAACAATGATATTCTCAACTCATTCAACAAGCTTGCTCGTAAATTTATGGCCTTTACTAAACATCAAAAAACTTTTGTATTGTTTTTGTTGGTATTTACTACAGCAGTTATCCTGTTACCAATGCTTAGTGTAGAGCCAACGAGTGATGACACTAGCGGTTACCATCTTTGGATTTGGAATCTCAAGCTCTTTAAGTCATTTTTGATCATGTTGATCTCACTTGCATGACTTTATGGACGAAATCTCCACTCTAATGTAAAAGCATTTATGGTAAAGTGTTTTGGTTTTAGAGAGTCTGAACCAATCTTGAACTTTATGTTTTTGTGGATGATCGTATCTGTATATATGCCGATGCTTGATATCGTTGCATTCTTGCCAACATTTACTGGTTCCATCTCGCTTTCTCGAGGAATCTGGGTTCAGCTTTTGATCCTACTCGTTGGAATCATTATTGCAATCAAAGAAGTACGAAAAGCTGCAAGTCAAAATTCACAAAAGACTAAAATTCTGAATATTGTGGATGATGAGCCACAACAGCCAAGAGTTGAGAATAAAAGAATTGTACAAAACCTTTTTGATGAAGAAGATATGGATTAAAAAAAGAAACTCCTATTATGGAGTTTTTTTTAGTAGAAAAAAATCAGACTTTTATTGACTTTTTAAATCTCGATTAATCGGTGTTTTCCCCTGAGATATGAGATAGCTATTGCACTGGGAGAAGGGACGAGAACCAAAAAATCCTCTATCCGCAGAAAATGGTGAAGGATGTGGGGACTTGATAATCAGATGTTTTGACTGATCGATCAGTGAGATTTTTTGCTGAGCAAATGCTCATCGGAGGATAAAGACAAGTCCTTGTTTTTCTCTCGAAAGAACTGAGATTACAGCATCAGTAAAGCGATGTCGCCCCGCATCTTTATGAGAATTGGGAGAGTCTTTGCGTACGGTTAGTCCTGCATTGAGAAGAAAAACCCCTTGCTCTGCTCGCTTTTGGAGATTTCACGATGCAGGAGGATCAATATCCAAATCAGATTTCAATTCTTTAAAAATATTTCTTAGAGAAGGGGGAATTCTGATGCCCTCTGGCACAGAAAAGCTTAATCCATGTGCCTCTCATACACCATGATAAGGGTCTTGTCCAAGAATCACAACCTTTACTTGATCAAAGGGGGTGAGATCAAAGGCACGGAAAATATCCTTTCCTGAGGGGTAAGTAATAAAACCTTTTTGGTGTTCGGAAAGGAGAAAATCCTTGATCTGCTGAAAATAAGGTGAGGAGAATTCAGCTTTTAAATGTTCTCTCCAAGAGGGATGAATATTAACGGAGTCTGGATTCATTTTTTGGGAATAGTCCGGATAAAAAGATCAGAGTTAATGGAGATTTGATTGTTTTTATGCTTGTTCTGCGAGAATTTGTGCTTTACATTAATTATTAAATCAAAAGAGAGTATAGTAATTTAACTATTTTTTTCAAACGGAAGAAATAAAAAAACTGTGACAAAAAAAACTCACCACAAGAGTGAGTTATTTTATATATCGGAATCAACTTAGAAAGGAAGATCATCACTTGAAGATGATGCAGATTCTCCTTTTTCTACTCTTCGGCAAGTGATAGAGTTGAAGTATCTACCTGGTTGATTTTTAGATTCGTTTGCTCTAGCATTGAGGTGAACAGTGATAACATCACCCATATTTACATCTGAGAGAAGATTGATCTTGTCTCTAAAGAAATCTACAGCGATTGAACCTTTGAATTCTCTATCAGAAATTTCTTCCAAAACGATAGTTTGTTTTTCGATGTCACCAGCTCCGATAGTTTCTCTAGGTCCGATGTACTTTACAGTTCCTTGGTATTGCATAATGTGTAGTAAATAATAGATAAAATGAATTTACTCGTTTTGTAATTTACATTTTTGTACAAGAATTGCAAGGGAAAATCTCTTTTTTGATCAAAAAGAGTACTGCAAAGGTCAAATAACAGTCTGCAATATTAAAAACAGGGAAATTTCAAAGTGAAATAAAGTCTCTCACTCCTCACAAAAATAGCCTATCCACAAGGTTTCCAAGCGTTCCTGCAATCAGCAGGATAAATATCCAAGTTGAGACAGCTTTTTTGTAATACAAATAGACAAAAAATCAGAGTGCTAAGAGCGATATGCACCAGATTAATATTTGATTGATATGAATCCCTCGAGAAATACCGTGATTAAAAATAGGAGTTAAAAAAAAGAGAGACTCCCCTATTCTAAGGTCATAAAAAGCATATTTTGTCCCCCGATCAATTAAGAGAAGAACAAGGATCAAAAATCAGATTTTTATCTTATTCATTGTAGTTTCTACTAATAAATGAAATGGAGTATAGTATTCTTATCGCAAAAAACAATAATAACTTCAAAATAAGCTTGACATTATCTATAATAATGATATAAGTTTATCGTTTTGAGTAAAAAATCACCTCAAGACAAAATATCCCCCACAATATAAGTAATCAAAAACACAAGATTATGAACGAAGAAAGCAAAGAATCAAGGAATCCAAGAACTCTCTACTTCTTCCCTAAAGGGTTGAGTACAAAAGGAAGGACAACATACCGCGCTGCAAAAAGACATCTCTTAGCGATATCTCGCCTCCCTGCAGAAAAGTTCCTTACACTTCTAAAGAAGAGAAAAGGGAACCTTTCCAATTGCTGCTATCATGTAACAGAGTATGTCTGCATTGGAAATGAGTTTTCCAAGTTCTCTATCCGTCTAGGATATGGGGAATTTAAAAACGGGCTTTCCTTTAAAGGTCTACAAGGTCTCACCTACCTCTCACTAGCGAACTCAACTATTAATGGAACGCCAAGAATCGAAGAGAGCCGGATCAAATTCCTACGCTTTGGATCATCTAAAATTCATGGTCAAGCCTTATTGGATGACATCACATCTAACAGCATCGACTTTGGTCAGGCAAGATTCAATGGAGAGGGATCCATGAAGATGGTATACTCTACGGGTCCTCTGAATCTAGGAGAATCCGTCTTTAAGAGTGGACTCAGCTTGGAAGAAGTTGGAGCAAAAAGTATCAATGCGGGCTCCACTAATCTTGGAGATCTTACTCTTGGGAACGTGTACTTTGAGTCTTTCTATACAGAGGACGCTATAGCCCGAAAAGTTACTATTCAAGGTAGTAAGTACTCACCCAAGGAAAATCTCCTCGATACGAGTCGGATTCACAATCAGAAGGGGGATCCTCTCCAAAACTCTCTAGCAACTCGGCTAGCACTGGCTATAGAGGAAATGAAGGATAGGGACTACTAGCTAGGTTGATCTCACAGTATTCTCTGTTTTTTAAAGAAAAAATAGATAATGCCTACTAATATTATATGAAATACAAGAAGAAAAAAGTCAGACTTTCTTCTTTTTTTGTTAATAGCAAAAGATGACTCTATCTATGGAATGCCATAAATAAGTCCTCTGGGTTAGACATAGGGAGAGAAGTTCCTCTCCCGAGATAAGTGGTACATTATTTCATTTAGCACATGAAGAGCTCAGAAGAAATGCCATGAGCATCAAGATATCCTCTAAAACTTTCAAGACTTTTATTGCTTCATCCTTCTGCAAGGATATGGATTGAGTCTAGAACATCTAGTTTTTTGTGTAAAAATAAAAAATCGATAATCCTTATCAAGTGCTCGATAAGATACTCAACTGCCACATAGCTATAGACTCGATCTGCACAATGATCACTCTCTAAATCCAGTTGAATACTGGGATTTATTTTTTGGAGGGAATCTAAATCTGAAGCCGATAATCTCTCCTTTTTAATTCTCCACATTATTTCAATTTTACCTGAATAAGTCGACGCATCTCAGATCTGATAAAAAATCGGCAACATCGGATATTTAATTTTGAGATAAAGTTTTACAAGGTACAGACTGAATTCTACAGTAGGAAGTTTGTAATTGAAAACAAACCTCTTTTCATCATTTTGGCTGAAGTGTAAATGTAATTTTGTCATCAACTCTTTGTTCTTTATTTTGTCCATTTACCGAGCATTCAAACTGATATGGTCTGAAAGTAAGAGTTAAAGAGTCAGATTCGTTATCATTAAGTTTTAATTTTGTAAGTTGATAATCAGAATCCTGCGTAAAAAATATCGATGCAGTCTGATTTTTATCTTCTTTTGTATCTTGATCCTGATTTGAAGACAAAAAAGTATAGGTAATAGGCTGATTTTGCTGACTTTCTCAACCTTTTGAAAGTGTCAAAGTAGCTTGATCATATTGCTTTCCTTGATAAGAAGAGGAATTGAGAATTTGGAGAAAAAAAGTATCAAAATCTGATTTTACTTGCTCGATTTTGGTATTAGATTTGAGAGATGCAAGATGAGATCTATTGAATCAGAGTCCGATAAGCATCAAAACTCCAATAATGATAACTACAATAATGATTTCGATCAAGGTAAATCAGCTTTTTCTTTTTATTTTCATAGTTATAGTCATCAAAAATTAAACTCCCACATTTTCCATTACAGAAAATACTACTCCAAAAATTCCTGATGCTACAAAAGCAACCATCACTCCCATAAAAATAAGGATTACTGGTTCAAGCACTTTTGAGAACTGAGAAATCTGATTATCCAACTCTTCTTGATACATTGAGATAATATTTGAGAGCGCATCTTCAAGATTCGCCGTTTCCTCCCCTACCTTGATCATCACGGCCACATTAGGATAGATGAGATGCGACTCATACTGTATTGTATCAAATATTGTTTTTCCAAGCTGTAGTCCTGAAATAATATTTTCAATCATCTCTTTATATGCAGGGATATCCAAAACTCCTCTCATCAAACGGAATGTCTGAACATAATCTAGCCCTGATCAGATCATAAGCTTGGTATATCTTACTCGCTTGATCAAATAGTAGGTTTTTGTCATAGATCAGAGCATAGGAGTATTGAGCATAAAGCTTGATAGCCACTTTTTACCACTATCTGTAGTTGTATAAATACCACCTACGACCAATCAAGTTATGAGAACAATCAGAATTTTTCTCCAAGAAGCAACAAAGAAATCTGACATACCCTTAAGGATCAAGGTAATTCAAGGTAGTTTCTGGTCCCCTCCTGCAACCATATCTAAGATATCAGGCAAGACGCTAGAAAACAAGAAAAGTACCGCTCCTACTGCCATAATAATCAAAATTACTGGATAGGTAAGCGCAGACTTATATCTATTTTTGATGCTCTCAAGATAGGTATACTCATTTGCAAGCTCCTGAAGAACAACATCGAGATTCCCTGTATTTTCTCCTGTTTTTACAATAGAAGCATCTGACTCATCAAAGTACTCTGGCAAACGAGAAAGTGCATAAGAAAAACTCTTTCCCTCATTAAGATGAAAAATAATAGAGGTCGCAACCTTTTTGAGCGCATAATTGGTAGTAGATTGTTTGATCGTTTCTACTGCTTGTAGAATAGAGACCCCACCTTTGAGCATATAGACAAGCTGTTTATAGAAAAGAATCTTATCCTTTACCGAAAAGGACTGCATATCCATACTCTGCATCAATGAGATGACCATTTGTTCAATTCGTCAGATTTTTTTTGTTTCTTCTGGCATAGGAAATGATTAAAAGATAAGAGAATTATTTAAAGTAGTATGCAACAAGTTTAAGTTCTGTCTCTTGAGACTCGGAGTAAGCCATCATATCATAACTTACTTCTTCAATATGATAGAGAATACGATCATTAGGCTCGGAAATAATATACTTTTCAATATTATCTACAAAAGAAACCAATTCATCTTTGGATGGGAAAACCACCTTAACAGAAATAGGAATCTTATAAAACTGACTCTTTTGATCGATCAAAGTTCCAGATCAGATTTCAATACTGTGGATTTCTCCATTTCTTGGAGAAGATGAGCTCGAAGGCTCAGATCTAATAAGATATTGATCAAGATTTTTAAGAATTTTCTTCTCATCAACTCCCATTTTATCAGATTTTAGTCCTCAAAGTTGAAGATAGGATCTAACGGTATGGAGTTGATCACTAACAGAAGGATCTATCGAATCACAGTTTGTTTTATCATTAATACAGCTCAAGACAAGATCTTGCTGATGTTCTGCAATTTTTCGTGTTTTTTTCTGACTGGTAATATGAGCTATCTCCTCATCCAAAGATCAGTTTTTTTGCTGTTTCTGTAAATATTCTTCTTGTGTTGTCTGAAAGGTTGACCAAGCTTTTGGCACATAATTGGCTCCAACAATCACACTTAAAATAAGGAGAATAATAACGTAAATCTTATATTTTGCAGTTACAACTCTTGCTACCTGAAGATGACTTTCAGAAGCTACACTTTGCACCTCTGCAGCCATCTGTTGAGAATAGGCAGAGGTATTTTGTTGTTGAATAAGATTATTGATGAGAGACTGATCCTGTGTTGGCATTATTAACTACGTTAGCAGATAAAGTAAATTTGAATGTTGAACCCTCTTCAGATTTTTCGTACTTTCTAACAGAAATATCTGAAAGAAAGTCTAGTCCATTAAACTTATCAAGTAGTCCTCCACTTCCGAAACGATTTCCATAAAGCACTTTCAAATTAGAAACCTCTCCGTTGAGAGAAAGTTTTTCTAAGTCTACTTTAAACTCTGAAAGTTGGACTCCTCCTCTAGACTCCTCTACTGACTTGATCGTATCTAGGATTTCAAGGATACGATGTACATAATCTGACCATGGAATACGAGAGGTTTTACTTTCCAAATCTTGAATATGCAGATAATGAGAAAAGTTTTCATCAGCCAAAAGAGATGAAATCTGATTTTGCTTATCGGAGATCCCCTGATCTAAGACACTAGACTGTCTCTGAAGATAATAGCTATATCCGTATAATGCTCCCATAGCTCAGATCCCCAAAAGAAATAGGGTAAGCAACAAATAGTAATATCTCTGCCAAGATTGTGTTTGCTTTGATAAAGCCATTAGAAAAATTTAAAAGAATAAATCACTTATAAGTATATCCCTTTTGTAAAAATATGCAAATTTTGAATCGAGAAAAACTTATTAAAAATTCCTAGTCCCTCTTGCAAATAAGCATAAAATCACTATAAAAAAACAAATTGTCAGTTGGTAATATACAATTTCAATTGGTAGTAGATTTTTATTTGATTAAGGCACGATATCATGCTTCGTTCGCATACTTGCTGATCACTTACAGCAAAAAATATTGGAGAAACCGTGAAACTCTCAGGATGGGTAAACAAGAGCAGAAACCTTGGAGGAATGCTCTTTATTGATCTTAGAGATAGATATGGGATCACTCAGATTACTCTAGATCCTGCAAAGGTAAATTTTGAACTCCCAGAAATCAAGGCAGAATATGTACTTCAGGTAGAAGGGAAAGTTATTGCAAGACCTGATACCATGATCAACAAAGATATGATCACCTGAGAAATCGAGGTAGAACCCACAAAAATATCAGTTTTTTCAACTTGTAAAGAATTACCTTTTTCTGTAGATCATGAAAATCCAGTAGGTGAAGATCTTAGACTTGAATATCGCTATCTTGATCTAAGAAGAAAGACCATGAAAGAAAATGCAGTAATGAGGCATAAAATCGTGATGGAAACCATGAACTTTTTTGATAAAAAAGAGTTTTTACATTTAGAGACGCCAACTTTTGTAAAGAACACCCCAGAAGGATCTCGTGAATATGTTGTTCCTGCCAGATTCGAACCAGGAAAATTCTTTGTGCTTCCTCAATCTCCTCAGCAATTTAAGCAAATGCTCATGGTAGCTGGATTTGATAAGTATTTTCAGATTGCGAGGTGTTATCGTGATGAAGATCCTAGAGGAGATCGCCAACCTGAATTTACCCAAGTGGATTTTGAGCTCTCTTTCGTAGAGCAGCAGGATATTTTGGAGCTCATTGAAGAATATTTTATGCACTTGTCTGCAAAATTTTATCCAAATAAAAAAATAAAATCTGAACCATTCCCAGTTCTCACTTGGAAAGAGGCAATGGATTTATACGGAATTGACAAGCCAGAACTCAGAGTAGATAACTTTACTTTTCACGAAGTAACTGACTGGGCTAAGAAATCAGACTTTACTGTTTTTCAACAAGCACCATATGTAAAAGCACTTGTCTTGCCTAAGGAAATGGGAAGATCAGAAGTGGAAAAGAAATACGAATTCCTTGCAAAATCTTTCGGATCAAAGGGAATGCCTTGGCTTTGCTTGAGCAAAGAAGAAGGATTAAAGGGATCAATTGCAAAATTTATCAATGAAGCAGCTCTTGAAGAACTCAAAAAAATCACTGGAGCAACAGAGGGGACAACCATCATCTTTCAGGCTGACACTTGGCTCAAGGCTTGTGAGTATCTTGGGAAACTTAGAATTGAAGCGATCAAGCAGCTCGACCTTTTGAAAGGGAAGGAAGATGAATTGGCTTTTTGCTTTGTAATTGATATGCCTCTTTTTGAAGAGGGAGACGATGGGGAACTGGGAGCTACCCACCATCCATTTACCAAGCCAACAGACAAAGATATTGAATTTGTAAAGAAGCTAGGAAACAAGATTGCGAACGGAGAAAAAATGACCGATGAAGAAAGAGAACAGCTCATGGAAGTAAAGTCTGATTCTTATGATATTGTATTGAACGGATATGAACTTGGTGGTGGAAGTATTAGAATCCACGACGCAGAGCTACAACATGCAATTTTTGCACTTTTGGGACTCAGCGAACAACAAATTCAAGAAAGATTCGGACATTTGCTCAAATGTTTTGCCTATGGAGTACCGCCTCACGGAGGATGCGCCTTTGGACTTGATAGAATTGTGATGCTTTACCAGAATATGGAAAACATTCGTGAAGTAATCCTCTTCCCGAAAAATCAGAAATACCGCGACTTGATGCTCAATGCTCCAAGCGATATCGGAGAAGGGTTGATTCATGAATTGGGACTAGAAGTTTTACCACAAGAAGAATAAAAGAAAAAGAAGTCTGAAGGAGAAATGAGGTTCTTTATCAGACTTCTTTTTTATTTTTTGTGAAGATTATTGTTGAACTCCTGGTGTAATATCTGAGCTTGGGATTTCTGAAGTTTGCTCGAGTTTATCTAGAGAGGTTGTATTTTCCGTTTCTGTCTGAACTGGAGCTTGCGGAACTCATGCACCAGCAATCTGATCAATTTTGTTGATAGGATTTTGAACAAATTCCTTAGTATTTGCAAGGGCTTCAGATCCCATATCCTTGGTTTTTTGAATTACTTGTCCAATTCCTTGATGGAGCTGAGAGACCAATCCTTGTTGATCTGAGTGATTTTCCTGAGACTGATTTAAGGTTTCTGAAACCTGATTGACTACAGGAGCAGTGATATTTTGGGCTTGATTTACCACATTTTGAGTAGCATTTTGCACTGCAGAAACTGGATTTTCTACAAAATCAGTAGCATGATCTTTCATATTGGAGATTGCTTGTGTTGAGTTCTCCACAATCTGAGATCAGACTTGTTGTGTTTTTTGAAGCGTAGCTTCAACTGATTGCGTTGCTTGTGAGGCAAGATTTTGTGCAGTTTGAGCTGTTTGCTGGGCAACATTGGAAACCGTATTCGCAATATTTCCTGGTGCAGAAGCAACCATTTGTGCTGCTGAATTTGCAGTGTTAACCACCGTATTTGAAATATTTTGAGTAGTATTTACGACAGAGTTAGTAATTTGCTGTGTTTTTGCCAAGAGTCCTTGGGTACTAGCAACAAGCTTGTCAAAGAATCCAGGTTCTGACTTGGCTTGTAATGGGGCAGATTGCCCAGCTTGAGGAGCTTGCTGTGAAACAGTATTTGCAGCTCAAGACAAAGGATCTGGCTGTCCAGTCGCTTTGGCGATAAAAGAAGCTGAACTTTTGAGCATTCTATCAAAGAAACCTTCTTTTTTTGGTTGAGAATTTACAGAGCTCAAATCTACTGTTTGAGGAGTTTGTTGATTTTCTGGCATTGTATTTTTGTAGAAACTAAAATAAGTTCTTATATTCATTATAGCTGTTTTTTTATATTTGTCAAAAAAATGAGAGAATTTTGCTTGTATTAAAGCTTAAGTTCTGTACAATGGGGTCAGATTTCTTTTTCTCTTATTTTGAATAAAAAGATTTTAACTGGATTATAAGAACTAAAAAATGAATAAAATCCTGATCTGTAGCTATGATACTACATTCCTCCCAGAGAAAAAAACTCCTGAAGCAGCATGCCGAGACATCAAATGTGCTGAAGAAATCACAATTGCTCCTGGAGAGATCAAACTCGTAAAAAGTGGAATCAAAACCTATATTCCAACTGGTCGATACTGTAGAATGTATACTAGAAGCTCTCTTCCCCTCAAAAATGGTCTCATGCTCGCAAATAGCGTAGGAATCATTGATAGCGACTATAGAGGAGAATATCTTATGCAACTTTTTAATTGCACGCAGGGACCAATTACGATAACAAAAGAAACAAGACTCTGTCAGATCGAATTTTGTCCACATTATCGAGGAAATCAACAGTTTTGAACAAGCGATATCCCAACAATTGAAACCCGTGTAGATACGGATCTTTGGGAAAGATTTGATGAAGAATTTAGCTCAGAGAGAGGAAGCTGAGGATTTGGATCGACAGGGAAAAACTAATTTCTTATTCATAAGAGAGAACTAACTATTTCTAAACATTATAAAAAAAGACAAAAATCAGACTTTTATTTTTCGTTTTCTATTGACGATGAAATCACTTATAAAAACACCAACTCAAATCAAAAATATTACTGAATCTTGTAAATATCTCACAGAACTGCTTTATACTCTTAAAGATGAGACGAAAGCAGGAGTTAGCTTGATTGAACTTGAGGAATTTGCAGATCAATGGATCAAAAAGAGAAATTTGAAAGGAGCATTTAAGGGATTTGAGTGATTCCCCGCAAATCTTTGCCTCTCGGTAAATGACTGTGTAGTTCACGGAATTCCAGATGATACGATTTTGAAAAATGGAGACTTACTCAAGATTGATGCGGGATTGATTTATGAAAAGGGAGTTTCTGACTCTGCTATCAGCGTGATTGTAGGCGATGCCAGTGCTAATCCGCTCGGTGCTGATCTAATCAGAGCAACAAAAGCTTCTCTCGATCGTGGAGTTGCAACGATCAAAACAGGTGGTTTTGCCTATGATTATGGGAAAGCTGTCCTCAATACGATTACCAATGAAGGATTCAGAGTTTTGAAGACTTTAAGTGGGCATGGAGTGGGAAATGATGTGCATGAGATGCCTCTTTTCCTCAACTACCCTGCGGCTACAATGAAGAAAATCCAATGGACTCCTGGAATGGTCGTAGCTCTAGAGCCAATCACTGCAGTAGAATCTGACGATGTCGTATATCATGAAAGTGACTGGAATCTCTACTGTAGAAAAGGAGATCTCGGAGCACAGTGGGAATATACGGTTTTGATCACTGAAAATGGACCTGAGATTTTGGCTGGAGTAACTGAAGATTGGTATTAGAAAGCTTTTAGCAGACAAATGGAGAAAATGAAAAAAGCACGAATTATTGGATTATGTGTTGGATTTTATTTTTTGATATATTGAGGAATAACTTGGCGATTAAGTTTTAGAGCTCCCCACTCAGATCCTTACCAAAATTGCATTACCATCGATGAATATCTCGATCAAGCACTAAAGTATCATACAAGAGAATTTGTCACCTATTACAATCAGCAGTATCTGGATCGAACAAAGAAGCTCCAAGCTGCTGGGGTAGAAAAAGCTCCCATAGACAAAGATCAAATTTTTAATCCTTTTTCTCCACACTGAGATTTTAGAGATTTTGAGAGATTTGGGTGGGAAAATAACACAACGCTTGCAAGTCTTGCTCCTGGTGTCAAAAGTCCAGTCATAACGAGAAGTCAGCTTTTTAAGCTTATTCCTCCACCAAATCATACCAAGATGATTCAAGATTTTGGACGAAAGGAGGACAAGACGCCAACCTGTATTGATGGAAGAATCAATTCAAACCCTGAGTTCTACTCTATTGGTGATTTTAGAAGAAAACACAAAAATAAGACCGACTTCATTGATGGTAAAGCCTTTGATCAACGGCACCAGCTCTATCGGTTTTATCACTTTGAGGGTTACATCTTAGAACCCGAGACTCGAGAATTACTCTATAAGGATGGCGGCATCACTTCAGTGTATAGTTGAATGTTTGAAAGTGATTTTGCTCCTGAGATCGTAGATATAAGATCATATTTTATTTGGGATACTTTTCTTAATGAGGATCAAAAACAGTTGTATTTGTGATCTAAAATTATATAATACTCTTTGCTTGCAATACAAATATTCAAAAAAACAACTAAAAAAATAAAAATTGTATGAAAACATTCATTTATCTTGCACTTGCAGTGCTTCTCTTTTCTTGTAATCAAGATGAGATTGTTCGTGACTCTGTAAACGGAGCTGAACCTACTAACATCCAGACAAGAGCTACCATCAGAAATCAATCTGTGGTTCGCATTCTCTCAACAGTTCCACACTACTATGAGTGGGATGCTACTGAGAACCCCAATCACTATAATTGGTGTGCTCATGCAGCACTAAAAATGGTTGGTGCCTATCATGGCACCTATCATACGCTTGATGAAATTCATAACTATTTCAAGCGATCTAAGAACTACAGAAACGATAGGAATGGAGATGGCAAATTCGTAGGATCTTTGTATGAAATCCTAATAGCTGCTCGGGACAACTACAAGTTTGTCAATACAGGAAGAAATGGGGAAACCATTAACGACATTGACCGATTCTTTCAACGATTGAAAGATGGGGTTGATTACAAAAAACCTGCTATTGTCCCCTCTACCTATAACGAACCCTATGGACACATGTATCCTGTGGTTGGTTATTCTGCTGAATTTGATCAAAATGGAAAGGTTGACTACTCAAAAGCGTTTCTCTACTTGAGAGATTCTAAACTTAAGAAACCTTTCTATCAAGATTATGATCTTGTGGTTGATGTACGGACATTTTATAACTCTCGAGCTTCGAGAGACATCCTAATCATCAAACCCTAGTAATAACTAGTTATTGCAAGTCTTTCCTCTTAGAGAGTATCTCCTCTAAGAGGATTTGTTTTTTTACTAAGCTTCCCTAAAATACCTATTTATCTTACTATAAAACTATGAAAATTATCTTATAAATGAAAAAGTAGACTCATAATCACAGTCTGAGTCTCCTTAATTTATTTCACCAGCACTGCTAATACAAGGGAAATTTCCAAATTCTCCAATTGTAGTTTTCAACTTGTATTTATAATCAAAACAAGAACTTCTTGTTTCAAGGCTTCTTGTTCCTGCTTGAGGTATTGAATAAGAGGGCTTTCCTCTTCTATCAATTAGAGCTTTTACATTCTCTCTTGTTGCAAAAGAACGAATGAGTGCATCAAATTCTTGAGTAGGGGCATTATCAATGACATCAAGAATTTCTCCAGAGGATGCTTGATTGACTTGCTTGTTGAGATACTTCTTGACCAGTGCGTTCACTCCTAAAGAAGTAGCCAGATTCAAATCATAATCATCCTTTAAACTCCAATTAGGCATCTTGTTCAAATTATTAGTACCTCCTAATTTTACGAACTCATCAGCCACAAGTTTCATAACTGACTCCAATTCGTCTTGAGAGAGATTCCTCCAATTAGGAAACATCTCTTGCTGATCAGACAACGCTAGATCAGCCAACAAACCATACTTATTCTGAGAGATCAAAGTAGAATACTCCTTGATCAATTCAGAATTCTGCACTTTTGATTGTTCTTGCTCGAGAACTACCTCATTAGAACAACCAAAAAGCATCACCATACTGAGGAAAATCATAATTCCCCAAAAAAATTTTGCTTTCATAAATGTATTCTTTAGATTAAGAAAATAGAATTAGTATTTCTCTGATACCGAGATGACAATACCATACTAATACTAATACAAATATCAAGAGAAATATAAAGATTCCCCCCTTGCTTTTTTTAAAAGAAACCATATAAGAACATTAAGTTGATTTTAATGAGATAGGAAACATGATGAAAAAAGCACGAATTATTGGAGCATGTGTTGGACTTTATTTTTTGATATATTGAGGAATAACTTGGCGATTAAGCTTTAGAGCTACTCACTCAGATCCTTACCAAAACTGCATTACCATCGATAAATATATTGATCAAGCAGAAAAGTATCATACAAGAGAATTTGTTACTTATTACAATCAGCAGTATCTGGATCGAACAAAGAAGCTCCAAGCTGCTGGGGTAGAAAAAGCTCCCATAGACAAAGATCAAATTTTTAATCCTTTTTCTCCACACTGAGATTTTAGAGATTTTGAGAGATTTGGGTGGGAAAATAACACAACGCTTGCAAGTCTTGCTCCTGGTGTCAAAAGTCCAGTCATAACGAGAAGTCAGCTTTTTAAGCTTATTCCTCCACCAAATCATACCAAGATGATTCAAGATTTTGGACGAAAGGAGGACAAGACGCCAACCTGTATTGATGGAAGAATCAATTCAAACCCTGAGTTCTACTCTATTGGTGATTTTAGAAGAAAACACAAAAATAAGACCGACTTCATTGATGGTAAAGCCTTTGATCAACGGCACCAGCTCTATCGGTTTTATCACTTTGAGGGTTACATCTTAGAACCCGAGACTCGAGAATGGCTCTATAAGGATGGCGGCATTAGTTCAGTATATAGTTGAATGTTTGAAAGTAGCTTTGTCCCTGAGATCGTAGATATAAGATCATATTTTATTTGGGATACTTTTCTTAATAAAGATCACAAAATGTGGTATTGGTAATCTAAAATCATATAATACTCTTTACTTGCAATACAAATATTCAAAAAAAACAACTTAAATAAAAATTGTATGAAAACATTCATTTATCTTGCACTTAATTTGTCGAACTATGAAAATCATCTCACGAAATGTCAATGGAATTAGAGCCGTACTGCAAAAAGGTTTTCTCGATTTTGTAAAGCAGGAAAATCCTGATATTCTTTGTCTTCAAGAAGTAAAAGCCTTTGAACATCAGATGCCGACTGAACTCAAATTTGCGATGCAAGACTATGACTATATCTGGCACCGCAGTGAAAGGCCTGGATATGCGGGGACTGCGATCTTTTACCGTAAAGATCTAAAAATAGAGAAAAGTCTGAATTCTTTCGATGATTGCCCGATAATGAACGATGATGGAAGGGTAACCGCAATTGAGTGGTCAGATTTTGTGCTTTTTAATATCTATTTCCCAAATGGTGGGGACAGAGCTGATGGAACAGAAATGCTCAGCTATAAACTCAAGTTTTACCAAGACTATCAACAAGAAGTTCAAAGGCTGATTCAAGCTGGGAAAAAAGTGATTACCACAGGAGATTTTAATATCTGCCATCGTCCCATTGATATTGCTAGGCCAAAGGAAAACGAAAATTCAATCGGATTCCTTCCTATTGAGAGAGCTGAGATGGACAAAATGGAATCTAGCGGCTTAATAGATGTTTTTAGATTTCAAAATCCAGAGCTTACCGATAAGTATACTTGGTGGAGCTATAGAGCAGGCGCAAGACCTAGAAATGTAGGTTGGAGATTGGATTATTTCTGGGTGAGTAAGAATATGCTTGATCATCTCTGAGAAATGAAGCATCATGATCAAGTCCTCGGTTCTGACCACTGCCCTATTGAATTGCTGATAAAATAACACTAAAATAATAGTCTAAAAAATTTTTATTGATATAAGAAAAATGCGATGAGAAGTCAGATTTTTTTCATCATTTTGGGAGCATTAGTTTTGAGTGGCTGTGTAGTAAAATTCAAATCTCAGGACATAAACCAACTATCATACAACACTACAAAAGAAGGGAATTCTGATTTTGAAAAACATTCTTTTACTTGATTTTGAGTAGAGCCATTTTGGGACTTTACTTTAAAAAGTGGAGAGTTTAGCTTTAACGATCCTGAAGGAAGCAAGAGCTATCTAGTAAGGGGAACAGAAACTGAGGGAAGCTATATTTTTTCTGGAGAGAATATTAGTTGAGAACTTATCCTTGAAGAGTGTCAAGATGCAAGTAAAGGCGATCTTCATCAATACACAATTTCCTTGATACTTGATGGAGAAAATACCTATGAAGGGTGTGCCGATCCTGAAAAATAAGTATTTCCCGCAAATAGATAAAAGCCCCTAGATATGGGCTTTTTTAATTAAAGAAATTTTTCTGTAATAATCTTTTGAAGCTCAGTCTGGATTTCTTGGATAGAGAGATTAGCATTGATAGGATGCCAAGAAAATTGCTGAGCAAGTTTTTGATGTGCAGATCTTACTACTTGCATCAAAGCATCATTTTGCTCATGAGCATGATTTTTCTCAACACCTGACTGAAATCTCTCCCCATCAAAAAAGAGATCTAAGTCTGATTTAAGCAAATGTTCATTGATTTGCAGAAGGAAATCATAATCAAGACCACTTCCCAGACCTCGAGCAATTCCAGTTCCTACATAGTCTTCTGCGATGATCCACGTTCATTGTTCGAGCTTTTCTTGTAATAAGGGCTGATATTGAGTACGGTTAAGAACCTGCAAAAGCTGAAACTCTCTTGGAGAAAGATCATGAGGATTGCCTTTTCTGAGATATTCATTGAGCAAAGGACCAGAGGGAGACAGATCATAGATTGCATATTTGAGATATTCAGCCTGCAATCCTAGACTTTTAAGTCGATCGATCAATAAGTGTGCTTGTGTAGACTTTCAGAGATTATTGATACCATACAGTACGATCAGCTTTCATCTTTTTTGCATTTTTCTATACTAGAGAATTAAAAATTCACATTTAGTCTATACTTTCTCATGAGAAAATCAAGTACGGTTTTTTATTTTTTCTGATTGTTTTTGAAAAGAAAATAAATAAAATCTGAAATAGATTTGGTTGCTATGAGCAATAAAAATAAACAACATTTTTTACACTATCAAATACGGTAAATCTATGACCTTTTTCTTGATACTATTGATCATTTGAGCAGGAGCTTCTTTGCTATTCAGAGAGAGCTATCTTGGAGAATTATCAATGAGTTTCCTCCCCTACTGGTGAGCTGTAATGAGTATTGGGCTCTTGATAAGCCTTTGGGGACTCTGGAAATATCTCCACTGAAAAAAAGAAGAGAAAACCAGATTCTGGATTCAGTTTTCTACTCTCTTTGTAGTAGGATTTGGGAGTATTCTTGGGGTTTTTCTCTGGAAATTTCACAACTTCTATAATCATTATCAACTCTCTGGAGATAGCCAAGCAAAATTGAAAGTTCTCTTTTCAAATATCTACAAGGATAACCTAGGATATGATGAGCTAACCGGAACTCTTGCAAGAGAGAATCCTGATGTAGCAATGTTTGTCGAATTTGAAGAGCACCACTATGAGCATTTAAAAGGATTTTTAGAGAAACAATTTGCGTTTGTTGAGTACTTACCTTGGTCTACGAGTATTGTTGTGAGTAAATATCCTCTTAGGATACTTCCCACCTCAGTAAAAGGTCAAAAATGGAGATATCACTATTTTCAGATCCAAAAAGGAGATCAGCATTATTTAGCTTATTTAGTACATACCTCCTCTCCTACCTCACAAAGGCATTTCAACAATAGAAATCATCAGCTAAAAATCATCTCAAATGATTTTCTCACCATGCATCAAGCATCCAGATGAGAAAATGGAAAAGTCTTTATGGTCTGAGATTTTAATATCTCTCCTTGGTCAAAATACTATGAAGAATTTTCAAATGAATTGAGTGGAACTATGGACAATGCTACGAGATCATTTCCCTATTATTTTAGTTGGAATCTAGCAAAGCTCCTTAGAATCAGCGGAACGCTAGAGGGAGTCCCTGAACTACTCTATTCCCATATTGATCAGCTCCTGGTCTCTAAGAGCCTCAAGATAAAATCTCTCACTCCCCTTCAATTTTCATGATCTGATCATAAGGGATTCTTGTTTGAAATCGAATAATAAAAAACAAAACTCTAAAAAAGAACAAAATCTGACTTCAGACTTCTTTCCTCCTATAAAAGAAAAACTAGCTCTTATGCTAGTTTTTTTCTCTATCTTGGATGGCAACTTCTATTTCTCAGACGATATTCTTTTTGACCCAAAGAACTTTCAAGAGGAGGTCTTTGTTTTGCTGAGCATCAAGATCCTCATGAAAATGCAAAGGAATTCTAATCTGCTCTCCCACTACTGGAAATCTCTCTAGGTATGAAGTAATAAAATAACTCAAACTTTCAGATTCAAATTCATCTTCAAGTCCCAAATTATCAAAGTGAAGCGATAATTCTGACAAGACCTCATCCATTCTCACATAAGACTGACAAATTAGAGCTCAAGATTCTGTGGTTTTGATAGTTGATACTTCCTCATCTTGTTCGTCTTGAATCTCTCCAAAGACCTCTTCGATAATATCTTCTAAACTCACGATTCCCTCTACTCCTCCATATTCATCTACCACAACGGCAATATGTTTATGGGTTTTTTGGAACTTTTCCAAAAGTGAATCAATAGGTTGAGACCTCGGAACCTTCATAATAGGAGCAAGAGGAAGTTCACGGATAGGAGTTTCTCAGGACTTTGTTTTTTTGAGTCTGAGGAGTTCTTTGATCATTACTACTCTATCTATAGCATCAACATGCTCATGATAAACTGGGATACGAGAGAAATGATAATCTGTAAGTATAGCAATTGCCTCATCAAGTGTTTTACTATCATCAAGTGCTTTGATCTTAATTCTTGGGGTCATAACCTCCTCTGCAGTAAGCTCATCAAAATTAAGAAGTTTATTGATCATTTGTCCTTCATCTGCATCTAGGATTCCAGACTTTCTAGAAAGATCAATAAAAGCTTCTAAATCTGACTCCGAAACCTGATTTTTCTTTTCTTTTTTTGAGATTCCTTTCATCATTCGTTCTAGAATTCGAACAATAGGAAAGAGTAATTTGATCAAGAAGGTATAAAATGGAGCAATTAATAATGAGATCCTATCTGCATGCCTCGTTGCAAAAGTTTTAGGAAAAATCTCTCCAAAAAGAAGTACTAAAATCGTCACCACAATAGTGGAAATCGTAATAACCGCTGTCCCTTCAAAATTGATCTTTGCAGCAATATCTAGGGAAATCATCGTTGCGAGAGATGCTGCAAAAATATTCACAATATTATTTCCAATCAAAATTGCAATCAACATTCTCTCTGGATTGAGCTTAAGCTTGTAGAGCGCAGTACTTCCTGCAAGTTTGTCTCTAAGAAAAGCTGAAGCCCTATGAAGGGGAATAGCAGTAAAAGCTGTTTCACTCGCTGAGAAAAAGCTTGAAAGTGCAATCAAAATAACAAATAAGGCTAACGATCGGGGATCCATATTGTGGGGAAAAAATAAAAATACTTTGAATATAGCGAAAGTGAAGAGAATGTCAAGATTTGTTGAATAAATAGTAATTATTTAGTTTTTATTACAAATACTTGATAGTATTATTTGATGAAGATTAAATCTTCTATAAAAAAGTCTTGAAATTAAAGTCTTGAAATTAGAGTTAAAATAACCATACTCGCATATCAGCCTGTCGAATCTACGAACCAAACTATCAATATCATTCATTGGTAGTCTGTTATTGGGGCTAGAAATTCCTAGCCCTTTTTCTGAAATAAATTTTTCTAATCTTAGTATATGATATAAAATGTTGCTTAAGATTTCTTTTAAGAAAAAAGGAAGGACTGATTCAGCCCTCCCTTTTGTAGCAGATCAAATACTTACTGCACCCTTGATATGCCCTTGTGGAGCATAGTTAAGAAGCTCGATATCCTCCCATGTAAAATCCAAGAGATTCTTGACCTGTGGATTTAGGCGGATAGATGGAAGATTTGATGGTGTTCTCTGTAGTTGCTCATGTACCTGATCCAGATGATTGAGGTAAATATGTGCATCACCAAAGAAGTGATTGAAGATCCCTGGTTTTCTACCTGTAACTTGAGCCATCAAACACAAAAACAAGGCATCTTGAGCCGTATTGTACGGAACCCCTAAAAAGCTATCACAACTTCTCTGATAGAGATTTAAGTGAAGATAACCCTCTTGATTTGCAAAGAACTGGTAGAAACAAGGACAAGGAGGAAGTAATGACTTGCCTTCATCCTGAGGATTCCAAAGATTGATGATGATTCTACGATTGTCTGGATTGTAGTTGATCAAGTCAATCGCTTGCATCAGCTGATCCTTTCCTTCGATCCAAGGACCAGAAATATCATCAAAAGCAAGGAATAAAGCCTCCCTAGCCTCTCCATCAAAATCATTGAACTGTACTTCTCCAAATCGACGGAATTGATGACCATAAGTTCTTCCTAAATCTCCCCATTTCTTACAGAAATCATCATCCGTGAGAATACGAGATTCAAATTCAGACTTTTCCTGTTTCCATAGATCACTATAGTCAGTTTTTTGATCATCTTTCCACATATGATCAATGAGTTTTTGCTGTCCTGTTTTCTCAAGCCAGTGCTTGAAAGGCCACTCACTCCAGATGTGATTTTTATGCTCGACTAGGAAACGAATATTGGTATCTCCTCTAAGCTTCCAAATCAACTCCTCAAAAACTGATTTGAGGCTCATCTTTTTGGTTGTAAGAAGAGGAAAACCATGAATTACTCCCTCCTCATCCTGATCAAGTTGAACCTGATAGTGATACCCTGGAAGCGTCATCGTGCCTGTCCCGGTACGATCCGAAGTTTGCACACCATTGTCCACAATAGCCTGCAAAAAGTCTAGATACTGTCTCATAATTTTATGTTTTACGTTAGTTATGTTTAACTTTTAAAATATATCATTTTCCAACTATAAGTCAAGATTAAAGATAAATTTTAACAGCGAATTTCACTTAATAACACCACTAATAAGACTATAAAAAGATATTTATTTTTTGAATAATTTAAAAAATGAGAAAAAAAATTCTGATTTTTGGATCTTGTTTACAAATTTTATCTTTGACTAAAACTAAATAGTTACAGGATCATTTGTGTGTATAGCCATTTCAAATCTGATAAAGACTTTGCAATTTCTTTACTACCTCAAGATCTCTTCAAATCCACGATCCAGAGAGTGAAATACCGTCAACTTTTCATCTCTAATCACTCGGAGGAGATCGCAGGTTGACTCTAGGAAATCTCTATCATGAGAAACAATAATTGATACCCCATTAAATCCTGAAAGCATCTCTTTGACAGCATCTTTACTTGAAAGATCGAGATGATTGGTTGGCTCATCCATTACAACGATATCCGGATGAGCAAGAAGCATTTTAGCAAGAGCCACCTTGGATCTCTCTCATCCAGAAAGTGTTAGGATTTTTTGTTCTGCTTTTTCTTGATCCATTTGAAGTGCTCAAAGATAACTCATCATCTCTTTGTATGAAACACCAGGTCAAACCAGCTCTTGGGTAATAGTCGATTGGGGATCTAGATCATCAGCAATCTGAGAATAGAATCAGATTTTTATTTTTTCATGGATTCGTACATCTCAATACAAAGCAGGAATTTCCCCTAAAAGCGTCTTGAGAAGTGTTGTTTTTCAAACTCCGTTTTTTCCGATGATTCCGATTTTCATAGTCTTGGTAACTTCAAGCTCGCGAGGTAGCGAGATAAGAACCTGATTCCCATAACCAACAGAAAGCTCAGAAATTCTGATCAAAGTCTCTGGTAGTCTTCGTTGGACTTGAAGGTTTGGTTTGTGAGCAGTTTGGAGTTCTTCTGGAGCTTGAATAACATCCATTTTATCAAGCATTTTGATTCTGGATTGAACTTGAGCTGCTTTGCTAGATTTATAACGAAATCTCTCAATAAAACGCTCTTGCTGAGCGAGATATTTTTGCTGAGCAGTATAGTTCTTAAGGTGAATTTCAGCTCTTTTCTGTTTTTCTTTGAGAAAATCTTCATACCCACAGTAATACAGTTCGAGCTTTTGATTTTGAATTTCTATAGTTTTATTGAATGCAGATCAGAGAAATTTTCTATCATGAGAAATACAAATCAGAGCCTTATTCCACATCTGACAGAACTTTTCGATAAACATAATTCCCTCGATATCCAGATGATTTGTTGGTTCGTCAAGAATAAGTAAATCTACATCTTGCAAAAGAAATTTGGCAATTTGGACTTTAGTCTGCTCTCCTCAAGAAAGTTTTGAAATAAGAAAGTGCAGCTGCTCTGAAGTAAATCAAAAATATTTCAAAATCCCAATCTGCAAGTCATATTTTTGATATGCTTCATTTGCGATCATCCACTCTATGAGTTCACCTTGTTCCTGGATTAAAGCTATTGGATCTCACTCTCCAGTCTCGAGTAAATGCTTGATTTCATCTAATCTTTCTACAGTTTGTGTCACTTTGGGGAAGGTTGTTTTCATCTCATCAATCACGATTCTCTCACGATTTTCCCAGAAGAGATCCTGAGAAAGAAATCAGATTTTTGTATCTTTTAACATTTCTATTTCTCCATGATCAGCCAATTCAGGATTGAGCAAAATTTTGAGAAAGGTAGACTTTCCTGCACCATTTTTACCGACAAGAGCGATTTTGTCATCAGGTTTAATTCTTAGTTCTGCTTGATCAAAAAGAATCGTTGATCAAAGCTGCTTACTCAGTCCCTTTATGGTAATCAGATAATCTGCATTCTTCTTATTGGTATAAGAAAAAAGATATCTTGGAATACTTGAAAAAGAACTAAAAGTCTGACTTTTTTCCTCATTCTCCTCTTCTCGCTCGATTCAAAATTCTTTGGTTAGATATTTTTTGAGAGATTTTTCCTTCGTTGATTCCTTGGTCTTCTCATTAAACTGAGCTAAGTAATCAAAACAAAGTTCGGAAATCTCCTCACGAGAAAACTCAGGGAAGAGTTGATATACTTGGTCGATAATTTCATTGAGATTCATAAGAGCAGTGCATGATAAATTAGTGCTATAAACTTCTATCTTGAAGTTTTAGATAACGAGAGCGAAAAGACTGAGAAGACAGCTCCTGAGCCTGATAATGAGTATGGCAATTCAGCTTTTGAGGAGAAAAGAAAGGTGAAATCTGATTTTTACAACTTATTTTAGAGATTTGGGCTTGTTTAAAGACTTTTTTGCTCAGATCAATAGTCAGAGGAGTGATTTTTTTCTTGTCAATGGTTACTCGGTGCTGATCAACAGCCTTTGCCTCTGTAATAAAGAAAAGTTTGGTATGATTTCTGGATTCCTCTGTCTTGATGAGAAAAGGAAAGTCTGAAGTATTAGTAAAGACAAACTGCTTACTTTGCTCATAAACAGCCGCATCATCGCCCTCAACCTCAGAACCATAATACTGCATATACCGATCGTTGTGACCTCGTCTTTTGTCAATTCTGACCTGAGGAGATGATAATCAGGCACGAAAAAGCTGACTTGCGACTCCGCAAACCCCTCCATAAAAAGAAAAAGTCTTGGCTCCACGCCCTGTACAATACCCTCTAAGATTTGTAAGGAAAGCATTGAAATTAAATGACTCTCAAGGGTTAATAACTTTGCCATCAAGCTGCTCAAAAGCAAGGAGATAATTATGCTTGGTACAAGCATCCAACATAGAAATATCTTTGAATGAGGAGAAAACTGCAATCGAAAGATCAGAATTTTGACCTGTTATGGTAATAACTGTTGGTTTATATACCGTATTTCGAAGTTTTGGATCATATCCTCAGCTTAAATAGTGAACGATCCCTGTCCAAGACTGATTTACTGCATCAATGAAATTATCTGCAGAAGGATTTTTGTTTTGTCTTTGAAAGGAAATATCTTTGTTAGAAAGCGGAGTTGGAGAAAAAAAAGGAGATAGGTCCGAAGCCTGTACTCCAGAGATTAATATTATACATAACAAAAATGACAATACAAACCTCATCAAAGAAAAGATTAATTTAAAGTTTAGAATCAATAATGCTCCATCATATCTTTTACAAAAAGCTGAGAATCTGACTTTGGATCTCTTGCATCTCTTCAGGAGTCAGATTTAGTATTTCTTCTTTGCGAAGATCATGCATTGAGTTTGATGGAATCAAATGCAAGTGCGTATGTGGTACATCTCGCCCAGCGATCATGAGCTGAGTTCTTTGACATCAGGTGGCCTTGTCTAGTGCTTGAGCGAGCTTTTGTGCAGTTATCATAAGTGCTGAGGCATAGTTTTGAGGGAGATTAGCAAAATATGGTTCTTCGATCTTTGGAATAAGCAAGGTATGACCTGGAGTAAGTGGATGAATATCCAAAAACGCATATACCAACTCATCTTCATAGACCTTATAAGAAGGAATCTCTCAGGCAATAATACGAGAAAAAATAGATGCCATAACTGTTGCTAAAAAATAAAACTTCAGCAAAAGTATACAAAAACTCTCGTGAAAATCAAAGCAAAAGCACTTGATAATCACATCAATAAGGATATAAAATGAATATTTATTTTGTAAATGATCTAAAAATGAGATATTTTCCACTTATTCTGCTCGGTATTGGATGTTTAGTCCTTGCCTGATGCCAAACAGCTCCAATAGAAATACAAAAAGAAGAAAAAAATCTGACTTTCGACTGTAGTCAGCCTCAGTATTATGAGAATCTCAAACTCAACAAAACAATCCATTTCACTCGAGATGAGGGAAAAAAGGCTTTTATCACAACTATTCCCGAGCTTTGTATAAAAATCAACTCTCGCCCTCGTCTTTTGAGTGAAACGACAGGAGATGCTTGGCGTCAAGATGTGGAAACTTACTTTTCTCAATACTTAACTGGGAAAGTGATCAATAATAAAATTTCTTTCGGAGATAATGGAGAACGAGAGAGAATTATTGTCCAAGATAAAGATCCTGAATGGACACTGACTGAAGATATCGAAAATAAATACTATCTTTGAATAGAAGAAGGTGATATACGAGAATTTATGGGAGAGCATATGTGTGCAATTGTCCCGCTTGAGAAACCTGATTTCTACGCTTATGCAACGATCAATAACGATCGAAGCACTTCATTTAGGCTCAATACTGCCTATGATATTGCCAAAAAAGATAAAGACCACTATTATCCTCTAGAGTATAGTCAATTTTGTGGTTTAGAATTTCCGTTTTCTCATTTAGGCTTTTGAATTTTCAAACCTTATAGAATCCTATATGATAAAAATCATCCAACAGCCTTTATACTTTATAATACCGATTATGGAAATGCAGGAGAAGAAATGGTTCATGGAAATCTAGATTTCGAATTTATAACGAACAAAGAAGAGCTATAGGAATACCTATAGCCCTTTTTAGCAAGTGCTTACCTTCTGTATACACTTACCTTGCGTACATTGAGAGCTTTAGATGTCATAATGGATACATTATTACATCCATACTCAGTTTTCTCCCTGTTTTTGTATGCTTTGCCATTATTGGCTGCGACTACATTAACTCGAATAGCACTTCCTACAAGAGAAGAAGATGCAACCATTCCAATATGACCATTGACAGCATCTACTCCACCACCATAGTCAGCATGATAAATAATAATATCATACTTTTGAGGAAGGTTGTCACGAGAAATATCTTGTAAGATATACCCATACTTCTCCAAAACAGGACCGTATTGGTTTGCACTGCCTTTATCGCTGATTCCCAAACGATTTTTGACATAGTCAATACATTGACAATTTCCAGCTACTGCAGAACGGAGCATCGCAGGAGCATCGTTAGGATCTGGAATCGGGGGAAAGAGTGAGGAAGCTTGTTCTTGAGAAACAATCTTCTCTGACACTACATCAGCATCCTTATCGCAGGAGGAGAAAACAGCCCCTACAAAAAGAAAAACAATCAGACCTACGATATTCGTTTTTGCTTTGAGGGAACGAATGAGCCCTAAGCCAACTTGGTTACTAGTCTTCACCTTGTTAGCAGTTGTAAATTTTGTTTCCATAATGTATGGAGGGTCTGTGATTAGCTACAGGCCCGTATGGGGTATAGTCGTTTTAAGTCTGATTTCAAGACTTTTTAGTAAAAATTTGTATTTCAAAAAAAGCCCTAGGAAATTCCTAAGACTTTTTTCATTCAACTACTTAATCTATAAACTCGGCTTCAATATTGTGATAGAGTGAATACTGCGCATCTTGACTATCATCTACGCTATAAATCAAGTATCTATTGGCTCGGTCAGTACTGTAGAGGATTTGATGATTTCTGATTTGATCAAAGTTATCTCGCCAAAAGGGATAATTATTTCCGCAAACCTGCCCTCCAACTCGGAATTCATCATTTTCTTGCGGAGCAAGTTCATTGTAAGTCAAAAGTCTATACGATTCTAAGCTATTTTGAGCTGTTGGATGCTGAAGAAGATTTCAGACTACCTTTTCTGGAGCTCTCTCATCTGAAATGATAGTACAATACTTTTGTCCGTTGATCTCAAGGTTTTGAGAGGTTCTGATCTGATAGTCGGACTGTACAGCGGTATCGAGGTCTTGGTCAGGATTCTTATCTTTTATGAGAAAGTGATTGATAATTCTGTAGCCATCGGCATTTTGCGACTCGAGAGCATTATTTTTGACAAGGAAGCCATGAGCTGCATCAGCTTGTACTGCTTTTTTCCAGTCTTGAAGTGGCACTTGGTCATCAGGATATGCAGTAAGTTTGAGGCAAAGCTCAGGAATAGTGAGCTGATAGTTTTGTGCGGTCTCATCTCGAGCAAAGCTCACTTTTTTGTTGAGTTTAAGGTTCTCGTAATAATGAGGCTGAAAACAGTCAAAAGTCTGATTTTGGTCTTTTTTTATATTTTCAATTGAAGGAGATTGACATCAAGTAAGGAATAAGATTCAAGTGAGAAGGACAAGAAATGGTAATTTTTTCATTTTGGAGAAGAGAGAAAATAAAACCTAACGAATCTGACACTGTGTAAATGTCTGCTCCTCATCTGGAAGCGTATCACAAAATGGGAGATCAGACTTTTGTTTTATTTGTCAGGAAAAAGAAGTAGTCTGACTTTTTTGATCGTTGTGTTGAATCTCTCAAAAAGAGTGTGGGATACTCAGGCAATAGATGGCATAAGCAAACAAAGCTATCAAAAGCCCAGCTCCTGAAATGATAATTCGATTTTCAGTTTTCATTTTTAATATTACCAACTAAAGAAAATATTACTCAGTCTTTCGTTTAAATAGTTTGTTCATAAGTCGAGTTTCAAAGCTGATTATCGGATCTAGGACAAAGCGAGTCAAGAGATCCATTGGCTTTGGCAGAAAAAGAACAATCGGAGTAAGCAGACCAACCACAACTCCTGCGAGGATGTCAGTCGTTCGATGCACGGTAGTTCCGATCCTACAAAGTCCTGTAATCACAGCAAAAACAAACAAGAAACCTGACCAGATTTTAAGGTTTTTATTATGAGAACGGAGTGCCAAAAGCAAGGTTGCCATTGCAATTGAAAAAGTCACCACTGCATGATCAGAAGGAAAGGATGTCACTGGCAAAAACTGATGCAAAATAGTATCCTTGTCTAAAACAACAGTCCCGAGCTCATAAATTGGCCTCTGTTTGTCAAAAAACTGCTGAGAAAGGATATTTACAATCACAGAAAACAAACATGAAAAGAAAATGATTAAAGCATCCTGCTTGAATAGCTTATTCTTGGTGATCATCCCTCTTAGATACCAATAAGTAAGGAATATTGGATAAACAAAAACAAAAATATCCGCTCCAATAGGATAAAAATCAGCAATCCACTGATGTTTATTTCAGAGATCAACAAGCATTTTGAGAAAGTCATAGCCCCATTTTGGCTCCTGCATTGCAATTTTAAACATTATTGTACTTTAAACAACGAATTAAAACAAAGGCGAACAAGCGATAGTATTCAGATTTATCTATTTTTTTGAGATGGTTTTGTCTTTGGAAGATCTTTGTAATAGCGACAAATCTCCTGAAGTTTACAGTCAGCACACTTGGGATTTCTCGCTGTACAGAAATAACGACCAAAAAGAATCATCGCATGATGTGCTATCTGTTTATACTGATTTGGGATAAGAGTTTCAAGAAGTTTTGAAGTTTGAAGCGGCTGAGCTGTCTTCACAATGCCCAAGCGATTGCAAATACGATGTACATGAGTATCTACCGCAATAACCGGCTGATGATAGAGAACATGAAGAATCACTTTTGCGGTTTTCTCTCAAACTCAAGGGAGTTTTACGAGTTCATCCTGTGTATCAGGAATTACACCATCTCCTTGAGCGAGGATTTGTGCTGTTTTCCGGAGATTTTTGGCTTTGGATTTATATAGACCAATAGATTTGATTGATTGCTCAAAATTTTCAAATCCCATCTGAAGAATATCATCAGGCTTTTTAACTTTTTGGAAAAGTGAAGCAGTAACTTTATTGACTTGTTTATCGGTAGCCTGTGCTGAAAGTGCAACAGCAACGAGGAGCTGAAAACCATTATCAAAATTGAGCTCGGTTTGAGCATTTGGATAAAGTTCAAGGAAATAAGAAAAAATCTGATCAAATTTTTTGGTGGAAATTTTAGCCATTGAAAGGAAAACAATAAAAGAGGAGTCAGGTTTTTTTGACTTTTATAGTGGGATAAGTATAATTAGGTATTTACTTTTTTCAAGAGATTTTATGCTAAGACATGAAAGAGGCACTTTAGAGTCAGAAAAAACACTCTCCCACGAAAAAATCGGGAAGATGGCTTCTTCACACCTGGAGACTCTCAAAAAAGTAAGACGAGAAAATGAAAAAATACAAAATGAAGTTGGGAGAAGAACAATCTCAGAGATTTTGACTTCTGGAGAAACATTCTATATGGGAGCTTGCGTAGATTCAACCTTGAGTTTTTTGTTCAAACTAAAAGAAGAAATTCCAGCTGAGAAATTAGAACTTGGATGTGAACTCTTGAAACAAAAAGAGACATGAAATCTGACTTTTCATCTTTTTTTGACTGATCATTCAAACAAACCTCAGAGGGTGATTGACTTTGTAGGAAACAATTTTGTTAGCATTTACGAAGGAGATTATCAGAATCCACAAGAATGAAAAAAAATCACACAACTAGGCAAATTTAGCATCTCAGGAGATAAAATCGAAAAATCTGATTCTTTTCTGACAATCGCAGACAAGATGGGGATTCATCTACCTCCTGAGCTTTTTCAAGCGTATTTAGCAAAGCTTCAGCATGATAATACACCTGAGAATTTTGAGCACTTTAATCAAAATTCCCCCATTAGCATCAAAATCAAAAAGCAGAAAAGCACTACTGAAGAAGCGGTGTTGGGAGTGGTGAAAGATTAGTTTTTTGGACTTACTTCTCTTGAAAAAAACTCTCTAGAGCATTTCCTAGAGAGTTTTTTCTATAGTGGAATTTGGCAAGTTTTGATTTGAAAAGTTCATATGACAGGATTATCTCCCGTTCTTTTGAAATCTTTATCAACTAATTCAGGATTTGATTTATATTTCTTTACTATTTGTCCATTGGTATATTTATTTACAATAAGCTTATCTCATTGAAGTTTGCTTGCAACTCGAGGTGATTCTGTGATAATATTTGTTTCAACATTATCAGAATCATTATGAATAAAATTTCAGACAGTGTATACTTTTTTATTATCTATCATAAGATATTCTTCTTGTTCACTTATGCGGAAAAAATAATGTTTTTCATTTGCTCCATAAGAAATATCGATCAGTTTCTTACACAGTCTAGATTCTTTGCAGTTAAAGTATCGATAAACGGATCTCTCATCTAATTCTCCATGGAGATTAATGCTATTGAAGTAAGGATTCTCCTGGATTTTGTATTTTTTAATAAAGTTTATAATATCTGATTCATTTTCTTTCAAAGGATAATATTTCTCTTCTCAATATTCACAAAGAGGTGGCTCGTCTTTAATTGATGAGTCTTGTGTTGTGATATTTCATTTCCAAAGGTCGATTATCACAGGAAAATTTGATCAAGCTCCAATATCCGAATACAAAATATGTCCTGTCTCATACTTACAATTTTGCACCACATCATCAATATTGATGATCTCCTCAGGCTTTATTGGCTTCAAGTCAAGTGGTTCACAATTGGGGATATTTGGATCATCTTTTCGTTCTGGGATTGATTGCTGAGTTCAAGATGAAATTGTATACATTGAAGAAACCTGTTCTGGCTTGGGTATTTGGGTTTGTGAACAAGCTCCGAGAAGAGAGACAAACAAAAAAAGAAATCAGATTTTTTTCATTTTTTTCAATAGGATACTGTAAAATTTTGTTGATGAAATGCTGTAACTCACATATAATGAATCTATTTATAAAAATCAATACAAAACAAGGTTAAAGTCTGACTTTTTTCTTTTTTTTGAGATTGATTTTTTCTTGATATTTGAGATTAGATTCTTATGTTATTCTCTAATAAATAAAAACTTTAAAAAAGTCAAAAACCAATGAGCTAAGATGATTTGTTTTACATCTCTCAAGGAGAGAAAGAAAACTATGGAAAAGTATCAGCCAGAAAATCAAGAGATACAAAAAACTCTTATCAGTAAATAAAAAGATAAAAAATCAGATTTTATGGTACGAAAGTATTTCATAGAGCAAGTCCTAGCAAAGTGCAAAGGATTTGCGAAAGTGCTTCTTGGATTATTTATCCTAGGGAGCTTCTCTGCATGTGATCAAGAGATGTCAGAGCCCGTTCATCAAGTTGCTAAGGTAGTGGATTCTCTGCAAGTTGCTCCTGCAACGAGATCATCAGCACGATCTTTGGAGACCACTTCTCCAGGATGGAGTGAGGGAAGTTATGATCTTACTCTTGCACTGAAGTATTCGATTCCTACTCCTGTACGCATCCAATCGGATTACTACAAGTTTAGAGTAGTCTCCTCAGATGGCAATACGATCGAAGTGTGGATCAAGTACTTTTCTCCGCAAGGCAACATCGTCTATCAGCAAATGGAGAGACGAGGGAACAGCTTTGAGATCCAACGAATCTTCCAACAAGAAGGTAAGTATTCTTATGCATTCTTTGTGAAGAGGATTGGATCAGTGGGATATCCTAGGATTTCTCAACAAGGGCTTTCTGTGAATGTGGAATTTCCCATTCCTGAGGTTACTGATGATTATCTTGTTCATATGAAAAGAAAAGGCTATGACCGGCAGAATCAAATGTATTATGAACAATGGGGGTTTGGAGAGTTTCAGTGTGTAAGTTGGGTTGCATTAAAGGTTAATCAGATGTGGAAGACAAAAACAGACTTCAAAAACACAATGTTTGGTGGAGCGTTAAGTCATGCCATGTATTGGAAGAAAAAATTCCAACAAAATGGTTATACGGTAGACCGAAATCCACAGACTGGTGACATTATTTGGTTTCCTCCAAATGCAAGAACTCCTCAGGGTGGTAAAGCAGCACTCAGTCAAGGTCATGTAGGTTTTGTTCATGAGGTAATCGGTGATAAGATCATTTTTACAGATTACAATGGCATTCAATCACCAAAGGCTTACAAAAGGCATGAGGTGACTTTGAATGAAATTTCCGCAGAAGCAGAGTTTATTCATGTACGCCATCGGCGGTAGTTATTAACTACAAAAATGACTCTCTAGGTATTTCCTAGAGAGTCTTTCTATAATGGGATTTCACAAGTTTGAAGTTGAAAAGTTCACATCTGTTCTTTTTCTTGATAGTTAGTTTTGTTTGGATCTAGTAATTTTCCATTGGTATATCTTCTAATAATTAGCTTGTCTTTTTTGAGCTCTATTGGAGTCCATGGTCATTGTTTCACAAATGGTAGAGCTGAAGAAAAGTAATCAAAATCTCATATTGAATATACCTTATCGTCTAGAATCAGGTTTTTCTCCCTACTTTCAGAACTTTTATAGCCAAATAAGAAATAGTGATTTCATTTTTGCCCATAAGTTTTTGGAATGAGCTTTTTGCAAAGTGCTTTTTCTTTACATCAATAATGACGCTGTGTGTTATCTCGCATAAGATCATTAAGCTCAGAACCGTATTCTACAAGATTTTTTTCTTGCATATTGGTACGGATCAAAAAGTTTAAGAAATCTGATTTGTTGTCATCTTTCGATCCTGAAGGAGTATCATATACATCTATTTCATTGTAAAGTTTACCTTGATATTCACAAGGAGTGCTTTCACTATAGAGATCTGGATCGTCATAAGTGATAAAATTTTTCCATATCCTCATTTTTGCAAATAGGGTTTGACTAGATCCTAGTCGGGTATTATACAAAATATATCCCGTTTGATAACTACAATTTTGCACTACATCGTCGATATTGATAATCTCCTGAGGCTTTATTGGCTTTAGCTCAAGTGGTTCACAGTTCGGAATATTTGGATCGTCTATTCGTTCAGGAGTTGATTGCTGAGTTCAAGATAGCACAGGTGCTATTGACGAAACTTGTTCAGGCTTGAGCATTGGATCGTCTATTCGCTCAGGAGTTGCTTGCTGAGTTCAAGATAGCACAGGTGCTATTGACGAAACTTGTTCAGGCTTGAGCATTTGTTTTTGGGTACAAGCTCCGAGAAGAGAGACCAACAAAAAAAGAAATCAGATTTTCAAATTTTGTTTATAAAGTTGATAAGTACAAAGCGATTTTTTTACCATTTTTATAACTAACCATTAAAACTATAGCAAAAAGACAGACTAGAATCCGTCTTTTTTTACTTTTTCGATGAGTTCTCGACCTCACACTTGTTTGATCACGCCTTTTTCGAGGACAAGTACCTGCTCGAGAGGGAGATTTTGCAGCATCTCAAAAAGATGCGTGATGATGATAAAACTATTGTCTGGAGTATTGGTGGTCTCAAGGAGCTCAGCCACTTGCCTTACAGCATTTACATCAAGTCCTGAGTCGATTTCGTCGAGGATGATATATTTTGGATTAAGAAGCTTGATTTGAAGAACTTCGATTTTCCTCTTTTCTCCTCAGCTAAATCCTACATTAAGATCTCTCCAGAGGAAATCTTTTGGGATTTCGAGTTCTTGCATCAAAGGTTCAATGATTTTTTTGAAAGAGAGAAATGTAGATGGGGTCTCGGCTTTCGCATCATAAATGGATTTAAGAAATTCAAAGAGCTTTACTCCTGGGATTTCTGGGATATTTTGAAATGTAAGAAATATTCCAGCTCTTGCTCTCTCATCTGGCGACATTTCATTCAAAACTTGACCGTCAAGCTCGATAGTCCCATCAGTAATCTCATACTTTGGATTCCCCGTAATAAGCATAGCAAGAGATGACTTCCCTGATCCATTTTTTCCAAGGATACAGTAATTTTTCCCTGACTGAAAGTCAAACGAAATCGAATGCAGAATTTCTTTATTTTCAACTTGTGCTGACAAATTAGTAATTTTTAACATATCTTAAGTAAGATTAAATAAACACTATTTGAGCGTAGTGATTTGCCTAAAAAATACAAGAAGAATTAAGAAAAGTTATTTTCCTCTTGCATTATGGATAATGTTTTGTAAGCTAAAGGGGAATTTTTATTCTTTACAAGAAAATATCATGCAAACAAAAAAGACAAAAAGGCTGATGCTAATTGCTGGATTTGGTATAATGAGTGGAGTTTTAGCAGGATGTTTTGCGCCAAAAGTAAGCGAAGAATCAACACTTGACTACTCATTTTCTGCAATCAGCCCTATAGACCAAAGCATAGTAACCACTGGTAGTTTTCAAAATCAACAGTACAGCCCAGAAATGAGTCAGGTTTTTGAATTTTTGAAAGGAAGCAAGCAAGGAGAAGTAAAAACTGGTAGCCTACAAGACCCTTTCCAAAAACACGATCCTCTCTTGGTTGAAAAAGTACCGCTTGTAATCTTGAATCAGCTTGGTATCAACCCAGAAAAACTTGGAGAAGAAATCCAGATCTGAGAAAACACCTTTATTTTTGCTGGAACAGGAAGTGAAGAAGGGATTATCATAGCTTCTCTTGATCAAAACAGCATTGAAACAGCAATCCCTCTTGAGTGGCAATTTACAATTGAAAAGATTCAATAATTGGAATCAGATTTTTGTCACTTTTATTCTCAATGTTAGATAGCGATGCATTTGTTTAAAAGGCTTTTGCTGACTAAGTTTCCAAACTCAACAATTCACAACACTATGAATCCTGCAAGTATGTTTGTAGGATTTATTTCTCCAAAAGAATTTTTCTCAGTCATCAACCGCAAGCATGTAGAAAATCATAAACTTAACCTTTTTGATGTGAATATTGATCCAATAGAATTCAAACTGGGACTGTGAAACCAAAACTTAGGAGAAAATGAACAAGAATTGGATAACTATTTTGCCTATTGTGTCGCGGCAAACCTCAATGGCTATACCTTCTACTCCCCTGCAAATCTAGCAAATGCAATGACGATGCTCGCTGCAGTATATTTCAAAGAGGCTTTAGAAGATATGCCTGAGCATTTTTTTGTACAAGCGCTATTTTCAACCTATCTCCTCTCATTTTCGATGATTGCGAGGATCAAAGTCTTTCCAAAAGGAAAAGAGAGTGAACAATTTAATTGGTTTGTAGAGCTCTTTTTTGATTTCTACAAGATGACTTTTAAACACCTGGATACCAAAATCAGCAAACATGAGTTTGAAACAGTAAAAAAAGGACTCTTAAATCAGACTTCTTTCTTTTTTCTCCTTTATCATTTTTATAAAAAGCTTAACGACCTCCTCTATCAAAACAATGATAATGACCATCTAGATTGGCTCTTTGGAAAAGATAGCAAGGATAAACTTATTTGAGCATTTAGAAGCAACTATCATACAACACAAACGATACCAAACTTCTCTCCTCTTGAACAGTCCGTTATGGTAAATGTCTGGCCAAGTGATATCTTGATTAAATATTTACTTGGAACCTCGGATCCCTTTATTGCAGTAGATACGATTATCAATAAGATTTTTCCAAAAACTGAAACCGATCCACTGGTACAAAGTTTCTTAAAATCAGGAGAGAAACTTAATGAGCTTTTTGACTATCTTTTGGAAAATAAAAAATACAAATACTGATTCTTTTCTGGGATCCAAAATTATGTGATCAAGCTTTTTAGGGCTGAGGGGAAAGAAGATATCTTGGAAGATATGGATGAAATGCTCTCTGCAATTGACAATGGAGAAGATATCAATCCTCTTGATATGCCGGAGAGAGTAAAGAGAGAATCAAAAGTAATGGAAAGGCTCTTGAACTTTTATGTCATGATGACTGGAGGAATGAGTACCGCCAGGGGCGATAGTTTCTATCTCAGGTTTAACAAGCCTCAACTCCTCAACTACTGTGGAGAAGACCACTTTGTTGATATGGTAGACTCCCCAACTAAAATCTCAGTTTTAACAAACAGCAATTTCTTTTATCATAAAACACGTTATTATTACGAATTTATCAATAATCAGCTTAGAAACGACTGGAAAAATAAAACACTTCCTGTAGGGGCTATGCCAGAGGACACGAGCAGCAATATTTCGGTACTCAATCTCCATATACAAGGAGCTATTGCTGCATTTTTCCAAGATCTAAATCCCAAAGAGATAAGGCTAACCATCAAAAATCCTCAAATCCTCACCCTCTTTAGAGAAAAATATGGAAGCAAAATCTCTGAACGAGTCAAAAAAGATAAAAAAAACTTTATCCAAGATTTTTATGGACCGATCACTGAAATATTATGAGGAAGAAAATCAGAGTTTTTTAACTTTTTGGATAAGGAGGTAATTGATGAAACTGATCACCTCTTGCTAAAAGAATGCTTGTATAAGTTAGACTTTTGGATGAATCGAGAATTACTAAACAGAGTAAAGTACAAATACTGAAAATACTATGGAAAAAGCTTAAGTTTGGGATTTTTTGGTCAGTTGAGAGAGCTCTTATTTGGACTGCTAGTCTTGAATCATAGCATCAAAAAACAAACAAACTCCAAACTTTGAATAGAAATTGAAAACTTTCTCAAGCAAGTTTTTGTTTGAGACTTATTAGGGATTGGAGCAAGTGGAAATAAAGCAATGTTTACTGCTCTTTCTGAGGTTGAAGAAGAGTTTAAGGATTTTTTGGATTTGTGGATAGGACTTGATGATAATGAAGAATTTTTGCAATTTATCAGCAAAAACATGATTAAATACTTAAAGAAAGAGTTTAAACATGAACCTCCGTATATCTGAAGTGATGATCTTATCCGGCTACGTGGATTGCTCAAAAACTTGACTTACTACAATAGAAGATTCATCATCCCTGAATAATTCTTGATTTTTATGAGAAAAAGAATAATATCACACCAAGAAACAGAAATTTAACATAATAGTTATGGACAAACAATCAAGAACTCTCCTATGGGAGAAAATGAGTAAACAAAATGTTAGTATTGAGGATCTCCAATGCTATTCTCTTGATGATCTAAAAAAGCTTGATTCTCTTCTAGATAGTTTCTTTGAAAATTTTAGAAAAACGACTAGTACAGGAGAAGAGAAAGTAATAAGAGTCGCTTATGATCTTATTATATGGGTGATATTTACCAGCATCATTTCATTTATAGGAATCTTGGTTGGTATCAGTTCTTATAAAGAAAGGTTCCATACTGGACAATTTATTTGTTTTGGATTTGTGGCCTTTGTAGTTTATAACCTCATTAGTCGAATTGTAAACTATTCTGAAAATAAGGCTCTCTATGACTTTATTAAGTCTGAATTCTATCAAGATAATCGGAAAAATCTCCACTCTAGCATAACCTTTCTAGAAAAAATCAAGTAAACAACAAATAGAAAGAATTCTGAATCAGAATTCTTTTTATCTTTTGGAGAAAAGAGATTTTCTCTTGCTTTTCAACTGATAAAATACTATACTCTCAACATATTTCATATCTCAAGAACCAAGGATGAAGAAACTAAAATATCTTGATTTTATTGCAACGATACTACCAGAAGAGGAGCTTGATGCGTTTACAGCAAGTTATCAAAGCAGAATTGATAAATCGATCAAAATCATCACAAATGAGGATAAAAAATCTGAATTTTTACCTTATTTTTCTTCCATTGGACGAGATCTCAGATCTCCTGGACTAAGCAACAAAGGAGAAATTTATAACGATGTCCTCTATGTACACAAAAATGAAAAAAAAAGTTTAGGGAGTCATTTTCTCCATCAGGGAGGATATTTTTATGTACAAGAGGTAGCTGCTGGTCTCTCTGCACAAGTACTTAATGTGCAAAAATGAGATCTTGTATTGGATCTTTGTGCTGCACCAGGAGGGAAATCAGTACAAATTGCAGATCGCTTATTGAGCCTAGGAAACGGATTTCTTCTTGCTAATGAGCCACTAGATCCGAGAAGAAAAGCACTTATTTTCAATCTCAATCGCTGCGGAATGAGCAATAGTGCAGTCTGTGCATACCGTGGAGAACAAATTGGAGAATTAGCTTTTGAATGCTTTGATAAAGTGCTCGTCGATGCACCATGTTCTGGAGAGGGAATGAACTACAAACACGACAAAAATACAAACTATCGAGATCCCAAACTCGCTCAAGGATTTTCCAATTTGCAATATCAGATATTGCGTTCTGGAGTATTGGCTACAAAAGTCTGAGGAGAAATTGTCTACTCGACCTGCACTCTCAATCCCCTTGAAAATGAACAAGTCATCTGAAAAATTTTAAAAGAGTTTGAAGGAAAGATAGCTCTTATGAGAGTTGAGATAGATGAGAAGTCTCCAGGTTTGATGCAGTATTGAGATGAAAACTTACTAAGCCAAGAAGATGCTCAAAAGGTTGCAAGATTTTGGCCACACAAACAAAAAACTGGAGGATTCTTTATCGCAAAACTCAAAAAACTCTCATCTCTTCCCTACACCCCTCAATACGATAAAAGAAAAAAAGAAAAAATCTGCCTCAACGACTCTTTCGAATTCCAAAGTCAGGTTTGGAACTATCTTCTTGAGAATCGAGGAATTGAAAAACAAAATAATATTTCCTTCCTTGCCTCCGAAAACAGTATCTATCTGAGTACCCCTGAATATTCTCAACTGCCAAGTGGACTCTTTGTCGAAAAAATCGGAGTTCCTATCTTAAAAATCTGAAATCAAGGTGGATGGATCCCTCAACAAGGTTTAGCAAGGATTTTGGGACAATATGCAAACAAAAATACGGTTAAGCTCAGCGAGGAAGAAGCAGAGCAACTTAATCAAAAATTAGACCTTTCTGGATATTTTGGAGAGGAAGGAAGTTTTTTGATTTTAAAATGGAGAGATTTCGGCTTCTGTCTCGGGAAACAAGTTTGAGATACTCTCAAAAACAAACTCTTTTAACTATTTTTATGAGAAAGCAGAATGAAATTATCACTTTTTACAAGGCATGCAAGAATCACTTCTGAAGAGCTCTTTCTCGCAGGAGCAATCTTTATTGGAGGAGTCGCTATTTTGATTTTTATCAAGCGACTTTGCAGATACTTATGACGCAAAATAGCTGTAAAACACCCCTTGAGAAAAGGTTTTTTTGAGATTTTTGGGAATTTCTCACGATACTCAGTACTCATTATACCACTTTTTGCTGCATCGCTAGTTTTGCCCTTTGCTAAGGTTCCCGATGGAGTTTTTGCAGGGCTATTTATCTTTGCAGTAATGAGAGAGCTCGGAAGAATGTTGGATTATATTCTGAGAGTTGTAATGGAAAAGGGATTCAAACCTCAAGATCCCAAGACTAAACACAATCTAATAGCGATTTTTCGTACTATTTTACAAATTGGTGTATGGATTATCGCTACATTAGTATTTTTTAATACGATTGGTGTGGCGTTGACTCCTCTTTTGACTTCACTAGGAGTCGGTTGAGTTGCTGTAGCATTTGCTTCACAAAAATTGATTGAAGATTTTTTTAGCTCGTTTTCAATCATGAGTTCTTCTCCCTTTAGAATTGGAGATATCGTCACTATCAAAAATTTTACAGGAACCGTAAAAAAAATCTGACTTAGAAGTACGAGCCTCGAAACCGTCGAGGGAAAATCGATTGTTATCCCTAATAGGCTTGTAGTTGCTGAAGTCATCGAAAACAGTGGAACTATTGAAATGAGAAGAAAGAGATTCTCTCTTACTATAACCTATGAAACCCCAGTTGAGAAAGTACGTCAAATACCCAAAATTATTGAAGAAATTATCAAAAAACACAAGAAAACAACTTTTGAACGAGCAGTACTCAAAGAGATGCAAGCTTCAAACTTGGAAATCTTAATCAGTTACGTCGTTGAAAGTGATGATTGGCTCTTGGCAGTCAAGATTCACGAGCAGATTTTACTTGAGATTTTGGAAGTTTTTGCAAAAGAAGGCATTGGACTCGCATATCCGACACAGACACTGTATGTGAAAAAGTAAGAGAGATACTAGCAAAACTTTTTCTTTGCTTTTCTCTTGATATTTTATTTTACAGAGATAAACTTTTACTGTCAGTAGCTATCCTACTGACATCCATCTTCATAGATAAACACATCAAAACTGTTCATTGGGTGAAGAATAGTAGCCTTCTCAATTAGCCTCTCGTCCTTTCTCAGTAGATAGAGGAAGGACAACTATCCACTGAATTTTATTTCTAACCTTCAATCTTATGAAAAAAGTCTTCTTAATTTACGTATTTTCAATCTTGACTCTACTACTCTCTTGATGTAACTTCAAAAGTCAAAAAGATTCTTCTGCTATGCCACTTTCTTTAGTCGAGCATTCATATCAGGCTCCAACTAATTCATCTTTAGGAACACCACTTCCTAGCTGAAAAATTTCCCTTTGACAGACATTATTATCAGGGGACTATTATTATAATTCAGATTTCTTCTATCTTGATTTCAATGATTATCAGCAATATATTTGATCTCTCCTAACTATCAAAATCCTCTCGGGATCTGCACAGATTGACATACAAAGTAGAGAAAGCTGACTTTGAGAACGCTTTCTCCTTGAGAGTGGTTCTTCATTAAGCTATCCACTAGATCAGTGGTTGAGCAAATACCAGCATCATGTTGGATTAAGAGCAATTCCTCTCTCCTGAACACAAGTATTAAGTTTAACTTATTGATTTTCATCTCTTATCGACAAATAATAGATTATTTAACATTACTTCATTCAATACTCTAAGATCAAAACTCAAATTTTGGTCTTTTTTTCTTGCATAAACTAAGCAAAATCCTATGATTAAGCTACTTTAGCTTGATCACAATACTATGCGAGACCATCTCATAACTACTTTTTTGGAAAAAAATCAACAACTCAACCTCTCTGCGATTCGCGATGCAGACTGAGTCTATCTCAAGCATATTCAAGATAGTTTGAAGCTTTTGGAAACTGGACTTTTTGAAAAGGGGAAGTTGGTGATTGATGTAGGGACGGGAGGCGGTTTTCCGTTGATGCCTTTGGCTTTAAGCTGTCCTGAGTGTAGATTTTTGGGGATCGATTCAGTTAGAAAAAAGACCCTAGCAGTCAATGAAATGCTCGCTGATCTTTGAGCAAACAATGCAAAAGTCCTCTGGACAAGGATTGAGGACTATCAAGGAGAGCAAGCAGACATTCTCACTGCCAGAGCCGTCGCTTATGCCGACAAGTTGCTCGAATGGAGCACTCCTCTGCTCAAAAAATGGGGATACTTTCTCCTCATGAAACAAAGACAACGAGAGGAACTGGAAGTTCTCCATAAAGTCTGTCAAAAAAAGAAAATAAATCTGATTTCACAGATCGAGTACCAGCTTTTTGAAGGAGACATTGATAGAGTCATTTATATTCTCCAAAAACAATAAACTTTCACCTCCCCCTCTATTTTTCAAAATTTTATTTTATTTAGAAAAAGACATGAAAAGTCATATTTTGAATACTCTTTCTAAATCTTGATTCCCAGATTTTAGCTTGTTTCTCTCATCTGAATCAGAAAAAGAGATACTAGCACTCCTCTTTGACCTTCTTGAACAAGAAAAAAGTAATTTCCGTGCTCTTTTGGTAAAACTGAAAGAGAAAGAAAGTAGAGAAGAACTCCTCAATCTCCCGAATGATCAACTCTTTGAAATTCTTGAATTGAATGTAAACGAAAATCAACTCTCAACATTGTGGAATCTGGTAAATCACTTGTATTCTGTAGGACTTGCTCCAAATTTTCGTGAAATTATTGAACAATTTCAAGGAGCGTATTTGGCTTTTGCTGATGAAATCTCCTACAGTCAAGACTATTATCTCATCAATCATGATGCAGCTCAAAAAAAAGGACGAACAAGCGAAGAAATCAGAATTTTTACTCTCCGTTTAGAGGATTTTGAACATAGAGGGATCAACCAACCAGAAGCTATCCAATCTCAAATCAAAACGATCAACCAGAGAATCGCAAAGCTCTCTGATCAGATCCAAAACAATGTTGTAGATAATCAACAAAATTTTAGCTATAAGACTGATAATCTAGAAGCTTTTTCTCATATGCCAGCACTAAGCCTAGAAAAGATCAAAAACGCTAGTAAAGAAAGCTGAAAACTGACCATTGATGCTGATCCAAATGTATTGATTGATATTTTGAGATATTGTGATGATAGTCAGATTCGTCAGGATATTTATTGGATCCGTGAAGAGCGAGCGAGTAAAGCCCCTTACAACAATAAACCCCTTATTCTTGAACTCCTTAAACTCAAAGAAGAAAAAGCAAAACTCTTGTGATATTGAAATTTTGCTGACTATCAACTCAAGCTAAGAATGGCAGGGAGCCCAGAAAATGCAAAAAATATGATTCATCAAATCTTTGAAAAAGCACTTCCAAAAGCAGAAAAAGAAATTGAAACGCTAAAAACTCACTACCAACTAGAAAGACTAGAACCGTGGGACTTAGCATACTATACGAGAAAATATAAGGAAGAAGTCTTTGCTATTCAGGAGGAAAAACTCAAAGAATATTTTGAATTTGATCAGGTATTGAGCTGGCTTCATTCTTTTGTAGGAAAATTCTTTGGTATTGAAATAAAGAAAACCTGAGAAACAAAAGACAATCTCTATTATGAAGTGTTCAAAGACTGAAATCTGATTTCCTACTTTTTTCTAAATGCTTTTTATCGTCCTGGTAAAAGGCCTGGAGCATGGGCAGATATTCTTAGAGCCAAAAACTCAAAACAGCTTCCTATTATTCTCAATGTATGCAACTTTCAAAAATCTGAATCATGAACTACTCTCTTGAAACTCTCTGATGTAGAGACGCTGTTCCATGAATTTGGACATGCATTACACGCAATGCTTGCTGAGTCAAAATATCCTGAACTTAATGGATTTAATGTCGAGTGGGATTTTGTTGAACTCCCTTCACAACTCTTGGAAAGATGGGCTGGAGAACCTGAAGCATTAAGACAGCTCTCCAAACATTACCAGACATGAGAGGCTCTCCCAGATGAGATGTTGGAAAATATTAAAAAGCTCTCTACCTTTATGATGGGAAACTGGGTCATTAGACAAAATGAACTTGCAATCGTTGATCTCATGCTCTATTCAGATAAAGTACCTGAAAATATCGAAGAACTTGATCAAAAGATTCTTGAGATTGTAAATCAGTATTCACTCTTTAAAAGAGATGAGAAATACCAGATGTATTGTTGTTTCTTGCATATTTTTGGTGGTTGATATGCTGCTGGATATTATAGCTATATGCGAGCAGAAGCACTTGAGGCAGATGTTTTCTCAAAAATAAAGGAAAACTGACTCTTTAATCCTGAGATCTGACATCACTATAGAGATCAAATCTTGGCTCAAGGAACTAAAAAACCTGCAATTGAACTGTTTGAGGATTTTATGGGAAGAGAACTGGATCCACAAGCATTGATTGAAAAATATGATTTGTAAAATAAAAAGACTCAAGAGATACGACTTGAGTTTTTTTACTCATAAAAAATATCTGAAGAAGTAAGGCTTCTTTTGAATCTTGAATGAAAAAAAGATGAAAGTCTGACTTTTAGACTTCTTTTAAGCTTTTTGCGCAGACAAAAGCAGAGCTTCGACATCGCTGAAGATTGTAACCTCAGGTCTTACCTGTAATATTAAGAGCCTCTCCCAATACATAGCAACCGGGAAGTTTATGAAGCTGAAAATCATCTCCTACTTCTGAAAAATTCAGTCCTCAACTCATCACTTTTGACTCATCATAGGGCCTAAGCGATATTGGAGTAAGAGTCATGGTATATGATCTTAATCCACGAGGAGCTTTGAGGTAGGAAAGGAGTCTTTTGGTTATTTGATGTCCAGGAATGGTAATCTTGATCTGAGCTTTCTTGGTAAAATGAGGATCAAAATATCCAAGCCAAAGCGAGGTATTGAATATCGCAGGTCAACTCACCCCTCGATGAGTAAATAAAACCACACGATCATCTTGATAAACTTGCTTTCCATCCAAGAGAAGCTTTGTCATTGCCTCAACAGAGCTTCAAGAAAGGGAAGAGAGGTCCTCTTTGGTGTTGAGTCCACACAGTGCTGGAGCAGGACTTTGATAGGACAAATTATGATCCTTTGCAAACTGAAAAACAAAATCAGAACCTCAAACCTTAGGGAAAGACATTCCTCACGTAGCGATCACTACTTTTTTGGTTTGGAAGGAACCTTGCGAAGTGGAAATTGTGAAAAAATCTCAAGTTTTTTGGATCTGAGAAACTGACGTCGAATACTGGATTTGAGTCAGATTTTCCTGATTTTTTTGTACAAGAAAATCTACCAGTTGCTTGGATTTATTAGATTCAAGGAGCATTCTCCCATTATCCTCTTGCTTGGATCAAATAGAAAAAGAGTCCAAAAAGCTGATCATATCTTGTGGTCAAAATTGTCCTAGAATCTTATGAATTCTCTCGGTTTGGTCTCAAAGATAAGTTTTGAAGCTAGCTCTGAGATTGGTAAAATTACACCTCCCCTTTCAAGACAAAAGAATCTTAATCCCAGGTGAAGTATTTTGCTCTAGAATCAGTTTTTTCCACTCTTTAGATAAATGCAGTCAGAGGAAAAGCCCGCATGCTCCAGCTCCAATAATACAGCAATCAAGCATTCTTAACTAAAAGAATTAAAAACAATCTCTACAGCAGTAATGAGCGCATCACCAAAATAGAGGAAAAACAAACAAGCCGCAATAAAACTCCCTATTCCAAGAACAGCCCCAGCAATGATATCAGAAATTCGATGTACCTTGAGGTATCGCCTACTTCGCCCTACAATAGCTCCAAATCCCAATGCACAAGTATAAAGCATTGGTTTTAAAAAGACAGGTAAGAAAATAGATAAAATAGCTGCAAGCGTTAAACAAATTACAAATCATGCAGTAGTATGCCCACTTGGGAATGAGTAATCAGAAAGTTGGAGTAATGCATCAGAAGGTCTCATCCTTTGTGTAATTCTCTTGAGCCCCCAAAAGATCAAACTTGAAACAAGAATACTACTCAACGCAATCCCTAAAAGCTTCCACTGACCGTAGTATACGAGCACAAACGTAAGAAGCGAATAAGAAATTCCTATTGTCTCCATCGCAATTGCATGCGAGATAACAAGTGCAACTTTCTCAAGAAAAGGAGTCCTCTTTTTCTTTAACTGATGGTTCTGGTCTCGTTTAGCAAAAAACTCTGGGAATGTCAACAATATGATCGTCATAACGGTCAAAATTCCTGCTAATCAGAGAGAAAGATAGGTTAATAACTTTGGTGAGAACATTCCTCCTCTTTTGAGAAAATAAAAGAAAAGTCTGACTCCTGAAAATAACTATATTCAGAAGTCTGATTTTTTATGCTTTTTTTACTGAATCAGCGACAACTTGGGCAACAGCTTTATCAAGTGCTCATGGGATAATTTCATCTTTAGTTGGAGTTTTAACATAGTCGGCAAGTGCTTTAGCAACTGCGATAAGATGCTTATGCTCAATCTGAGGAATTCTTGCCTCTAAGACACCTTTGAAGAGCCCTGGGAATGCTAATACATTATTTACTTGATTTGGGAAGTCTGAGCGCCCAGTGGCAACAATAGCAGCACCTCCAGCATAGGCTTCTTCTGGCATAATTTCAGGCTCTGGATTGGAAAGTGCAAAAATAATAGGATCCTGATTCATAGTACGAACCTCATTTGATGAAATCAGATTTGGTCTACTTACTCCAACAAAAACATCAGCTCCAACTAGCACCTCTGCAAGTGTTCCGGCTTGATCATTGAGATTGGTAGCAATTCGAGGAGTTTTGTATTGGTTTAGATCGGTTCTCTTGGAATGAATCGCTCCCTTGGAATCAGTAATAATGATATGTTTTGCTCCATATGCTTGCAGAAGTTTAGCAATAGAAAGTCCAGCTGCTCCTGCTCCTGCGATAACGATCTTGATGGATCAGATTTCTTTTCCTGTTAATTTAAGAGCATTGATAAGTCCTGCGAGTACGACGATAGCTGTTCCATGTTGATCATCATGAAAAACTGGGATATTGAGTCTCTTTTTTAACTCATCTTCGATATAAAAGCAATTTGGTGCTGAAATATCTTCAAGATTGATCCCTCCGAAAGTTGGTGCAATATTCTCAACGATTGAAATAATTTCATCTGGATCTTGAGTTTTTAAGACAAGAGGAATCGCATCTACACCTCCAAACTCTTTAAAAAGAATCGCCTTTCACTCCATTACAGGAAGTCCAGCAAGCCCTCAGATATTCCCAAGTCCAAGTACTGCGGTTCCATCACTAACCACAGCGATAGTCCTTCCCTTTCGAGTATAATCATAGGCTGATTCAGGATTTTTTGCTATTTCTAAACAAGGTTGTGCAACACCTGGACTATAATAAGTGGACATATCATCTCTTGTTTCAAGAGGGACACGAGATGAAACCTGAACTTTACCAGCATATTTTTTGTGCTCAATGAGCGAATTTTCATAATAATTTGTTGACATACTATCTTATATAATGAAATTTAAAACCTAAGGAATCTTAATAAAAAGACTCTCTTAAAATGATATTTTTTTGAATCGGTATTTCAAGCAATATTTACTTGTATTTATATATTAAATATCTATACTATAAAAAAACAAAATGTAAAGTATGAAAAAAAGAACAACACAACTGCTCCTAAAAGGGATTTCCCTTTTTATCTTATTTTTCAGGTACTTTTTGCCAATTATCGCAATATCAGTACTGGTAAATGTGGTCTGTTTCCATTCAAGTATGGAACTCTTCTTAATCTTGTTTTGGAAGTCGATCTTAACTACAGTTATCACTGTTCTCTGCATCCTCTATGGAGTAAAACGAGAACACGATCAGAAACAAAAGTCAAAAATCAGACTTTTCTTCTGGTTTTTCCTTCCGATGATTCCGTATTTGGAATTGATCGCAATCGGATGGTATGAACATAATGTCATGCTTTTCATCAAGAAAGCGCTTGTGTATCTGCTGAGCTATGGTATACTATCTTTTTACTACACCTTCGCAAAAGAGATCAAAAAGATCTCAAAAAATGCCTGGAAAATTAGACTACCTAAACGTAAGAGGGCATCTAAAAAAAAGAAAAGAAGGAGCTGAATTTCAGCTTCTTTTCTCTAATAGAATAAATACTAGTAGATTTAGGCTATTTCCATATTTTGAAAAGTATCTCTCAACTCTTGCTGAATCTCCTGAAAAGCAAAAGCAAAATTATTTCTAAGATAGCCATCTTGGAGGAGATGAACATTTATCTTATCGATGAGATCTTGAATTCCTTGAGTGTAGAGTACAAGATCAGTTTCATTTTTGATTAATCCAGTTGCAAGCTGTCTTTGTAAATCCTTAGTATAAAGTCTCAACTGAACGATTAGTTTTACCACTACATCAACAAAATCAGAACTGAAAGAATGAAGAATCCCTCCTCCGTACTGAGCAGTTTGTTCACTTGTCATATCAAGTACAGCAAAGAGAGCATCACAAGTTTGTGAAATTCTATCCAAAAGTGGAGAAACTTTAGTAATAGAAGCTGATGGTGAGGCTTTAAGTTCGTTCATTTGATCATATGTGAAAGAGCTAAAATATTTGCAAAAGAGTTACTAATTTCCTAGGAAATTACATTTCATTGACAATTCAATTTTAACAAAAAAACAAAAAAAGTAAAAAAAATCAGACCACCTAAGTCAGATTTTTCTTGCCATTTTATTTTTTTATGATAAAGTATTTTTAATAAAGAGAGAATATAGGTAATAACTAGATTCTAAAAGTAGGCGAACTAAATATAGTCAAAATACAGCTTAACTCCTGGTAGCTCCTCTGCAAAAATTTGCAAGAAATGCTCCCAAACTGGCTGATCAATCTTAACCAATCCAGAATCCTGCTGATGAACCAGGCTCCAAAGATCAGAATTAGGATTTTTTTTCTGCATTTGTTTGAAATCACCTGGATTGTAAATTAATGAGGCAATAAATACTGATGATATCTTAGAAAAATCTATTTCAGCCCTTAAATTCCTCAGAAGTTCACGATAGAGGTTTTCATAATTTGCAACAGGCAAAAGCGGAAGGAATCTAAGTCCTACTTTGTAGCCTCTGGAAATTAGTGTTTTAACTGCGGCAATTCTTGCACTTAAAGGAGCAGTCCCCTTTTCATATTTACGAATAATCTCCTCAGGATTAAACGAAAATGAAAACTCAGTATTTTGAGGTATTTTCCCCTCATTTGCAGAAAAAATTGAATTAATAACCGGACTTTTTGTTCTTGTCTCCATCAAGACTCAATCAAACTGCTCAAAAAAAGGAATAAAAGTCTGATTAAACTCTGTAAGCATATCGATTCCTTGGATATCACTATAATTACTCGCATAAAAGCTGATCTGTCCCTGATATCCGTCTGTTCTCAAGGAATGAATCTGATTTTTGATTTTTTCTTTTATCTGATCATAATTTACAAAAATAACGCTATGCTGAGTCTTAAAATTTGCCTTGAGATAACAATACTCACAATCAAAGACACAATTGAGACTTGTCTTAAAGAAAAATGATTTTCCTGGTCGACCATAGTTTTCTGGAACAGGAAGTATGGGAATATGATCTTGAGTAGCAAGAATAATTGCAGGAGCAAGGCGTTGATTGCCAATATTTTTGTCAAAAATATTTTTGTAATGGTCAATCTCTAGGACCTGCGCTCAAGGGAATTTACCAAGAATCCTCTGCGTCAAGGGAAAGGACTTTGCCTTGGTCTCTACATAAATCAGCATGAGCTAAGAAACTATTAAAAAAAACCGACTAGCCGTAGCAATACCTATCATCTCTCCCTAAGGAAAGGTGGGTAGCTCCTCACTATCTTAGAGATAGGATTTTACTCCCATGAAATAAGTCGAGAATTTTGATAAGCGGTTTCACTGCGAGAAAGTCAGCCTCAATTCTTTTATAGTTTTTTGCCAAAGAATGTCAAATAAAATATACGAGAATAGATTCCAAAGCAACAAAATCGTTAAGAGGAATTTTTCCTTGCAAAAATTAAGCAAAAAAATATCATCTGAAGTGAAAAATATCAAGAGGGGATAAAGAGACAAGGCTCGTTTGTATATCCCAGCAACCTGACAATCGTTAAGGTGCTCCATCCTACCCTTTGGGAAAGATATGACAAAATCTGATTTTTGACAAAACTTTCCTAGCTATGGGAAAGATTTTTTTGTCTTTACTCAGAGAATAAGGTTGGATCTTGATATTGATCAGACTTTTATTCTTTTTTTCTTTAAGATGAAACAATTTTTGACCAGTGAATCCGTAACGAGTGGGCATCCAGACAAGATTTGTGATCAAATCTCAGATGCTATCCTAGATGCTTGCCTTACTCAAGACAAAAATGCAAGAGTAGCTTGCGAAGTACTTATTAGCGGGAAACATTTGATAATCGCAGGAGAGATCACAACTACTGCTCTTGTGGATTATAAGACCATTGCCAAACAAGTAATTACTCAGATCGGATATGATAGTCGAGAGAAGGGATTTAATCCAGATGAAGCTGAAATTGAATGTATAATTCAAACGCAGTCTCCTGATATTGCAATCGGAGTTGATAGTTGATGAGCAGGAGATCAGGGGATTATGTTTGGCTATGCAACTAACGAGACAAGTAGCTTTTTACCAATGAGCATTGATCTAGCACACAAACTTGCCCATCAGCTCGAAACAGTTAGAAAAAACTGAGTAATCCCTCAACTTGGCCCTGATGGTAAGACTCAAGTTACGATTTGTATCGAAGATGGGCAAATTTCCCACATAGATACGATTGTTATCTCCTCTCAACACTCAGCAGAAATTTCTCTTGCAGAACTTCAGAGACAGATCAAAAAAGAGGTTATTGATCCTATTTGTTGAGAACTAATTACGGAGCAAACAAAAATCTATATCAATCCAACTGGGATTTTTCTTATCTGATGACCAAGTGGAGATACAGGACTCACAGGAAGAAAAATTATCGTTGACACCTATGGTGGAATGAGCAGACATGGAGGTGGAGCATTCTCTGGGAAAGATCCAACAAAAGTTGACAGAAGTTGAGCCTACATGGCAAGATATCTAGCAAAAAACATCGTTGCAAGCGGACTATGCTCAAAATGTGAGATTCAGATCAGCTATGCAATAGGAGTTGCTCAGCCAATAAGTATTTTTATCGAAGACTTTGGAACTGCGAAATGTGATCTCAGTCAGCTTTCTGAAACTATTTTAAAGCATTTTGATCTCAGTCCTCAAGGAATTATTAACTTTCTCAATCTCAAAAGACCAATCTACCAACAAACCGCTTGCTATGGACACTTTGGGAAAGAGGACCTTCCACGAGAAAAGCTAGATAGTATCGAACTTTTTAAATCTCTCCAATAATAAAGAAAAACTGACCTCTCGATGAAGTCAGCCTTTTTTATTTCTTTACAATTCACTAGTTTACTCCTCCTGTAAGAGTATTCAAAGTAACGGTATCTCCAACTTCTTTGTGAAGAGGTACTTGAATCTCCATCCCAGTTTCGATAGTTGCTGGTTTAGTTCCAGACTGAGCTCTGTTTCCCTTAATACCAGGTACGGTCTCAGTAATCACATAAGAGATAGTAGAAGGAAGAATTACATTGATCACATTTCCTTTGTAAATCTGAATGTATACATCGAGATTATCCTTGAGGTAGCCAGTAATATCTTCAATAGTATCTGCTGGGATATCATGGATTTCTCCAGTGTCATTTTCCATAAATGAGTAAATATCTCCACTATTGTAGAGGTATACCGCATTTTGAGTAGAGATATCTGCCTGATCCATTGTTGTACCTGACTTAACAGTGATATTTTGCACTCCGTTTGTAAGGAGATTTCTTACCTTGTAGGTATAAGATCCTTGTCTTTGTTGCATCTGCATAAAAGAGAGGTCTAGAACCTTAAAAAGCTGTCCATCCATTTCAAGTACAGTTCCCTTTTTTACTTCTGCAGCGTCAATTTTTACCATTGTTCTTTCTGATCAAAATTTAAAAACTCTCTTTCTAGAGTATTGATTTGAACGAGTTTTGCAAGTCAGAATTTTATTTCTTTATTTGATTATTTAATATATGTTTTTATTCCCCCTTATTTTTAATAAATTCTTATTATTTTATCTTTTTACTTGATATGTTGTACGAAATACATATAATAAATCTGTTCGAGTTGTATTTCTTTCTTGAACGAGTGAAGCAATCAGCTTTATTAAAACACCCACCCTAGTCTTTTCGAAGACTAGGTTTTTTTCTATTGAGACAGAAAAAATTGCTTTTTTTACTAGAATGAGTATTATTATGTCTATAATATACTCAAACTTTTATTTATATACAACTATATACTCATGCAAAACAATCGAAAAATGAATCTTCAAGAGCTTAAATCACTTGGGCGAGAAATGTCTCGAACAAAATGAAAGGGAGGTAGCCTATTTTTGATCGGATTGGCCCTTGGATTTGCTGGCTCTCTTTTAGGATTTGGAGCGGGCATTGGAACTGAACTTCTCGGATGGGCCCCAGAAACAACAGAAGAGATAATAAACCGGATAGCAACCCTTGCGGACCTACTAATAACAGCAATGTTTGTCCCACTAATCCTTGGCTGGGCGAAAAAAGAAGATCTATGATTTAGAGACTTCTGGACTATGATCAAAAGAAAAGAAATTAGCAAGATTCTAGGAGCACAATTCCTTGTTGGAATTATTCTAGTTCTATGGATTTTCCTTTGTGCAATTCTTGCCCGAACAGTCAGTACTGTAGTGGTAGCTAATCATGGAAAATCTATGATCATAGTTCCTATAATGATTATTGGAGTACTTGTTTTTGGACTATTAGCAATCAGGTTTTCCTTCGTAAATCAAGCCATTGCAGACAAAAATTTAGGAGTAATTGAAGGATTTAAATACTCATGGAAGATTACTGAAAATCATTTTTGGGATTTAATAAGATTTCACATCTACTTTCTTCTCTGGAATATTTTGGGACTACTCTGCCTCATTGTAGGAGTTATCTGGACCTCTGCTATGCGACAGATTGCATTTTCAAAACTCTATCTTGAACTTTCAGAACAAGCAGATAAAGCTGAATAATATCTTCAGTAAATACTAGCCTCAGATGAACTCTGAGGTTTTTTATATAAAAGAGTCTTGAGGTTTAATTCTCTATTAAGGAGGGAAAGTTCCCCTTGATTTTCTATAAGGAACCCTTACACTACAGTTAAGACCTGTTTTTGATCAGATTTTTAGTACTTTTTTGTTTTTTGGATGCATGAGCTTATCTTTGACTGACCGACGGAAAGACTTGATACCTGGCTAACAAAACAATTTCCTTATTCGAGGAATTTTTTTCATCATATCTTGTCTAGGGATGGAATTCTCGTCAATGGTAAAGCAGCAAAAAAATCACTGAAACTCAAACCATGAGACCAGGTAGTGATTGATGATTTGGAGAGATATCTTTCTCCAGTTCTTCTTGAAGAAGCTCCGAATATTGATATTCCTATTCTCAAGGAAACTACAGACTATCTTGTAATTAACAAGCCTAAAGGAGTTTTGTCTCACCCTAACAGCATTTGGGATGTTGGTAAGCCAAGCGTAGTTGGTTTTCTCTATCACCACTACAAGGAGCTACCAAGCATTGGGAATTTTATCAGGGCTGGACTTTTGCATCGTTTAGACAAGGATACTGATGGACTTATGATTATTGCAAAAACTGAAGCCTGACTTCAGCATTTCAAAAAACTCTTTCAAGAAAAATCAGAATCTGAAACTCTGGAATCCAAAGCTCAAGTGCCACTGAAGAAGCGATATAGAGCTCTATGCGAAATTAGCGATGAAGGACAGGTTTTTTTAGATAAAATCAGCACTCAACTGCCCTTCACGATCTCAGAAATCGTCAAAGCAAAAGTCCCAAACCCTCAAAACAAGCTCTGAATCTCACAAATCCAAAAAATAGAAAAAAAACCTGATGGAAGGATTCAGGTTTTTCTCCAGATTTTTACAGGGAGAACTCATCAGATTAGATATCACCTCTCCTCTCATGGTTTGCCGATCGTGGGAGACTATCTCTATGGGAAAGAATCCAAAGAACCAATGCAACTCACTGCTTATCAACTGGAATTTGAGGATTTAGATGGCAAGAAGGTGAAGATTATGATTTAATCTATTATTCAGATTTAGCAATTCGCTCTTTTACGAGTTGTTCTACTCTTTTTTTAGCTTTTTCAATCAGGTCACTATCTTCTTGATCTGCAAGTTGAATAAATTTTAAATATGACTGAATAGCTTCAGCATATTTTTTTAGCTTTCAAAAAACTTCTCCTAAATTATAATGAGCATATGCATGGTTTGGATCTAGTTCAATTGCTTTTTGATAACAATCGATCGCTTCCTCATATTTTTCTAAAGCAGATAAAGTATTTCCCAAATTATTATATGCATATATATAATTTGCATCTAATTCAATTGCTTTTTTATAATACTGTATTGCCTCATCGTATCTTCATAGCCTTCATAAATCAGCACCTAGATTATTGTACGCCTTTACACTATTTACCTGAACTTGAAGAGATTTTTTATAATTTTTTTTTGCTTTAAAGGTATCTTTACTATTAGAAAAAATAGCTCCTTGATTATTATAAATAAGGCTCTGAAAAGTATTTTCCGGATTGGAAATATAGATGGACAAGTGATCGCTAATTTTTGAATAGGGATTCCAATTTAATACTAAAGCGCCTTCCCTTTGTTCTTGAAGGTTTATTCGCTCTTGCTCATTTTCAACTATCTCTGGAGTAATTTCTGTATAATTTCGCTTTGTCTTTGCAGTTCAAGAGGTAAAATCTTGTCGGTACCATTTACCATCTGAAGTAATGAGAATCGTACTTACATGGTCAGGTAAGTCAACAGCAAGATATGAGATATCCAACTCTTCTAGAAAAGTTCCTCCTAATAAAGCAGATCCGAGACAATTCATTTTTGAAGTTTCTACCATCTGTGAGGGGATGTTTGCCATCGTCTGATAATCAAAGCTACTTACTTTTTCTTGAACCTTTTTTGCGATTTCTAACTCCTTGGCAGAAATCAGACTTTTATTTCCTGTTTTTCTAACTTTTTCAAGTTCAGATTTTAATATTGGAAGTTTTAGTGCATCCGTTAGCTTTGTCTTTAAAAATGGCAAATCAACGCCTAAATTTTTTCTTAAAAAATTTCGCATATGATTGTCACCTTTAGGGGCAAGCATATTACTGATTAAGTTTTCCTTTCCTCTACGAAATATTGCCGTATAAAGCTCTGTCTCAGGTTTTTGGATCACTCTCAAAATCTGGCTTTGCACCTTTTCTTGAAACTTATAATAAGAACATTTTTTAGTTTCTCGCGACTTTTCTCATTCTTCCTTGGAGGCATCTTTTTTGAGAGCTTTGAAAGCAGTGGTTAAAAGCTCTTTTCTCATAGTAGTAAGTTGATCTGTGCTAGGGTTTTCTCAGAGTCTTGCGAGTCTTTTTTCATAAGCCTGCTTGCCTAATAATCGCTGATCAACTTCACTCAATTCCTCCTCAGAAAGTGAGATATTGCGAGGAAGAGCATCAGAATTTTTTGTTTTTTGCTGAAGGGAGGATCCATAAGAATAAAACTGTTGAGCAAGGTCTTGAGCAAGTTTCGCTTCTTCACTTTTATCATCTGAAGGAAAGAAATTTGCAATATAGAGTCCAGCTTTTTCAAACTTTCATCCAAGTTTATAAAGCTGATCTGCTCTTTCATTTTGTTTCCCGGCTTTTCTCTTGAATGTATCTTGGTCAACCTTCCTGATAATATCCATAATCTCCCAAAGCTGAAGATCTTGCGGGAGAAAAAGAGCAAGCTGCCCCTTCCTTTGCTGCAAAATCTGCTCCTCATCAAGGGTTTCTCGATCCTTCCTTGGCAAAAACTGAGGGCAAAGATTGTCATGCACTTTACACCACTCTGCAAAAAATTCTTGATCAGCAAAATCATTAAAGGGCCTGTGTTCAAGAACTTCTAAGATTTTATGAGAATTGAAAGCTGGAGTGTTCATCGTATAGAGAGTTATGATTCAAAAAATTGAAAGAATTCTCTTATAAAATTTCTCGTGTATCAACGAATTATTATTCTTTTCTTTTTTTTAAGATTTCTTTTCTTCCATCGTGATCCAATAGAAATTTTCTCCTGCATCGCGGACTTTCTTGCTTTCTGTAATTTCATAGCCATATTTCTCTACAAGAGCTTTGAGCATACGATAACTTGTAGTCTCTCTAGCTCTGGTAAAGACTGGCATTCCTGGGTAATGCTCCTTGACCTGCTGAATCCAGTGACGAATCATCTCTAGACCTGAATGTCCTCTTGCCTGTTTATCAATAGCAAAATCCGAAAGGTAAATTCAAGCTCTTCCATCCTCCATTTTCCCTTGATAAGCAAGCAAATATCCTCTTACTTTTCCCTTATCATCATACCATGCAAAAGAAAGATTAGCTCTTCCTTTGAGTTGATTATTGAGAAAAGAGGCAGTAATTTCATGCTGGAGATTACCGAGATGGTGTTTCATCGTTTCAGGATAGATTTTCCCTTCAAGATAAGAAATCTGATCAACATCTTCAATAGAAAGAGGATGGATTCAGGTTTTTTTTACTTTTTCTGCTTGAGTTCCTGCATGAAGCTCTCCTACAAGAGATTGAGACTGTACATTGTCGGTATAAGAATTCATAAACACTGGTAGAGTCTGATTCTCCTCTCTTTTGGTTAATATATCAATTTTATTATAGCTTATCCCTGAATAAAATTTTGAAGTATTCAAAGGGATTCCATTTGGAGAAAGAGGATTCTGCTTAATATACTCGGAGAAGAAATCTTCATAAATTTTCCTAATCGCTATAGCATGCTTATTTCCAAAGTTTGCATCTGCTTCAATATTATCCATCGTAATGACATATTCTTTAGGATCTTTGTAATCTTCAAACTCCTCTCCAAAGAGTTCTGCAATAGCATAAGTGGTAGTTTTCTTTGCCTTGTCCAAGAGGCTATTAAAATTATGAGGAATGGCTCTATTGAGGGTAACTCGGCTCGTTACCTTAAGATTGTCCACCTTAGGATCAGGCTCTCCTTGATAAATACAGAAATCGCTACAGTAAGGATTAAACATTGCTACAACCTTTTTCCCATGTCCTTCGGCTAAAGAATCACAGTTAAAGCCGTTGAATCGGTTGTTTGGATCAGATTTTGGACTGATTTTAGCGGTCATCAGTCTCAGATTTTTGTATTTATTGAATTCTTGATAGCCCAACTGAGTAAAGAGCTCTATCCAAAGCGAAAAGTCTGATTTTTCAAGCAAGTTCTCTACAAAACTTTGAGGGTTTTCTCTCCAAGCATTGAAACTCAGAGGAGTATCTGGGAATAGAGCATTATATTTCGTAATAATGGTAATCCTTCTCTTTAGATCTGAAGAGGAAAGAAAATCTGAAATCTGGTTTTTGACTTCTTGCACGGTATAGACAGAAGATCAATTGACGAGATACTGCTTTTCATACGGCTTAAAGTAACTCAGCTCATCATAGACTCAGAGAGGAAGACAATTTACGAGATCCTCAGCACTAAAATCAAGCTCAGGAAAGCTTTCTACCATGTTACTTGGCTTTTTCGCTTGATGGAGATCCTGGAGACCAGAAAAAGTCATATCATCTAGTCCCAAAAACTTCTTTGGCTGTTCATACATCTGCATAATGAGGGGCTTAGTCCTCGGATGATAGATCGCATCTCTAAAATAATTGTAGAGAACTTGGTCCTGAGGATCATTACTAACTGCGAGCTTTTGGAGCTTTATGAGCGCTTCTTTTGACTTTATTATTTTAAGAACAGTCGTTATTTGTTCTAAACTATCTAAATTTTGATACAGTTCTCCGGTTTTGTCTTGATCTAAGATTCTCTGTACACATTCTACGAAAGCTGGATCTCAGAGACCTTGAGGGTCATTGAGTTCTTTTATGATGAGATCTTGCCAATCAGGGGTATATTTTATCAAAAAATCATTTAACTGTTGATAGCCACTATTTCTATCTCCTGCGATTCCGAGATAATTTTTGATAAAATCTGATTTAGAAATTCCTTTTTTCTCCAACTCTTGGGCAAGTTGGATAATTTTATCACTATGCAAGAGAGCATTATGCGGATCTCTAAAACGATTTTTTAAATCTCTCTCAGTATGCACCTTATCAAAAAAATAAATCCGGACTTCATCTCAAAAATAATCTTTTAGTCTTGCGAGCTTTTGCTGTTCTTCTTTAGGATAAAGGTTGCATTTGAACTGCCAAAGTGCTTGATAGTTCTTTTTTTCAACTTCTTTCTGTAAAGTTAAAAAGTCATCATAAGTTTGCTTACACAAAAACTGCTTTTCTTCTCAAGTCAGAATGGCATCTAAATTTCAAAATTGTATCAGATCTTGAGCCGATAGTTTCTGACTATGTTTTTGTAAGAATAAGATTTCAAAAAGACGGTAAGGTTTTTCTTTAGTGAGCAGAGCTTTTTGGAGTTCTTCTTTCTCTACGATTCCGAGTTTCAAAAGTTCAGGAAGGACATATTCAGCCCAATACCCAGAAGTTTTAGCATTTTCAAAAGCTATATTGAGAAGCTCTAGATACTTTTCTTTATCTTCTTTGCCTAAAATTCCGAGTTTCAAAAGTGCAGGGAGGACAGAAAGCACCCAATTCTGATCTGTTTTAGCATTTTCAAAAGCTATATTGAGAAGCTCTAGATACTTTTCTTTATCTTCTTTGCCTAAAATTCC
>ERZ773267.99-NODE-99-length-65564-cov-11.025661_pt1 | contig 65564 bp, 56 predicted proteins | sample MGYA00511959_ERZ773267 | MGnify/ENA primary metagenome ERZ773267 (study PRJEB29015, sample SAMEA2738165) | human oral metagenome | biome: human oral; feature: human-associated habitat; material: saliva | place: China | collected 2240 ...
GACAGGTGCATGCCGTCAATGAAGATCTGATCGTGGACCTGCCCGGTGACGGGCGGGTGAGGTACCGGCACCTGCCAGCACCAACAGGTACGACGCCGGAAAGCGCGCGCTGAGCCTTCCTGTTCGTCTTGGGTGTGCCGAGACGTCGCCCACGCGATGAAGTCTGCCAGCTCATCGGCTTGTTCGTGTCGGCGCGCACGCCCTGATGGACATGTGGTTGACAGGGCGCACGAGGTGCATTTCCACCGTTGAGCGCCCGCCGCGGTGTGTCCATTCTTCTTCATCGGCACAGCGCACACCGGGCAACGCCGAGCACGATTCGATCGTGTTCTCACCCACTACACGATCACCCCAGAAAGTCAAGGAAGCTGCGCGATTAACCGCCCGAACCTAAATAACAGCGACTTTCGCCCGCAATCCCAACCTAAACCCGGAACTTAAGCACCACGTTCGTGACCTATAGTCCGTTTCCGTCGTGCTCGTACTGTTCGATGATCTCTGCGAGCGTGTACGTGTAGAAGGGCTGGAGGCCCTCGTCAGTTACGTCTGCGTAGATGTTCATGTTTATCTCCTTTTCTTTCTTCTTTCGGGCTAACTACTTGCCACTAGTTTTTGCATCGGACTCTGGATTGTCGAGCATACTAAAAATGAGGAGGCGAAACCCGACAAAAGCGAGTCCCGCTGCACAAATAAGAACTCTTTCTAGCAAGTCAATATGGCTCCACATGAAAAATGTGGCCACCACAAAAACTATGCACAGTAGCATTGTCTCAGTTTTAAGTAAGTCGCCCGCCTTAGTCCCCCACGATTTGTATTCCCTCAATTCTTTTAGCTCTGTAGTTTCAATTGTGCCCCATTCATAAACGGCCCTTTCTGAAACGATGTCCATGTCAGGCGTGAGCACTGACTTATTTACGAGACAGTATTCCTCTGGGGCGATCATGATGAAGGCTTCTCTGTCGAGGTGCCAGTTGCGCTGCCGGAGGTATTCGACGACCTCGCTGCGGTTGCGGACGGTCGCCTCGATGAGGGTGATGCTCTTGCTGATGGCGATTTTCTTCTGGGTGGGCATTGGAGCCTTCTTTCTGGGTGAGCGCCTTGACTTGAAGGATAGTCCTATTCGGACTTGTGTGCAAGTTAAGCGCCCCGGTTCGGACTTCATGTGTCCGTGGTGGGTAAATGTGTTCCTCCCCTCTGCGCATGCCCGAGTGCCGCACGGTCGTTACTCTGCATATGTCAGCATTCCATTGAGTGCAACAGACTGAACTGGAAGGACTTGTACTGTGAAAATTGAGGATCAGATTCGGCATTTTCTGCGTTTGGCTGAGGATCCGGGCGCGTCTGCTTCTGAACGCGAGGTGGCGGCTGCGCGCGCTGAAAAGCTCATGGTGAAATACAGGATTGAGTCGCTTCCTGACGTGGACTCGCCCAGGGAGGAGGTGCAGGTCATTAAGGTCTGGGTTGAGGGTGGACGTGGGTCGATGGGGCCCATGCACGTGATCGGCCTGTCCAATTTGGCGAAGGTTCTGAGCTGTGCGGCTATCGTTCAGGACGGGCGGCGTGGAAGCGAGGTTACGATTGCTGGCGCTGCGGGCGACTTGGCGCTCTTGAGTGAGCTCTTCAATTCGACACTCATTCAGTGCAAGGTGGGCCTTAAGGAGGCGTTGCGGGGGCGAGTGTTCTACCCGCAGTCTGATCGGCTTCGTTTTCGGCGTGGGTACACGTTGGGGTTTTTCAATGGCGTTGCTGCTCGGGTTCGCGCAGCTGTGAGGGATGAGGCGCTGGGTACGTCGAAGGAGCTGGTTGTTACGGGCAGGGCTTCGCGTGCTGAGCATCGCATTTACGAGCTATACCCGGAGCAGCGCGTAAGTAGGAGCCGGATGACGCTCTATCGCGATGACATGAGTCGGGGCGAGGCGGACGGCTATCAGAGTGGCGTGGGGGATCCTGCTCGACAGCGCGTTGGTGGAGATCGCGCGGCGATTGGCAGGTAGGTGTGCGCGGGAGGCGAGGCTTCTTCCTTGCCTCCCGTGTTGGGCTTCGGCTCCGCTTGTGCAGTCCAGTTTGAGATGCTATACTCAGTCCTGTTCACAACTCCTGTGGATATGTTGAGAAGGGGGGCCACATGTCGCTGGCCAGCTCGATTGCTCTCATCGCAGTACTCGCCGTTGCGCTGGGGTCACTCCCCGACATCGTCTTCGTGTTCACCTACGCGCCTTCCTTCAAGTGGCGCGCACTGAAAGCCGCCAGGCGACAGGTGGACGCTCGAAGCTCGGTGCTCAACCGCCGTTAACTCTCCCCCACCCCACCCCATAAAGTTAGGAGTCCCCCGATGTCCACCTACATCCCCGTCAGTCTGAAAGATGTTCATGACGCGATTGAAAGCGCTCAGAAGGAGTACTACGCCGCCTACGAGAAGGCTCACCCTGACTTCGCGACCGCTCGGAGTTGGTTCGCGAACTTCCTCAAGTACGATGTCACGCAGGCCATTGATTCAGGGAACCCTAGGCTCTATACACATATCGCTGTGGACTGCTTGATCGCAACAGATTCTCACAGGGGCACTGCGCGGATCTTCGATCAGTGCTTTGAAGTAGATCTCAATGAGGAGTCTGACGTGACATTTGGCGCTGGACCTCTTCGCAGCGTTTCAGCTGCCTTGCGTGGCGGGGTTCTGGTCCTCACGTGGACTTTTGACGACAAGTGCAACAAGGGTGAGGAGGTCGTTGCTGTTCTGCGGGTTCCCGTGACCCCTGACGCTACGCAGGAACGGCGATTCAGTGCACCTATCGGCTCTGACTGTTGTGGCGCAGAGTTCGAGTACTTCAAGTCCGTTGAAAAGGAATATGATCGGTTCATCGTGCCGCTTGATCTTGCTGCACTGGCCATCGCAGCGTCGCGCCCGATGCTTGCTGCCGTGTGTGACCTGGGCGAGCGCCTGACCCGGTGTGAGGGATGGAAGCCCCGCGAGCAGTTCACGCTGAAAGAGCGCGTGTCTGAGTTTGGTTTCGACTCTGGCGAGCATGAGGTGGAGGTCGTCTACCGTGTGGAGCCGTATGTTCTGGGCGCGTTTGGTGAGCGCGAGCCCATGCTCCCCAGTGTTGAGAGCGTGAATGTTTCGCCTAAGCTCGCAGAGGACGATCTGAAGCGTTTCCGTGACGCTCTCATCAAGGGCGGCTACGAGTCATGGATGCAGCTGCTCCACGATCTCGGCTATGAGGACAAGGAGCACAAGTGGGGCTACCAGTACGTCCTTAAGGCGCGTGTGGCTGCTGATGGTTCCCTGATCGGCGACTGATCGCATACGAAAGCAGCCCGGCGTTCCCAGTGGTGGGTGCCGGGCCGCTTCGTTTTCGTTGTTTTTGAGCCTTATCTGCCGAGCGTGTAGATCACGGTGGCGGTGAGGCTGACGATGAGGAGGACTTCGGCGTAGCCGGTGAACTCCCACCACCAGCGAGGCTTGGGGGCCTCGATGTGGAACTTGCGGACGAAGGGGAGCGTGTTCCATCGGCTGTGTTTGGTGATCCAGGATGCGAGCGCGAGGATCGCTAGGAGTGTCAGGATGAAGCTCATGCGCGGGTGGAGGAGCCAGATCGGGTCAATGAGGACTCCAGCGGTGGGGCTGTAGCCTGCGCTGCCCGCGTGGGAGGAGACGAGGGCGACGATCGTGCCGTCGGGGAGCGGGTTAGGGATCGCGGTTGTTGCGTCCTGTGGTGGGTGTGATGCGAGTACAGCGTCGTTGATGCTGATGGCTCGGTTCATGTCCGCGAGCGCGAACGATGCCATGATGCCGCTGGCAACACCGGCGAAAGCGGTGAAGGGGCGGATGAGGCGGGCGAGGCCACGGAGGGGGGTTCCTCGACGTGGCGTGCCGCGGTGCTTGCTGGAGCTCTTCTTGGTCATAGTTGGGTGCCTTTCTGTGGGTTAATGGCCCAAACGCTCTGGGTATTTGAGGTGATTGTAACATCTCCGCGTCCGCCTTCTCGGTGTTTGAGGATGCGTGCGCCGTAGGTTTTGGCGTCGTAGAAGAAGTAGTGGTAGGGAATGTAGCTGCCTTTGGGGCCGATGTTGTCTCCGTGGAAGCCGCAGACTTCGGAGAGGAGGAAGTCGGTGGCCGGGACGCGCTTGCCGTTGACGGTGGCGGCGTTGCCTTTCAGGGCGTAGCCGGTGATGAAGGTCTTGATGGGGTTCTTGGAGGCGCGTACTCGTTGCGTGAATGCGTACAGCTTCTTCGTGTATGCGTCTGTGCCGTTGGTGAGGTCGCGTAGGACGAGGGATACGCCTTCCTCCATGTCTGTGAACCAGAATAGCGTGGCCGGTTTGAAGCCATACCAATGGTCCGCGTAGTAGGGGCCGCGGTATCCGTGCTGGAAAGAAGTCAGCTTGTGGAAGAGCTGAGCTTCGGGGCCGGTGATGCGCAGAGGAGAATCGCAGCCTCGTGTCTGTAGGAGCGTGTAGGCGACAGCGTTGAGGAGGGCTTCGCGGCCTCGGATGTCGGGGATCGGAGGGAGTGGTTGTCCGCCGGCGAGGGCCTTGATGATGTCATGGGCTGTAACTGTGGTGGCTGGCGCTGTGGGCTTCTCGACGGTGGCGGTGAGTGTGAAGCCTGTGCCGTAGTAGCCGTTGCCGTCGTTACCTCGCACGGTCGCGAGGGGTAGCTGGGTTGGGTTGCCGTCAACCATGACGAAGATCGTGTAGACGGAGGGAGGTTCCTTGTCGTCCTCGTCGTAGTCCACGTAGGCGCTCATGATGCGGGCGCGTCGGCTGCCCTGCTTGAAGGTCTCTTCGAGCCAGTACCAGCCGCTCGAGCAGCCGCCGCATCCTTCGTTGCCGTAGATGTAGAGCTCTGTCCCGTCATCGAGGGTGATGACGCTGCCTTCAACGCTGGTGACGTAGCGGCCTCGAAGGAGTTGCGTGTAGAGGCCGGCGTCGCTGCTCTGGTCCAGGGTGATTTCCTGGGTCGTCATGAGGGTCTGCTTTCTGTGTATGCGCTTAGTTGCGGCCTCGTATAGCCCAGGAGTGCTGATAGCGTGAAGACGGCGACTGACATGGCGGTGTAGCGCCATGCGTGTGCAGGTGCGGTGGGCGCGTCGTTGTTGGCGACGGTTAGCGTTTCCTCAGTGTCGTTGACGGTGGCGCTGGGGGCACTGTCGGCGGTCTCGACGACGACGGAAGCGTCCTCAGTGTTGCATCTGGGTGAATACTGTTCTTCCGGGTTTTGCAGGTCTCGTAGCAGGCTGACTGATGCGTGTATGAGTGCGGCGCTCACTTGTGCTGCCTTTCTATCGTTGTGGTCCGATGGTGGCCGGGTCGATGCCGGTGAGACGTTGGAAGCGTCCGTCGCGTTGTTGGCGTAGGCGTTCCTCTTTGCGGCGTCTTTCTGCTGTTTGGAGGCTTATCTCGCGGCGGGCTGCTTCGATAGCTGCCTGGACTGCGCGGGGACGTTCCACGGGCTCATTGCTGGCGGTCTGGGGGCCTGCTGTCAGCTGTCGTTTCTGTCCTGCTTCGGGGATCATGGTCACGATGTCGCGCGCGGAGACGAGGTAGTTGTCCTTTGCGCGGCTTGACGGGAGGGCAAGTTCGGGGCGGCGGAATGAGCCTGCTTTCAGGCTCGCTTCTGTCTGGTTGAGAATGTCGCGCCAGGTGATCTCATGGTTCGTCGCGAAGTACTCGTTGGCTCGCTCGAGTGCCTGCCTGCCGTATTGGTCGGCTGCTGTGTCGCTGCCGCCGCCAGCGATGCAGTCGTAGAAGACTTTCCTGTACAGGAGTTCGCGCTCGTAGGGCGGCTGGAAGTTGATGGCGATACGTGAGCGCTCCAGACAGTCTTTCACATGCTTGGAGCGGGCTTCGCGGATAGCTTGGTTGAGTGCTGCCACGCTGATCTTGTAGGGGCCGTACTGGCCTCCAACTGTCGCTACAAAAGCCTCCTGGAGGTTCTTGTCTGTGGCGCAGGGAAGGATGAGTTCTGCCCAAGAGGCGACGAACTGGGGGAACTCCTGGGGGCTGTTTGGCTTCGAGGCGAGCTGGTTGGTGTCGATAGCGCGCTTCATGAGCTTCGCGAGAGTGTCATATGAGAAGTTCGGCATGAGTTGGCTCTTTCGGTGTCAAAAAGCGATGCGTCTAGCTGCGGCTTCGGCGTATTCGGCTTCGGCTTCGCGGGCGTTGAGTTTCGCGATTCCTCGCTGGTACTCGACGTATTCCTCAGCGCTGTTGAAGCCGAGGCTGCGGTAGTACATCTCCGAGCAGGAGTTGTCGAGCTGACGGAGGTATTCAGCTTCCTCTGCATTACGAGCAACAAGGCCGGTGCCGTTGCCACCGTTGTAGCCGTAACCGATGCCAGCTGTTGAGTACTCGTCCTCCCAGCATCCCTGGTTGAGCCAGGTGGAAGGGTGCTTGGTGAAGCGCTCGGGTTCGCCGGCGCGGTACTTGGCGTAGCGTGCTGCGCCCGCGGTGATCTCGTCGGCGGTTGCGCCACTCTTGAGTGCGGTCCTCCAAGCCTTGAAGGCTGACTTCTTCTCGATGCGACGCGGGTAGGTGCGCCAGAAGTTCTCGAAGTCGTCGGTGTAGCCGCTGGGCTTCTTGGCCTTCACGGGCACGGCGGGGGTGGCGATGGCGAGCTCCTGGGAGACGGGAATATCGATCAGCGTGTCCGAGGGGGTCTCATCGTCGACGATCTCAACGTCGATGATCTCAGCGTCGATCACGTCGTCGCCAGAATGGTTACGGATGATGCGCTCCGCACGCTCCTGGACGCTCTCGTGCTGCGCGGGGGCACCGGACACCGTAGAGGTGCTTGTCGTGTCGCCAGGGGCCCATTCTGAGCCGCCAGGGACTTCGACTGTTTCCGGCCATGACATGCCATATGCGCCTTCGGTTTTCGTGTTGCGCGTCGCCTTGGCCTGGTTGTTGGACTCCTGTGTCTTCGCTTCGTGCAGCATGTCGAAGAGATCGCCTTGGTTGTCGCTGACTGTGACACACAGTTCCGGCTCTGGTTCTCCCTCTTTGTGCACAGGAACATTGTCCGGGCAAGGCAGGAGGAAGCCGCTCAGGTCGTCGAAAAAGCCCAGTGGCGACTTCTTACTGGTCAGCTTGCAGTTGATTTCCTGCCACTGGGACACATCCGCGAACGTGACCATGGCGAGGATTTCCTCAGTGCTGGCAGTTCGCCCCATTTCGATAGTGTGACGGGTTGTGATCGGCGCTTTGGGGTCGGAGTCGAGTTCTGCGCAGCATTCGTCCGTGAAGATCCCAGGGAGGTCCAGGAAGAACACGACGTGGCGCGAGCCGTCCTTGCGATCCAGGAACGAGCGTCGAATGAGGAGGCCTCGATCCTCGAGGGACTTCATGGCACTGAACATCGTGGAGCGCTTCGCGCCAACGCAGCGCTCCAGGAGGAGGTTGTAGGAAGGGCTGACGATCTTGCACTGCCAGAAGGTGAACAGTGCCATGAGCGTCAGGACTTCTCTACGATTCAGGTCCACCTTGAGGTGCTTGCGGGAGTTCACAGCAGCATGGAGTGCAGACACGTGCATTCCATCAAACATTTGATACAATGTAGCTACCTTTCAATCGACTAGCAATGAGGGGGGGGAACCTTCCAGGGGTTCCCCCCTCTCTCTTTACTTCTGAGCCTGGGGGGCTGCCCCGGCTTCGCTCTTCTTCTGGGCTTCGTAAGCAAGACGCCTCTGAGTGCGGGTCTCGTTGCTCCCCTTCGCGCGCTGCGCTTGGAGCCACTTCATGTTGCGCGGTTCAAGCCACTCATAGGTCGGCAGCGTCGCTTCGATCTCTTCGAGCGTCACGGGGTGAAGCGGATCAACCCACTCGGAGAACGAGTGAACGCATCCGTTGAAGCAACCGGCCAAGTTCACCGCTTCAGGAACGAAGAGGTGGGACGGCTCGAAGTAGAGGAAGATCGCGACCTTTGTCTCGTCGTCCTTGCGCTGCATGGCCTTCATACGGATGATGTCGCGGGCGCACAGGTTATAGAGAGCCATGTACACCTCATCGCGCTCCATGTCCGTCAGCTTCATGATCCCCTCGAGATCGAACTCGATGTAGGGATCGTTCCAGCGCGTAAAGAACCAGACCATGAAGGCCCTCTCATTGCGCGTGAGCTTGTGCTCCAGCAGCGGGTCAAAATGGATCACGGCAATGGCTGGGTGGGACACGGCTCCCATCCCGTACAGGGGGCTAGCTTTCCCCGTGCGCTTGGGCGCTGCGAGCTGCGCGTTGCACTCTCCGAAGTCAGCCATCGTCTTCACTCCCCTTTCGATTGCTTGGCGGGAGGCCTGCCCCACCGTAGGTTGGGCTTAGGGCCACACGGCTCTTTGGGGCATCCCTCAGACTCGAACGAGTGAGGACCGCCGTGAGCCTGGACACCGAGACGTTCCATGCCTAGATCGTTGATGATCTTGCTCCAATCCACGTAGTAGACGGGGCGCTTGTCTGTCTCTCGACGGCGAAAACGGAGCGCGTCTTCGGCAAACAGGGCTCGGAGGCCGTCATGGATAACGGCGCGACTCGCACCCAGGCGCTTAGACGAAACAGTGATGCTGAAAATGAGATCGACATTCTCGTCGTCAACCCACGCCTTCATGAACTCCTGGAGCACGAGCTGCACAGAGCGCTTCAGCTGGACCCTTCCAGGGACCATGCACTCAGGAGCGGAGAGAACACCGGCTCGGACGATTGGATCAGGGTTGAGCATGTCTGCTCCTTCCTTCCTTGCTTCTGGTGATCGACAGTCTACACAGGACAACATTGAGTATGCAAACCGGTAGCCGTCTATCGCTCGCGTGCGCGAAGCGCGCGCCTACCCAAACAAGCCACGAGCATCGGACAGCCTTGGGCGAACGGCATGGGGGACTAGAGGGGGATAGTTCTTTATCTTCAAGGCGTTCTATATACGTTTACGACCGAAACTTGGACTACGGGGTCGATCCAAACTTGGACTACCCCCCCCCGAAAACTCCCCTGCTGGAGTGATCTAAACGTCATCCTAAACTTGGACTACCCCCATCCTTGAAACGACATATCTACGTCTAACAGCACAGAACGTTTAGGCATCTCGCGCATTTGTGTCGTGAATGGCCTGTCCAGTTCGTGCACGTCCGGTTTTGTGTGGCATGATGGGCACATGTCCACTCCTGGGTGCGCCGCTACACTCCTAGCGCTCCCCACAGTGGATACTCATAACCCAGAAAACAAAACCCACGCCCCCACCCGTGGGGGTAGGAAGGAACCCTCATGTCGATCACCGTCTACTCCAAGCCCCGCTGCCCCCAGTGCGACGCGACCTACAGGAAGCTCAAGAAGCTGGGCGTGGCCCACGAGTCCGTTGATGTCACTAAGGATGAGGACTCTCTCAACCTCATCAAGGGACTCGGATACAGCCAAGCGCCTGTCGTCACAGTCCGCAGTGGTGACGGCGCTATTCTGGAGTCCTGGGGCGGCTTCCGCCCCGACCGCATTCAGGAGGTGGCGGCACTCGTCGCCGCCTAACACCCCCCAACCCCTCAAACAAGAAAGGAGACCGCCATGCAGGTCTTTCTTACATTCACGTCCTTGCTGATTGGAGTAACAGCACTGTTCTTCCTCGGCTTCGCCACTGGCCGAGCTTATGAAAGCAGGCGCATTCGCAAGGAAAACAGCGGCGACATCACCGCCGCTTCCACTGGAGGAGTCGTCTCCGACTGGTGACCACCAGTCCCCCACAGACCGCACCCCCACCCCGATACGCCCCCGCTGGGAACACGTCACCTATTGCCACCAGGTGACACAACCAGAGCGGGACAAGCGCTCGATGGGTGGGGGTGCACTATATTACGGGCACCATTCCGACAGCACTAACACTCACACACTGAACACCTGCGACCACAACGGAAAGGGAAGGGTCACTCGTGACCACCTACGACGATACGATCAAGGCCCTCGGCGGCCACTACATCACCGACGGTGACGGCACTGACTACGGGACGTGGACACCCAACACGGTCAAGACCCTCATCATCGCCCATGACGGCGTGTACGTGGAACGCCACGGCAAAACGAAGGGGGAGCTCACGCGCGCCGCCGCGAAACCCTCCTCCACGTCGAAGTCTCCGTTGCGCGCCCTCTCTCACAAGCAGTTCGGCGCGCTCGAAACCATCGTCGCCCCCGCCAGTATGTTCGAGGGAGTCAACGTCGAAGGCATGTTCAGTGAAGGCGTGCGACTGGGCGGCTACTACCAGATCCCCGACGACATCATGCCGCCCATTGAGGAGATCGCCCGGAGCCTGCGCCTCGAACGCGAAGCCTACCTGTCGAGTCACCCCGGCGCGAAAGCCGACCCGCGCCCCCTCATCCCCGACGCTCCCGAAGGCGCGCGCCTCGCTCTGGCCACCGACTTCGCCGCCCACGGCCACTACACGCAACTACGCCCCTTCGCGCAGGTCGTCGAGTCCTACCAGCTCGCCCCCAACGTGTACGCCTCCGACCAGATCGGCGGCACACTCGAGACCTACCTGTCCTCCCTCAAAGCCCCCAAGCGCGAGCAGATGCGCGACGACACCACACCGGACGCGCCCGCCCGCATCCCCACGCCCGACGAGGACACCCCCGGCGACGACCTCGCCGACCGCCTATGCGACTTCGAGGCCAGCCCCCACCACACCAAGATCCTGACCCTCCTCAAAGCCAGCCTCGAAAAAGGCGAACCCTACACGACGGCCATGGCATCCCAATGCCGCGACCTCACCGGCCTCGACGCGCAGCCAGACTGGTGGCCGACCCTCGCCAACCACAAGGCCCTCGCCTCCAAGGTCAACTCCAACAGCCGCGGCGTCCTCCTCGACGCAGCCAACGATAGCCGCTCAGCAGCCCTCTACCTCGCCTCCCTCCCCAAAGACACGCGCGAAGGCCTGGGCTTTGAGAAGATCACCCGCGACATCACCATCGACAAGGTACTCGCAGCCCTCAACGGCGAAACCGACGGCGTACCCGAAGAAGCCATGACCTTCTACCAAGGCCAGATCGTCGCCCGCGCCGAAAGCATCCTCGACGAGTACGACCGCATCTTCAAGTCCGGCTACAGCGTCCTCCAGCCCGCCGGTGTCCTCACCTGCGACGAAGACGGCCAAGGCCGACTCATGGCCCTCTCCTCCGACGGTCGTGCCTACCAGCGCACCCACAACCTCGTCCTCCTGCGCCTATGGGAACAGATCCAAGCAGCACAACACCTGACCCCCCTACCAACACGCAACATCAACGAGATCGCCGAGATCCTGATTAACGGGAAGGACCGCCAGGGCAACACCTACCCCAACGGCACACGCTTCTACTTCCCCTACAAGATGCTCGAATACGCCTTCGGACGCGAGTCCAACGACGGCGCACAAGACCTCTACCCCCGACACAGCGACGCATCCTCCTGGGACACCTACCGCGAGCGCGAAGTCAAGAAGAGCCTGCAAGCCATGCTCACCGCCGTCGTCCGCGCCCTCCTCAAGAACGAAGCCGACAACGGCCTCACATACCACGACCCATCCATGATGACCAAGGTCGTCGGCGCGCTCGAAAGCATCTGCAAGGCCATGATGACCTGCGTCCTCGTCTCCGCCTATGACAACTCTCCGAGCAGCATCCCCGTCAAGGTCAAGGTCCGAGTCCTCACCCCCTACGAGGGATTCAGTGAGAACATCGTCGAGCGCGCCATCGTCGAAGCCCTCGGCTTCGCGGGCGGCACCACGGCCCAGTGCTACGACCCCATCAACGATGGGATCTTCTGGGAGTTCCGGCACGACATGGACAAGGTGCTCGCCAACGCCTCCCCCGTGTGGGCAGGCAAGATCCTTGGCGCGATGCAACGCCAGGGACGCAAGCCCAGCGCCAGCAACATGATCCTGGGCATCGGCCTCGACGATGACGTAGTGACCACCGGCAAGGAGATCAGGCAGTTCAACGATCACACCAGCCACGGCATCTTTGCGGGCTCTCGATCCGGTAAGGGCCTGACCACGCAGACGATCCTCGCGATGCACCTCATCGCCGGCATCGCCCCCGGCCTAGCCGACAACAAGCCCGACATGGCCTCTCTCCTCCTATCGATCAACCCTGACGCTTTCGTCATCAACGGCTCGAACATCGCGAGCAACCCCGAAGAGGGAACGGACATGTTCATGCAGTACACGGCAGCGAAGGTCGCCGAACTCGAAGCACGCGCCCGCATCCCCGAGTACCTGAACAAAAACAACCTCGCGTGGGCCTCCGGCTACACCGGCACCCTCGGCACCATCGTCTACCTGCGCTACATGATCCTCGCGCTCGGAATGCTCGCGGCCCGCACAATCAGCCCCGAAATCGCTAAACAACTGGGCGGAAAAGACGGCATTTGCATCGTGTTCGACGAAATCAGCAACACGAACCAGCAGATCCAAACGTTCTTCCAGTCCAACATGCAAGGCCACATGTGCTACACGAACTACGAGTCCGAGTGGGCCGCTTGGGAACAGTCCGGCTTCGACGACAAGAAGAAGCCCAAGCAGGACGTGAACGAAGGCGAGCTGTGGTTCACCAGCATGTACTTCATGATGCGCAAATCCTTCGAGAAGCTCTCCCAGCTGCGCAACGCAGGCTTCAACAACGCCGAAGCCAAACGCTCCCGCGTCTTTATGATCGGCCAGGATCCCGTCAACCCCGTCACCGACATCAGCCAGTTCTTCCCCGCAGGCAAACCACTCAACGCGAGCACGAAAAACATCCCGATCCCCTTCAAGGAGGCAGACAACTTCATCTACTCCTACGCATCCATCGGCAAGACCGACGTGCTCATCGGTCACCACCCTGGACGCAACTACCTGAACCAGCTCACCCCCGGCTCCTACGCCTCGGACAAGCTGTCCTCCACCATGCGGTGCTTCGCCTACGTCCCCGGCTTCAGTGGCGACAACATCCACAAGGTCATGAACGGCGACGAGGCTATCGCCCGCACAGCCACCTACCTGCGCCCCGGCCTCCTCTTCGCCGACGGCAGCGAAGACGGCTACTGCTGGAACAACTCCATCTCCTACATGAAGAGTGCAGGCGTGGACGTAGAAGCTGTTCGACGCGACGTATCCACCGACACCGGCGAACTCGACCCCGCGCTCGGCTTCGAGGGCTACCTCGCGAAAGCCGGCGTCACCCGCGAGCAAGCCGCGGCCACCCTCCAGAAGCTCTCCGACGCAGCGAACCTCACCGTCCGCAAGCTCGGCTACGAGGGCACCTGGCAAGAATGGGTGTCCGACCTGCGCCCACAGTGGATCGCCTCAGTCGAGGACATCTACAACGTTTTCCAGGGCTACGAGTACGACCCGCAGTCCGTCACTTTGTTCCGCCGTGTCTGCCCCAAGGCCTTCGAGTCGGAAGACACCAACAGCGGCTTCGCGCTCGCGGGCAGTGACGCGGAAGAGTGGGACATGGACGACCTCGGCGGCAGCGAGACAACCGTCGCACCCGGTGACGCATCCGGTGATGCGCACACGGCAGTCCACCAGCCACCCGCCACCGACGTGCCCGAAGCGACCCCGATCCCGGAAGCGCCGGCTGCCGGCTCGGAGCCGATCGCGACCGCGGTACCGACCCCGCCCAAGCCGGTGCCCCCTGTTCCCCCGCCGCCGCCCATGCCACCGGCCCCCACCGTCCCCGACATGGACGACACCACCGACCCCAACGCCGACCGCATGGCCATGCCCGACGAACCCGACGCCCCCGCACCCACATGGGACTACTCCACCAGCCCCGTGCGCCCCGCCACCGGCGGCGGCTACGAGTTCAACGTGAGCACGCCCCGCACCATCACCCCCACGGAGATGACCCCCGACGCAGTACAGGCAGCACTCTATGCCGACATGAACGAATGGGCCGGCACGTGGGCTCGCGTCAAGCGCGTCGGAGTCGTCGGTGAAACCATCATCATGAACGGCGTCGCCTACCGCACCCAGGTAACCGACGACTGGCGCAACAACCAAGTCATCCCCCCGTACATGACCGACGCGATCCGATCCTCCAACATCGCGCCCATCATGAACTGGACCGTCCTACGCGAGATGCCCAACCTGCGCCGACTGTCCTTCGACTCCTGGGACTTCTACTGCTCCTACGTCTGCCCCGACCTCGGCTACAAGCCCGACTCGTCAATCTCCCAGCTCTTCGCTGACATGCCGCTCCTCCAGCACATCAGCATCGAGGGCGAAGAGTTCGACCGCCAGACCTGGAGCACCATCAACGGCACCCCGTCAGGCGTGCGCCGCTACGACGAAATGCAGCGCGCCATGTCCGTCGCCACGCACATCCTCTCCGCCGGCCAACGCAACGCCAGCGAGTACACGCGCAAGACCTGGCAGCGCACCGACCTCGGAGGCCTGAGCAAGACCTGGCGCATCACAGCAGGCCTCACCGGCACCCTCGCCATGGGAGCCGCCAACGTCGCCTCCAGGGGCGTACGAGGCCTCGCCTCCATGATCGGCGGCGGCATCGCCAACTACCGCCAGCAGATGAAGAACAAGGAACAAGCATGACTCGCCCCAACCCCCACGACCTCAAGCTCCTCGGCGTGACCTCCACAGCGACCCTCGCCGACCTCAATCGAGCGTTCCGCGCCCGAGCTCGCACCCTCCACCCCGACAGGGGCGGCGACCCCCGCGACTTCCAAGAACTCAACAACGCACACAAGCGCCTCACGGAAGCCCTCGCCCGCCCCGTCCTCATCCACGACCGCCACCCCCTGCGCTACACCGTGTGCAACAACTGAAAGACCCCCGCCATGTTCTTCATCATCACCACCCCCTTCCGACTCCTCTACAGGGCACTCGGCATCGTCCAGTCGATCCTCTCCCTCCTCCTACTCGCCGCCACCATCTACCTCGTGACCCTCTGGCACCCATGGGCCACCGCCTACGTGCCCGAAGGCATCGCCGGCCTTGGCGAGTACACGGCCACCACCACACAGTGCATGGTCGAGAAATCATGGAGCGACCTCGACCCCGTAGCCATCGCCCAGATCCGCGACACCCGCTCCCTCGTCAACGTCGCACCCGACGACCTCGCCAAGATCTACTCCCACGCCACAGAGTGCTCGCACTAGGTCCTTCTACTCCAACAACCCGGCCCCTCGCTCATAAGCACGAGTGAGGGGCCGCTCCTTATGCTCACACAGGGAAGGAAGTCCACCTAGCATCACATCCACGTAGCACTAGGCGACATCCAGGTACGCCCTCATGACATCCACGTGCACCATACGTACTTCTTGGTACTACCAGATGGCATATCCACACGCAGAATCGGGGATAGAGGTTATTCCTTCCGAGAGACACGTTAACCCTACCTGGTTCTTGGTACTACTAGACCCTAGGTCCGCACGCAAAATCGAAGATAAAGGTTGTGCTTGACCTAGATCATGGTTGCACCTGTAGCGATAGAGGTTATACCTGCGTAGATAGAGGTTGCACTTAGGCATGGATCAGCACGAGAAAACGTAGATAGAGGTTGTACCTGTCGAGATACAGGTTAACCCTATCGACATCCAAGTTAACCCTGCGTAGATACAGGTGTAACTAGAGCTAGTTCTTGGTACTACCAGATGGCATATCCACACGCAGAATCGGGGATAGAGGTTATTCCTTCCGAGAGACACGTTAACCCTACCTGGTTCTTGGTACTACTAGACCCTAGGTCCGCACGCAAAATCGAAGATAAAGGTTGTGCTTGACCTAGATCATGGTTGCACCTGTAGCGATAGAGGTTATACCTGCGTAGATAGAGGTTGCACTTAGGCATGGATCAGCACGAGAAAACGTAGATAGAGGTTGTACCTGTCGAGATACAGGTTAACCCTATCGACATCCAAGTTAACCCTGCGTAGATACAGGTGTAACTAGAGCTAGTTCTTGGTACTACCAGAGGCTAGTTCCACACGCAATATTGGAGATATAGGTTGTACCTAGCGACATCCAGGTTAACCATGCCTAGATCATGGTTGCACTAGACATAGTTCAGGGGTGTACTAGCGGACATCTAGGTAGTACTAGAGCTAGTTCCCACCGAGAGAAGCGAGGATGCACACGGCGCGACTATAGGTCCCCACAGGCAAGGGGTATATCCCATCGACAAACGCCCGGCAGTGGCGCAACTGGACAAACCCCGACGAAATACCCCATTCCTGACTCTCGCTCAGCCGCGCCCGCAACCCCATCTAGCCGCCTCTGCTGCGTCCCCAACGCCCGTCCTGTATCTCAATCTGCGACCCTCCGACCATTCAAAGCGATGAAAAATGTTGATCGTGAAATGATGGTTTCAGACATCGGTTTTAGTCCACGCGCACCTCCAAACCGGCGGCGAACCCCTCCAGGAGGCACAAAACGCCGCCAGCAAAGGTATGTGGACAAAAAACGATGGTTTTTCCTACATCGACGATCGCCCCCTCAAACAGGGGTCCAGAAAGGGAGCATCGTGGCGCGGTTCTATACCCAACTAACGAGGCTTGTCTCAAACGCGCGCGCCCTGTCCGCCGACGCGCAAACCCTCATCAACCGCACCATCGTCTACATCAGGGGAGCGTCCTACCGACAAACCCGCCTCTACCCGCAGGCAATCCGGCTTCGCATCCCCGGCACCCCCGACGGGGCACTCGCCCACAAGGGCATGAGCTACGAGGAGATCGGCAAGCGCCTTGACCGCAAAGAGACGACCGTGCGCATCGAAGTCGAGGCCGGGCTCCGCGAAGTTGAAACCCGCCTAGGGAAGAACTTCCTCACCCTCATCACCACCGACACCCCCGACTCCCTCACAGCCGCGGCCCGCACCCTCGACCGCGCCGTCGCCCGCGACGCCGGCACCGGGAGCCTCGAAGACTACTTCGACGCCGAGTTCATCGCCCAACTCAAAGCAGTGACCGACGGCGTAACTCCCACAGCCTCGCCGGACATCGACCTGTTCCAGCAGATCCTCGTCTACGTCATGCAGTTCTCGAAGGTCCGTATCCACGACGAACTCCATACCCTCGACGCCGGCACCCTCGCCTACGTCGCCGCGCTCATCACCGGCACCGGCGGCAACGCGAACGACCAGTACAGGTTCGCTCAGAAGCTACGAAACGAGGCCAACAAGTGACGAATCCCCAGACCCAAGCCCGACAGGCACTCCCCTACAAGCAGCAGTGGGAGGCCCTGCTCCACGACGAGAAGCGCCCCAACAAGAGCGTCACCCTCACCCGCGAGGGAGACACGACGACGATCACAGTCTCCACGGAGCCGAAGCTCAACGACGCAGCCACCGTCGCCGCCTACATGAGCGGCCTCGCCCACTGGGCACGCACTGCCCCCACCCCGCGAGCGCTCATCACGCCCCCGGTCACGCACGTGAAGAACCGACGCATCTTCCAGCCGCTCGCGCTCCTCCTCTGGCAGCTCAACAACCCCGACATCGACATCGACACCACGCAGGCGACCTACAGGGACATCGACTACGTGCTCTGGCAGGGAGTCACCCGCGAGCTCGACACATTCCGCACGGCCACCATCGAAGAGAAACGCGCCGCCACCTGGTTCACCACCGGCAGCGTCGTCGTCGTCCACTCGCGCCTCTCCACCGCCTCAACAGCAGGCTCCTACCCGCGCCTCACCGGCTGCACCCTCGCCGTCGTCCGCACCGACCCCGCCACCAGCGACCAGCTGGACCTACAGGCCTGGCCGATCAACGGCACCATCGAAGACTCCATCACCGACCTGTGCAACATCCCACTCGCCGACAGGTGGAAGTACACAGACCTCATCGCCCCACCCCAACCCCACGACACCTCCTACCATCTCGCCGACTGCACCATCGGCTACCTCGGCTACCAAGAGCCGTACATGATCGAACCCATCGACCAGACCAACACCGTGCCCACGATCGTCACCCGCGACGGACAGCTCACGCCCACTATCATGTCCGAGGTAGACCTCGCCTACTGGGCGCTCTCCCAGCACGGCATCGACTTCGACCGTGAACGCTTCCAGGCTGAGAACGCCGAAGCCCTCAACGGACAACCGCCAGCCTGGGACACGCACGGCGAACTCCCCCCACCCGACCTCGCGCGACGAGTACAGCTCGAAGCGACACGACACCTAACTGAGGACAACGACGAATGAACCTCCGAGAACTCATCAGCTCCACCCCGTACACGACGGTTTACGCGCCACACCGCGGCCACGTCGCCTACTCCACGCGCCGACGCGCAGGATCAACAGTCGAACGAACGGCCCGCATCGACCCATGCGCCCACCCGTCTTTCACCCACCTGCACACTCTCGCCCGCCTCGCCACCATCCCCCTGCCCATCTACAACCGAGAAGGGGCCCGCACCATCAAGAAGGACGAATACGCTTTCCACTACGACGACGGCCACGTCCTCGCCGTCACCATCACCAGCCCCCGTTCCAGCAACGGCACCCGCAACGCCGAAGCCACCCGAGGCCTGGCCTACGACGCACTCATCCTCGACGTAACCGCGCAAGAGCTCCACCAGCAGCACGACGGCTCCTACACGTGGGTCAACATGCCACCTACAGCGCGCCTCCACTACAAAGACCTCAGTCCCCACGCCGCAGTCACCTCCTACCTCGAAACCCTCAACGCCGCCCGCATCCCCGCAGCACTCCGCCATCCCACCGATAGTTGGAGCACCAACCGCTCCTGGATGTACAACCTCTGCCCCCATGTGCTCGACGAACTCGTCCACGCCACAGCCCAGCGACGCGCAGCGCTCACCACCACCACGAAAGGCAACAAGTGAAGTACGCAGGCAAAGAACTCACCCTCGAGAACTACCGGGCGATCCTCACCGGCTACCCCCTCGACATCCTCGACGAGGTACGCAGCGCCATCTTCGACGGCACCCCGATCATGCCCTACATCGACCGAGACCCCGACGACCTCCACCAGATCCGGCTCGCCATGCTCGAAACCATCCCCGAGCCATTCTTCGTACTCCCTGCCCCCATCCTGCGTATCGTCCGCAACCACGCCCACAACCAGGGCAACCTCAACAGCTTCCGCCCCTTCCTCAAGATGGGCCTCACTGTCCCCGTCCTCGCAGCAGTACTCGAATGGACAGCGCGCGGATACCCCACCGCAGGATGCGACTTCCGGTACATGAGGGAAACACAGCTCTCCCTATACGAGAGCGCCCTCGCGCAAGGCATGGACATCAAGCCCTACCTCAACGCGGGTATCTCCTCCGACACGGCCCTACGCTCCCTCCTCAACCTCGCGCGCCCCAGCCTCGCACGCGCAGGCCTCAATGAGGCACAGCTCCACCAGGTCAGCCGGGCCCCCGTCCTCGCCGACCTGCCCCTCACAAGGAACAGCCAAACCGACACCCTCGAAGCACTCGCCGACATGTACGCCACGCGCATCCCTGACACTGTTCCCGGCCTCATGCAGCAGCTCTCCTCCCAGAACGAGGACGGTAGCTTCCAGTACTCCGGCACTCAGATCGCCCGCATCCAAGAAGGATGGGAGAAAGGAACCCTCACCCGAGAACTCCTCATGCCAGGCCTCAGCAACGCCACAGTCAACGCCCGAGCCCTCGAAGCAAACGTCGCAAATCAACGACACAAACACGCCTAAACGCACCTGTAGGCCATTTACCGATAAAATGATGCAAACAGCGCACAAAAACCAACAGAAAGGCAGCGCAGTGAGTGAGCAGACCAAGACCAAGGTGCAGGCGCGCCTGGTCATCGACTTCGGCAACTCGGAAACCCGAGTCGCCGCCCTCGTGAACGGCAAGGCCAGCCCCATCACAATCCTCCCCAACGCCTTCGCGGCGATCGGGGATGACTATGTGATCCCCGACCAGTACGTCGCCGAGGAGATCAACGGAAAGCCCAACGAGCTCCGCTCGATCATCTTCCGGGCACCACAGGGACTCGCAGCTGGCGAGCCGACGCACCTGTACGCGGCAGGCCCCCTCGCCGACCGTGAGTTCGGTATGTCCGCGACCCGCCCCAGCTCCGCAATTGCGACGAAGGCGCAGTCTGAGACTACCCTGTGGAGTTTCCACTACGCCCTCTACATCGGGCGCGAGCTCGTCGCTAAGCTCCTGCGCAAGAAGCCAGATGCCTTGGAGGTCACCTGGGACGTGACGCTCCTCGCCCCACCAAGCGAGACTGGCAAGGGGGACGTGTTCAAGAAGATCTTCACCCTCGCGAAGAGCGTGGAGATCATCGCCCCCGAGCGAGTCAGTATCCCGATCAAGGTGGGCGACGTGTCTGTCCTCGCCGAGGGCCTGGCGGGCTTCATCGCCACCGTATTCACGCCCCTAATGGGCACAGTCGCCGACTATGCCGACTGCGTGAACGAACCGATCATTGTGATCGACTTCGGAGCGGGCACCGCTGACGTAACGTTCATCAAGAACCTCAATCCCATCGCGTCTGCGAGCGCATCCTATCCTGTCGGCGGCAATACAATCGCCTCCCTCGTCTCCAAGTATGTGCACCAGGAATACGGGCGCACACTGTCTCGCGAGGCCGCTACAGAAGCGGTCCTCACCGGCACCATCCGATCCGGCGCGAAGCGTAAGGACGTGAGCTCCCAGGTCAACGCAGCCCGCAACGAAGTTGCTGGCACCATCACATCCCGCCTGCGGGAGACCTTCGAGGCTAACCGTTTTGCTCCTAATGAGTTCGCGTACCTCCTCATCATCGGCGGCGGCGCGATCAAGCCCGAAAAGACGGAACCAATCGCCGAGTCGGTCGTGCGCCAGGTTCGCTCCTTCGCCCCCGACATCGAGCTCCTTCCCGTCAAGGAGGGCATCAACCTGCGCACCCTCAACATTGAAGGTGCCATCAACTTCGCACGTTACGCCGACAAGAACGCGAAGAAGTAACCCCACAAGCCCCTCCGCGCCCCCACGGTTCACTGGCCCCCTGCTCACCCAGTCGAACAGGTAGGGGCGCGGAGGCTCAACCAAACAGGAAGGAGCCCAGCATGTTCAAGGCCTACTACTACGGCCTCCCCGCCTCCGCGGTGAAACTCGCACGCAAGGGCTTCGCGCAAATCTACGGGGCTGAGGATGTCGTCGAACTGTCGGAAGTGCCAGCCACCAGACTCAAGCTCCAGTCACACAGGAGCGCCGCACGCAACGACGTGGTGGCCTTCATCGTCCCTGACGGGTATGCGGATAACGGTCAGGTTGCCCCTAGCATCGTGAGCAGCGACAAGTACATCCCCTACTTGACTGACGCGCGCCTCGTCGAAGCACTGAACGCTCGAGGAGCCAAGCTCGACGCTCCCACGGGAGAGCAACCACTAGACCCCGCCGCCTTCATGCAGGCCCTCGCCACGCTTGCAGCAGCGCAAGGCGCTAACACGGTGGCTCCCCAACAGGCCATCCCGACTGTCGCGCCCGCCGCCGCATCCCCCAACGCCGACGTGACGCGCCTACAGGCCGAACTCGACGCAGCGAACCAGAAGCTCACAGAGCAGGAAGCCCTCCTGAACACGCGCGCATCTGAGAGTGACCGTATCGCCGCCCTCGAAGCCGACGCGACACGACTAGCACGAGAAAAGGCCGAGCTTGAAAAGCAAGTGATGCACGGTGGCAGCGACGTGGAACTCCGCAAGCGGCTCGCAGCTTTTGAGCGGTCCCCGTTCGCGCGCCTCGACGCATTCGCCAACGCAGACTCCATCCTGACATTGAGCCTGCCAACGGTCGCGACGCTCTCACCGACGGTCGTCAAGAGCCTGCACGTGCTCTTCCCCGGCACGGGAGGAACAGTTAAGACGACGTACAAGCTCATCCAGAAGTACGCCGCCGAACTCGCCTACAAGGGTCCTGTCTGCGTCATCGACCTGAATGTGGACAGCCTCATCGACTACCGTTTCGGCACCAGCGACGTGACCGACGGGCGCTCATGGCTCACCAAAGGCGCTGGCCCGGTCCCCTACACGGACACCAGTGTCAACCAGGTCAGCTTCATCACCATGGGAGCGCGCGCCTACATGAACGACCTCGCCTATCTGCTCGTGGACTGGGCAGCTCGCCTCGCGCAGGTCGCCCACGACGGCAAGCAGATCATCCTCGTCGGCCCACCCGCGAACAGCATGGTCGCGCGCGTCCTCTATATGGCGTTCGCAGCCCACAAGCTCCCCACCGTCATCATCGACGGAGACATCCAGTCGCTACGAGCGACCCTCATCAACCTCAGAGGCCTGAACCCTCAGCCTCGAGCCCTCATCTACAAACCCTCATCAGTCGGACAGGCGCAGCAGTTGATCCAGTACATCGCCAGATCAGTTGACACGAACGTCGTCCACGAGGGAGATAGGCTGACCGATGTCATCGACTAAACGAACTCTGGTCGTCAAGGGCCTCCCGGAGGACATCTACGACGACGTGATCCGCCCGTTCGCTCAGCAACGGCAGGCATCCCCCCTCGTCATCACCCTACTGACCGCTTACCGCGACAACGAGGAAGTGCGACGCATCGTCAACGTCATGCTCGGCTATGAGGAAGACTTCGAGCGCGCCCAGCTCCAAACGGCCCTGGATGAAGCGCAGCAGGAGAATGAACGCCTACAGTTCATGCTCGACTCACTCACCCTACGCACACAGCAGGGGATGAACTACTTCGAGCAGGTCGCGCCCGTGCAACCGCAGGTCGTCGTACAGGCCCCGCAGGTAGAGCCCAAGAAGGACGACCGTATAGACGAGCTTGAATCCCTCGTCCGAGAACTGCTCAGAACCCAGCAAAAACCCCAAGAACCCCAACAGGTTCAGGTGGAAACAACTGGTTCTGACGAAGCAAGCCCTTGGGTGTTCCCCACGGGTGACAACGAGGACGACTTCGCCCCCCGCATCGACGACACCCCCACGCTCCCCACAGTGAAAGATCCCGAGCCCGCCCCGGAGCCGGTGGACACGGCGAACGCTGAGACCTTCTTCGGCAACCTCATCGGCTAATCAGGAAAGGAGACAGGAATGGCTTCCTGGGACACCAGCATCCCCACCACCCCCACGCAGAACAGCGCGCCCGCACAAGGCGAGGCCTGGGACTCGTGGGGGTCACCCGCCGCACCTGCAACGCCAGCCAAGAAGAAGCGCGGAAAGAAGAAGCTCCTCAAGCGCACACTCATCGCCCTAGTGCCCATCGCGCTGATCGGCACCTACTTCGGGGTTATCGTCCCGCCGGCGAAGAGCCTCCCCGAGGCCGCTAAGGGCACCTCCACGTTCGTGCCCTACATGACGGCCCTCCATGACTTCGACACTAACGGTCTCAACGCAGTCATCGAGCAATCCTGGGTTGCTCGCGAATACGACTACCTCAACGGCAACGAGGCACGCACCAACGCCGTGCGCGCCATCCTCAGCACCGTCACCTATCAGCTTCCCGAAACCGGGCAGCTCACCTGGACAGGCCAACCTCACCGCAACCCCTTCACCTGGAAGCCCACCACCGCCCCCTCCACCCTCAACAACGGCGAGAACGTGGACTTCCAGCTCGTGGACTACACGGCAGTCACCCTCGACAAGACCGGCGTGAAGGACGCGCTCGCCAAAGCGAAGCTCACGTCGATCAGCGACGTAGAGTTCAGTCGCAAAGTCACGGACGCTTTCGCCAACTACGTCGCAGCGAACGCCGCAAACCTCCCCACGACCACCGTCAGTCGCCCGCCCGTCATGGATTGCACCGGCACTGGCCTCGGCTCGTCCTGTCGGCTCTCCAGCGGTGAGGACGTGTATATGGATGACACGCTGTTCGCGTCTGACAGCTTCCGCAAGCTCCAGGACACGTTCAGCGAGCTCGCCGTGGACGCGCTCGATCCTGAACACGCCACCGCCACCACGCGCGACGACTCCGACGAAGCCAAGACCACCCGCAAGTACGCGGACAGCTACTACACCGAGCCCAACTGGATCGGCGCACATGCTCTTACCAGTGCAGGACAAGACGGCTCCCTCCCCGACACGAGCACACTCCCGAGAGTCGGAGACGGCACCTTCAACGCCCCCGCAGGCCTGAACACCCCCGTCGTCGTCAAGACCGCCGACGGCACCCCCATCGAAGTCACCCTCAGCGCCTTCCTCACCGGCCCCGACGCATTCCGTGCCATGAGTCAAAAATCCGCGCAGAACCGAGGCTTCGTCGAGTCCAGCGAAGTGCAGTATGCCTTCTATACGTTCAAGGTCCGCAACCTCGGTACCGAGACCATCACCCTCACCCCCGACGACACCCTCGTTGATGCCACACGCAACCCCTACACCCGTACGGGCACCGTGTACGGCCTCACCAACAGCATTACCCTCGCGCCAGGCGAAGCGGGGACTCTCGAGTCCTGGACCTCATCCACGCGCCTATCGGAACTCTACCTCATCTGGGGAGCCTCCTACGACCGAGCCACCAACCCAATCTGGTTCCGAGTCCTTGCCGGCAATCCCTCCAGCGGAAAGTGAACAGGAAATGACCATCACGACAGCAACCTCAGTCCCCGCAGCCCACGCACAGCAGCTAGGCCTCACCCCCGTCGAAACCCTCAACGGGCCCGCGTCTCTCAACGGCATCATCAATGTGTGGCGCGCCTTCATCCACGAAGGAGGCGACTACCGGAACGCCACCGGCATCGTCACCAACGGCCAAGGCGACTTCTGGGTCGCTGTCGCCCCCGCGCAGGACAACCCGGCGTTCAACCTGTGGTCCTTCATCATGCCCAAGGTCGCCCCCCACTGGGAAAAGCTCGCTCAAGGTGGCCCGCGCCTCGTGTCCACGAGCCTCACGCCCGTGACGCTCAGCCAGATCGTCCCCCCCGCCGACAGGCCGCTCGCGACCATCGGCACTCCTGACGCGCTCTCAGCATCCCTACGCGCATCAGTCAAGGACAAGAGCATCCCCACCGTCGAACACTCAGCAGTGGCCGACCTCGAGGCCATGATGACCCCAGCGCCAGCACGCAAGTCCCTGTTCGACCGCGCGCCCACCCAGCAGCCGCCAGCAGCAGCACCCCACGAGCCGCCACAGCCACAAGCAGCTTTCCCTGAGATGGCGCTCCCTGAACCACCGGCCCCGCCCACGCCGCCAGCCCCCACCATTCAGGCCCCCGCCCCGGTCCCGGTCACGCCACCCCCGGCACCTGCCCCAGCACCGGCTCCCATCGTCGAAGCCCCCGCGCGCCCCGCACCCGCACCTGTCGCCCCCAAGCCGGTAGCATCCGCCCCAAGCAACGAAGAAGACATGACCGGCTTCTTCGATGACGACGAACCTACGGCTACGACCTACAGCCTCCACAGCCTCACCACGGAGGAAAGCTGGCCGATCCTCACCCGCCCCGTCATCATCGGGCGCTCCTCCACGCGCAGCGAGATCAGCGTCAGCCGCGACAGCAGCCTCAGCCGCAGCCACGCCCAGATCTACGAGCAGGACGGACAGGTCATCGTCACCGACCTCGGCTCCAAGAACGGCACCCACATCGGCGCACACCGCCTCCAACCACACACCCCCACCATCGTCCCCAACGGCGCGCTCCTACGCCTCGGCCACGTCGCCTTCAACGTCGTCAAGGAGCAAGCATGACCACCATCCATACGATCACCCACCGCAACCAGCGCCAAGAGAACCAGGACACCTACGCCTGGGCCACCTTCACCGCCGACGGCAAGACCGGCATCCTCGCGCTCATCGCCGACGGCATGGGAGGAGTCGCCAACGGCGCACAAGCCTCCCAAAGCGCCGCCCGCATCTACATGGAAGCCGTCAAGGCCGGCGACATCACCGACGACACCCTCGTCGAAGCCGTCGCCACCGCCCACCAGCAGGTTGCCGGCACCCGAGGAGGCACAACGCTGACCCTCCTGCGCCTCTACGATGGCCAGTACTGGATCCTCCAGATCGGCGACTCTCGCGCCTACAAGATCCCCGCAGGCACTCTCGAGGGCATCCAGCTCACTGAGGACCACTCAGCCCTCAACGACTTCAAGCGCCGCGGAGTCACCATCACCCCCGACATCGCCCGCACCTACGCCAGCCGCATCACCCGCGCACTCGGCAACCCCAAAGCCGACGGACACACCCCCGACACGTACACTGGCACCTACCAGCCCGGCGACATGTTCCTCCTGTGCTCAGACGGCTTCTGGCACGCTTACGAGGCCGTCGGCAACAAGCTCGACGCTCTCACAGAAGTAGGCCTCAACGACCTTGCAACGCGCGCACAAGCAGCGGGAGAGCAGGACAACATCACCGCTCTACTCGCCTCAACGGAAGGACTCGCATGACGAACCTGCGCGACACGGGCTCAACCTTCGGCAAGGGGGACCGCTACGTCATCAGCTCTGTACTCCACAACGGCACATTCAGCCAGGTGTACGGAGTTTCCGACGCGAAGATGGGCAAACTCGTCGTCCTCAAAGAGGTTGCAGCCCCCGTCCCCGACCCTAAAGGCCGTGGCAAGATTGCCGTCGATAGCCTCAAGCGCGAAACGCGCATCATGCAGCCCCTCACCCACCCCGGCATCCCTCACATCATCGACGTGCGCGACCGTACCGACAAGCCGGGCGGCAAATACTCGGTGCTCATGGACTACATCGGCGGCTACGACCTCGCAGAAGCCGCCAAGCGCACCGACAACGGGCGTTTCAGCGAGCAGTTCGTCGTCTCCAAGATGGTGCAGGTCGCCACCATCCTCCAGTACCTCCACACCCTCCCCGTGCATGTCCACCCCGGCCCCATCGTCCACCGCGACATCAAGCCGAAGAACATCATGTACCAGAACGGCTCCATGGTGCTCATGGACTACGGCCTCGCCGAAGTCATCACCCCCGACAATCAGATCAACACCCACGCCCTCGGCACCAAGGGATATGCGCCCCCCGAGCAGATCACCAAGGGCGCGCCGCTCGACATCCGAAGCGACATCTACAGCCTCGGCATGACGATGTACCAGCTCCTCGTCGGCGACCTTCCCGCGTCCGACCGCAGGGGCATCCCCACAGGCCCCGTGGACGCGCACGCAGCCAACCCCGAAGTTAGCCGCGCCCTATCCGACGTGATCGCCAAATGCGTCGCCCTGCGCCCAGATGACCGCTACTCCTCCATGGTCGAAGTCATCGCTGCGCTCAACACCTACAAGACCGCCGACAGTCGCCACCGAGCCAAGCACCGCAGACGCATCCGCACCGTCGGCGCGCTCGCAGCAGCAGCCCTCATCATGTCAATCGCATCAGCAGGCACCTACACCTACGGAGTCAACGCCGACGCGAACTCCTACGCCGCACTCACCAGCGCCGCCCAAAAAGCAGGCACCGTCGAAGCATGGGAGCCCGTCATCAACGCGCGCCCCTTCAACATTGACTCCTACTTCGACACGATCACCGCCATCAAGCAAGGCGACGGAAGATTCACCTCCGCTGAGGAAGCCGCCTTCATCCCCCTCGTCCGCGAACACATCAAGGACATCCAGGACAACCCGCGCTACCCCGAGCTCGCTTACCAGATCGGTGAGCTCTACTGGTTCTTCTACACCAGCGACGCGAACGCCGACGGCCTCGCCCTCTCCGCCCCCTGGTTCAAGGACGCGATCAGCGGCAACTACAACGTCGAACAGGCGAGTGCCCTCTACAACATGGGATCGTTCAACCGCGACATCGCGTCCGCGATCCAAACCAGCAGCGACACCGGCATGTACCGCGCCTACTGGAACAACCTCACCAGCCTCAACACCGACAACTCCGGTGAGGTCGTGCAGTTGCAGCTCCTCAACTACATCGTTGACTGCATCAACAACTACACGTACAGGCTCCGCACCGACGGCGTGCCCAAAGCCGACGTTGACGCGCAACTCGAGCGCGCGAAAGACTACCTCGCCCAGCACCCCAACCCGACCCCAGGCAGGCCGGCTGAACTGTCAGCCCAGCTCTCCGCGAAGCTCGACCAGTCCCGTACTCTCGTTGATGCTGTGTACGCAGCCGAAGGAGCCACCAAGTGATGACCGTATTCACCGCAACGGCAATCGGCCTCGGAGTTGCAGCCCTCATCCTGTTCTTCACCGCTCTCGTCCTGTTCTTCCAGTGGGACATCCCAGCAGCACGCAGGGAACTCAAGGGACAGGCGTTCACCGACACCGTTGAAACCCTCACCTCGACACTGAGCAGCGACGGAGCCGTCGAAGCCTACCGCAAGATGTCCGCCCTATCCCTCGGTGAGCACTCGCCCCTGAACGACGCGACGAACAGCGACTCGTTCGATAGCGGTACACTCGCTGACGACACGAGCGGCGTGCTCTCCGACGACCTCACCCCCACCCCACCACAGCCCGCCACAGTCGCCCCTGCGCCCGTTGCAGCCCCCAAGCCTGCGCCAGCCCAGCCGGTTCCTCTACAGGTCGCAGACACCCCTACGCGAACCACGCAGCCACCCGCACCGGCACCGCTCGAGCGCTCCGCTAACGTCGGGGAAGATGACGACACCACGTTCTTCTCAGACACGAGCACGGAAACCACTGAAGAAGCAGACACCACGTTCTTCGAGGACACCGAGATTCCCGCCGCAAACCTCACGCCACAACCATCCGCGCAGCCAACCGACCCGCTCAGTCGCGTAACCTTGGTATCAGAAGCCCACAGCTGGCAGTAAACCGTTGCGGTTCTAGTTTGTTCTAGAAGTGCATGGTCTCGTTGCCGAGGCCAGCTCCAAGTCTTACGCCGTTGGTGGCTGCTTGGTTCGCGTTTCGTTGGGGTTTGCGTTGCCCGACGTGGTGTCGGCCCGGCTTGTGTCCCCTCCGCGCGCGTTTACAGTCTCCGGGGCACTCCCGGCGACCAGAATGTTGACCGCGGCGTTCAAGTCACGGTCAATGGACAGGCCGCAACCATCACACCTGTAGACGCGCTCGGACAGGGACAGTTTGGCTTTCACTGCCCCGCACTTCGAGCATGTTTTGCTGCTTGGGTACCACCTGTCGATCACGTGCAGTCTCGCGCCAGTTTTCGCTGTCTTGTATTCGAGTTGGCGGCGGAACTCGCCGAACGACGCATCGCTTACCGCCTTGGCGAGCCGGTGGTTCCTGGCCATGCCTGCTGCGTTCAGATCCTCGACGCTGATGTGCGAGAACGTGCTGGCAAGCCACGTCGTGAGCTTGTGCATTGCGTCGAGCCGCTGGTTTGCCACATGCGCGTGGATGCGGGCGACTTTGGCCCTGGCTTTAGCGCGACGGCGCGAGCCTTTCACCTTGCGGCTGAGGGCTTTCTGCGCTTTCTTCAACCGCCGTTCGCTGGCCGCAAGGCAGCGCGGGTTCTCGATGACCGTCCCGTCCGACAGCGTGGCCAGGGTCTTGATGCCCAAGTCGATGCCGACTGCGCCACCCTTCGGCGGCTTCGTCACCGGCTTGTCGTCTCGTTCGACGGTCAATGCGGCGTACCAGCGGCCCGCCCGCTTCGAGACCGTCATGCGCAACACGCGAGCGTCACCCACGCGCTCGGCAACGTCCTCCATGCAATGCATCCGACCGATCTTCGGCAGGCGCAGCGCTTTCGGGTCGCCCTCGATCAGGCCGAATGCGCCGGTCGTGTACGCGAACCTGGGCGTGGCACGGTCTTTCGACTTGAACTTCGGGAAGCCAACCTTGCGGCCCTTCCGCGCGCCTTTACGGCTTTTCGCCCAGTTCGACAAGCCCTTCGCCAACGCATCAAGCCCAGTGTTTGCGGCCTCCTTCGAGTTCTCACGCCACCACGGCGCACCGTCCGCGTCCACGGCGAGCGCGTCCTTGTTCGCGTTCCACCAACGGACCAGTGCATAGTATGACCAATCCAGCTTCTCGCCCGCCTCGATGCCGGCCTTCACGTGAGCGAGCCCAGCGTTGAACGCAAACCTGGCCGCGCCAGCGTGCGACAACATTAGCCGCTCCTGCGCAGGAGAAGGGTCCAACGCCACCTTAACGGCCTTATAGGAGCTCATCGCGTGAGAGCTTCCAAGGCCTGCTGGGCACGGCGTGCAGCTGACTTGCGCCCGTACAGGCGAGCACAGAACGAGGTCAGCACCTCGGTCATGTCGCGCGCTAGGTCGTCGTCGAGGTCGGTGTCGTCTACGACGATAAGCCTGCGACCGGATGCTTCGAGCGCGCTTTCGATGAGGCCGGCGTTCGCGCGGGCGAGCCGGTCTCGGTGCTCCACGATGATCGTGCCCACGGTCGGGTCAGCTAACAGGTGGTTGAGTGTGCGGCGCTTATCGTCCACGCCGGAACCGACTTCGGTGACGACCTCGGGCGCGGCTACGCCCATGCTGAACGCGAACGCTTTGAGCCTGTCGGCCTGCCGTTGCAGGTCATCCTTCTGGTCGCCGGAACTAACCCTTGCGTAGCACACGACCCTACCCGCGTTCGACGTGGCGGGCGCAGTCTCGTATTTAGGGTCGTGGACGATGATCGCGCCGGTCGCAGTGCGCTCGAACGGGACAGGCATAGTGCCCTCGCGGCACCACCGCCACACTGTTTGCGGATGGAAACCCTCACGCTCAGCCCACTCTCGAATACGCATAACGTGTAGTATAATGCGCATAAGTCTACGAATGCAAACGCTGCATACAGTAATTTAAAAACCCGTCATCGGAAAGGTTTAAGAATGAGTCTCCGGAAGACGACCAAGACGACAGTGCGCATCGCTGCCCTCCTGGCATTCGCCACGGCCACCACCACCGTCGCGCCCGCAGCGCTCGCCACCAACGCTTTCGGCACCACCCAGCCAGCCGCCACGGTCGCACCCGCCGCCGTCACCACAGCGCCCTCTCCTACAGCGTCCGTTGACTTCGACCTCGGACGCTACAACCAGACCCGCAAGTGGCGAGGCACCGCCACCATCGCTCCACAGTCCGGCGCGACGATCACCAGCGTCGAAATGCGCCGCTACGACGCTTCCGGCGCGCTCACCGCCGCAGGCCAGGGGACAGTGGGCGTGAACCAGCTCCCCGCCGACATCACGGCCCCCACGCGTGTCGTCTACATCGTTCACACCGACAAGGGTGTGTACGCTGCGGGCTTCCTCGCCACCAACGTCGGCGCAACTCCGATCACCATGACCGGAGTCATTCCCACAGACTCTGGCGCGCTCGCGCTCGCGGATGGCTCCTACAGTGTCGGTACCAGCCGCGTCCCAGCGTCCGGCACCCCCACCGTCACGTGGGACAACACGGTTTTCACGCTCGGCGCGCACACCACCGTCGGTGAACCGTCGATCACAGACATGACGCTCGACCCGGCCACCGGCCCTGCCTGGGGCTTCTACACGACTCTCCCAGCGCTCACGGCGACGATTAGCTCCGACACGCAGATCGTGTCCGCCACGACTGACGAGGGCTACCCGGTGAGCGTCAGTGGCACCACCGCCACCATCAACCTGACTGGCAAGCCCAGCAAGGCCACGCTGCGCATCACCGATGAGTTTGGCCGCACCGCCAGCCAGTCCATCGCCATCCCCTACGATGACGAAGGCCCACAGTTCTCTAACCTCCGTGCGACCGGCGGCCAGGTCAACGCATACGGCGACTACGCCACAGCAGGTACCGTCACCATCAGTGGTACCGCCACCGACGCACCCGCAGGCGTGTACTCCGTGGAGCTCGTCAAGGACGGCGAAGTTGTCACCACCCTCAAGCGCCAGGGCGGCAACTTCACGTTCACGATCACCGAGGCTGGCACCTACACGGTGCAGACCATGGACGAAGCCGGCCTCACCAACGAGGTTGGCCTCAGTGCCTTCACCGGTGGCGACACCGACGTGCTGGCAATCGACTCCACGATCCCCACGCTCACCGTCCCCGACGCGATCGCCAACGCCAAGACCCTTGGCGACGGCCAGTACTGGCTCACCTCCGCGCCCACGGAAGACCTGACGTTCACGTTCAGCGATGATCAGGAGCTCTCCCCGCGCGGTATGAGTCTCATCTTCGACGGTCGCCCCATCACCCCCACCCGCGAAGCCGATAACAAGTACTCGTTCACGATCCCTGCGTCCGAGTTCACCGACGGCACACGCCACCAGATCGACTTCTACGGCGCAGACCGCGGCCTCCACCGCACCTCCTGGGCCGGGACGATCTCCACATCCACCAGCCAGGCCACCATCAACGCCACAGTCCGCAACCCCGGCGACATGAACGTCACCCCCTACGGCACGTTCTCCCGCACCCCCATCCAGGTGCAGCTCACCCCACAGGGCGGCGGCGGCCTCGCACAGACCTACACCGACCCCAGCGACGGCATGACCGTCTCCCCCGACGGCGTCGCCACCATCACCGGCAGCGTCAAGGACCCCACCGTCACCGTCACCGACCCGCTGGGCCGCTCCCAGACGCTCCACGTCGCAACCGCGCTCGGCTGGCCATCCACGTTCGCAGCAGTGGACACGCAGGCACCCACCATGACCACCGACATCACCGCGACGGATGGGACTTGGTTCTCCTCCACCAGCGGAGCAATCACCAGTTTCACCGCCCACGACGACAACGGTATCGCCACCATGACCGCCACCGTCAACGGCACCGAGATCGCTACAGTCAACCCCAGTGACAAGGCAGGTGAAGCCGCCACTACTGGCACCCTCAACGTGGACTATTCCAAGGTCAGTCGCGCAGCTGACGGCTCCTACCAGGTCACCATCACCATGACCGACCTCGCAGGCAACGTCAGCACCCGCAGCTACACGTTCTACGTGGATGACCAGGCACCGACGATCACGAACTTCATCGTCGTGAACCCCTCCTACGCGCCAGGCAAGACCATCAACGGCTCCGACCGCTACGGCCTGTTCGTCCAGGGAGCCACACGCATCAAGGCGCAGGTCTCCGACCCCGCCCCATCTTCGGGCCTGGGGAACGCCCTCATGACGTTCTACACGCCGTCAGGCACCGTCATCAGAACCGAGTCCGCGCCCATCAACTCCGGCGTGGCTGAGTTCGACATCCCCAGCGGTTTCAAGGGCTTCGTGTCCGCCACAGCCACCGATAAGGTGGGCAACCTCAGCGACACCCAACGCCCCGACGGCCTCGTCTCCGAGGACTCGAACACGACGATCACCAGCACCGACCTGTCTGTCGAGCTCGGAACCCCCGCTGCAACCAACAGCGCAGGCGTTCCCCTCTACAAGGACTCGGCGTCCGGCACGCTCACTGCCACAGCCACCCACTCCGGCATCCGCACACTCACCTGGGGATACGGCGACACAACCCTGGGTACTGCGACCGTCTCCCCCGACGGCCAGGTCGATAACCCCGCAGTCCAGGTGACCGCCACCGACAAGAACCTCGTCACCGGCGCATCCGTCCCCCTGACCCTCTCCGGTGAATACCCCGCCCAGGACGTGTGGATCCGCGTCGCTGACAACGCGGGCTACGAGGCTGAAACGCGCCGCACCATCAGCGTGGATGCAACCGCGCCCGAGCTCACGGTCACGTTCGACCAGACCAACCAGTCCGGCTTCTACAACACCGACCGCCACGCAACCGTGACCGTCCGGGACAACAACTTCGACCCCAGCAGCCTCACCACCACCGGCCTTGCTGGCACGTGGGGCACATGGGTCCACTCCGGCGACACATGGACGAACACCATCACGTTCGCCGACAACACGGACTACGACTTCACTCTGTCCGCGTCCGACATGGTGGGCCACGAGTCCAACACCTTCACGTCGGGACGCTTCACCGTGGACAAGATCGCCCCCGTCGTCTCCGTCGCCTGGAACACCACCGACGTGCGTAACGGCAAGTACTACAACCAGGTGCGTACAGCCACCGTCACCGTCGTTGAAGAGCACTTCGACCCCGCCCTCAACCAGCTCACCGGCACGGGCAACATCAGTGGTTGGAGCAGCGTCGGATCCACGCACACGGCGACCGTGACGTTCCCCGAGGGAGTCCACACCTTCGGGTTCCGCACCACCGACCAGGCAGGCAACCCCAGCAATGAGGTCGCCGAAGGCGAGTTCATCGTCGATACCACGAAGCCGGAAATCAGCATCAGTGGTCTCACGAAGGGCACCGCCTACTACCAGCTGCCCACCGTCGGCGTGACCTACAGTGACACCAACGCGGACACGAGCAGCGTCACCGCCGTCCTCGTGGGCCGCAAGGGCAACGTCTTCAAGCCCGCAGTCAGTGGCGGCTACCTTGACCTCTCCGAGATCCCCGAGGAAGCCAAGTACGACGACCTCTACACCCTCACCATCAAGGGCACCGACCTCGCGGGCAACGACCAGACCGCCAGCGTCGAGTTCATCCTCAACCGCTACGGCTCCAACGTGGACGTGACCGGCACCAACTACCAGGGCCGCTACCTCCAAGCCCCAGCGGACGTTGACCTCGAGGAGACCACCGTCGAAGCCCTCAACGAGGACAAGACCGACATCAAGGTCACCCTCGACGGCGCACCCTACCCCATCGCCCCCGCGCTCCAGTCCACCACCCGCACAGGCGGCGACACCAGCGACTACGTGTACGCCTACCACATCGATAAGGCAGCGTTCCAGGACGAAGGCACCTACCTCATCCAGGTCATCTCCCAGACCGAGGGAGGCCTCGACCAGGTGAGCCGCCTCGGATACTCCTTCGTCGTGGACTCCACAAACCCTGAGATCCAGGTGTCCGGCATCCGAACCGACGCCGCCTACCGCTCCGAGAGCCGCGACTTCACCGTCACCCCGCGAGACATGACCACCGTGACCCTCGAAGCCCAGGTGGACGGCAAGACCATGCAGCTCCTCTCCGACGAGAACGGCGTCTACACAGGCACCCTGTCTCAGTCCACGAGCGCACACACGGTCGTCCTCAAGGCCACCGACATGGCAGGCAACGTCACCGAGACAACCATCAGCGACGTGTACGTCAACGCCTCCATCTTCGGTCAGGTCACCAACTGGCTCCGCCACCACATCCTCGCGACCAGCGGCGCAGGAGCAATCCTCGCAGCAGCCGCAGCACTGATCGTGTGGGCACGCCGACGCAAGAACACGAACTGACCAGAGCGTCGTAGTTCAGGGGAGGGCTGCCGCATTTCGCGATGGTCCTCCCCATGTTTGCGTATATCAACATGGCGTGAATGATAGATCCGCACGATAATCCTGTTACGATTAGCCAGGAACCTACAGAAGGAGCATTAAGCAATGACACCAACCCCCAGGAAGCGTATGCGCGCACGGCGCATGCTGGCTGGGATCGCAGCAGCGGGATTCATCGCTGCTGGCCTGATCTCTACACCAGCGCTCACTCCGCCAGCCCACGCCGAGAAATCGCCTACCGTGAACATGCCGACGTTTGCGCCCGACGTGTTCTACGTGTACGTCAAGAAGGGCGAGTACCTATGGTATGACTTCAAGGGCCGTCAGCCCTCCTACGTCCTTGATGGGGACGGTAACACGGTCAATATGACCACATGGATGGGCGGCATGGCGTCCCCCTACGCCCCCCGAGACGGCGTCTACCAGATCGGGTACGACCCGTACATCGACCACGACAACCGATACGCGAGCAACAACCAGTTCGCGTGGAACGTCCAGGCAGTGGACTCGAACGATCACACGATCCTCGGTCGCGTGTGGGCCGACAAGGTTTTCATTGGCCAGCGCTTGTCCTTCGACTGGCATAACCCGGCCACCCCGAAACCTGACTCGGTTGGCGAGGTCAACCTGATCGCCGTCTCACCCACCGGCTACCGGTACCAGGTGAACGCTAAGGAGTACGGCGGTATCCAGTCCGTCATCGCCGCCACCTCGTCGGGCATTAACAAGGTCGTCACTAAGGACGGCCAGGATTACTGTGAACCGTCGTACCAGTCCTACGACGACTGGGCTATCCGCGACGGCTCCGGCTACGACGCCTACGCCCCCAACGGCATTGAAACAGATACATGGGTGAAGCATTACCGCACCAACTACAAGTGCGGTGAACGCTATAAGCTGTTCTTCACCACACCCGCCGCCGACATCCCCGAGAGCATCCTTCCTACACCCCAGGCGCTCGGCACGCCCACAGTCGAGCTGAAGGACCTTGGTAACCACAAGGCCCAGGCCGTCATCACCGGACTCGATAAGTTCGCAGCCTACACATTCAACGCGGCCGGCAAGGAAACCACCGTCCAGGGCAAGACGAGCGTCACCATCAACATCGACGCCGACCAAGCTGTGGACTGGACCCTCAAGGCAGCCTCCAGCAACGAGCTGCACCTGATGATGAGCGACGTTGAAATGCTCGGCGGCCTCACCATCAAGGCACTCAACGGCCCCACAGCAGGGAACGCGACGGTCTACTGGGACGACACCAACCTCACGTCAGGCCGTTACGTAGAGAACACGACTGTTCCCACCAGCGCGCTCACGGGCGTGAACTCGGATACGGCTACGGGCGTCCACGGGTGGAACTCCAACAACGTGAACCCCATCCTGCACCGCGAGTATGCGGTCGCGGATAAGGCCACGTACGGTGATGGTCGTATTATTGACACGTGGGCGCGCTCTGGCGAAGCACGCGAATGGTCTGGCTCTTTCATCCCCGAGACCCCGTCCATCTCGCTGGTGAAGACTGTTAGCGAAAAGACCTACGGCGACACGGACACGCAGCTCCACTGGACCTACACCGCCACCAACACCGGCAACGTCCCCCTGACGAATGTCCACATCATCGACGACACCTACGACGGTGGCTACACAGGCACAGACCCGAACACCGTCAACACCGTCGCCGGAGCCTGCGCAACCGTCCAGCCCGGCAGCTTCTGCAGGTGGAGGAACATCACTAGCCCCCTCGTGGACTCTGACTTCCCTGACGCTGGCAAGACCATCACCAACACAGCGAAGGCCACCGGCGTCAGCCCCGCAGGCATCACGGTCGTATCCGATCCATCCTCGGACTCATCCACATACGTTCCAGCTAAGCCTGCGATCTCCATTGAGAAGACAGTGGATAAGCCAGAGTTCCACTCCGGCGACAAACTCGCATGGACGTTCACAGTCACGAACACCGGCGACATCAGCCTGCACGACGTGACTGTTGTCGAGGACTCCTACAACGGCAACACGCCCCTGTCTGACGTTTCGTGCCCCGACACGACACTCGCAGTCGGTGCGTCCATGACCTGTACGGCCACCTCCGACACCGACGACACTGACATTCGCCGCGGCGATGTCACGAACACGGCCCACGCAACCGGCATCTCCGATGGCCGCAACCGCAACGTCGAGTCCGACCAGTCAACCGCCAAGTCGATCGGCAAGGTCACGCCCGTCACCGTCATCCCGCGTCTGCCCATGACCGGCGGCACCGGCATCGTAGTCATTGCCGGCATCGCGACCATCGCGACACTTTCAGTTGCAGGAATGGCCATCACCTACAAGCGTCGCTCCAACAAGGGCGACGAGAACTGACCCACAAAAAGAAAGGAACCGTCTCCATGAAGAAGACGACCACCCGATACGCAGTCGCATCCACGACCGCGGCCCTCGCACTCGTGAGCCTCATGGGCGCTGGCATCGCTAACGCGGCCCCCAGCCCCATCCTCGACGGTGGCCCCACCCAGGGCACCATCAAGATCCACAAGATCAAGGGGGTGGAGAGTGGCACCCGCGCTGACGGCACGCCGCTATCCGACCAGGCCCGCCAGGCACTCGGCGAACCGCTCGCCGACGTGACCTTCGACCTGTACAAGATCGACGGCATCGATCTGCATTCCACCGCAGGCATGGCCATCGCTGAGAAGGCCGCGGACATCACCATCACCCCGGAGATTGTCGCCTCCGGCAAGCTCTCCATCGACGGCAAGGATTACGCCTTCGCCAAGACGACGAGCGTCACCACCAACGCCACCGGCGATGCATCCGCGACCGTCGAACTCGGTGTCTACATCGTCAACGAGAACCTGGCGAACTACCCCGGTGACGCTTCAGCGATCACCCCGGCAGCACCGTTCCTGGCGATCATGCCGCAGACCAACCCCCGTAACCACGCTGACTGGCTGTACGACCTCGACGTGTATCCGAAGAACACGGAGAACAGCATCGATAAGGTCGTCAAGGACGGCAACGTCGGCACCCAGAATCAGGACGGATACAAGGTTGGCGAGAACCTGACCTACACCCTCGCCTCCACAATCCTCGCAGGCGACACCAACGGCGACGGCAACGTCACCGGCGCAGATCTGGGCTACTACTACGTTGAGGATAGCCTCCCGGAGGGCACAAGCTACACCTCAAGCACAGTCCAGGCCGGCACCACCCCCCTCACTGAGGGAGCCGACTACATCGTGAGCCAGAACGGCAATAAGGTCGGCTGGTCCATCACGGAAGACGGCCTCAACAAGCTCGCCGCCAACTCCGGCAGCAAGCTCACAATCGACATTGTCGCCCGCGTGGACGCCAACAACGTCACCGGCGAACTCAAGAACCAGGCATGGTTCATCCCCTCCAACGCCTGGCTCGTCAACCACGGAAACAAGCCAGGCACCCCCGGCAACACCCCGCCCGAGACCCCCAACAAGCCACCGAAGTCGCCCGAAGTCGTCTCCAAGTACGGCGACATCATCCTCAAGAAGACGGCGACCGACGGCACTGTACTCGCGGGCGCAGAGTTCAAGGTCTACCGCGCTACGGGCGGTACCATCTGTGACGCTGCCGCCGTCTCCGGTAATCCCATCGCCACGTCGGCCCCCACCGACGCTCAGGGCTTCACGAAGATCTCCGGCCTCCAGCTCTCCAACTGGTACAACGGCGCAGAGCAGACCAGCCTGCACTCATACTGCATCGTCGAATCCAAGGCCCCCGAGGGCTACAACCTCCTGCCTTCGCCCATCAAGTTCGACCTGACGGTACCCGGTGAGGTCACGGACCTAGCAGCAGCGTTCGCGGACCCGCAGCGCGACGTGAACACCGTGGATGACACGGGCGGCTCCCGCACCATCGTGGACACGAAGAAGCCACTCCTCCCGTTCACGGGTGGCGCAGGAGCAGGCGTGATCGGCTCTGCCGCTACCGTCATGGCTGGCGCGGCTGGGTTCTTTGCCCTCCGTTCTCGCCGTAAGCAGGATGAGACCGCCTGACGGCACCTCTTCCGCCCCATTTTGAGGCCCCGCGCTGACTGGCTAAGCTGCGAAGCGCGGGGCCTTCCCGCACCACAAAACAGCCGCACAATATAGGACAAACGGCGATAATTCAGCCTAAAAACCGTAGACAGATGATATTCTTTATACGGTAATGGCAATACGGAAGGACCGTCTATGAAGGCAGCAACCATGCGACGCTTTTCGGCAGTACTCATGCTCGCCGTCGCACTCATGCTCGCCTACCCCACCGTAGGCACCATCTGGGAAAACCAGCAGGCCCGCGAAGCAGCAGCCCAACAAACCCAACAGGCCGAAACGCTCAAGCGCCAGCAACCCGAGAAGGTCGCGCAAGCCCTCCTCGACGCGCACGCCTACAACCAGTCCCTCACGGGCGTTCCCCTCGCCGACCCCTACAGCACGCCCAACGAACACGACGCAGCCTCCTGGGACACCTACCTGCACCAACTTGCCGACACCGGGGACGGAGTGATGGGACGTATCCGCGTACCCGGCGTTGGAATCGACCTGCCCATCCACCATGGCACTAGCGACGAAGCTATGCGCACCGGCGCAGGCCACCTCTACGGCACAGCACTCCCCGTCGGCGACACGAGCGCACGTCCCGTCCTCTCCACCCACACCGGCCTACGCAATGCCACGCTCTTCGACCGCCTCACTGACGTGAAGATCGGAGACCCCTTCTACGTGGACGTGTACGGCGAAACGCTCGCCTACGAAGTCACCAGCATTGATGTCATCACACCCGACCAGATCGAAGCACTCGCCCCCGTCCCCGGCAAAGACCTCGTGACCCTCATGACCTGCACCCCCTACGCAGTCAACTCCCACCGCCTCCTCGTCACCGGCGAACGCATCCCCTACAACTCCGAAACCGACCCCACTGCAACAACTACGACTCCCGACCCCATCGAGTTCATCCTCAACGCAATCACCCCACTGCCCTGGTACATGCGCCTCATGGGAGCCGCGTCCCTCGGCGCTTTCATCGCGGGTATCGTCATGGCGGTCCCCAAGAAGAAGCGCCCACGGCCACAGGGGGACGTATGAGCAGCATCGAAACCCTCGAAAAACGCACCGTGAGTGCCCTGTCCTACTTCGGGCTTTACAAGCTGCACCTGGTGAACCTGTATTTGGCCTACGCGCAAACACAGCCGTGGGTCCTCAACAAGATGGAGCTACACGACGTTGCGCGCTCCATCATCCCTACCCTCAGCTGGAAGCTTGACGGAACGGGCATCACCACAGCAGCCCACTACCGGCTCGCCTACTCCGTCATTAAAGACGACCCGTTCATCGCCGATGACGACAAACGGATCATCTACGACGCATGGCAGGCTCTCCGCTGGCGCACCCACCTCCTCGACCTGCACACCAACCAAGAAACACTCGACGCAGACACCCGCCTCGAACGCCGCAAAACCAACACCCCCAACTGTCGCTGGATCCTCGAGGCCCACACCTTTGGACAAGGAATGCCCACATTCCATACATGGTGGGAACACCCCGACGTGCAAGAACTCTTCCACAACACCATCGGCACCACCACACCCATGATCGAAGCGCTCGACGCGCTCCCACTAGGCTTCGACATGTGGGTAGCCCTAGATGGCCAATTCTCCACCGGCCAACACACGCCCCTCACAGACGCATCCCTCGACTGGATGCGCACCCACGACGGGCAGCCCTGGCAACAGTGGGCTTGGGAGCACTTCGCCGACGACGATGCCCCCCTACCAGCGCGCCTAGACGAAGACGAATGGCGCTCGCGGGGCGGATGGTGGACCATCGACCCCACGCTAGGGCGACAGATGGTTGCCTTCCCCGACGAGTACTCCACCCTCGAACCAACCGACCTGTTCGCCCGCCCCCCATTCATCGACCTCGGACTCGCAGGCCCCCTCACCTACGGAGACAGCCTCACCCTCCACCTCAACGGCGACAGCATCAGCATCGACGACCCTGATCTCGCGGGACTCCCCTCATCCGTACCTCTCCCGCCACTGGACCAAATCGCCGTCGATCAAGCCTCCGAGCCTGGGATTACGCACGCTGCACCCGGTCACGTCGTCACTTACACGATGATGCCAAACGCTACCCTCGAGGAGTACTCCAATGACCTCTACTAGCATCAGAAGCGCGCTACGAATCTTCGTGCGCCACAACAAGGCCTTCACGCTCCGCGGCCCTCAGAGTGTCCTCTCCGGCCCGATTGTCCCTACAACCTCCATTCCGCAGCCCCCGGCAATGGGGCCAGGCGGTCCAGGCAGTACACCGATCCCCCCAACGCTAGAAGCAGCTAAGGATCCGCGCAAGCGCCCCTACGGGCACAACAACGCAGCCCTGCGCTCTGAGTTCTACTACGTCGCCTTCCAAGGACAGGCGATCGCCCCCGGCACCTTGAAGCACACGGCCCCCGACTCTCTCCTACCAACACGCAACCCCACAGCCTGGTACGCGCCCGCCCTCACCATCCTCCACAACGTCCCTTACGCCTCCACCTACACGGACCTGTTCTCATGGGTAGACCTCATGGAACCAGCACTCGCTATCGACGCTGACCTTCTCCAATGGGCCAAACTCCCACCCCAGGGCAAACAGCAGGCACTCACCACCCACACCCGCCGCCTGCGCGCCCTTATGGACGCTGGGCTCCGCGTCGGAGTGGTACGCGAAACCCACGCGACAGGCACCGTGAACCTCAACCTGTCAGCCTACAAGCGACAGGGGTACTCCTTCGCAGAGTGGGCAGAGAACATGGCCTCCGGCAGCGCCCACATCCCCCTGCCCCTCATCGTCGCGATCCTCAATGCGCACCCCGACTTCACCACGCCCCAGCAGGTGATCCTCCACCTCCAAACGCAGATGAGAGTTAGTGACCTATGATCGACGACTACACGGCCCTATGGGTCGCCCCCATCAACGACGTAGGCCTCCCCGCGCGCGCCGCCGAACAAGAAGGCCCCCACGCTCTCGCCGAGCTCGCAGAAGCCCGCGACATCCTCACCCCCGACCCTGCGATCAATCCGAAAGCTGTTCTGCGCCAAATTGCATGGCGTAAGTACGAACAGGCGTGCAGGACCACGCGCCGATACGGAACACTCAGAAAGGACACCCCCAATGGACAACAACGATGACTTCTGGGATCTCCCAGCCATAAACGAGGACACCTACGAGACGACGGTGCTCCCCGCCGTAGACGAGCCAGCTCCCGCGATCGAGAACGAGGTCGAGAAGAAGCGCAACGCGCGCACCGTGATTTTCGGCAGCATCGCGCTCACCCTCGTGATCCTCGTGGTCCTCGCAGCCGCTATCGGCATCAAAAACTGGCACACTACCCCCGCCAACGCAGGGGCAGAAGCCTCTACGCCGCAAGCAACCATCGCGCCCACAATCCCAACACCCGACACGACAGCGGCCCCGCAGCCTGCCCCCTCCCAGCAGGCACCCATGCAAAATCCTGCAACTACAGCACCAGCCGACCCTGCGCAGCCGACACCAAACGCGACCATTGACCCCAACAGCCTGACGTTCGCGCCACCACAGCAGGCGCGCGCCGTCGTCATTGGGAAAGACATCACCGCAGCCGACGGCCAGCTGATCTTCACCCTACGCATCAACATCCCCCAAGCTGCACAGGGCGGTACCGTCGCATACGTCGTCACTAAGAGCCAGTACGACTCCTACGAATCAGGCTCCATCATCGACGTTCAGTACCGAGTCGATCAAGATGGTCGCATTGCTATCGTCCGCTAACGAGTGCCATACACACCACAACACGATCCCATAGGGTTTAATGGAGATAAACACGCAGAAACTATCTCCGCACGAAAGGTCAGTCATGCCGACACCAATCACCCCCCCAAGAATTGCCCGCTCGAAGGGCATGACGAAACGAGACGTACTCAAGCACATCGAAGATGTCCCCGCCTCCCAGAATCTTAAGGAGCTCGCAGATGAGATCTACCTTGTCGGTCTCATCACCGATCCCTCGAAGGTGATCCCCGGCAAGAAGAACCCCGACGGTACGCCGCAGCGAGGCACTGTCGTCGGCTACAGGTTCCACACCAAGGTGCCTCTGCGTATCCCCGACTTCGGGACAGGGGACAAGTTCCGTCGCGACGTATACGCAGTCGAGGACCCGACCCGCTACAAGAACATCGAAGCGGGCACGGACTTCGACCTCACGCGAGGGGAACTCGCCGCGTTCGCGGGCAAGGTAGGCACGCGCATCACCGGCCAGAACCCGGACATCGACCAGGAGCAAGCCCTTCTGATCGAGGCACGATGGGGGCGCGGTTCCTCCCCCGACAGTCGCCCAAGCGCCGTCCTCCTACGCCCCGACACCCAAGCCATGGGCGTCAGATCCCTTATCGGCCTGTACTCGGAGATCCCCGTCCTCAACTACGTCCAGACAGGCGGATACGAGGATGATGAGCCCCAGTACTTCAAGGCCAAGGGCTACAGGGCGCTGCGCCCCGAGTTCGAGGGGACCAAGTTCGCGCCCCTCGGCTACAACGCCACCGACAACCCCCCTGCCCCCAAGAAGAGCCGAGAACAGAAGAAGGCTGAGGAATCAGCGAAGCTGTCGAAGCTCTTCTCCGAGCTCTATCCCGATAGCGGCGACTGACGAGCAAAGCGCGTGATAGAACGCCCCTCAACGCTCTCACCACACACCCATCAACCGTAAGAAAGAAAGGAACGTCGTGAAACTCGCTCCCGCGATCACCCGCACTGCGCTGACGTGCGCGCTCATCGTCGCCCCAGCCGTCACCGGAACAGCAGTCAGCGCCGCCCTCGCCGCCCCGACGCAGGGCATCGTCGCCACCTACGACAGCGACGCAAACACCGACACTCCCGCCCCGCAGCCTACGCAAGCCCCCGGCACCGTCCAGCAGGGAACCACCCAGCAGGGCACGACGCAAAACCCAGGCCTCACCCAGCAGCAGGGCACGCAACAGGCACCCAGTCAGCCACAGCCTGCACAGGGGAGTAACACCCCCTCAAAGCCGCAGCTTGACGTAACCACGCCCGGTAGTGACCCGCTGATTAAGACGGATCACTCGAAGGACAAGGGAAAGTGGTTGCCTAAATGGAGCGACGACGAGAGCCTTAAGCGAGGCGCAGAGAGCGCCCACCCAGCCGCAGCCCTCTTCTCTTTCATCACTGGCTGGTTGCTCTCTCTCCTGATTGCAGTCTATGCACTCATTAGCATGCTCGGCCTCTTCTACGTGTCCGTCAGCATCGGATTCATCCGAACGATTCTCTCAGGCGGTATGTATGGCAACGGCACCGGAAGCCAGTCCGGCGCAAACTCCATGGGTATGGGAATGGGCGGCAACCCCAACGGCGGCGCGAAAGCACAGGGAGGCTGGCTCAAAGGTATGCGACTCGTCCCCGCTACCGCTATTCAGGCCGTCGAGATGGCTGAGTCTGGCGAACGTGGAGGCCCCTCTGGCAACCAGATGGGCACAATGATGCCAGGAGGCTTCGGAGGCGCACCACAACAGGTCGGAGGCAGCGCGAAACCCATCACGCCGATCCGCTACTACCTCCAGAAACAGGCCTGGGAAATCGTCTGCCTCGGCGTAGCAATCGTCATCCTGGTCCTCTCCCCGGTTCTCTTCGATACCGGCATCGCCTTCGGCAACGGGATCAGCCAGATCATCTACTGGCTGACATCCCAGATGTTCTAACACGCCAACGGGGGCGACGCTACTCCGCCAAACAACAGCAGGGAGCGTCGCCCCTCACCCGCCAGAAAGGAAGCCCATGGGCGCATTCAAGGATGCATTCACAAAGCGCTTCATGCCCAACAGCCGCCGCCAGGCCACCGAAAGCGCGCGCGTCTCTGCATCCACAGCAGACGCGCTCCTCACCATGCTCAAGGAGTACGTCCCCACCAACGGAGACGTACTCGAGTTCGACATCATCCGCGCAGCAGAAGAAGCAGCCGTCATTCAAGCCATGTCCGACCCCAAGATCATGGCCACATACAACATCTGGCAGGACACGGAGGTACGCACCAAGTACTACGCCTCCATCAAGACCCTGGAGTTCGCATGACCGTCAGAACCCCACGCATCCGACAGACAGCAGAAACATGCCAGGTCAGCCACGCCCTCGCGCATGAGATCATCACCCGATACGGTGAATGGACGGCCAGCCAAGCAACCAGCGCCACACAACCGACCACCGTCACATACCTCGGCATCATCGAGTTCTCCAACGGCACCCCCAGCTACGCCCTCAACGAGCGCAAGCCCCTCGAGGCCCAGTACACAGCCTTCGCAGCCGACTACGGGTACGACATCGAACTCACCCGCACCGTACTCGCAGCATACGCGAACGCCATCATCCGAGAGCTCGCCACGTCAGGGCGCGCAGTCCTCCGCAGCATCGGCGCACTGCACGTCAGCGACACCGGGAAAGTCCGATTCAACCGGGCAACCGCCGTCGCTAAATGGGACGGCACCGACACGACGTTCCGCACATGCGTTAACCCGGCCTTCCGTCAGTGCTTCAACGACCTACAGGAGGCCACAGCCTAATGCAGGGAGCGACCCACCGCGCCGGAGGTGCAGCAGCGTGCATGATCGGGTACACGGCCCTCGCTGCACACCACGCGCCACTCATTGAAGCGGCCCCGCTCGCCTCACTGGTTGTCCTCTACCCGTTCGCCCTGTGGGGGTCCACAGCAAGCGATCTCGACCACCACCCCGGCAGCGTGTGGGACGAAGTGAAGCTCGCCGGCGAACGCTCAGGCCATACGATCCCCTCCCAGGATCCCGTATCCAGGACAATCAGCCATATCCTGCACCTCACGCGACCACTGCGTGACATTGTGCCCCGTAAGTCACGAACAGCTCAGATACTCAGTATCCTTGACTGTAGGCACCGCTCATGGCAAACCCACAGCGAGCTCCCATTCCTGCTCCTCCTCGGAGCACTCACACAGCTCGACCCGCTCACGACCAACCTAGGGGAGGCACTAACCCAGCTCGTACTCACCGGAATCATCATGGGCCTCATCGCCCACCTCACCCTCGACCTCCTCACCCCCGAGGGACTACCGTTCGCAACAGGACTCTTCATCAACCGAGTGATACTCAGAAAGAAGGTCCTACCTGAACGCATCAAGATCATCCCTCACGTCAAACCCCGACGAAAGGGCGAACCCGGCTTCTTCTCCACTGGTGGCACTTGGGAGAAGAAGATCGTGTTCAACATCCTGCACGCAGTCAACCTGGGACTCCTGGGCTGGCTGATCTACAGGCTCGGAATCGCCCCGTACACGTCCTTCCAACTCGTCTGACACAGAAAGACATCGAAATGAATATCTCCCCACGCCTGGGAAAGGGCCGAGCGGCGATCGCAACGCTGTGCCTGGCCATCGCCCCAATCGTTGCCACCACAACCGCTGCGACAGCAGCTCCCGTCACTGCGCCCGCGAGCGCGTCGATCAGCGTCACTGCGCCCGCAACAGTCGGCGTGATGCCCGCAGCCGACGGCAACGGCGCTGGCAACGCCACGCAGGAGGCCGACAAGGCCCTACGTACTACCGTTGCCAAGGATCTGGCTGGGAACACCTACCAGCTCAGCGGCGGCGGCACCGTCAACGGCTCGGACATTATCAAGCCCGATGGCACGATCAACCAGGCCATCTACGAACAGCTCACGTCTTCGGCGCAGAGCCAGTTCGCTAATGACCTGATGGCCAAGACCGACAGCTACACGGAGCCGACCGCGCAGGACTACACTCCGTCCCTTGCTAAGTCCGCTGGCGTGAGCTCAGAGACGAAGCAGAACTGGTTCAAGGAACTCCGATCCAACTCGGGCCTCGGCTCCAAGCTCCTGACCTCGACGCTCGCTCGCGGCGTGTACGCCGACCTTGACGGCGGTGCGCGCTGGTTCGCACCATTCAGCGGCCCACTGTCTACCTTCCTGGGTTTCCTGGCTATCCTGATCCTGGCGGGTACGACGATTTCCGCGGTCATTGACCTCGCCTACATCACCATCCCCGCCTTCCAGATGCTCTCTGACGCCGTCTCCAACGGTGGCGGCGACGGTGGTAATGGAGCTGGCGGTGCGCTGCGCAAGGCGAGCGCCAAGATCGTCTCGACACAAGCCAGAAAGGCCGTCGAAGCTGAGGAAAACGGTCAGAACGCCGTCTGGTTCTACTTCAAGAAAGCGTTTTGGAAGTACCTGGCCGTTGGCTTTGCCCTGTGCTTCCTCGCCTACAACCTCATGTGGAGCCTTGTCGGCACAGCTATGGATCTTGTGACCGGAGCCCTCTTCTGAAACTCTCGAGGGCAGGGGAGCACATGCCAGCTCCTCTGCCCTCATCACCATCCACAACACGCGCATGCTCACGCAAAGGCAATCGACCCAATGACCCCCACGCAGACACTCACAGGCCCCCGCAAGGCGCTCCTGACGCTCCTCGCTACCCTCGTCGCGCTCATCCTCTCTGTCGGGCCAGCCTTCGCGGACGACAACGTGCGCGCCACCACCTACATCGCCAAGAACGATGTCAACATCTCCGCGATCGTCACCGAAGCGAACCGGAGCCTCAAGAACGCTCCTGAGATCATGGCCTACGACGCCAAAGAAGGATCCGTCAGCTTCGACTTCGCGACGTACAACAAGCTCGACAACAAGGACAAGCAGACCTTCATGCAGGCCGCGCTGTCGGCCACCAACAAGAGCGGCCTCGGCGGACAACGCAAGTCCAAGCTCTACTCCTTCATCAGCCAGCAGGACGGCAAGGTCTCAGCAGCAGTCAGCAACCTAACGACAGACGCATCCGCGAACTTCTACAGTGCCATGGCGCTCCTCAAGCCCTTCACCGGCCCATTCAGCACATTCTTGGGGGTCGTCGCGATCCTCATTATCGTGTTCGTGACGACGAGCCTTTTCATCGACCTGGCCTTCATTGCGATCCCCATGTTCCAAGTCGGCGACGCAGACAAGGGCATCACGCGCAGGTTCATCTCCTCCGCAGCACGACAAGCAGTGCGCGAGGAAATGGACAGCAACAAGTCCGCCGTGTGGATCTGGTTCAAGCGGAGAGTCTTCGTTATGGCGGGACTCGCCATCGTGTTGGTCTACCTCATTAGCGGCAGTATCTATGAGATCATGGGGTGGTTCCTCCAGGTCGCCGGAGTGAACTAAGAAAGGTTAAGCAAAATGAAGAAGATTCGCAGCGTTATGCGCTCAACTGCGCGCCGCATCAAGAAGGCAGCGCCCCGCGTCGTCATGTTCCTCATGGCGCTCATCGTCACGAGTGGCGTTATCGTCGCCCCCGCAGCGTTCGCCGCCGACGAGAAAACACCCACAGGCGGCAACGCGACGAGCCGCACCGCTACGATCATCAACCTGGCGAAGAACCAGAAGCTCGCAGACACCAACGCCGGGAGCCTCAAGCCGGAAGAACTGCGGATCCTCGGCACCTTCGCATCGAACTTCTACGTGCCCTTCCAGAGCCAGTTCAACTACAACGGCTCAATCATGCAGAAAGACGCCGACGCTCGCGACGCGACACAGAAGTCCGTGTCCAGCGCCCTACAGTCCACCGTCGGCATGAGCGCAGACTCCGCCGACTCCGTTGCCGCCTACATCATCGGCAACGTCTGGCAGGGCAGCGTAGACCTGTCCTTCGCATACAGCGACAGCGACTACTGGGAACAAAACGCATCCTGGACCGTCAACGACTCCTACCCCACTGACTGGCGCTCCTTCATGCGCATGGTCGCAGGTGTAGACTCGATTGTAGAGGGCTACCGCTACTTCGGTGTTGACGACCCTGCACGTACGGCAAAGTGGAACGCCCTCGTCTACCAGGTGGACGGCAAGACCATTCCAGCTTTCATCTGGGATCCACGCGGAGAGAAGATCACCCCCTCCACTGCCGCCCTCTACCAGGCCCTCGCCATGACCGACCTTGGCAACGGGTACGGCTCTAGCCTGTTCGACCTGTCTATCGCCGATGTCAACTTCTCCAAGAGCGAGTCCGACGCATACGGAGAAGGCATCGACGCCACTGCCGCTACCAAGGCACTCAGCGATTCAGCCATGGAACAGTCCACGTTTTCGGGAAAAATGGCGATCAGCCCGTTCGGCGATATTGTCTACCGCGGCCCCAACCACACGTGGGTCGCGATCCCCGCATCTATGAACCCCAGCACATGGACCAAGGTCGATTCATCAGGCACCAGCTACGCTCCCGGCGCAGCATTCAATACGGTGAGCTTCCAGAACCTAGTCCTGTCGAACTTCTCGTGGCAGATGCGCACGCCATGGGAGGAAACCAGTACCTACGACCACGGGTACGCGATCGACCACATCGCAAACAGTCTGAATTCCGTTGACGAAACGTACCGGCCACTGGGCGCCTTCTTCGGCAAGGTGCAGCCAGGCTCCGCCAGCGATACGACGGCCAACGACGGCTACTTCTCCGACTCGTGGAGCGACCTCAAGGACAAGCTAGAGAAGCAGGTCAAGGACAAGTACAAGAACGCCGGCCTCGAATCTGATTCAGGCGTCCATAATATGTTCGGCGGTAACAACCAGAACGCGATCCCCCTGATGCGCATCTGGACAACTTATTTGAAAAACTACTCAAACAAGAATGAGTGGGTTGGCGCGCACAAGGACAAGCCCGTCGAGTCCATCTACGTCGTCAACAAGATGGTCGTCCTCGACGACATCCAGGCATTCAAGGGAGACGTTCCCGAAGACAGCATGTATCAGGATGCGATCACCGCACCCTCCGGTGAGGTCTTCGCCAAGGCAGGCAGCCTCGACAAGAACACGGCCTCAAACGCCTGGCAGAAAGCCCTCGACCCCGCGTCGAACCTCGCCCAGACCGCAGCGTCAATGCCCAAGCCCACCGCCGTCAGCCTCTACGCCAGCTACGTCATGGCAGCATTCGGTGACGACAAGGTGAATCAGAAGATGGGCTGGAAGTACAACGCCTCCCTCCCCGCCGTTAAGTCCGACGTGAAGCTCGAGGCCGACCCCGCGCAGGTGAAGAACGAGAAGGCCGACGCGATCACCAACTACCTGTACTTCTTCCTGTCTCCCAACTGGGAGCACACAAACTACGCAGCCCAGCTCATCACGAGCAAGATCTCTGGCCTGCTCATCCGCTGGCATGACGATATGACCGGAACCCAGGCAATCAGCATCGTCCAGGGCACCACGCGTTACACAGGATTCGCCGGGTACGTGTCCACGCCCAACCTGCACGACCTGTCCTGGACCGACACGCTGATCCGCGTCTACAACGACCACGCTGTCTACCTGCTCCTCATCATCCTCATCATCCTGTGCGTCTACGCCGTCATGAGCGTGATGAGCTGGAAGCAGGCACTCGGCTCCTTCGCCGTGTTCGTCGTTATCGCCCTGTCGATCTTCCCGACCATCAACGCGGTCGTGAATACGGCGAACCGCTTCAGCAACGCCGTCTACAGCCAAAAGTTCACGTACTGGGCCGTCATCACACACCAGACGTACGCCACGGAGATCGACAAGGCCGCAGCAGGAGACGACTACTCGAACTACCTGCAAACCGTGTTCAACAACAGCGCCGACATGGGAACCTTCGTGTCCGACGGCACCGACGGCAAAGCCAACTCGATCAGCAACCGCGGCGGCGAAAACATCCTCCTCAAGTGGCAGTCCCCCAAGAAACGCACCGCCGTCGAATACGGCAAGGACCTCGCCAACGCCACACAGAACAGCCCCAGCCTCGCCAAGCTCCTCAACAGCGCCTCCCAGCAGGCATACGGCGGCGAAACCTACCTCGATGACCCGAACTCCACGTACCTGTACCGCTCCTACGTGGACATCTCCAACTCCTCCCGCTACACCTACCTCGGCGTAGCGGCCCGAGGCGACGGCAAAGCCACCGTCAACACCGACCCCGCTACCGACAACTGGCCACAGGGCCTCAAGACCAACTATAAGAACTACAAAGCTGACCTCGACACCTACATGGGGTCCGGCTTCGCGAACCGCCCCACCGGTGACTCCAACCCCGCCACCCTGTCCTACATCACGCCCGTCTTGTCAAGCAAGATCGTCGCCGACCACTTCGCCGACATGAACAAGCTCGACAACCTCTCCTACAACGACCACGTAGGAATCCCCGGCGGCGCATTCCAGTTCAGCCTCGGCACCTACACGCAAGGCAAGTCCGCGCGCGAACAGATCAAGAACGCCAACCCCCCAGGATACAACCCCGACGACGAGACCTACACGGACGCCGACTACAACGGTCTGGGAGCCTTCGCGCTCGCATCCGAGTCCCCGTACTACCACTTCTCCTGGTACACCTACGACCACGGCCTCTCCGCGAAGAACAGCGTGTCCGGCGGCTACAAGGATATGCTCCTGAACAAGCCCAACCAGGGATTCTTCTACAACAACGCCTCCGGTGAGAATGAGGAAGAGACCGCCGACAATGATGGTGAGCTCAAGGACTACCTGGGCATGAAGGAACTCTTCACCTACACCATCCCCTACCTCAAGGCCGCTAACAATGTCGTCGTCGAGTACGACAAGCGCTACAGCCTCAAGACCTACCCGAACCTCCCGTTTGAGCCAGGCCACGACTCGGAGTTCCGCGACGACCCCGAGAATCGGCAGAAGTACTGGCAGAACGTTAACGTTGCCCAGCTCGCCAACATGCACTCGGCATGGGTGGACCAGCTCTACGATGCTTCCTACGCCAAGCAGCAGACGATCCGCCACAACGGCAAGACCTACACGATCACCGACCCTCTCGACCCTGCCTCCTACCCAGAAGAGCGCCCCATGGTGTTCTCCCCATCAGAGATGAACGCCTACGGCCTCACCAAGGCCGACCTGACGAGCGTCGAATCGCGCATCATGAGCGTCCTCGAGAACAGCCGCAAGCCGTTCAACGAGATGCTGAACTACTACAGCTTCCAGGACAGCGTGCTCAACAGTGCGACCTCGATGCTCACCACGTTCGAGTTCAACCGGGCGTTCTCCGACACGGAGTTCTTCGGCCTCAAGCAGGGCGTGCAGCTCTACCCGCAGTCCTACGAGCTCAAGAACTTCTCATACGACTCCTACCTGCGCCTAATACTGTCGAACAGCCTCCAGAAGGACGCCCTCGAGGCCGGCGACTACAACTTCTATAAACAGGTCACGCAGGAGTCATCCATGACGACCTCCATCATGCTCATCATCACGGACTTCCTGAGCATCTACGTGGTCCCCCTCCTGAAATACGGGACGCTCCTCGCAATCGCCGTGTGCGCCCTCGTGTTCCTCCTCGCCGCCGTCTTCCAAGCGACCGACGGGAAACTGCTCTCCAAGGCCTCCAAAGCGATCCTCCGGCCCCTGACGATGTTCCTCATCATCACGCTCAGCATGACGTGGATCATCAGCCTCCTCATGGGCGATCCCGTCGATGGAGTGACCGGACAGCTCAGCTCATCCGTGCGTCTCGGCGATCCGGTGTTCGTGCTCCTCGCGATCTGCGCACTCAACATCATCGTGTCCCTCCTGTACTTCCGCACCCTGCGGGGAGTCTTCAAGAACATGCGCCACTACGCCACGGCTGCGTACAACAGCGTCTCCGGTGTGTTCGGCAGCGCCCTCTCGAAGATCGCAGCAGTGGGCGGCATCGGCGCAGCAATGAAACAAGGCTTCTCCAACGCCGTCGGCGGGACCGTCAACGCAGGCCAGCAGTTCATGCAGCGCCGACAGGACAAGAAGACGCAGGCTGCGCAGGCCGAAGCCGCTGCAACCAGCACGCGCCAGACGAAGATCCAGACAGCACAGGCCGAAGCCGAGATGCAAGAAAAGCTCGGACGCTCCGACCTCGCCGACAAGATCCGACGCGATGCTCTCACCGATACGCCCCAGTCGTCCAAGAAGCAAACCCAAAGCACTGCCTCCAGTATCAACTCCAAGATCAAGGCAGGCGCTAAGAAACTCGTGGGCGGCAAGAGCTCAGGAGGTGCGAAGAAGGGAGAAGCGAAGTGATTCTCTCCTTCCTCCTCCTATGCCTGTCGATCTCCCTCAAGATCGTCGCCCTCACTGCTCGCGTCGGCCTCAACGCCGCCGTCGCCACAGCAGATGTCGCTTCCAAAGCGGCCCTCGAGGGGACAGCGAAGGCGACGGGCAGCGAAAACAGCGACACCACCAAAATCGTGCGCATCGCCCGACAGGCAACCCTCGGAGTCATCAAGTTCGCCGCCCGTGCCGTCGATGCTCTCCTCAGCCTCGTCATGATGGGCTGGGTGACCGTCCTAGCGATCTTCGCCATCGCCGCACTCGTCCTCGCGGGCGGCGGCTGGTTCTGGCTCACCAACCTGTCCGATAAGGTCTCCCCCGAAGTCATGAGCATCGGCAAGAACGGGACAACCGTCAGCGCCGCATCCGCAGTCAACGCCTACGACGGCGGTAACGGTGTCCCCACCGTCGCAGCATCCCCCAGCCAAATCGGCCCCGCCATGCTCGCAAACGCCAAATACGCCATGGCGAACCTCCCCGCACAGGGCTACTACTCCTACGACTGGGGAGGCCGCGGCCCCACCGGCTACGACTGCTCCGGCTGGGTGAGCGCCCTCATCCTCATGGCCGGGTGGACCATGGACGACTCCGGCAACCCCGTACAGCTCGGAGCCGACCAGGACCGCATCGTCGTCGGACAGTCATCCTCCGCGCAGGTCACCAGCCTCCTATCCGCCAACAGCGCCTTCTTCGCCGCCCACGCCACCCCCTACAACGGCGACGAATCAGTCCTCACCCCCGGCGACATCATCACGGGCCCCGGCCACGTCGGTATCTACGTCGGCGACGGGTGGATCGTCCACGCCTCCGACTACGGCGCAACAGGACTCAACGTCTCCCCCGACGAGTCCTCCGCAGCAACTCACGACGTTGGTTTCCAGAAGGGCTACCTCAACCAGTGGGTTACCGGATACGTCCATTTCGGGTAAACACGCACCCCATATACCAGTCTTTAGCGTCAAAAACACAGTAAAATAGGGGCATGAGTACCAGAAACGACATGCGGCCACAGGTGGGAGACGAGTCCATCTCCATCCCCCTGACACTCGACAAGCCGCAAGTGAACGGTGAAGAACGGTGGCGCAACCGCCTCTACATGGCAGCAGGCGCAGGCGTAATCGCCCTCTTCCTGGACCTCGCCTACCTGATCGGCTCAGGCGCGGGCCTCGGAGCCAAGCTGATCGTCTGCATCGTCCTCATCCCATCGGTCGCGTCGCTCATCATCCGGCACCTCATCCTCGAGGAACGCGAGTTCCGAGCCGACCTCATGGAACAGCTCGCTAACGACTACCAGATGGCCACCAGCAACATCTGGGGCATCTACCGCATCGAGAACACGCCCCCCTACGTCTGCTACTTCAAGACCGGCGGACGCATGGGAATCTTCATCCACGCCAACAAAGGCTCCCGCGTCGGAAACGACACCGCTCAGGCGGTCTTCGACCACTACGAGGGGTACGCATACGCGATGCGCGAAGCCGGCAGACGCGGCATCATGGTCGGCCACATCGACTACATGGGCACCATCGGCAAAGATGAGCGCATCGAAGGACTCAACGAAGACCTCGCCAACACCGAGAACCCCTCACTGCGCAACGACGTGCTACGCCCCACCTACGAAAACCTCGCAGCCCTCCAAGAACACGCCACCACCCCCGGCGATGTGTACCTTCTGGCCACCACCAAAGGCACCGGCAGCTACGAGGATCTGCACGAGGCGGCAATCGCCTTCAAAACTGCACTGTGCGAAGAGGCCAACTGGGCATCAGCCTCCTACATGCCCCCACACGAGATCGGGGCCCTCGCGAAGAAGTACTTCGAGCTCCAGATGTTCTCCGCATCCGACGCGATCCGCCAATCCACGGGCCAGATCAACTACAAGCGCTTCCTGCGCCCCACACGCATCATCCACGCCGACGGCACCACCACCCCCATCCAGTAACGGGCAGTCGAAAGGTTAAGAAACGTGAAAAAAGCTATGAACATCGCGCTCATCGTTGATAAGGCATCCGCAGACGCGCTCCTGCGCAGCATCCGCAACCAGGTCGATTCAAACTCCTACGACGTCTTCAACTCCGTCATGGAACTGAACGGACGCTACTCCAGCACCGATGCGAGCAGCATCAACATCGACCGCCTCATCATCTTCGACGGTGATAGCACCCTTGGTACCGGCAGTATTCTGGACACCAACCTCCAGATCCTCAACATGTTTCTCGGCAAGGCCGAAAAGATCGAGAGCGTTTCCCTCGTGAAGAAGGCGCGCGAGGACCGAATCCGACAGTATCGGGCAAACGTCCACCACCCGCACAGCCTCGTCATCCCGCTGGCAGACAGCATTAAGGCTTCCTTCCTCGCGGACCTCCTCACGCTGCCACTCAAGGACATCGCCGACACCTACACAGACACACACATCACATCCCCCACGCTGACCTCGCAGCCCATCAGCGACGACCGCACCTACAGTGCCGCCAGCGCAATCCCCGACGGCCTCCTTAGCCTCGGCGCAGCAGGCTCAAGCCACGCGGACACCGGCTTCTTCGACGACGAAAACCTCACCGTCGAAGACCGCCTCATCACTTGCCCCCCACCCCAGCTACGCGACTTCCACCCGCTCAGCGCGCACGCCCCGCAGCTCACCCCATCGGCAAACCCAGACATGCCGATCTTCCGCACCGGGGCCCGCGTCAACGCCGTCCTATCCGCTGACAGCCAGCAGACAGCCATCTACAGCGCCGCGCTCGCGGATTCTTACGCCCAGAGCGGGCACACCGTTCTCTATATTGATCTCCAGTCAGGCGATCACCCGATCCTCGCATTCCTGGAGAACCCTGACGGCTTTGCAGCCACCGGCCCGTCTATGAAGGGGAGTTCACCGTTCCTCGACGGCGGCATTTACTTCATGTCCAACGGGGCAGCAGACGACAAAAATACGAACCTCGGTGACCTCGAGGCCGTCCTCCCGTTCATCCCCCACTTCGACTACACGGTCGTTGACGTTCCCCTGGAGGCAACAGGGAAGACGGAGGCGTTCCTGACTGCCCTCAACGACGCACACCCCACCCAGACGCACTTCCTCGCCCCACAGGATTCACCAGAAGGGTTCGCAACCCTCCTGAACACGATCTACGACGCCGACCAGATCAGCAACAAGCTCTGCCGTCTACTCTCCAAGACCGCATGGCTGCACCCTGGCGGCGCGAACCCGGGCACCCTCGACTTCCTCACTAAGGTTGCCCCCCGCATCATGTGGGACCGTGACCCGTTTATCCGACAGATCGAAGCCCTCGCAGGACCCAGACGATGAAAGCCCTCATCTCCACGACGATCCAGCCAGACATGTTCCCTGACTGGCTCATCGCCGCATCCATCAGCGACTTCCTCACGGCAGTGCCGAGCGCGCTGACCGTCGAAGCCGTCGTCATCAACGACACGGAAGAAAAAGCACCTGAAGCGATCACCGCCCTCAAAGACCCGCGACTGCAAGACGCGCAGCTCATCTACATCAACGACGAGCCAGACACCGCACTCGCTATGGCCATCACAGGCCTGAACGGCACGATCTACACGGACTCCTACTACCTCGAAAGCCCCGATCTCCTTGAGGGCATCCTGGCAGCGGGAACCGACCTCGTACTCGCAGACGACGTATCCGGCGACAAAAACATCCTGCTCGCCTTCCACGAGTCAGTCCGCGATGGGAAGACCCTACCGAACGCGACCCTCGAGATCGTTGCTCAATCCTCCTCTAACGTGGTTGCTGCATACGAGCGCTCCGAAGAAGAGCGTCGTGAGCAGGCAGAGGTGTCCGTCGGGATCCTCAGCGACATGAACGATAGTCTCGCCACCCTTAAAGAGCATGCGCGCAGGTCTGAGGTAACGCTCAGGGCCGCTCGCGCTCGACTCCAGAGCGCTCACACGAGCGGAAACGGGGGACCGCGCATCACAAACTTCCCTCCGGTTGATTACCAAGGCAGCAAGCCCATCTACCGAGTCAAGGACCTCGGGCATATGAAGTACCTGACCAGCTTCATGCTCGGGCTCCGAGACTACCTCCAGGATCGACTCAACATGCGACCCCGCCTCATCTTCATCGAGTCCCCCTCCGAGGTAAACCACACACACTACCGAGAGTTCACCTGGGTTGACGACTCCATGTCCGACGGTGACCCGGCGCTGCACGCCCCTGTGGTCTTCACGAGCAAGCCCACCGCGGCACTCCTGCTCGACAAACTCATTAAGGACAATCGCTACAACGCTGTCATCTGCGTGGACCGTACAGTGCACAGTTACTCGCACATGGTGACCGGCTCAGCGTCGCTGACGGTGTACGCAGCGAACGGCCTCAGCTCTGTCGCGGGCTACACCAACTTCCCCCTGGAACGACTCATCACATCGCACACCCTCTACGCGGGCACCCTCACCTACGTGCCCATGTTCACCCAGTACCCAGACAACCCCAACCGTCGCATCAGCTCCTACGCTCAACTGACCAGCCAGTACGAAGCCCTCATGACGGGCTTCGGTAGCGTAGCCGCCCGCCCATAAGGACACAGACATAACCATGACCATGGCAGTAACGAAGAAGAAGACTAACCCGATCGTGCGCCTCCTTTTCGGAGGCCGCGTCCACGAACCCGGACGGCCCAAGAAAGTGGGCCGCTGGGATCTGATGAATCGCATCGCCTGGTACCACGTGTGGGCAGATGTGTTTACGACGGACACTCAGATGCGTGACTCGCGCACATTCCCCGAGCGCGACTACAACCTCTACACGAACAACCGTGCCTCTTTCTCCGGCAAGGATAACCTCGTCGTATTCCTGTCCTTCGACGGCTACGGCACCACGTTCCCCATGCGGTTCCGCGCCGAACTGCGCAAGCGTCTCCATCCCACGATGCGCATGTTCTTCACGGACTACAGCATCCCCACCACGATCAACTGGGAAGACCCCAAACTCAAGGCGCTCCTGAACAACTACAAGAACACTGCTGATGAAAACAAGGAACTCAGCGACAACGCCTTCGAGTACCAAAAGAACCGCACCGACCTCGCACGCGACCAGTGGCGCGAAGAAAGCGTTGTTTACCTCTCCAACGCAACAAGCTCCGAGCGACAGCTCGAGTTCTTCGAGTACCGCTGCCACGCAATCGTCATGGGCATCCGCGGCGAAGACTTCGACGAATCACTCGAGAAGATCGAACAGTTCTGCACCAACAGAGGTATCACCGTCAACCGCGTCGTCCAGCACCTCGCCGACTTCACCGCCGCGTTCTCTCCGTTCAGTATGGACCACAGCCGCAAGGCCTTCGGTCGCGTCGGAAAGAACGTGCTCTCCGACGAGATCATCGCCCGCTTCACCGGCTACGACCAGGGCCGTATCGGCACACACGGCTCCTACATCGCCCGCGACGTGAACTCCGGCTACCCGATCCTCTACAAGTTCCGTGAGAACGACGTGGACGCGGAAAACTTCGTCGTCATCGCTGAAACGGGTGGCGGCAAGTCCTTCTTCGTGAAGAACATCCTCAACGAGCTCATGAAGTACTCCCGAGTCCGACTCACCATCAACGACGTGGAAGGCGACGAGTACACGCCTCTCGTCAGCTTCTACGCCAACCACGACTCCTGCCTCATCCTCAACATGGCTGAAGGCCAGGGCAGCTACTTCGACCCCGTTGAGATCATGAGCTCCGGCGACCTCGCAATCGACGTAGAAAACGGCACGCATGGCCTAGCTGTGAACTACACGCTCTCCTACCTCAGCGCCCTCATGGGATCCCACCTCCACACCTACCAGTGGGCCGAAAGCATCCTCAAGAACGCCATCAGCGTCGTCTACCGCAACGCAGGCGTGCTAAGCGACGACGAGCACGCATACACCTGGAAGAACAGCAAAGGCCTCACCCTCCACCACGTCTACCAGGTCATCAAGGACAGCCACGAAGCACTACGCACCGGAGCAGCTAAAGACGACTACCGTGCCAGCGACGAGGACTACATCAAGTCCCTCACGTTCGTGCGCGCCCAGCTCGCCGAGTACTTCGAGCCTAACGGCTCCCGCGCCAGCGTCTTCTCCAACCGAGTCTCCACTGAAGACGTAGCCAACGCCCGCGTCGTCCTGTGCTCTTTCGGCATGAAGTCGAAGGCCACCGTTATGGTGGATGACGTGCAGCTTCGTCTCTCTCAGCTGTCCGCAGCGTCAATTCACCACGTGCGTTCCCTGACCTGCAAGCGCGAGGGTAAGTTCAATCTCACCGTGTGGGAAGAGCTTCAGCGTTGGGCCGCTTTCCCTAGCGCTGCTGGCATCCTTGGTACCGCTATCACGGGTGGCCGCAAGATGGGCGACATCAACCTCATCATCAGCAACGAGCCGTCAATGTTCTTGGAAGCAGGGTCGAAGCTTAAGATCTTCGAGAACATCCAGTCGGTCGCTATCGGCACGATCCGCGACGCGAGCGTTCGCAACGAACTCGCGAAAAGACTCAGTATCGAATACCTCAAGGACGAACTCACGCTACTTGCCACAGCAAATAGCAAGACATCCGAAGATGGCCCCGAATCATCCTACAAGCGCGCGTTCGTTATCAAGCTGTCCACTGGAGAGGTTACCCTGGGAAAGGTAGTGCTCCCCGACGGTATCGCACAGTCCGAGCTGTTCAAGACTGGCTCTGTCGAAGCCGTCGAGGACAACGCCATTGAGGAGACCTCGAGCGCAGCAACAGCGTTCCAGGATCCCGACGACCTCCAGCGTGAGATCGACAATCTCCTCCAACAGGGGCCACCGCTACGCCGACGCTCGCGACGCGCACAACAGGCCCCCGTCGAGCCGCCGATAGAAGCAGCACCCGCCTCGGACGGCTGGGACTTCTCAGCCCTCCTTAACTAACCAGCTAGAACCAGAATCAAGGGAGAGAAAATGAAGGTTACGGCCTCCCCCTCCGGTCAGCAGCGCCCACCACAGCGCCCACCACAGCGCCCGCAGGCCCCCGCGCCAGCCCCCCGTCCCGCGCCGCGCCCACAGCAGCCTGTAGTGGCTGGCAACATGGGTGACGAGGATGAAGACCTCACCGCTTTTGATCGCGTCATTAAGTTCGTGCGCACCAAGTGGAAGATCATCCTCCCCGTGGTCCTCGTTGTCATCATCGGCGTGGTCTACTGGTTCTCGCACTCCGCAGCTTCCGCGCGCGCGAACGAAGAGCGGGTTCGCGCCCTCGCACAGTCCGGCTCAAACCCATCCGCGTCCGAGTCTGCGGGCCCCGACGGCGTTGACCAGCTCCTCATGAACCAGCAGCCCACCCTGCGAGAGAAGTACGGTACTCCGAAGCCTGGGTTCATCTGGGACGTGGACGGTACCCTCCTCTCCCTCGGCAATCCCGACACCCCACCAGACGAGGTGGCCTACGCCTACCTGCGGGCGCTCAACACGCTCGACTTCACCACCGCCGAAGCGAACTCGCGTCGATCGTCCGTTACGACAACCTACGCGGACTTCTTCGACACCGACACGGCAGCGAGCACCGACTACAAGGACCAGTACCAGCGCGACCGCTACCGCCTCGGCCTCCTGTCCCTACAGGTCCAGTCCGTCACCCGCGGCGCGAACTTCTCCACCGACAAGCAGGTCTACACAGTGCGAGCCAAGATGCTCGACTTCACCAACAAGACCTTCTGGACCAAAGACCGCGACACGATCTTCCAGAACCTCCGCGACTACAACAAGGGCGAGAGCGACACGAGCAAGGGCGACCAGTACGTCTACACGTACGTCACCAACGCCTACCAGCAGGCCGTCGATCACCTCCAAACCAGCGGCCCGCAAGAAGGCGACGCTCCCATGCGTGACGTGACGTTCGACCTCACCGTCCAGTGCTACCCCGCACAGAACAGCGGGTGGCTCGTCTCCATCGACAAGGATCTGGACAACCTCCTGCGCAACACCGACGGCGTTGACGTGGCAACCTACATCCGCGAGCAGTACAAGGACTCAAACCGATGATCTGGTCCATTCTCACCATGCTATTGATTCTGAGCAACGTCGCAGTCCACTCCCTCAAAGACCTCGACGAGAAGTACCGCAACGGCTTCCACGCAATCTCCTGTATCGTCGCAGTCGTCGCCCTCGTCATCGCTCTCATCACAGTCCGCTAACTCACAGAAAGGCCTAACGGTTATGGCCATCCCCACCAACGGCGACGACGCACTCGCACGCTTCAACGCCCGCAACCAGGAACCCGAGTTCGCGCCCGGCATGGGTGACGACTCAGTCTGGGGCATGGACTCCGGACCCTCCAGCGCCCCTCCTCTGGATCCCTTCGGTAGTTCGTCGCGCTCATCCTCCTTCGACAGCCCATTCGGCGGCGGCAGTAACGACCCATTCGGGTCCTCCCGCTCCGGTTTCGGCTCGTCCTCCCCGTCGCCATTCGGCGGCCCCTCCTCTGACCCGTTCTCCCCATCCTTCGGCCAGCAGGGCCCTCCACCCGCGTCCTTCGGCCAGCAGGGACAGCAGCCGCAGACAGCATCCGAGGCGATCAGCCAGGCTGCGCAGCAGGCGGCGTCGAAAGCTGGCCGCAACTCCTACGAGTTCACGAAGGCCGCTGTTGTTGCAGCGAAGAGCCACACGGCGGCATCCGTGAGTGGTATGGGCGCTACAACCATGAAGACCAGCGGCGTCATCTCAGTGGCGGGCGCGGGCATGTGGCTCCTGTCGAACTTCCTTCCAGCGCTCACCGTCGGCTACTACATCCTGGTCGGTGCAGCCGTCTCCGCCCTCGTCGGTATCGCGACCTTTGCCGGTGGTTACCTCATCGACCAGAAAGACGACGTGCGCGAGCAGCTACGCCGCCCGGCCCCCGAGCCGGATCCGGAACCCGTCGCTGATCCGCAGCCCCTTCCCGTGTTCGACGAGCCAGAACCCGCGAGCACCCCAGCCCCCGAGCCCGAGCCTGAGCAGGAATCGGACAGCTGGGACTGGAGTGACCTCATCCCCGACGAGGAACCAGTTGAGGACGTGGACTACGAGGCCCTCGAGTCCGACCTCGAGAACCTGGACATGAAGAAGGGCACCCAGACCCGCCAGTTCATCTACGAGACCCTAACGAAGGGCCTGCCGTCGATCAGCCCTAAGTTCGCAGATATGCACAACATCCGTGAAGGCAACGCAGAGTGGGCGATCTGGGCTGAGCTCATCCGCGACGCAGCCAAGCAGGTCGGCACCCGCGAGGATCTCCTCCCAGACCTCAAGGACGCCTCCGAGAACCCCTTCATGTTCAAGCTGACGATCAGCCGCACCCCCCGCATGAAGACCCAGGCGATCGCCGATGAGGTCGTCAACATCTACAAGTACGACGACAACGGCAACCTCGAATACCCCAACGCCTACGCAACCAGCGCCGAGTCCGGGTCCCGCGCGTTCATCAGCATCTACAAGGGGACGAAGATCGACATGATCTCCCTCGCGGACATGTACGCATCGTCCACCGACGCGCAGAAGTTCGTGCGCGACCCCAAGAACGAGATGCCCGTCGTTATCGGCACTACCGGCGACGGCAAGGTCGAGTACGTGGATCTCCTCAAGGCACCTGCCGTCGTCGTCTCCGGCGAGCCTCGAAGTGGTAAGTCGTGGATCGTGAAGCTCATCCTCAACCAGATGTGCGCCTACATGAGCCCCAACGACCTGCACCTGTACATCGGTGACCCGAAGAACCAGATCAGTGAGTACGCCAACTACGACCTGCCGCACGTGCGCCGCAAGGAGTACACCGTGGACTCGGTGATCGATATGCTCCGTCACCTCGTCAACACCGAAGCCCCCCGCCGCAAGAACATCATGCAGCAGTACGGGTACGTCAACATCCTCGAGTTCCGACGCGACCACCCCGAAGTCGAGTTCCCGTTCCTGTACGTCGTCCTCGACGAGATGATGTCCCTCGCCAACGCCATGGGCAAGGAAGACGCTCGCGAATACCGCGAGCTCATTGAGCGATTCGTGTCCGAGTTCCCGGCCCTGGGTATGCGCGCCATCTTCATCCCACACCGAGTGAAGAACGACGTGATCCCCAAGAGCGTATCCGAGCTGATCTCCGTGCGCATCACTGCGAAGTCAGCCAGCGACGCGAGCGCCGCCGAAAACCTCGGCCTGAACTCAGCCAGAGAGTTCCCCTACAAGCTAGCCAACGCCGGCGACGTGGCAGTACGCATCGCCGACATCAACGACGGCACACCCACCTACCTGAGAGCAGCGGTCCTCGCACCCGACACGAAGGGCATGGAACGCCTCGAGTCCTACATTGCCCGCTACTGGGACAAACTCGACCCCGTACATCCCGCCGAAGAGCCAGAAAAACCAGACACGCCTGCAACCCCGTCAACCGCCGATCGCTGGCAGCATCACGCAGCCCCATTCGGACGTTCAGAAGAGCCTGCGCCGGCACCTCGTAAGACCGGGGGGAAGCGCCGTAGAAGCTCAGCAGCACTGTTCTCGCGCGTCAAGGACAGACAGGCATCTGACGAAAACCGCGAGGAACGTACGTCTTCGATCCGCGGCGCATTCAGAGACAAGGATCCAGAAGAAACATCGGGCGTCGTGGATACCATGCCGGAAACACCTACTGTCACCGAAGTCCCCGATACGCAAGAACCAGACACGCTAGATGCGCGCGACAAGCAGGCTGACGGCGCGTGGACGATCGTGGAAGAAGAACCGCCGGCGTTGACTCCCGAGGAAAGCGCTAACCTCGACGACGAGTCCTTCTGGGACACCTTCTAGGAGGCGCGAATCATGATCCTGGACATCGATCCCGAAGTCGCACAGCAGCTCCAAGCTGCTCAAACCACCTACCACCAGAACCGGGTGATCGGCACCGGCGACTACGAAGCCCTCATGCAGGAGATGTTCGACGAGTTCGAGCAGACAGAACGAGAGCAAGGCTTCGCGTTTCTCTCCCACCCGCGCCCTATCACTCCGGCCACCCGCTCGGAGTACATCGAGCCGCTACGACGGATCCAAGGCGAAGCGCCCCTGACTGGCGATGCTCTCACGGCTCTGGTCAGTAGCTTCCCCGACTCTGAACTGGAGGCCATGAGTGCTGATCCTAACCATCAACGGCCAGCGCCAAGTGCTCCCGACCGGAAGGCCACCCGCAGCCGTGTCACACAGACCAAGGCGACGAGCAGCAAGGATTCTCGTCGTGATGCTGATGGTGAGCGCCGCCGTCGCACTCAGCAAGCCTCACAGAGTCCCGCAGGGCGCGCCAAAGGCCCAGCGGTAGTGTCGAAGCCTGTTCGTGCCGCACACGCGCCTACAGGGGCCGTCACGGACTCCGTGTATGAAGCGCCCGCCACCATCAGCGAGTTCCTACGCGCCCACCCCGGCGCAACCTTTGAAGACGCTATCCGATACTTCCCGCGCGCCGCCGTCGAAAAGCAGATCCGCGTCGGCAACATCGTCAGTAGACAAGGACGGCTCTACCTATGACGACCCCGGAAATCACGCGCGTGAAGATCACCCACATCCCCGACGAAACAACACGCGGGTTCCTCTGCGAAGCAGCCGCCTATATCGGCGACTTCCTCGTCATCACAGACATGCGCCTCATCAGAGAACCCGACGCGACCTACAGCCTCCGAATGCCCTCACAGTACAACCACTCCAAAGGGCGACGCTACGAGGTCTACCACCCCATCAACCGAGACTTCTACACCGCCCTACGCGACAGCATCATCGCCGCATACGAAAGCACGAAAGGCGCTCGCACATGACGCACTGGTTCACTAGCGATCTACACCTTGGCCACGAGAACGTCGCCATCGTACACCGAGGCGCTCGCAGCGTCGAACAACATGACCAGGCCATCGTCAGCAACCTCCTACGCTGCCTCCAATCCGGGGACAACCTCTCGCTTGGCAGGAAGCGCGACTTGACACTCCCGTAGTTTTCACTACGTGATTCCTGCGAACTGGGCTTGCTTGGACTCTTGGCTGTTAGGCCAAGGGTCCAGTGGCTTCCCATATTGAGCAGGCTATCCCCGATTGTCGGTCGGTTCTTCTTTACGTTATTGTCCGGTTTGGCTGAGTCGAAGCGCTTCATTCAGAATGTTCAGCGCAGCGTTCATATCCCGGTCGTGCAAGGTTCCGCAACGCTCGCACACCCACTCGCGCTCCGACAGCCGCAGCCCCGCGTACTTGTGTCCGCAGTCGTGGCAGAGTCGGGAGCTCGGGTAGAACCTGTCTACCTGGACGAGCGTGCGCCCGTACCATTGCGCCTTGTAGGACAGTTTGTCCACGAGACTGCTCCACCCGTTACGGAGTATGGAACGGTTCATCGTGCGTTTGCGTGACTGGCCATTACGCATGGGCTTGCCGTTCGTGTCTAGCCTCTTCTTCGCCTTCCGCGTCATATTCTGCACCGCCAGAGTCTCCATGCCGATGAA
>ERZ773267.100-NODE-100-length-65495-cov-12.154172_pt1 | contig 65495 bp, 62 predicted proteins | sample MGYA00511959_ERZ773267 | MGnify/ENA primary metagenome ERZ773267 (study PRJEB29015, sample SAMEA2738165) | human oral metagenome | biome: human oral; feature: human-associated habitat; material: saliva | place: China | collected 2240 ...
GGTACCCGGGCTCAAGACCGGTCGCGCGCTTGAGCGTGTACCCCGCCGCCTGCTCCAGGGACTGCTGGGACTGCAAGGGGCCGCCGGGAAGCGCCCACTGACCCTTATAGGGTTCGCGCAGGCGGCGCACCAGCGGCAGCCACAGGCTCGGGTGCTGCTGCCCCTCCTTAGGGCGCAAGGCAAGGATGACAGTTGAAACCGCCAACGAAACCGAACTGTGATCACCCTCAGTGTGGTCGTCGTACAGTTCGACGGCGGGGGTGCTGTCGGGTGAGATGCTCATCCTTGCCTCCTGATCTGGTATGCACATACTTTTCTATTTTACGGTGTGAGAGCGCCGGTGTTGCCGCAATGGCGCGCCCGGCACATCGATACTTACATGAACCAGGGGCGGCCCCGGTGGGCTAGTCGATGGTCAGCTCACCCATGGCGTCCCAGCCATCGCCGTCAATTTGGCGGGAAACAATCTTCGGGGTTGCACGCAGAGCCGGGCGCATATCGGTTATGGCTTGGGCGAAATGCGCAGAGTTCACATGAGCCGCCGCGCCGTCGTCCTCGAAAGCCTCCACCAGCACGAACTCGTTCGGGTCCTCAACGCTGCGCGACCACTCAAACCACTTATTGCCTGCCTCGGCGCGGGTGGCCTCGGTGAAGTCGCGGGTTAAATCCAGCCACTTTTCGGCGTATTCGGGCTTGACGGGGAATTTCACAACAATAAAAATCACGGCGGACTCCTTAATTAGAATATTCAAAGGACACTTCTATTTTTTCACAAGATGAGCCTGCGCGGGCAGCGCCTAAAGCATCACCTTGTACTGAGGATGCGCGAGCAGCGGGTATTTTGCCTGAAAAGCGGAGAAAATACCTCTTCTCGGGCGAAAACCCGTTGCTCGCGGTTAACCGTGGGGTGGGTTTGGTGCAGCCTTCTTATTTATGTGTGATTAGAGACTTGGCCCGCCACGGTTTTTCCGCTGATTTTGGGTGTTGTGGTGCCTGTGCTGGTGGGTGTTTTGGTTGTCTTGTTGGGGGCTTTGAGGTCTATGAGTCCGAGGGTTTGTGTGTCGTATATGCTGAGTTGGATGCCGGATTTTTCTTGTAGGGTGAGGTCGCTGCGTAGAAGGGCTTGGGCCATAGAATAGGCGACGGCGTCTGCGGCCCATAGGTTGCGTTCTGTGGTGGAGGATACTTGGACGTAGTTAATGGGTGGGATGATGTTATTGCGGGTTAAGTGTTGTATGGTTTGTCGATCTTTCTGATTTTCTTCTGATTGCCGGAGTACGTTCAATAACAAAGGCTTTAACCGGATCCTCACGATCTGTTGCGAGTTTTAGGAGTGTGGTAAGGATTCATTACGAGCATTGCGCATAATGCGCTGGGTTTCTTCTTCGCTGGCGCCGTAGGGTGTAGAGGTCTGGACAGCAATAATATTGGTATCTGTGTTGGTGTAACGACTGATTGCGCCAAGCATAGATATATTGTGGAAAGCATCTTCTTCGGTGGCGAGGTTATGTACCACCGCTGTGCTCTTTCGGGAAGTTGTATTGGTTTTCTGCGTGGTACTGTTGTAGAGCAGATAAAACAATAATATCCTCTGCGCTCGTGAGCAACTCTGCCTGGTAAGTATTTTCTTGTTAGGATCTTCATCCTTTGAGGTGAGGGGGTAGCGGAGGTGCGGCCATGGGGGGTATGCCGGGTTGTCCGGCCAAACCCATGGATCTTGCCCAGAAGGCACCCTGTAAGGGGTGCCTTCTGTTGTAGAGCTTGTGGCATGTTTTGTATGAAGTAGTGCATGGTATGCTGGGTAGGCGAGATAAAACAATATTGTCCTCTGCGCTCGTGAGCAACTCTGCCTAGCAGCTTTTTGTTGTTAGGATCTTCATCCTTTGAGGTGAGGGGGTAGCGGAGGTGCGGCTGTGGGGGGTATGTCCGGTTTGGCGGGCAGAACCCATGGATCTCACATCAAGAGGCATCCTAATATGGGATGTCTCTTGTTGTAGGGGAGTTGTTGGCATGTTTTGTGTGAAATAGTGCATGGTATGCTGGGTAGGCGAGATAAAACAATAATGTCCTCTGGCCTTCTGTATGAAGCTTCTGGAGGTGCGGCTGTGGGAGGTATGCCGGGTTGTCCGGCCAAACCCACGGATCTCGTATCAAGGGGCGCCCTAATATGGGGCGCCTTCTGTTTTTTGGGGAAGCCGTCAGTATATTTTTTGTATGAAGTGTTATTCATTAGGGATAGCTCTCCGCGCTTGACATACACAAACAACGAACAACGGTCCCTCACCCGCAAAGCGTATGATGATGGAAGATATTGTCTTCTCATCGTAGATCTTCTAAGCAACCACCACATGAATCTGCTCCTTGGGGCGGGATACCGTTGGCGTTCAATGGTCCTGTTGTGAGTGCACGTCACGACAGATATTACGTGACAGTACACGACCTGGATAGATTCTTAGATCCGAAGGATACGCGCAAGGACCAAGGCTCCTAAGGATTACACGTTGTTAGCCCGGCCAAAAACCGCACCGTAAAAACCTCACCACTGAGGGCAACGAGTCTGGCCGGCAGATTAACCACTATCGGACGGTGGCAGAGCGAGTTATCGTGTCCCTCAAGTGCTGGTAGATACTGCCCACAATATCCCGCAGACCTCTCATTTTCTACTTCAGGGTGTCCTTGGTAGTGCAGGGCGGGACAGCCCCAAATAAATAACCCTCGTGGTATTCTGGGTGGGCGAGATAAAACAATAATGTCCTCCGCACTCGTGAGCAACTCTGCCTAGCAAGTATTTTCTTGTTAGGATCTTCATCCTTTGAGGTGAGGGGGTAGCGGAGGTGCGGCCATGGGGGGTATGCCGGGTTGTCCGGCCAAACCCATGGATCTCGCATCAAGAGGCACCCTAATATGGGTGCCTTTTGCTACGGGAAGCAAAGACAGAGGATATGACAACTTTATCCCAGCCGTGTATATAGTGCAGGTATGACTAGTATCTTGTGTGATTGGTGTACCTCCATACTGCGTTCATGAGTTTTCAATTAGGGAAGTCCTCCATTATTTATGGCCCACATATTTTGAGGTGGCGATTTGGGTGGCTAATTTATATTTCAAAAATAAAGAGCGTTATAGGCATGTTTTTAAGCTCAAAATTTGTGTATACACCGCGTGTTATTCTAGGTATGTGAGATAAAACAATATTGTCCTCCGCTCCCGTGAGCAACTCTGCCTAACAGTTATTTTTGTTAGGATCTTCATCCTTTGAGGTGAGGGGGTACCGGAGGTGCGGCCATGGGGGGTATGTCCGGTTTGGCGGGCAGAACCCATGGATCTCACGTCAAGAGGCATCCTATCAAGGGTGCCTCTTCCTATAAGGAAGTGATGGACGCAGATATATTTTGTGTATGCGTCGCGTGTTATTCTAGGCATGTGAGATAAAACAATATTGTCCTCTGGCCTTCTGTATGAAGCTTCTGGAGGTGCGGCCATGGGGGGTATGTCCGGTTTGGCGGGCAGAACCCATGGATCTTGCCCAGAAGGCACCCTGTAAGGGGTGCCTTTTGTTGTAGAGTTTGTGGCATGTTTCATGTGAAGTAGTGCATGATATGCTGGATGGGCGAGATAAAACAATAATGTCCTCCGCTCCCCGTGAGCAACTCTGCCTAACAATTATTTTTGTTAGGATCTTCATCCTTTGAGATGAAGGGGTACCGGAGGTGCGGCCATGGGGGGTATGCCGGGTTGTCCGGCCAAACCCACGGATCTCGCATCAAGAGGCACTTTTAAGGTGCCTCTTATTTTTTATTCCGGAAACATATTGGATGCGAAATATGATCTAGAAAGCGTGGGTAGAGGGTATTTTCCCGTTTTTCAGGCGAAACCCCGCTGCTCGCGGTTAACCGTGGGGTGGGTTCGGCGTAGGGTTAAAGGTATGACTACTGCACAGATAAAGTTCCTTGAGACAGACCCCTCCATGATCTCCGCCGAAACTACTCTGCGGGCGGCGGCGAGTGATGTGTACGCCCTAATTGCCGACCCCGCCCGCCACGCCGAGCTTGACGGAGGCGGATCAGTACGTGGGCTGGTATCCGGCGACACCCCCGAACTGCGCGAGGGCGATACCTTCACCGAAAAAATGTTCCTGGGCATCCCATACCGCATGTCTCCCACAGTCGTGCGCGCCGAGAAAAACCAGGCCCTCTCCTGGCGCATGCCCGCCGACCACTACTGGACCTGGGAAATCGCAGATAACCACGACGGCACCGTGACCGTACGTGAAACCTGGGACGCTTCCGAAGCGAAAATCTTCGGGTTTATCCCCGCTGCGCCCGTATTCCGTACGGTTGGTGCGTTCGCGCGTAACCGCCGCAACATCGCGCTGTCGCTGGCGAAACTGCATCGCACCTTCGAGGGGTAGGGTGTAACAGGCCGCTTTTCGTATGTTCCTCTGGTTATTGCGCTCCTAATTGATTCGCGATAAATATCTAAGTACGTCCTGCACAGGTGCCGACACGAACACTACCGCGCCGCACGCCTGAGAATGTCGAGCACATCCAGCAGAATATCCCGATCGGCCTTGATGCGTTTGCGCGCCGCCGGGTTCGCCATGCCTCCCGCAAACGCCGCACTGTAATACATGCCGTCTCCCAGCAGAAGCACGGTGCGCGCCATCTTATCGTCCCCAATCTCCGCGCGAATCAGCTCATACCACTGCCCCTGAATCTCGTCCATGAGTTCGCGTGCGGCCGGGTTCTTATCCTGCGCCAACCGCGAGAGGGCAACCAGGCATATATCGAATGGGGTGCCCTGAAAGGTTGAGGTGTTGATGTAATAGGCGCTGGCCCCCTCGGGTGCGGCGCGCATCTTCTCAAGGTCTTCGTCTGCGTAGGTGCGGGTGCGGTCTAAAAGCGCTTGGAAGAGTGCCTTTTTCGAGCCGAAATGATAGAGTAGCCCGCCTTTAGAAACTTTCGCTTGGGTGGCGACCGCATCAAGGGTGGTGGCACGTTCACCGGCCTGTACCAGCAGATGTTCATAGGCGTCTAGGATCTGTTCGCGCGAGTTGTTGGCGCGGGTTGTGCGGGGTTCGGATGCGCTGGCTGGGGTAGTCATAATCACCATTCTACGGATTAGAAACTTTACCGTCTAGTTGGTATAGTTAGTGTGTCCGTGGTTGCCTGTATGGCGCATCCTCACTACCCGAAGCAAGCCTCTGGCAGCAACCCGTCTGCGGGCTATGAGCACTTGCCGCCCGGCGCATCTGCCGCAAGTGCCGAAAACTCCCAGATGCGTGTAAACACAACGATGAACAACTCATACCCCGTCACCGAGGCGCTGCCTATTCACGCGCCCGATCAGAAAATCAAACGGTGGATTGCCCTGACCGTGCTCATGCTGCCGGTGCTGCTTGTCTCGGTCGATAACACCGTGCTCGCATTCGCCGTGCCCTCAATCGCGCAGGCGCTCGAACCATCCTCCAGCGAACAGCTCTGGATCGTAGACGCATACTCGCTCGTGCTCGCCGGGCTGCTCGTGCCTATGGGAAGCCTGGGGGACCGCATCGGGCGGCGTAAAATCCTGCTGATCGGATCCGTCGGGTTTGCAGTTATCTCAGCGCTCGCCGCTTTCGCGCCCACCGCCTTGCTGCTTGTCATCGCCCGCGCCGTACTCGGGTTCTTCGGCGCCATGCTCATGCCCGCCACGCTCTCACTCATTCGCAACATCTTCCGTGACCCGAAAGAACGCCGCACCGCAATCGCCGTGTGGGCGGCTGGCTTCTCCGCCGGTGCAGCGCTCGGCCCCATCGTGGGCGGACTCCTGCTGAGCCATTTCTGGTGGGGGTCGGTGTTCCTCATGGCGGTACCCGTACTCGTACCGTTCCTCGCCCTCGCACCTATGACCGTGCCCGAATCGAAAGACCCAAACCCCGGCCCGCTCGATATGATGAGCATCCTGCTCATTATGATCGCCATGATCGGTGTAACCTTCGGCCTCACCCATATTTCTGAGGCGGGCGTGGATGCGCTCGCACTCAGCACCGCGTTTATTGGCGCCGTGTTCGGTTTCTTCTTCGTGCGTCGTCAGCTGCGCCGCGGGCGTGCGGGAACCACCCCCATGCTCGATGTTCGCCTCTTCAAAAACACCGTGTTTACCGGGGGGATTCTGGCGAACCTGTTCGCCATGTTCGTAGATGTTGGGTTCCTTTTCTTCGTCTCGCAGCATTTGCAGCTGGTTTCGGGGTACTCTCCCATGCAGGCGGGCCTGTTCCTGATTCCCGGGCTGGCGTGCACCATTATTGCGGGCCTGTACGCCGCTAAGCTCGTTTCGCGGTTCCACCCGGCGGTGATTGTGTCTTCGGGGCTTGCCTTGGGTGCGCTTGGGTACCTGTTTGTGGTGTTCTTTGGTTCGCGCAACGACCTTCTGCTCATGACTTCCTTCATGTTCCTAGGGTTGAGCGTGGGTGCGGCGCAGACCATCTCGAATGACCTGATTCTTTCCAGCGTTCCGGCGAATAAGGCCGGTGCTGCGTCGGCAATTTCTGAGACCGCCTACGAGTTCGGCACCGTGCTGGGTACCGTGGTGATCGGCGGCATGCTGACCGCAATTTACCGTGCACAGGTCACGGTTCCCGCCGGTCTTAACGCGGATGCGGCCCATGCGGCGGGCGAAACCCTCGGCGGCGCGACCGCAGTTGCCGGGCAGCTTCCCTCGGATCTAAGTGCTGAGCTGCTGCATTCGGCGCATGCCGCATTCGATTCGGGCGTGCTGGTGACCGCAACCTTTAGCGCCGTGCTTCTGGCGGTGCTGTCGGTCTTCACTTACCGGATGCTCCGCTCGGCACCCGCCGAACTGGAGAAAGCAGAACACTAGACCAAAAATTCTGGTGCTAAAAAGAGCCTTTATGCGAATAAAGCGGTAAAAAATACTCTTTATTCACATAAAGGCTCTTTTTTATCGTGGAGGCAGGTGCCGGAAACACACCGAAGGGGAAACAAAGCACCAGGAAAACACCTTTCGCAGGTTGAGAACCGTCCCGGCCCCTCACACCCGCGGGTGCTACGGTAGAAGCATCAGCTTCAGCAAGCACGCGCCCCACGGGCACCACCGGGCACCTGAATGTGCACCGCTCCTCATGCTGGCGAGGGGCGGGCAGGGAGAGCAGGTGGGGCGTGAGGGGACGGGAGGGACACTGTGGACACCAAAGACTGGATTGCGCCTATAGTTACGCTGGCAATTGGTGCCAGCACCATTTTTATCTCCTATAAGAACTACCAGTCGCAAACCCAGGCGAAGCCCTCCGAGCTGGCCCGTCTGGAGCTGTGGAGCAAGCTGCTTTCAGAGTCGGGAATCGATGTTGGTAATCTGCCGCCTGAAGATGAGATTACCGCTGAACAGCGCGAGATTCTGGAGAACTACCGGGTGTTCCTCAAACGCGCATCCCTGGAGTCGAAGCTGCGAAAGGTGGGTATTGAGAATAACCGCCTGTTCAACCTTCTGATGAAACGCGCCCATTCTCCCGTAAAACCTACCCCCATCGGGTTTGGCGACTCCATTATTTACTATCGTCTTATTCTGTGGCTTTTTGCATTTATTTGGATTCCCATAGCCACTATTTTCCTGGGTATTCCGGTGCTGTATTCGTTCGGGGCGTATCTGTACCGCATGTTTGTAACGCGCAGCGCCGATAATTATGTGGACTACTCAATGCCTGTTGGGTCGCTCGTCATTATCATTATTGGGCTTCTCGCTATTGGTGGGCTCTGGTATTTGCAGAACAAGATTCGTTCGGCGATTATCGCCAGTAACGTGTACTTCTATTTCTGGGATACGTACGGCGCGCGTAAGGGAAGCCGCGACTCGGCGCAGGCGTACGCTGAGAGGCTGACCGCGAAAACCTACTCCGACCTGCTCTTTATTGGGCAGTACGAGTTCGCCCAGCAGTTCCGTGAGAACATGTACATGGCGGGCATTCAGGAGATTGACGAGTACCCGCGTGTGCTCAGCGATGCGGGCATGATTCCGCGCAACCACCAGGTGGTTGAGACGACCGCCGACTATAACTGGCTGGACCGCATCATTAACTGGGGGCGCGCCAAGATTGGTATGGAGCCAAGGCCAGCGCGCATTATCTACTCCCTGGAACGTAAGCCCCCGAAAGATAAGGGGCAGCCGGGGTTCAACGAAGACCCCCAGCCTCAGGAGCAGCCGGTGAAGAAGAAACGATTCGGCCGCAAACGGAAGCGGAAGAAAGGCCGGGTGCTCATGCAGGCTGAACCGGCGACGGAGACGATACCCGTACCCTCCGAACAGCCGCATGATGCGGCGGGGCAGGGCTCTGCTGCAGCTGCAGAACCCCAGCCGAAAGCCACCCCACCCACGGACGGTTCGGCGGCATCGCCCGATAAGGCGGTGGACACTGCCAAGGAGGCCCCCGCAGAGACAAAACGCAGCCCCTCAAATCCTCAGTCGAAAAACACTGCGGAGTAAAAACCAGTACCCCAAATACTAAAAGTCTCTTCAGATAGAGCGTGTATGCAGCGTTTTATCTGAAGAGACTTTTTGTGTCACGCCGCAAAGCATTATTTATCGTGAACGTTCAGGGGCTGTTCATGGGATGTTCAGGGCAGAAGCCTAGAGTGAAACTATGAGTACTACTAATCAGGATTTTACGAAATCTCAGCATGGAACGGCCCAGGCTCAGCCCTCAGCTCCTGCGTATGTTGTTAATACGAGACGGGTGATAGTTCAAACCCTTAAAGAAGCATCATGAAGAGCTGATCGTAGGCATCCAGGGCCAGCGGATTATTCTCAGGCAGCAGGAAGAATAAGGAGAGCATTATGAGCACCGATAAGAACTATTCAGCGACGAATGATCATGCTCAGGAGCCCGGGCAGGAAGAGCCGGAGTATATGCAGCTGGCCCGGCAGGATACCCAACCGCCGCCGCAGGTAGAATCAGTGCAGCAGGCTCAAACACAGGCACAGGCGCAACAGTATCCGGGACTTCCTGGAGCGCCGGAAACTGCTTCAAACAAACTAATGTCATATCAGGGTACTCTAGTGGCTATTCAGCTGATCAGGGTTATTCTGGAGTCGCTCCCGCTTGCACTTTTGGTGGTGGTGATAGTTTCATCATTTTTCAAAACGTACGGTCCTCCTCAGGCGAGTATCATCTTACTAATATTTATAATCTTAATCCCTTATGAAGCTCATCTTGCTCTGCAATTTATAGCAGTCCCGCAGCTTATCCGTGGAGTACGGTTGTCGTGGGTGCGGAATATTAATATCTGTAGTCTGGTATTAGCGCCTATTATGGCTTTTTATGTATATATGTTTATGGGGTTTATGTTCCTTCTGGGGCCATCTCGGCGATATGGGGAAGAAATCGCAGTACTGCCTGCTGTTGCTGTTTTAGCCGTTGAAGTTGCCCTGTGCGTCATTATGATTGTGGCGGCGCAGAAAACTTTGAATAATCGTGCTGTAGCTAAAGCAGCAATTTACTACAATAATATATAGGAGTTTATGTAGAGCGGTTCCAGAAGAATCATCTGGGCAGATATATAAAATAGCTAAATATTATTTATTGAGAACACTCAGAGGCTTTTCATAGGATGCTCAGGGCAGAAACCTAGAATAAAAATATGAGTATTAATAGGAACCCTTCGGTACCCGACCACGGCGGCCCTCAGCCTTCCCAGGGGGAACAGAGCGCGTCAAGTAATAACCCGAAAAGCTCAAGCCAAGAGCCTGAGTATACACAGCTGTATGACTATGAAGGGACTAGCGGTAAGACTCCCTCAGAGCCTCAGGCTGCCCTGGATTTTCAGCTGTCCGAGCCAACAAAGGAACAGCCTGACACTGACGTACCGCCCCCGCAGTTCTATATAGACCCCAAGACCCACCGGGGTCTTCTTGTGGCGCAGATTGTGAGGAATATTCTGATTACTATTCCCGCGGTCATTACCCTCATCGCATATGTTTATTCAGTAGTTGTGGCTATCGCCTCTACAAACGGTGAATACGGGTCTCTCGCATGGGGATTTGTGCTTGTTTTTACTATTATTGCATTACCCTATTGCATCTACGTTGTCTTGCAGATTATCGCATTGAAGCGGTTTAGGAAATCAGTCATGTTCCGGTGGATACGGGGCGTCAATATTTACAGTCTCATTATTGGCCCTATTGCTGCGGCTTTTTATGTGCCAGCTCTTATAGGGGGTCTTTTCGGGTCATTTGTGATTTATGAAAGTTCATATTATTATATAGGGGCACTTTTCACAGCAATAAGAACTATTATTGCTGCCTATGAGCTTATTATGTGTATTGCGATGATTGTTGTCACGTCAAATAGTATTAAGAAGACCGCGCAGCCTTTAAAACAAAGAACAATATGAAACACCTGAAGGAAACTCTCATGAATGACCGTAGAGCCCCTTTACAAATGGCTGCACCTGGTGATTCCGTACCTAAAATCCCGTTCCGTACGTTTCTCCTCAGGGCACACCTGCTAAGGATCCTCTGGGGCTCCCCTCATGTCAGTTATGCTTTTTGCTGTAGTACTTCCGATAAACCGTGAACCGTCTCCTGTTTTATACGACACATTAATGTCCCTCATATTTTTGGGGGAAATAGTATTCAGTGCGATCATGATTATCGCAGTAAGTAAAGCACTCAAACACCGGTCTTAGCAAAACATATGTGGTTAATCCTCATTGGTCGCACGCGGTGGTGCTACTGTTGGAAGGACGCCGATATGAGCTAGGAGAGACCGCATGCGCACCCTTCACATACAACAGCAGGCTCTTAAAATCACCGACCACTATATTATTTATGATGATTTAGGCCGTGGGGTGTACCAGGTTGATGAAGAGTTCCGGATGATGGGGAAGAAGATCACCGTACTCAACCTAGAAACTGGGGTGAGCTTTATGTTTACCCGCCAGGGAGGTTTCACGAACGAGTTCTATGTGGCTTTCTCCACCGGTGCCCTAGTGAATATTAAAAAACACTTTGCGTTCTTCCAGCTAAAGCTTGATGTGGAATCCAACTGTGCCCCGCCAATGCAGGTGAGGGACAGGTACCTGGGGCGTGAGTTTAATGTACGTACCGAAGAGGCCATTGTTGCAACTATCAATAAAAAGTACTTCACAATCGGCGACCAGTATGTGGTGATGGTGTATGACGATAGGTGTCAGGATATTGTTGTAGCAATTTTCCTGGCAATCGACTATATCTTGGACCGCAGGAAAGGTTCAGGAGAGAGCAGCAGCTCGTCATAATGCAGCAAGGCTTCGGGGTATGGGGATAAAACCCCGCCAGGAGGGGTAACTGGCAGCGGAATCTTGGTGGAATAGTTGTGATAAGAGGGGGCGCTATGCCCCCTCATTTGCGTGGTTGCACGCCAATATATTTGGGGTGGGAAGCATATTTATGGCAGGTTCGGGGGGCGCGCCTAGTTAATCTGTAAACCTTTGAGTGAGAAATAGAAAAATCTTTACTAAGGGTTGAAAGTTCTGGGTAGTGTCTCTAGGGTAGGTGATGGAGGGGTTTTGACAGGAAACATTCTGAACTCGCTCAAGAGTGCGGAGGTTTGACTGTTTATTCCTCAGACATGCATCCGCAATCGCATGAAAGGACTAAAGACCATGCCAACCGACAACACTGGTCTTTCCCGCCGTAAACTGCTGCGTACTACCGCCATTGGTGTACCTGCCGCTGGTCTGCTCGCTTTCGGCTCGACCCTTGTGACCGCAACAAGCGCGAATGCCGTTGAAGTCGACGGCTGGTGGGGTCCTGAAACCTCGGCTGGTGTCCAGCGCCTGATGATCGCTATGTTTCCCAAAGATCAGGAGGTTTTTCCCGTAGCTGTTGATGGGGTAATAAGCTCTCAACCTTCTTTTATGGCACCGTACTGTCCAGGTATTGTCGGTGGCTGGGAGTGGGTAGATCGAGGCCATGCAGAGGGATCAACAACTATTACTCGTATGCATGAGTGGCTACATAAGTATCATGAAGGGTTGACCTGGGCAAATACGCATTGGATCGGTGATTCGCTTATTACTGCTCTGCATAGGCACTACGGTTACACCAGCGTCACTGAGGTTTCGGCAAAGAAATACGGTCTTAAACCCGGTACTCTGCCCGGTGGTGGCGGAGTTATTAAAGGGCTGCAAAACGAAATTAACCAGTGGGTTGGTTAACCCACGATTCCCTCTCTACTACATAGCCGGGGCGTATTATCTGTGGCTTAGAGCGCGCTCTGACGTAGTGTTTCCCATTGTTCTGAGCCTGAAAAAATACACGAAGGAAGAGAGCCACTATGGCGAATGAGCATTCTGGTATTTCTCGCCGTAAATTACTGTACACCGCCGCCATTGGTGTGCCCGCTGCGGGTGCGCTGGGTCTAGGGGCAAACTTTGCGGCCGCATCCGTAGCACAGCCAACGCTTGAAGCTGACGGCTGGTGGGGGCAACAAACCACGGTGCAACTCCAAAAGTTCATCTTCGCCCTCTACGCGCAGGAGCTTGGCAAGCCCACCTACGGGTATGAGGAAGGCATCATAAAATTCCAGCCAGCCATACGCAAAAAAGAGAACCCTGGTCTAGGCAGCGGCTGGGATTGGGCAGCCGATGACGGTACGCAGGGTTACGACTTCACCATCTACTACCTGCAACGCTGGCTAGGCGTAGAAACTGACGGGCTCATCGGGCCCAACACCATTAAAGCTCTGCAAACCCACTACGGCATCACCGCAGACGGTCGCCTGGATGGACCCTCAGACACCATTAAAGCCCTGCAGAACGAGCTTAACCAGCATGTCAGCTAAAACGATTAGTGCACTGCAAACCTGGCTTGGACAGCCCGCTGATGGCGTACTTGACGGGCCCTCACCGACTATTGAGGCCCTGCAAAACTACCTGAACTCTCATGAAGTTAAGGCCTAAAAGGATAAGTTGTTATCGCACAAATAGTGTGACATTTTCTCATCTCGTGTATGTGGTGAGGTGAAGGAGGAATATTATGAATCTCGAAAACACCGGACTTTCCCGCCGTAAGCTGCTGCGCACCGCCGCCATTGGTGTGCCCGCCGCAGGTGCGGTTGCGATGGGGGCTACCCTGATCGCCGCCCCCGCATCCAATGCGGCCATGATTGCCGCCGATGGTTATTGGGGAACCGAGACCACACGGATGCTTCAAACACTCTTCAAGCTTGATGTGGTAGACGGTATCGTCTCAAGTCAGCCCGCATCCCGTGCGAGTGCTAACCCTGGGCTGGCAGGCGGCTGGGACTGGGTTCCTGATGCTTCTGCTAACGGCTCACAAACCATTCGTGCCCTTCAGGGCATGCTCAAAGTGACCCAGGACGGGCTCATCGGGCCGGGCACTATTTCCGCGCTTCAGGCACGCTACAAGCTCACCCAAGATGGGGTGCTGAGCGCTGAGTCTCCCACCATTAAGAGGCTCCAGGCTGAGCTCAACCGGGTCGCTTACGACTAGTTCAGCATCCAAAGCTTCAGAATCCATACCAAGCTCTGGATATACCTTCTAGTAAAGTGAGGATGATAAAAATGACGAACGAACATTCCGGTGTTTCCCGCCGTAAGCTCTTGCGCACCACCGCCATCGGCGTACCTGCTGCGGGTATGCTCGCCTTCGGCTCAACTCTTGTGACCGCACCGAGCGCTAATGCGGCTACGGTTAAGGTTATTGATGGGTTGTGGGGTAAGGAAACCTCGGCTGGTGTCCAGCGTCTTATGAATCTTTTGTACCCTCAGGCTGGGCTTGTTGTGGATGGTGTCATCAGTTCTCAGCCATCACGTTTGAAACAGCCGGGCCTTGCTACATTCGGTTGGGAGTGGGTGCCGGACGATCAGGCGGCTGGTTCGCCTACTATGTATTGGATGCATAAGTGGCTGGGCGATATACGCCATGGCTTTGAAAGCTCCACTACGAAGTACCATATTACCCATTCATTTATTTTTGCGTTACAAAAGCATTACGGTATTCCGGCTGACGGGGTACTGGATGATTCCTCCAAAACTATTAAAGGTCTGCAAAACGAAATTAACCAGTGGGTTGGTTAGTTTATAAGACCCTGCCAGGTCTTTCGTTGACAGCGGTGGCTGGGCGTGAACACTGACGGTCTGATCGGCCCCAACACGATCAGCGCCTTGCAGTCTTACCTTGGCCAGACGGCAGACGGGGTATTTGATGCCCCTTCACCGGCTATTGTTGCGCTGCAGCGTAAGCTCCTTAGCAGCAACTACCCCTAAACTGAGTACTATGTGAACGCGCGGCGCCCCCGGGGCGGGATACTTGAGGCTATTCGTAGCTCACAGGTTCCCTTCTGGGGGCGTTGAGCATATACTAGGGGCCTCTGCATGTGGGTTAGTGCAGAGGCCCCTAGTATTTATGCGGGTTTTTACCCGGCTCTCTAGTGCTTAATCGGCTCGCGGGAGATCACAACCTTCACCGCGTTATGCTCGGCGGCATTTGCGAACAGGTCGTATGCTTCCTCGAACTGGTCGAAGGTGAAGTAGTGGGTTGCCATTGCCTTCGCGTTCAGGCGGCCCGAACGCACCATGTTCAGCAGGTTGCCCACGGTGTTGCAGTTCACCAGACCCATGTTGATGTTCACGTTCGAGATCCACATGGTGTTAATCGGCAGCTCTACCGGCTTGCCGTGCACACCCGCGTTCGCAACGTTGCCGTAGGGGCGAACGATCTTGGTGCAGGTCTCGAAGGTCTGCGGCACGCCCACGGCCTCAATCGCCACATCCACGCCCAAACCGTCGGGGGAGAGGGCCTTAATCTTCTCGATAAAGTCCGGATCAGCTGCGTTGACCTTATCGGTTGCTCCCAGTTCCAGAGCCTTGTTCATGCGGTTATCGTCCATATCGACGGTAATCACACGCCCGGCACCACACAGGTTCGCCGTCATGATCGCGCCCAGACCCACCGGACCGGCGCCGATAACAGCCACCGTATCGCCCGGTTTGGTGTTGCCGTTAAGAATACCCATCTCGAAACCGGTCGGAAGCGCATCCGTGAGGAAGAGAACGTCCTCGTCCGTGAGCCCCTCGGGAACCATGTGCACCGACGTCTCGGCGTAAGGAATGCGCACATACTCGGCCTGGGTGCCGTCAATCATGTACCCGAAAATCCAGCCGACACCGCCCACGGTCTGGCAGTGTGAGGGCTTATTGTCCTTACAGTATGAGCACTTGCCGCAGTTCGTGACCGCCGGAATAATAATGCGGTCACCAACCTTCAAATCGGTGACCGCAGAACCGACTTCGGTAATCGTGCCGATAGCTTCGTGGCCCAGAATACGTCCTTCTTCAACCTCGGGAACGTCGCCCTTGAGGATGTGCAGGTCGGTGCCGCAGATGGTGGTGGTATCAACGCGAGCAATCACATCAGTGGGTTCAAGGATGGTCGGATCCGGAACTTCCTCCCACGCCCGCTTGCCTGCGCCATGGTAAACAACTGCCTTCATAATGACTCCTTCATTGAGTTCTATGGAGGGGGAGCAGCGGTGATAATGTCATCACCACTCCTATAAACTTATAAATACATGTTTATAAGTTATATGTCTATTAAACACTAAAACACCCCAGCTGCCTAGATGTTACGCAGATTACATTTAAGGTTGTGGTGACTGTAAGAGGCGGTGGCGGTACATTATTAAGCCAGATTTAAAAGCGAGAAGCGGATTCTTGACCAAGAGGGTGATATTTTCTCACCTTTCCGGCCAAAAACCCGCTTCTCGCGTATACGCACGAGGGGGGAGCGATACCGCACGGGTACCGCCCGCCTCATCGCTTAGATACTTGCGGCGTGCCCCACTTTCACGTGGCTGTGACGGTCACGCTCCGCATCGTGATAATCCGACTTGAAGCCCTTAAGCACCACCTCAATATCGTTCTCCTTCGCATAAACATTGGAGAAGTCCTCAATCAGCTCCAGCACATCACTGGCAATATACGAAGAGTTCTCGGCATTAATCGTGACCTTCGAGCCGGGGCGAATATTCTTCAGCGTCTTCTTAATAGCCGCCTTATTCAGGAACGACACCTCCTCCGCCAAATCCAGCGTGATTTCGTCGGCCTCCGCCAGCTCCTCACGGCTGAGGTAGTAGGCGCGCTTCATATTGCCCTGCAGCACGAAGAAAATGCTGATTGCCAGGCCAATGCCCACACCCTCCAGAAGGTCGAGGGCAACCACAGCATCACCGCGCGATGCCGGTAAAAGCCCTCATGGGCGGCAGAAAAACACGACGATAAACGCATGGACGCGCCCGCAAATGGTAGGGTGGTTGCTAAAAATAGGCTGTATATGGGGGGATAGCATGGCGGACAACTACACATACCGGGATATTTCCAGCGGTGAAGCATTCCGCGAGCACCTGGGTTCACTGGGCTGGTCGAAACCACGCAAAAATCAGCCCGTATTCACCCAAGAATACGGTGAAGACCTCATATTTCGGGCTGCTTTTCTCTACGCAACATTCAACCATACGCCGGGGAACTACAGCGGCATCCCGGCGTTTTATGTGATGTCTAAAAAATGGCGTAAAACCCTGCGAAAAATATCGGCACACCTCGATCAGCCTCTTAAATCTGTGCCCTCCCCGCATGACGGCGATATGTACTTTATAAGCGTTGGCCACCCCCGCTACCACGAATTTGTAGATCACGAAGCGAGAATGACTTACCTGAGGCCCAACGGGACACTCAATATAGAAGCATTCACTCGTTTCAGCACCGCCGCTCATCGGTTCATGGAAACCTTTGATCTGGCGGACTATGTGGCGCTCACCGAGCAGGAGCTGCAGCAGCAGCGCCTCGATACCGTGCTGCCGGATGTGCTCGGGTATTTATCCGTAAACACAATGAACGACCTGCGCGATGAACTCTACCGGAACGTACACGCACATCTTACCGACCGCAGCGCCACGCTCTTCGCGGATCAGCACGTGCTACGCCGCCGATGGGATGTTATCGCAGACTATTTCTCGCTGACCTGACAGGCGACGGTGAGAACCTTGAGACGGGCGCGGCAAAGCCTAAACCGGCAGGGAATGGGCGGTCTCAGGAATGCGCCTGGCCCGCTGGCGCATCCAGGTAAACACCCACACCAGCACGAAAGCGGCGACCATCGTCAGCACAATCGTGCCGCCAGTCGGCAGGTTAAACGCCCACGAGAAGTACAGCCCCACCGTCGAACACAGCACGCCGAAAACCGGTGAGAACAGCATCATAGTGCCTAAACGGCGGCAGGTAAGCCGCGATGCGCTGGCCGGAACCACAATGAGCGCAAGCACCAGCACATTCCCGAGCGTCTGCAAAGAAATCACCACGGAAACCGTCACGAGCACATACAGCAAAATATCCAGCCACAGCACCGGCAAACCCAGCGCCCGGGCACTCTCACGGTCCAGGCTCACCGTCACCAGCTGCCGATGAAACAGCCACAGAAGCAACAGAATCCCGGCGGACATAGCCGCCGCCTGGGCAATATCGCCGCGTGAAACCCCCACAATCGAACCGAACAGGAAATCCTGAATCGACCCCGAATACCCCGGTGCCAGCGAAATAATCACAATACCCAACGCGAACGAACCGGCAAAGAAAATACCGATCACCGAATCCTCACGCAGCTTCTGGTTCTGACTAAAAATAGCCACTAAAACCGCCGTAATAACGCCCGCGATCAAGCCCCCGAACACCAAGTTGCCGCCGATAACGAACGCAACCGCCAAGCCGGGAAACACCGAGTGAGCCACAGCATCGCCAATAAAAACCATGCCGCGCATCATCACATGGCACCCCACCACGCCCGTCACCAAAGAAGCCAGCGTCACTGCGGCCAGGGCGCGCGGCAAAAAAGCCAGGGAAGGATTAAAAAGGTCAAACAGAAAATCGAGGGGAGTAATCATGCCGCTGCCTCCTGCGGGGTTACACGATGACCGGCAGGATGCCCCTGCCGGGTGCCGCCGGTCGAGTCGCCGCCTGCGCCCGGAACGCCAATCTTAGGCGATGGGCTTGTGCCCGTGCTTCCGCCTTTACCTGTGCTTTCACCCTCGCCCTCAAGTTCGCGCCCGTGCACCCAGGCGTAAAGCTGCTGCGGCGAAAAATCCTCGGCTTTGCCGTCCAAACTCAAAGAACCGCGCACCCCGCACAGCCGCGAACAAGACTCCTGCGCCGCCACAATATCGTGGGTAGACATCAGAATCGTCACACCCTCGCCCGCCAGCTGCCGGTACAGCTCGGTGAGCGCGGACTGGGTGGGCGCATCCACCCCCGTGAAGGGCTCGTCAAGAAGCAAAAGCGCCGGTTCAACCGCGAGAGCACGCGCCAGAAGCACCCGCTGCCGCTGCCCGCCGGAAAGCTCTCCGATGGGACGGTTCTTCAGCGGCATTAAATCCGTGCGTTCCAAAGCGTGAAAAACCTTGACCCAATCCGCAGTTTTAGGGCGACGAAACCAGCCGATCTCGCGGGTTCGCCCGGTCATGACCGCATCCTTGACGGTGATCGGGAAATCCCACTGAAACTGGTGCTTCTGCGGCACATAGCCGATGCGCGCCCGCGCGGTGCGCGCAGTACTGCCCAGCACCCGAATGCTCCCCGAAACAGGATGCAGCAGCCCCATAATGGCACGTAACAGCGTGGTTTTTCCGGCACCGTTCGCCCCGAGAAGACCCACAAATTCACCGGGGTTCAGGGTGAGCGAAAAGTCCCGCAGCACCGCCCGCCGCCCGTACCCCGCATAGAGGTTCTGGATGCTCAGCGTCGGATTTTCACTCCACGGCGCGGAGTCGTTTTTGGAGCCTAGCACGGTGGTACCTTTACTCATCCCGCGCACCCTTTCCGCTCGTCATGATGCGCTCGGCCTGCGCCTGCGCGGCCTTATTGCGGCGCATCATGAAGAGCCCCGCTGCGGCAAGCACCACCACAGCCCCAGCGCCGAGCGCCACCGGAAGGACAGGGAACCCGCCGGATGAGGCCCCCGGACTATCGGAAACAGCCGCAGAGTGCGCGCCCTCCGATTCGCCCGCCGGTGCCTGATCCGCGGCCTGCTGCGCCAGAGCGTACACCTCGTCCGCAGTCACCGAATCCCCAATGGCGAACTTCATAAAGCGGGTATCGGAAACAACCGAACCATCCGCAAGCTCCACACGGGCAGTCACCTTCAGCAGATAGGCGCCGGGCTTGGTAAACACCCAATTGGCGTGGGTATGCGTGTTCTTCTCAACCCATATATCCTGCGGCTCGTGCTTGGACGAATCCCACAAAACCTGCGGCTTCGAGAAGTTCCCATTCTCCAGGTACAGCGTGAACTGCCCCGGCCCCTGAACCTGCTCTAGGGTGAGGGTGACCCCGCGCGGGGTTTTCTGCACAAGCCCCGGGTCCTGAGTGGTCCAGCCAGGCCAGACAACCCCCTTCGTCTCGGTCTGCGGAATCACATACACCTGCTCGCCAGGCTGTGCACCCACAAACGAATAACGGTCATCATCAGGAACCTGGCGAAGGGCCGCATCGGAGCCGCGGTACAGCACATCATCCACGCTGCGCCAGATGGGTGTAGCGGCATGATCGTCATGGATCATGAGCTGAAACTTACCGTCGGTAAAACGCGGGCCCATATCAACATGCCCACTCGAAATTTCGGTGCGTCCCGTGCCCACCGGCTGCTCGGGCGAGAGCGTCTGCTGCAGAGCCTTCTGCTCTTTGCTGAGGTTATCCCCACTCGGTCTTGACGAGGCGGCCGCAGGTGACGGGTCGGCATGGGCAACACCACCAGCCGAAACCAGCAGGGCAGCACTAAGAGCAGCCGAAATAACCTTCTGACCAGTATTTATGCTAAAAATAGAATTCTTCAATGGTGTTTCCTTCACAGTACTAAAAGTGCATTTTGCGGGAGTCTACAAGCCGCCCATAGCCCGCTGGATAGCCCGGGCATTAGCGCGCATCATATCCGCATAGTGGGGCGCCTCATCATCGAGCGAATCAGAATACAGGGTGCCCACCTGAACCCCGTTTTCATGGGCGACCTCACGCAAAACCGGGCTTCGCGCGCGGGTATTCTTATCAAGAAATATGGCCGGTACACGCAAATCCCTGATAGTGCGCTGCAGTCGCTGCCGCTGCTGGATGCTCGGCTCACTGCCCGCCACCGGCGTCACAAATCCCGCCACCGTCAGCCCATAAGTACTTGCCAGATAGCGGTACCCGTCATGGGTGGTAATCAGGTTTTTCGAGGCCTCGGGCAAAGACGCATAGATGCCGCGAATCTCCCAGTCCAGCTCATCAAGCTCGCGCATAATGCGCTCGGTATTCGCCGTGTACAGGCTGGTTCCGGGCGGGTCAGCCTCAGCGAGAGCATCACGCATGACCTGCACGGCCGCCTTCATATTCGGCACCGAATGCCATATATGCGGGTCTATCTCGCCGTGCACATGCTTGCCGAGCACCGCCTGCGCCAGCAAATACACCTGCCCCCGATGCTCGCGCGAAGACCCCCTCAAGAACCCGTACTGGCCGCCCGCAGGAGCCTCCTGCAGAGTGCGCGAAGGAACCGCAATGATCGTGCGAGCCAGGTCGTGCTCGGTGACTTTCCCGCCGCTATCGGCGCGAATCACAAGCCGCCCCGTATATGCCTGAACGGCTATATCCGCATGTCCGGAGGCTAAAACGGTCGTATTTGCGCCCAGGCGAGAGGCAGCCTCGGCAGGGTCCTCACCCACCACGACGTGCAGTGTTCCCTGCGCCTGCCGCACCCCCTCGGGCGCGTTGCGGGGCGTTGCCAGAACATCAAGTTCGTACACACCGGCATCCGCAAAAGCCCATGAAAGATGCGTATGCGCCTGCAGCGGAAGCTCCAGCGACCCCATATCGCCGGTACGCACCCTCACACCATCCTGAGCGGATTCCTGCGTGCCGCGCGCCTGAGAATCGCACATCATCTCGACCGCGCCGAAGGTCTGCGTAATAAACGCCGCAACCTGCCCGGGACCCTTCACCCGGGTAACCGAAAACGCGACCGAAGCATCCGAATCCGCAGGCGAATCAGCGGAATGGCTGGCGGATGCGCCCGAAGGCTCGGTGCCCTCAACGCGCAGCCCCAGCCAGATAGAATCCAGCGAGGCATCCTCCACCACGGGTTCAAGCTTGCCGCCGTACTGCTCAATCCTTTCGGCAACCGCCACCTGCGCCGAACTCTGCGGCAGGTTAGAGCTCACCATCGCCACCATTTTGCGCTGTTCCAGCAGCAGACCGTTGGTGAACGCCAGCCGCGCGTAGGCGACATCGCGCACATCCCGCAGGCTCGGCTCATAGGAATGCGGGTCTGCACCATTGGGAATGAGGGCGTGTACCCGCGCACGCTCGCCACCAACAGCACGCGCCACATCCGCCAAAATCGGGGTTGTCGCCACCACCTGAAGACGCCCGTCGGCATCAAAACCCAAGGACGTATTCTGTGCGGTGCAGGCGCTTAACGCCGCGCAGACAGGCAGAAAACCCAGGAAAGCGCGGCGGCTGAGCCCATTACGCGGCATGACGCTTGCGGCGGCGCACGGCGTACACGATCATGCCGCCTAAAGCGACAGCAAGCACGGAGGTGCTGACCATAAACGGGTTAAAACCGGCCCCGGTGCTGGCCAACTGACCGGCAGCAGCGGCCTGCTGCGCATCCTTAAGTTCCTGGTTGGTGAGGGCGCAGTCCTTACCCGAGGCGGTCTTACCAACGATGCGCACCTTCGTGCCGTCCGGTTTCGTCACAATACCGCTGGCCGCATCCACAGTGCCGCGCCCCGCCTGCTTATCGGGGGTTTTGCTCTCGCCAGCGGGCGTATCATTGTGCGCACCTCCGCGGTGGCCGCCGTTCTCTGCGGGTTTCTGCGCCCCCTGCTGCTTATCACCGCCGGAGGTGTTTTCCCCGCTGCCGTTACCCACCGTAAAGTTCAGGGTCGATGTGCTCTCGACGGTCTGCCCGTTCTTCAGGCGCACCTGCCAGCCGATCGTCACCCGGTAGCGGCCCTCCGCAGTAAACACCCAGTTGCTGTGCTGGTGCGTATTCAGCGGAACCTGAAATGAGCCGCCGCGGGAGGTGAACACTTTCTGCCCGGCGGAACCGAAGTTACCCGAGAGGAACACCGACATTGAGCCGGGGCCGTCGAACCCCTTCAAGCTCATGGTGACCGGTCCATCGGCCTGCTTGAGAAGCTCAGGATCCTGGGTACTCCACCCCAGCCACGGCACGCCCGCCTGCTGCGTAGCCCCAATCATGTGCACGGTACTTCCCGCGGGGGCAATATCTTCCATGCCCGCCGGGAATTTCAGCTTCGCAGCATCACCCAACACGAAATTAAGTGAGCCGGGGGAGACATGCTTGGGCGGGCTGAACCGGTCATCTTTCACGGCGGAACTCAGTGTGGAGCCGTTCAGCACCGGACCCACATCGAAGTGCCCTTCAGTGGCGCGGTCTGACCCGCCGTATTCAGCCACGTTCTGCACCGTTGCCGTGTGCAGCGCAGGCTCAACACTCAGGACGGACGCGGGTCTGCGCAGGGACTGTTTGGCGTCTTTGACCTGAACCTCGGTGGCGTAGCATTTCTCGCTGCCCGACCCCGCCGAATCCGACCCGCCCGAACCAGCCCCACTGGAACCCGCTCCACCCCCGGCGGAACCCGACCCGGCTGCCGCACCCTGATGAGACGCACCGGGGGCCACATTGGCACTATTGGAGCCGCGCACGCTTTTACCGCCGGATGCACCCGCCGGCGGGGTGATGCTCTGTACAGTACCGCCCGTTCCGGTGCCGCCTGAGTCGGCAGCGCTGGCGGCACCATTACCCCCAGAATCTTCCGCCGCATTGACCGCCTCCGGGGTGCTGCGATCGGCAGCCCCCGACCCCTGGCTGGCACTGTTACCAGCCTGCTGCGCTTGGGGCTCTGGCGCGGGCCCCTGCGCGGCAGGGCTCTCGACTCGTGGCTGCTGCGGTGCACCGTTCGAACCCCCGCTGGCGGGGGCACCCGCCTGCCGCACATTGTGGGTGTTGGCCCCCGAAATATTGGCCGGGGTTTTCGGGGCACCTGCACCGGCGGGGGAAGCCGCGCTCGCGGCTGCCGAATGGTCAGTGGCTTTGGATGTGCCGCCGTGCCGCTCGCTCTCCTGGGTGCGCATCTGCTCAAAAATATTGGCTGGAACATCGCCCACCGCCACCGTGTAGGTCTGCTCGGCACTGATCGGCGTGCCGTCGGTGCGCTGAGCTGTCGCCCGGAAAGTAAGCCGGTAAACACCCGGTGCGGTAAATGCCCACCCGGGGTGCGCCTGCTCACCCGCGGTTATGGTGTGGGCGGGCAGATTCTCGCGTGAACTGAACAGGCGCGTGGGGCCGCTGGGGTCCTCACGGAAAACCTCAACGGAGCCACCATCAGGGGTTTGGGTGCGCACAAGTTCGAGCGATATTTTGTTCTCTTTCAGTGCGTCGCGGGGGATATTATCAGCCCCGAAGCCGGGGTGAAGAACCCCGCCGGTGCCGGTGTGCGGGATATACCAGATAGGGGTGCCTTTGGGGGCAATAAATTCATAGCCTGCAGCCACAGTGCTGCGGGTGGAGTCAGTATTTGGCAGGTGGAAAACAGTTCGTGCGGGATCGTAAATACCTTCACCGTCGTGTGTGCTGGCCCTCGAACCCAGTGTGAACGCACCGTCGCGCAGGGAGAGATCTACCAGGTTGGCGTGCACCCCGGCAACAGTATTTTCCCCATCAATACGGTGGGTTCTCTGGTTGCTAGTGGTGTCCGATGCGCTCGCGGTGCCGTGTTCTTCGTGCGCGAGGGCTGGTACTGCGGGGGTGAGGACAAGCCCGCAGGTGAGCGATGCGGCACTGAGTAGGGTCAGGGCGGATGTGCTTCGTTGCATGTGTTCCTCCAGGTGCGTGATGCGGTGACTGGGCGCGGTTCGGCGCGGGGGAGTACGTTCGCCCCCGCGCCGTTGGCGTATTCGGGAATCACTATACAGAGCATTTTTGTTAATGACAATTATTCGCAAAAATGCTACGCTATTGCCCGTAAAAATTAGAAAGGAAAGCATGAACACGCACCTCCGAACCCAACGTCGGGCACCCGGAAAACCCCTAGCGCGCCTCTCCGTCGCGGCGCTGATCATCCTCACCGGGTTAGCCCCCAGCATCACAGCCCACGCCGGGCCTGACGACGGGCGCATCATCACTACCAAAGGCCACGTGGACGCCCCCAAAGCCTACTGGGAAAACGGCACGTTCGTTCTCAAAAATGAATCCAACCCCTACAAGACCGGCGCAGACCTCTACGACCTCGACAAAACCGTCAACTGGGTCGGTAAAGGCTGGGACGGGCGTAACGGTGCCTCACAATACACCCTCACCCTCCCCAACTCACCCAGCCTAGGTTTTCTAGGTGAACCCGGGCAGACCCTCTACATGGCGCCCACCCTCACCTGGGGCAACCACGACCCCATCTGGGCGGGTCTGGGTGCATCTGTCAAAATCCCTACCGAACAGTTCCGTGACGGGGTGTTCGCCACCGACATCCTCTCGGTGGACGGCCCCGGGCGTATGGAGCTGTTCCGGTACAACCCCGACGACGGCCCCGCTCAGATCAACCGCATTCTCTCAAGTACCAGCACCGGCTGGCACTCCTGGCTGCTGAGCAAAGGCAGCCACACCCACAACACCACCACCTTCACCCGGCCCGGGCGGTACGAAGTCACCTACCGCACTGTGGCCCGCGGTACCGACGGCAGAATCATCCAGTCCGCGCCGCAGAAACTCGTGTGGCAGGTGGGCGGCAATAAGCCTATTCTTGGTGACGGAACCCCCACCGCCGTACCCACAGAAGAGCGCTATAACGCCGCGAATGTGGGGAACCTGGACACCGCCAAATATGTGCTGTCCGTGGCACCGCACACCCCAGACCCGGACCCCGCCAAGAGGAGAGACGCCGACGATAAGCTCAGCGACATCACCTTCACAGCGGGCGATAAAAACCTCAAAGGCAAGCTCACCCTGTACAACAACGGGTACTTTCTGACGGATCTTGATGTCACCAACGGCACCGCCACCTGGAGCGAAATGATGGGCGGCGAATCATCCCACCTGCAGGCGGTGTTCACCCCTGAAGGCGACAGCGGTGCACGCTGGATCTCGCATCAACTCGCGTATGAGCCCGGGCGGGCTGAGAGCGTGTACAGTGACGACGGCAACGGCCAATGGCCCGTAAAAACCCCCGAAGAGCGCAACACTACCCTCAATACCGCCACCTACACCCCCACCAGCGGCGACTACACGGTGCGCACCGTACCCTCCACGCAGGAAGGATACCGCACGATTGAGGTGACCTTCGCCGACCCGAACTTCCGCGGGTTTATTCGCGGCGGGTTCTACGCCCCCAACGACTACGAATACCCCAAATTCGATATTGAAACCACGGTCGAAAACGGGGTGGCGCGTTTCACCTACCGGGAAGACAGCTACTTTGAGAACAGTGAACTGATCGCCAAAGTACTGCCGCACCCAGATATGAACGCGCGCGCCTCGAGCGTGAAACTCACCGGTGACTACCGGCGCGGCGGCGACTATAGCGCATCCGGCACATTCACCGTGGAGGGAACCGCCGGGCAGGCCCCCGCCGACCCCGCACCCAGCGCCCCCGCCGGTGAAACGCCCGACCCATCGTCCAGCCCGAGCGCCACACCCGCTGCGCCTATTACCCCCGCCCCGGCCCGCACAGAACCAACCAGCCCAGCACCAGCCGCCTCAGGACCAGCCCAGGGTGAGCCTACCGCATCGGCTGCAGCGCCCCCACCCGCCCCGTCGCACCCCACCTGTGATGCCCGCACCCTTGATGGCCGCCGCAAAATCCACGACGGGCACCTCGACATTCAGGGGCAGCTGCGCAACAAGCAGCTTCACGTGGGCCTGAAAGACGATAGCGGTCTGATCGACCCGGACTCGACCGTGCGCCCCCTTGACTCGGTGGTGCTCACCGTGAGCGATCGGGCACGCCGCACCCGTAATGAGCACATGAGCAGCCCCGCCCTGAACTTCATCGGCCCGGTAGGCACCGCCTTCTACGGGCTGCCCCAGACCCAGATCAAGGGGCTGCCCTGGCCGGGGTACAGCACCGAGAATATTGACTACTCCCAGCTGTCGGGCGGGGTGAAACTGCACGTGGTGCCGCGCACCATGCCGCGCGGCGCCCGGTTTGGGGTGTTCACAGAGTCACTGACCGGAGCGGATGTGCTTCTTGACTCCACCACCGGCAAAGACACGATTGATATTGCGTACGCCACTCACGCGCACGCGAACTGGGTGTTTACCGAACCCGGCCGGTACGGGTTTGACGTGTACTACACCGCCACCCTCAAGGACGGTACGGAGGTAAAGAGCGAGGTGCAGCGCATGCAGGTTGCGGTGGGGGATGAGGCCGCGAACGGCTGCTCAACCGGCGACTCCACCGGATCTGCAGCCCCCAGCGTGTCTGGGGGCGGTACCGCTGCACCCTCCGGTTCTGACCGCACCACCCCCGGTACCGGCACCACCGACGACACCACATCTGCGCCTGCACCCGCTGGCGAACCTGAGGCCACAGCACCCTCGTCCGGGGCAGGTGACTCATCACCCGGTGCCGCGCCTGCACCCGCGAATAATGGCTACGGTGCCGGTGCTCATGGCTATACTGGGGCCGGCACCGGTTCGGATGGCAGTTCATCAGACGGTTACGGTGCCTCAGCTGATGGTGGTGCTGGCGCGGCCGGATCGTACGCCGGCGGCTCTGGCGGATCTGGGGCGGCATCCGGCGGGTCTTCCGGTGCGGGCTCCTCGGCTGGGGCGCTGGCGCACACAGGGTTCGCGGCCGCTGGTGTGGCTGCTGCGGGTGCGACTGCCTTAGCAGGCGGCATTATTTTAGTTGTCATCCGCCGCCGCAGCTCACGCTGATTCTTTGCAGCAGCATACTCGCCCCACGAGTGAATAGCGTTCCTCTAGGGGTATATGGCGTCCCGGCCTGTAGAACAATACTGACAGGCCGGGACGCCATATTTCTGAGCAATATCTGGCTATTTACGTATGAACCTGAATGTATTAGAGTACGGTGAACGATAAATGTGAGTTATTGTATGGAACCCTCACGCAGGTGCGTGCTAAAAAATATCCGAAAGCACTCTTTAAATTTCACGAAATATATAGTGCAGGGTGCCTGCCCAATAATTGTTTACAGATTTTCGTTTATAGGGTCACACAATAATAGGTCAGCATAGTGTGGTGAGTCTCCTCATAACTGCAGCCATACTTTCCTGGCATCCTAGGTACGCTGAATTCTTGGAGGGTTTAGAACAATCAGAGACTTAAACACCCCGCCTCGGCGGTGATTCTTATGCAACCCAGGGTTAGTTTTTGGGGTGTGTGGGGGTGAGGGTTTCGGTGGCGAGGTTGTTGCCGTTGCGGAACCTGCGCAGGGATCGGGTGATGTTGAGGGGGTGGGCGGCGGCTTTTGTGATGGTGTGTGCGTTTTCTGGGGTGTTCATGTTGGCCCAGCGGTGTTCGGTCTGCCGGAAGATGAGGTGGGCTGCGATGGTGTATTCCTTGAGGGTCCTGGGGGAGAAGGAGGCTATTTTTTGTCCTTTGCTGTTGTAGAGTTTGAGCTGGTCGGGGTGGAAGTCGCCTTCGGCGGTGGTTTCTGTGGGGGTGTAGGTGTAGGCGTTGATGGGGGTGGTGATGCGGCGTCCGGTCCAGGTGCGGTGGGTGATGGTTCCGTTGGGGTTGATGCTGAGGTAGCTGGTGGCACCGGCGGTAATGCTGAGATATTTTGTCGTGCGGCGGGGCATCATGAGGTTGTTCACAAGGGGGAGCTTCTCTTCGTAAATACCCTCATTATATGTATTTATTGCTTTTGTTATAGTAAATATTGATACTTTTCAGCACTTCAGCAGGAAGGCACCACAAAACGTGGAACTGCAAGATATTGTCGCTAAAGCCTACAAACTACGCGTTGAAAAAGAACTCATCGAACTTGCCGAACTCCGCATGGTCAAAGCCCTCGCCGATGCCGGAGCAAAAAACAGCCAGTTCGCTCGCGGACTCGGTATCAACGAATACAAGCTGCCCGATATGCTCAAAAAAGCAGAGCGTGTTGAGCCTATCCGTGCCGGGTTTAGCTCCGGCTCCCCGTATGAGATCTGTCAACGCTACTACGTTGGTGAACTCACCCGTGCCCAAGCAATTGATGAACTCGTCCGTTGGGAATACAAGCCTCAAGCCAAAGGTGAGGAATGGGATCCTTGGGGTATGGAAGGAGGAGCACCCCGCGTCCGCGGTTCCTGGGATGATATGCACACCGCTAAAACCCACAAACTGATCGACCACAGCCTCATGCTAGAAGTCTCTCGGACACGAGCCGCTCTACGACGCGCTGCAGAAGGATAACCATCCGATGTCTGAATACAAGGATTGAGTCATTAAAATCAGCTCTTAAAAGTACTTGGGCGGGTATGTGCACACCTGAGGCGGGTGCATTCTATGGGTTTGCCCGGTGAGTCTTCTGATTGCGTGTTTTCTCGCTTTTTAAAATGTGATAGTGACTTAAACTAGAGGGTGGTAGTTAAATACTTTAGCTATTGAAAGAGGCCAGTAAGAACCAGCGTGTAGGTTTTCCGTGTGGGGCTATATGCTGTGTTTCGAAGGGAGAACGAATTATGGCTGATGGGGGCGTCCGTCCGGAGGATATTGAGTGGAATATTGATTCACTGGGAGCCACGCTTGTTGAGCTGTATAACAACATGTCTGAGCTTATTGACATGTATGAAGAGCTGCGGGACCGGGTGTATGCTGTAGAAACTGCTGGTGGGGGCTCAACGAGTGAGCCCTCTAAGTATTGTTGGCGTAATATTTCTGACCCGGCTGAGGCTACTCGTCTGTGGAACGAGTTAAGGTCTTGGGTTGATTGGCTGAATTTTCGGTATTTCAGTACGGGCAGGTTTAGGATAGCCCCATGCTGGTATCGGCACGGGGCTGCGGTTGAGGAGCTGACAGCGTTGTGGGCTTCCTGGAAAGCGGCTTACCAGGGTGGGGATTTTTCAGACAGCGCGTTTTACTGGCATGAGCGCTTGTTCGACTCAAGCATTGAGCGTTTAAAGGGCTATTTCAGGGAGTGCCAGCAGGGGCACCGGCAGATGCAGGAGCTTGTGTATATCACTGATGATGGGTTTGATGATTTCGTAAGTTTTCAGGTTGGGGGCATTAACGGCGGCAGCGGACATAACCCCGGCTAGTTAGCCTGCTGTGGGATAGGGCCCCACATGGAGGAGAGCCACCAGTTACTGTTAATGTAACTGGTGGCTCTGCTGTGGCGGGGTTAGAGGCGCGGGCCGCCTTGCTCTGGTGGTTTTCTCCTCTTGTGGTGCTGGTCGTTATTATTTTGTTGAGGCTTGGGGCCTGCATCTTTCTGGGGACTCTGCCCGCGCGTGGTGCTGAGCCTGTTATTAAGCGAAAGCTGTGTTTCAGGGCTCTGCTGCCGGTTTGGTTGAGGCTTGGCGGCGGGGACGGCCCCTGCTTCTCTCCAAGCGTGAAGGCTGTCGCCTTTTGCCGCGAAAATACGCTGCGGTTCGGAGCCGTTGTTGTCCCATACCGTATATGAGGTAACAGTGTCGTTGTTTTTAGCGGCTTCGTAAGTAGCGCGGGCGGGCCCTGAGGGGTGCTCACCACGTAGTTTGGGGTCGAACACGCTGTCGATGAATTCGGCGGGAACAGGGCGCCCGCCGAGCCCTTGACCTGTTGTGAGGGTATGGGTGTAGTCGTGTTCCCAGCGGGAGTAGACACGGTTATGTGAGTTTTCTTGGGTGACTTCCACATTAATAAGGCTAACGTCTTGGTAACCTTTTTTCTGTAACCGGTCAATGTCTCGTTGAAGGGTGCTGGGGTTACTGTAGACCCTGTCAAGAATAACGTTTTTATCTTCGCGTTGTGCGTCTTTAAGAAGTTCTTCAGCAAGGTAGGTTGATTCTTGGTGGACGAGGCTGCCGAAGTCCATGGGGAAGAATTTTTCGCCTTGGTCGGTGAGCTGTTTAACTTCGGGGATATTGTAGAAGGTGTTAATTTCTCCGCTTTTAATGGCTTCTTCAATGAGGAGCACTTTAAAGGCGTCAGGGTCAATGGGCAGGTAAGTGTCAGGGCTTCCGTCGAGGGCTCTTTTGAGGGTAGTGCTTTTTCCTGCTCCGGGTGCCCCGGCCATCATAATGGTTTTGCGTTCGGTATCAATATTGTCGTATCCGTGGGTTTCTTTATATTTATCCAGAAGCCGTTTGTGTAATTCTTTTCGTTCTTTGGTAAGAGACGCGTCTTCAGATAGTGGGTCTATGGCTTTTTGATAGGTGGAGTTGGCCCCCCATGCGTCGAATGGCCCGCCTTGAACGGAGAGTTTATCAATATTTTCTTTATGGGTACGGGTATCGGTGATACGGTCGGTCATTGGGGTTTATCCTTCTGCGGCGCGGCGTATGGCGGCTCGTGTCCGAGAGACTTCTAGTACTAGGTCGTAGTCAATGAGGTTGTGTACTTCTGCGGTGTCGAGGTCGTCCCAGGATCCGGGGACTTCGGGTGCTCCTCCTTCCATACCCCAAGGATCCCACTCCTCACCTTTAGCTTGAGGCTTGTACTCCCAACGAACAAGCTCATCAATCGCCTGAGCACGGGTGAGTTCACCAACATAGTAGCGTTGACAGATCTCATACGGGGAACCGGAGCTAAACCCGGCACGGATAGGTTCTACTTCGTTAGCTTCTTGAATTTTTTTGGGGATGTCACTTTGACGGATCCCGAGCCCGCGAGCGAACTGGTTGTGTTTCGCTCCGGCATCAGCGAGGGCTTTGACCATGCGGAGTTCGGCAAGTTCGATGAGTTCTTTTTCAACGCGTAGTTTGTAGGCTTTAGCAACAAGGTCTTGCAGTTCCATGGTGTGTTTTCCTTTACGAGTAGTTGGGTGCGCGGTCTAGGGGGTTTATCCTTCGGGGGTGGCCTGGGCTTTCGCGTCGATTTTATCGCCAACTTCAGTGTAGAAGTCGTAATCAATAAGTTTGTGGGTTTTGGCGGTATTCATATCGTCCCAGGATCCGCGGACACGGGGTGCTCCTCCTTCCATACCCCAAGGGTCCCACTCCTCTCCTTTAGCTTGAGGCTTGTATTCCCAGCGGACGAGTTCATCAATCGCTTGGGCACGGGTGAGTTCACCAACATAGTAGCGTTGGCAGATCTCATACGGAGAACCGGAGCTAAACCCGGCACGGATAGGCTCAACACGTTCTGCTTTTTTGAGCATATCGGGCAGCTCATATTTACTGATGCCGAGTCCGCGAGCGAACTGGTTGTGTTTCGCTCCGGCATCAGCGAGGGCTTTGACCATGCGGAGTTCGGCAAGTTCGATGAGTTCTTTTTCAACGCGTAGTTTGTAGGCTTTAGCGACAGTATCTTGCAGTTCCATGGTGTGTTTTCCGTTACGAGTAGTTGGGTGCGCGGTCTAGGGGTTTATCCTTCAGGGGTGGCCTGAGCTTTCGCGTCGATTTGATCAGCAACCTCATTGAAGAAGTCGTCGTCAATGAGTTTGTGTACTTCTGCGGTGTCGAGGTCGTCCCAGGATCCGGGGACTTCGGGTGCTCCTCCTTCCATACCCCAAGGATCCCACTCCTCACCTTTAGCTTGAGGCTTGTACTCCCAACGAACAAGCTCATCAATCGCCTGAGCACGGGTAAGTTCACCAACATAGTAGCGTTGACAGATCTCATACGGAGAGCCAGAGCTAAACCCGGCACGGATAGGCTCAACACGTTCTGCTTTTTGGATCATGGCTTCGCGTTCTGAGGTGGGGATGCCTAAATATTGGGTTATTGCTTGTGGTTCGGCTCCGGTGCTCAGAATAGTGTTGATCATGCGGTAGACTTCTAGGTCCATGAGCCTTTTGCGGACTTTGGTATGGCGTGCTTTTTCAACGAGTTCTTGCAGTTCCACGTTCCATAGTGCCTTCCTGCTGAAGTGCTGAAAAGTATCAATATTTACTATAACAAAAGAAATGACTGAATATAGGGCATTTCAAATTACGTTCAGCTATGTATCATCATCGTTTAACGGTCGACATGTCTTGAATAATGGTCCTGTCGCTGGGCAGTTTTAGGGTGCCGTGGCGGCTCAGTGAACCTTGCTACGATATATGTACATTTATGAGTACCCCGCAGGGCGCGCCAGCTGCCCGGATTCTATGATGAATAGGGGCATCGCAAGGAGGGAAGAATGGAACCGTCAAGGTACCCGCGTGTGGATGCCGTTGTTCGAGGGCCAGCTGTTGTTGAGTTAACTGTTCAAGATCAGGAGTCCCGCTTCTTTCAAGAAGCCACAACTGATGCGGCCTTATCCCATTCCTACGCCCATGTTTCCACTATTGCAGGTAATCTGGGACGCCCGGTATACGTTCATGTAGTAGATATACAGGGCAACGACAAAGTGATGGTGGTGTACCCAGATGGCTTTGTTGAGCCCGAAAATATGGTGGTTCCTCAAGCAGCGGTAGCGGCCCCTGCTGCGGAGAACAAACCCTTCTACAAGCGGGCAGTGTTTCTTGTTCCGCTGGCTCTGGTTCTTGTTGTGGGGCTGCTGGGTGGCGGCGTGTGGGGGGTCATGTTTTTTCTCTCGAATCAGGGGGAGAGAACTGTTGCGGCTGAGTCTCATGAAACTAGCGCAGAACCCCAAAGTCCTAGCTCTGCCCAGGAGAAGAAAGGCGATGCCGTCCAGTTAACTGGTGCTGCTGAAGTTTCCGCCGTCTCTCAGGACGGTAAATATGTCACCTACCTGTCCGGTAAAACACTGTATGTTGTATCGGCTCAGACGGGGGAGGAAGTCAGCAAAACGGAGGTAAAAGAGCCTGATAATGCGCTTTCTGAACTGACAATACGGCCCCACCAGGGTGGTTTCGCATACGTTGGTAAAGAGTCCTACCTCACGTGGTCCAGTGATAAGAAATTCAGTGAGGTGCTGCGGTACTCCGCTAAAGACCAGCAAATGCTCACCCGTCAAGGGGTTACTGCTTTGGTTAACCGTGATAACCCGTCTAAACCAGCGAAAGTAACGCTGCTGGGGTCATCGCCCAAAGAGTTTCGCACCCCGGCCGAGGGCGCGTCGTTTATTTCTACTGATGGTTCACGGGCGTACTGGGCTACTTCCCAGGACGGAGGAACAGTTGTTACGGCTGATTCGTCCGGCAAGGTTGAGGGCTCGCATAAGCTTGCCTCACCGGGGGAGGGGGCGCGTCTTATATCGTGGGCTGGGGTGAGCTCGCGTGGCGAGGTGATGACGCTCTGGTCTGTTGATGGCCGTTCAACCCTGGTTTTTCAGTCGGTGAGTTCTGATGATATTGCGGCGAAGGTCTCCGTTGACGCATCAGAGGGGGCCAAGGTAGATTTTTCTGGTTCGACACTACTATTAGGTAAGCAAATTATCGACTGTAACACTCGTTCAACGTATACCATAGAGATGGTCCCTGAAAAAGCTACCCCACTTCCGGTGGGCTTTCACCTTTCTGGCGGCACGGGCGGCGTTTCGTGGGCTGGCCCCGGTGGGGTGCGCAAGAGCCCGGAAGGTGAGGTTCTTGGTGTTAACCATGATGGAGCATCCGTGCTGTTATCAGCCGACCATCACCACATGACAATTATTAAGAAAGATGGAGAGTGAGTGACCCCATGAAGAAACAAGTGACAATACTGGGCGGTTTGGCTGTTCTTGCAGCTATTAATATGGTTCCGGCTATGGCTGATGATGCCCCCTCTGAAGCGTACACCCCTGCGGCTGTGGCAACTGAAGAGCCCGCTGCTGCGGTTTCCCCGGCAGCTGTTGTTCAGCCTGCTGCTGAGCCTGAGGCTCCGGTTCTTGCTACAGAGCAGGACCCCGTCGGGTTTTTCCCCACCCCTGGACTGACTCCCGCTCCGGGGGATGCGACACCGGCAGATCCTGCTATTGATCCGACCCCTGCGCCTGCCGACCCGGCAATTAACCCCACTCCGGCTCCTGCTCCTACGCCTGATGCCCCGGTAGCTCCCGCCCCGGTGGCTCCCGTGGTTGATACCGAGCCTGCTCCCGTTCAGCCTGTCCAGCCCGCACCGGTTGAAACTCCTGCCCCGGCAGCCCCGGTAGCTCCTGCCGCCTCAGCCGACACCTCTGTGGCAGGCGGTTCCGCTGCACAGGCTCCGGTTCAGGCAGCACCCGTGCAGGCCCCTGCCGCTCAGGCTACTGTTCAGGCGGCCCCCGCCGCGCAGGCACAGGCTGCACAGGCTCCGGCCTATACTCCTGCTTACACCCCTGCTTCTGAGGCAGCAGCTGGCGGCTCGGGTGCTGGTGCTGCAGCTAATGGTGCGTCCGGCGGGTCTGCCGCTGTTGCAGGTTCTCAGGCCGCCCCGGCTGCTCCTGCCGCTCAGCAGGCTCAAGACTCTGGGACCGTTGCTGTGCCTGCTAACAACCCGGCTGCTGCTTCTGTTGCGCAGAGTGAGAGCCAGGCAACCGTTGCGAAGAGCGCAAGTAACCTGGCAAACACCGGTTTCTCAGCCACCCCGGTGGCTACCGCTGCCGGACTATTCGCAACGGGTGTAGCGCTCACCTATGCTGCATCGCGGAAGCGCAGGCAGCAGGCGTAAAGAGCCCGTCTAGGGAGCTTGCTTCACCCTTGGTTCGCTGAGGTTGTGGGTGTTCCCAGGCGTGTGCCTGCCATATGCCTTGTAGGTATAACTCAACTGTTCTTGAGAAAGAACTAAAATTCGCCTGGATTGGGTGGTGAAACAGCCTCTCAACCCAGGCGAATTGTTTGTGGGCTCTGTTCAATAAGTATGTTTTTGATCGCTTTGCAGTGGGTGGTGCAGGAGCTGCAAGGCCTAATAATTGCAAGTTAAACGTGAGGGCTGCCCTACTGTGCGTGTCTTAGAGCTTGAAAGTATCAGTTTTACACTAAAGTTTAACAGTCAGCTGCCGGAGGGTAGCTCTTCCTATCCTCCTATTTGCTGCACTTATATGGTTTATATGGTAGTAGGCTGTCAAAAAACAGGGCATACTTTTGTTTCCTTGTAAAACATAAATTTTTACTCGGATAACCTCTTGTGATAGTTCATGAAGTGTATAGTTATAATAGACTTGACTTCTGGCCCGCTTGAATCGGGAAGCTTCTGTTGCCTATAATCATCTTCGGACGGGCCAGCCGTCTCACCGCGTGATAAATAGAAAGAAATACACCCTAATATGAGTACCCCGATAAGGGGTAACAATGCTACCGTTACCCCAGACAGTTCTGTGACGGTACCTGCTGATGGCGGGTACGGGTATGTTGCAGCACCCGCAGAGCAGTCCGATACGAACGCACCTGCCGCCTCTGCCGGGGCTAAAGGTAACGCCGGGGCACCTTCCTCTCGTTATTACACGTATACTGCCGAGCCAGCTTACGGCTACTCACGGCCACACAATCCCGGCATCACCAATACCAATGCAGCAGGCGGTGGTAATGTGCCGGACGCATCCGCAGCGCAGCAGCCCCCTAACGGGTATTATGCGCAGAACCCTCCAAGATATGAACAGGCACATCCGCAGCCTGCCGTTCAGGGTTATCAGCAAAAACATCAGGATGCTGCAAGAAATTCATTGCCGGAAAGAACACAGCCACCGCAGATTCACCAAGAACAACACACACCAGTCCAACAAGCGCCAGTAGCACAGCATCGGCAGTCGGCAGATAACCGTTTTTATGGGAATCCTCAGCCGGAAACGCCCATGTCGCAGCAGGCTCCTCTCACTCAGTACCAACAACAGCAGCCAAGCTTACAGGAGCAGATTCCGCCGCAGCAGGTAGGTGCTCCAGGGCCTGTGCTGCCTGTGAGTGAGCCCCAGCCATCTGTAGCTGACGGGGCTTCGGGCGCTTTCGCACCACAGTACCCGCAGGCTTTTGAGCCTCAGCCTAGTGCGCCGGTGCAGCCGCAGTACACTCCGGTTTCACCTCAGGAAGATCTAAGGGGTCCTGCGGGTGCTGGTGAGGCGATGAACACTGTTGGCGCGGAGCCGGCAGGTTCTCAAGAGTCTGCGCCTAGCGAGCCTGTGCCTCCGGTGAGTGCGCCACAGGGCGGGCAGCTGTCCCCGATCGTGTATGGGGTTTCACCAGTATCGGGTGCTACAACGTGGGCTTCACTGCTGGGGCTAGGCGAAGTGGTTGATATTGACCGTGCGGTAGCCTCGGGGAGGCCGCTGGTGTTGGTAGCGCGTACCACTGAGACATCAATACAGGCGTGTTTCGATTTCTTGTCTGTTCACCGTAGCGGCGTGGATATTGCAGCAATTCTGTGCGTTGCTGACGCCCCGGGGGCAGCGGTGCGTCCTGTGAAACATAAAATCAAGATTTTAGCCGGGGCTAACTCGGTTATTTCCGTACCGTGGGTACCACGCCTGCGGGCGGTATCTCTCACTGCTGAAGCGGCTGCTGACAAGGCGGTTGTGAAAGCGGTTAAAAATGTGATTTCCGGTCTTCCGGCCGGTGTTATTGAGTAAAGGAATAAATACATTATGAAAAAGTCAGTGAAGTCTTTGGGATATGGTGCTTTGGGTGCGGTTCTATCGCTTCCTTTTGTAATGTCGGCAGCACATGCTGAGATAAAGCCCGCCCCGAAAGAAATGTGTGATGGTCTGGACACAATGCAGGCATGGGTTACGGGCATCGCCGCTTCATTGGGTGTTATTGGTCTGGTAATCATTGGTGCGGGCATGTTTTTCTCGCACCGGCATGAGTCGGGTGAGGGTGCTTTTAAGAAAATCGGCTGGTGGATTGGGGGCGCTATTGTGGTGACTGCGGCGGTTGGTATTGCCTCTGTCTTTATCGCTGGCAAGTTGAACTGTCGCTAATAGTTACTGATACTAACTAACTCTGGAGGTGCACGATGTCTCGTATGTCCGAAGTGCAGAAACGTAACCTTGCTTTTATCTTTATGCTGTGCGTGATTCTAATGCTGGCTGTTTTGCTGGTGTGGAATCTGATGGGAAATAAGGGAGAGAATAAAAACTCTGCTGAGGGTGCGGCGTCGTCGAGTTCTGCACCTTCGGATGGTGGTCAGCAGTCAAGTACGCCGTCCTCTAATGCTACAGGCCGCGGCGACCATAAATGCGATGTGCCGGTGGCTCCTGATAAGGCTTTTAGCGCTGAACTGCCGTCTGATTATCGGTTTGAGACAACAACCCATGGTGTTATTTACCCGATATCGGCTCAGTATGGTCCTACCTATAAGCCAGGCATGGTGGTGGGGTATTGTTTCGCTCATAACCCAACAGGTGCTGCTCTGGCGGCTAGTCAGGGTAGCACGATTGTTGGGGATACTCGGGCTACTGAGGCCGAGCTTCGTGGACTGTATTCTTCGCGTATAGCAGCTGATCTTCATTCCGCGCCTAATAGTAATACTGAGCGTGTAAATGCTCGTATTGCTGGTTATGATATAGAAAATTATTCTCCTGAAAAAGCTACTATCGGTATTGTTGTTATCGCTAAGGACTCGGATGGGAAAAATATGGGATTTAAGGTATCTATACCATTAATTTGGGAGGATAATGATTGGAAAATAGATACTGATAAAAAGCCGGAGCCGTCTCCCTTAACCAAGGAGCCAACTCATATTTTCAAGGCTCAAGGTGGCTCACAAAATGCCTGAGCTCTGGAATGCAACAGTGGATACCGTCGTAGGCGGTGCTAAAAAATTTGGCGGTGCAGTGTGTGATGCAGCTGGTAAATATGCTGGGGCGGATAGTCAAGCCTGCCGTAAAGTGGTTGATGGTACCGCCGAAAAAGCAGGCGAAGCTGCTAAAGACCCTGTTGGCACTGCTGTTAAAACTGCGCTTGAAGGCCCGATTAATGATTTTCTGATCTCTTTGTGGACCGGGGCCGTCAATTTTTTTCAGACATTTATTTCGTCATGGATTCATGCTGGTCCTGTTATTAGTCTTGAAAAAGACACAATGGACTGGATGAAGGTAGCAACCGGCCCTATGGTGTGGATCTGCGCCGTGATTGGGATTCTCATCGCTGGTGGTAAAGCGATGTGGAACGCGCGTGGAGACGACCTGCGTCTGATGATGCAGAGCCTTGCTCGGGTCATGATTGTCTCTACCGGTGGCTCTGCATTTATCGCATGGATGATTACAGCAAGCGATAGTATGGCTGGGTGGATTCTCAAGATGGCACAGTGGGATAAACTTAATGTCAAAGAGGCTCTGCTGAAAGATCCAGCCGCATTCGTAGCAAGCGCAGGCGCGATGTCGATTATATTCTCCGGCATTATGGTTCTGGTCGTTCTTATCCAATGGATACTAATGATTATCCGCGCGCTGGTTCTGCCTATTATCGTGCTATTCTGGCCTATCTCCGAAGCCATGAATATGGCCGCTGGAGTGCCCAGATTCTCCCGAGCCTCGCGGTGGATACTAGCATTCTTATTATTTAAACCAACAGTCGCCATATTGTACGCATTTGCTTTTACGCTGCTGAAATCCCAAGACGGTATTGGTGGCCCGGTGATGGCAGTAGCAGTTGTGACCATCAGTATTTTTGCGCTCCCCTTCATCCTCAAGATCGTTATGCCGCTCTCCACTGCTATTGGCGCTGGCGGCGGCGGTGACGAGCTTATCGCCGTTGGAAAACTCGCTCTTGCGGCAGCAGCAGCCGGGGCTACCGCCGGTGCAGGCGCTGGCGCTGCTGGTGCCGGTGGTGCTGCTGGTGCTGGCGGCGGGGGAGCAGCTGGTGGCGCTGGCGGAGGCGGCGGTGGAATGGCGGCTGCCGGTGGCGCTGGCGGTGGAGGCAGCGGAGGCGGCGGTGGAATGACCATCGACTCCGGCCAGACCCTTGGTTCAAGCGGCCTGATGCCGGTAGACGATACGCCCAGTGGCTCAACCGGCCAGGGATCTAGCGGTAGCCCAATCAGCAATTCTAATACTGACCCCGAGGGAACTGGCACCGGCGGGGGATCAGGCGGTGGCCCCGGCTCAGAGGAATTGCAGCCCGACCCGGACGAAACGCACCCTGACGACTTTATTCTGGACCCTGGTAACGAAAAACAGGATCCAGGAGGCGGAGGTGGCGGTGACGATAAACAGCATCATGACCCCAATCAGCGTAATTTCGATGACCAGGAGTCGAATAAGGGCGGCGGCGGGGGTAACAACAAGTCTTTTGAACGCCAGAACCCTCCGCTGGAATATCAGGAACAGCCGCAGCCGCACCACCGCGAACAACAAAACCGCACCCCGCCTCCTGAACGCCAGCAACAGCAACAGCAGGCTTATCAGGGAACAAGGGAACAAGAAAATAACCCTGAGTCCTTCGCTGATGCCTTCTTTAAATGGCATCAACGGCTAGACCAAATCGGTCCAAACTCGAACCTTGGGGATACATTCCTTGACGAGACACATATCGACCGTGACGGTCAGTAAAGAGAAGGAAGGATAGTATGAGCAACCCACAGTACGGTAACTCTATCCGCGTTGGTTCTCTGCGCATAGGCGGTTGGCTGCCGGTGCGGTCATTCGTGATCGGGCTGGGCACAGTTGTGGCCACTATGATGATTATCCTTTTGGGATACCTAATACCTGGGCTGGTGTTCCTGCTGGGTATGTTCCTCGGGCTGGCTATTTTCGGAATTCCCTTTGGAGATGCAGACCTGACGCTGGCGGCTCGCATATTACGTAGCTTAAGGCATGCACGGCACGTCAGCACCGGGGAAGCAACCTTCGTGAATTCCCACTTTTCAGGACGCACCTCTGAAGAGCTATTGGGGCTCCCCGGGTACCTGCATACCATCAACACAGTCAACAGCATTGATGGTACAGGCGCACCGGTTCAGCTGCTGCACCATAAGAGCGTAGGCATGGCGTCAGTGACGTTAGCGTGTGCTCCCATAGGCACGAATATGCAGCCGCAAGACTCCACAACCCACCAGGTAGGTTCTTTCGCGAACTGGCTGGGTTCGCTCGCCTCCGAAGGGGGCCTGCGCGGTGCATCCGTCACGGTGGATTCCATCCTTGAGTCTTCCCTGCCCATGGCCGAGGCCATCATGGACACGGTGGATGCGCGCTCACCACAGGTGGCGCAGCAAATCCTTCGTGAAGCCGCCGCAGCGCTTCCTGCACGTGTGTCAAAAGTTACTTCTTATGTCACACTGGGTTGGCGCCTCTCATCCCTAGATGACGATATTGACGGTGCGCTGGCAGAAATAGTATCGCGCATACCACGGCATGTGTCAGCCCTATCTGCTTCAGGAGCAGGGCAGATCCACGCCATGAGCGACGCCGAGTATGGCGACATGATGTACACGGCATACAACCCGCATCGTACAGGTGAAGTGGAGCGGGAACTCCACTACGGTATTGATGCCGTGCGCACTTTTGCTGGCTCCGGTCCTGAATATACAGACGCTACAGATAAACGCGTAGTGCTTCATGATGGTGTGGCGTCAATGACGGTGATGATGACGGTGCCTGACCCGTCAAAGATCACAGAACGCTCTTATGAGCGCCTGTTTGCTCCTTCTCGCCACTTTTTGCGGAAACGTGTGACGATGTTCTACCGTCCGATTCCCGTTTCAGCGCAGCGTACCCGAATCGACAGCGCATCACGTAACTCCACCACCGAAAATACCTCCCGTAAACGTGTGACGGTTTTTGAAACAAAGAAAGCAAAAGCGATCGGGCACACAATGGACCAGATGTCACGCGGGGCAATGATTCACGAGTGGGCGCTCATGATCACAGTAACATTTGAGCCAAACCGCAAAGCTAAACGTGCAGCAGAAAATGAGCTCAAAGGACTCATGGGCGGTATGCGCTGGACATTCGCTGACTACGCTGCAGACGCGGCATTCCACCAGACCCTCCCAATAGGGCTGTTCCCTTGGGTGTACTCATCACGGCCGTGGCTTTTCAACCCCGAGTATACAAATCAGAAAGGCAGCGCTAAAACCAAGGGTGGGTCGTCCTCCTCCGCCCGCGCTCAAGAAGGGGACGGCGCATAGGCATGGGTATTTTTTCTCGATCCAAAAAGAAGAAACAGCGTTCAGCAACAGCGGTTGTTGACCCGCTACCCAAAATAAGTAGGGCTGGACAGCATGGGGTAGGCGGCGGCGCCTGGGACCAGCTGGCCGCCCCGCGTATGTGGCTGGAATCTAACTGGGATAACGCTGGGCTGTACCCCTTTATCACCGGTACAGCTAGGCCGCGGCTAGGAGCACCCATTGGGTACGACCTGACCTCTGGTTCGGCAGTGGCAATGGATCATATGTCACTGTATAAATCAAACGCTATCACGGCTCCATCCGCGATGGTGTTCGGCCTAAACGGATTTGGTAAATCATCGATATCTGGTCTGGTTGCGGCCTCGGTCAACGCCACAGGGTGCCCATTGGCTATTTTCGACCCGATCAAGGGTGAGTGGGCTGACTTTGCGCGCGCTATTGGAGCTGACGTCTTCCAGATCGGTATTCGCGATAATAATACAAAAATTAACCCGTTAGATCCCGGGCCGCTAGCGTCAGCAGGGGCATACATTGGGGGCGATTTAGGGCGTTCAATGCGTGCAGACGCGATCACTAATATTGTGCATAACGTGATCGCGCTAGTGCGTATTAACCGCGGCCGTGATAAGAGCATTTCAGACTCGGAAGCGACTATTATCAAGCTCGCGGTTGAAACCGTGATGGATAACGAGCAGGCCCCATCACTGAAGCACCTGCTGTACTTCTTCGATAACCCCTCAGATAACGCGCTCTATGCTTCCGGGCTTGGGTCTTCTAGAGAGTTTAAAGAAACATACTCTGAGCTGTTCCGCTCCCTCTCAGCTCTAGTATACGGCGAGATGTCGACAGTTTTTTCTGATAGAGGTGTGAGCATTAACCCGGGTAACCCCGGTGGGTTCTGCTTCGACTCCTCATCCATCCCAGATAGCCTAGACCGGATGATCTCTGCGGTCATGATGTCTACCTGGCGCTTAGGGATGAACGCGATCGATGCGCACTGGGAACTGGCCCAGCATGAAAAACGCATTGCGGAAGAAGCTGCCGCTGACGGGCAGGTGTATGTGCCAAAGTATACGTGGCACGGGTACTCCTCCTTAATGGATGAGTTCTGGTACCCGGTGCGTATGGCTGACGGCATGGTGCAGGAAGTAGACCGCTTATCCCGTACAAACCGTTCAGTCGGTGTGGGGGAATGGAAAATAACCCACTCGCCCAAAGACTTTTTGATGCTCGCAAACGAAGCAGACCAGAAGATCGCCCACTCGCTGATCGAAAAATGCGGATTGTGGGTGTTGATGGCCATGACATCAGCTGACCTAGACGCATTGAGCACTATTCGGAAGATTGAGGATACTGAGGCTTCATGGGTGACCGGATTTATGTCAGGTGCCCAAGGGCTGGAGCAGCATTCAGAATTTAAAGGATCTGATGGTCGAGTAAATAAGGGCGGGCAGAAAGTACTTGCAGGTGCCGGTAAAGCACTGTGGAAGGTAGGAGATTCACTAGGTATACCGATCCAGTCCCCTAAACCTGCTACCTTAGGGCGACTGCACAATACAGATACCCGTTTTGTGAAGAATAGCTAGTGAAGAGGTCAGCAGATGGATGAAGAGAATAACGGCTCAACTGGCCTCATCATTGCTGGTGTCCTAGTCGTAGTACTAGCTATTATATTTGCTCCCGTCCTCGTAGTGATTATTATTTTTGGCAATAATCAGGCTGCACAAGCAGCATGCACGCCGGGGAAACCATCCGGCGAAACTGCTGTGCGCGGTGAGCCGAATAGTACCCCGCCACCCCCAGGTGAGAAAGGCCCGGATGGTCGTCCTGCTCCGTATTATGGTGTGATTCCGGTGGATTACGATGATAAGGGTGAGACTTCGGGTGTGGGTGGGTTGATCCCTCAGGAGTATGAGCAGGATGTTATTGATGCGTCGAAGGTGTCTGGTATTCCAACGTCGTGGATTGCTGCCCAGATTGAGGCTGAGTCACGGTGGAACGCGGGGTTAGGCCCGAATAAGGCGAATGCCTCTGGCCTCACGCAGTTCACGGCAGAGACCTGGGCGACGTATGGTCATGGTGCTTCGCAGAGTGATGGGCATGCGTCGATCCGGGCGATGGGTGAGTACTTACGAGACTTGAAGAAACAGCTGGAACCAACTATCCAGTCGTCGGGGCAGGACTGGAAAGACGTGGTGATGGCTGGGTATAACGCTGGTCCTGGTGGTCCTATGCAGTACGGGGGCATTCCCCCGTACGAGGAAACCCAGACGTATGTTAAACGAATTCATGTGCTGCATGATCATTTTTATAAGCGGGTGTACGGGGACGAAGTCGGCGGTAAGTCGGATGGTTCGGTTGATACCGCTCCAGTGCAGAACGCACCTGCTGGGTCTGGCGGCTCAAATTCGGGTAGCGGTTGCAGCGGCTACTCGGGTGGTTCGACCAGCGGTAATGATGATTATCCGTGGAAGGGGTACGCGGAAGGCCCTAACCCTATCACGGGTGCGTACTATGTGAACTGTACTGATTTTTCGTTGTGGCGGTTAAACCAGCAGGTGGGTGCGACCGATCCGCAGAAGCCGAAGTACACGAATAGTAATTTCGTCAATGGCAGGGTGCTCGGTAACGGTGGTGATTGGGCCGATACATGGCGCGCGAAGGGCTGGCCTGTGGATAATACCCCGGAGGTGGGGGCAATGGCTCATTTCTATGCGGGTGCCCCTGGTGCGTCTGCGACGTACGGTCATATTGCGGTTGTTAAAGAGGTTAAAGACGACGGTAAGACCGTGGTGATTGAGGAGTATAACGCTAATACTCCGCACGCGTATGGTACGCGTCAGCTGCCGGCGTCGAACATCAGTAATTATTTGCACATTCCTGATAGTGAGAAGAAGAAATAATGCGGAAAACATGTGTTGTTGGTGTGCTGGTGGCGGCTGTGTTCCTGGGTGGGTGTTCTTCTCAGGGGTCTAGTGGTTCTTCGGGGCAGCAGAGCTCTTCCTCACCGGCGGCTCCGGTGGTGGGGGCCTCAGGTAGTTCATCGGGTGCTGAGGATAATGACCGTTATGGTCATTATGGTGAGCCTGCGAATTCGCCGGGTCCGGGGGCTTATGCGGGGTGGAGTAAAGAAGAGCAGAAGACTGCGACTGAGTTCGCGGTCTCGTCCATGCGTATTTTTGCGATGAAAACGGATGCGAAGACGTGGCATCTTTATATGGATCCGCGGGTGACGGATGGGTATAAGAAGCAGTTGGAGCGTTATAACCCGCAGTATGGGTCGGTGAACACGGTGTATCAGGCGGTGTATACGGAGTTCCCACCGGATGCGAAGAAGGCTGTGGTGCGGGTTGAGACGGATGCTGGGGTGTGGGTGGTGCATCTTCAGCGGGAAGGGGCGGGGGAGGCTCCGAAGGTCGCGCTGATTGAGCCGTTGACGTTGAAGAAGGGGTAAGGTTATGCGTAATGCAGAGAAGTTTTCGGTACTGCTCTTATTTCTTATTTTGGCGGTGGGCGCGTGGTTAGCTGCCCGTGTGAGCGCGTTCTTCTCCACCGGTCAGTGGTACACAAACGTGCAGGATCTTGCGCGGGTGCTGGGTGAGCACGGTATAGGCGTAATGTTCTGGGTGGTTATTGTAGCTGCTTTAGTGGTCGGGTTTTTCGCGGCCGGTATCGTCATTAAACTGGACGATAAGTTCGGTGAGGGCGCACACCAGGGGAATAAAGCTGGACTGCCGCACATGGTAAAGTACGCGCAGGTAGCTAAGACCTTGGGGTATGAAGCTGCGGTAAAAAACGCGCGGCAGAAGGCAAAACTGTCGATGCCTCCAATATCTGCGGACCCTGCGGAATCAAAGCGTCAGATTGATGAATTTGTGGATCGTATGCCGGATTCCTGGCTGGTGACGGAGCTGGGCAAACTTGGGGGCAAAGTTACTTCTTCCGGGGGATCCAGTTCGTATAGCGGAGGTAAACCCGTTTACGGTGAGGCGAAAGAATCGAAGCTTGTACTGGCTCCAACTCAGGCCGGTAAAACCACCTCGATTGCCTCGAACCTGGTGCTGGACGCCCCCGGCGCTGTAATGGCAACATCCACAAAGTCTGACCTTTTAATGCTTACCGCGGTGGCCCGCGAACGTACAACGGGTGGGCAGGTATTAGTTTTTGATCTTGATAATACGTCAGGGTGGCCGCATCGGGTGATGTGGAATCCTGTTGCCGGGTGTGAAAACTTTGAGGTCGCACAGCGTCGTGCTCAGGCGTGGGCTGGTGCGCAGCCTATGGGCGGTACGAAGAACGGAGACTGGTTTAATTCTCAGGCGGGCGCTTTTCTCGCGAGGTTTTTGCATGTTGCTGCGGTCGCTGGGCGCAGTATTGAGGACGTGATGGTGTGGGCCGAGAATTTGAGGTCGGCCATCCCCCTGGAAATTGCACAGTCCTACTCCCACCATGTGAGCCCACAGGTTATTTCATTCCTGGAATCGAAGCTGGACTCACGGGCCGGTGAGACAATCGACTCGATCCAGCAGACACTTGCAGGGCTGCTGGAACCGTTGGCGGTAGAACGTATCCGTGAGCAGCTGGTGTGCGATTCGCGGCACGCCTTTAATATGCGGGATTTCTTGTCGGGACCGAACACCATATACCTGGTATCTGATACGGCGACGGGTGTTGAGGTTGGCCCACTGGTTTCGATGTTTGCCAATGAGCTGATCAACACGGCACGCGAACTATCCCAGGAGATGTACGGTGGTAGGCTGTGGCCGTGTTTCCGTGCGGTGCTGGATGAGGGCCCGAACCTCGCGGCATTCCCAAAGATGGATTCTATTATGTCGGATATTAACGGTCGTGGTGTTGAAGTAATTCTGATTGCGCAGTCGTTCTCTCAGCTGGTAGACCGTTGGGGTGAGCAAGGGGCAAAAACAATTTCTGGTAACTCGGTGGTGAAGTACTACCTGCCGGGCTTGGACGTAGAGACGCTGCGGCCGGTTTCTGAGGCACTGGGTAAATTCGACCGTAAACGGGTTTCTCGGTCGTATTCCGCAGGGCAGTACGGTAACTCCACCTCGTACTCTGTGGAAGAGAAATCGGTGATGGAGGCGGCGGCCATGACCCAGATCCCAGCGTTTACGGCTATGGTGCAGTATAAGAACTATAGGCCAATGCACCTGGGGCTAACCCCGTGGTGGACCCGTGCCGACGCTGGGGTGCTGAAAGAAGACCAGATGAGAGCGTATCAGCTGTGCGGGAAGATGCAGGCCCCCACCATGGATAACTGGGGTGTCACCTCTGACGGTACTGTGAACTACCGTTAGCAGGCGGTTACTGCTGCCCGAGAGCTTCTAGCTGCCGTATCTTAAACGGTAGGGTCTGGTGTAATCCTGGGCTGGGGCGCAGGAGGAGGTTGCTGGTCAAGCTCAGGCTACCCCTGAAGGATAAACCCCAAAGACCGCGCACCCAACTACTCGTAAAGGAAACACACCATGGAACTGCAAGAACTCGTTGAAAAAGCACGCCATACCAAAGTCCGTAAAAAACTCCTTGACCTAGAAATTTACCGTGCAGCTAAAACTCTCGCCGATGCTGGTGCTACCCCGCACGATTTCGCCCATGGGCTTGGTATCAGTAAATATGAGCTGCCCGATATGCTCAAAAAAGCAGAGCGTGTTGAACCTATCCGTGCCGGGTTTAGCTCCGGTTCTCCGTATGAGATCTGTCAACGCTACTATGTTGGTGAACTTACCCGTGCTCAGGCGATTGATGAGCTTGTTCGTTGGGAGTACAAGCCTCAAGCTAAAGGTGAGGAGTGGGATCCTTGGGGTATGGAAGGAGGAGCACCCCGCGTCCGCGGATCCTGGGACGACCTCGATACCGCAGAAACCCATGAGCTCATTGATTACGACCTGACATTAGAAGTCTCTCGGACACGAGCCGCTCTACGACGCGCCGCAGAAGGATAAACCCCAATGACCGACCGTATCACCGATACCCGCACCCATAAAGAAAATATTGACAAACTCTCCGTTCAAGACGGGCCATTCGACGCATGGGGACAAACAGCTCAACCAGCAGGTTAACTACCACTGTGTGGTGTAGAACAGGGACCCGCGTATCGAAATACTGGCGGGTACTGCCCACAGTGTTCCACAGGATGTCAGCCTCGTACTCTAGGTTTTTCGGTCATTTGAAGTTTTTCTGGGCGCGGAACAACCTCTAATGAATAATCCTCCATGTTACGTCGTAATATTTCTTCCAGTATGCCTTCTACCAATCTGAGGCATTAAATAACAAGATAGATAAGATTAAATGTCTTTAACGCCACAAATATTAAACAATATACGAGCTACGATCCATCGGATTGACTCCAGTCGGTATATTCAACAACAGATACGTGCCGGGCGGAAACCTGAGAGTTTTCGGAGTGAGGTACTCCTATCAGATGAAGAATTCGGAAGGTTTGTTAAGTACTCCTTGGAAGAGGTAAAACCTGGGTTTTCTGGAGCTAGTATTCGCGAGATCTGTGATCGATATGCTGCGGGTTTGCTTTCGAGGGATCAAGTAATTGATGAGCTGCAGCGTTGGCCGTATGAACCACGGCAGACTCTCGGGTGGTTTTACGAGAATAACACGGATCTTTCCTCTGAATATTTGGAACTTGCGTATGATCGTGGACTTATTAGCGAGGATATTTATGATACTGTGTACGATAGTCTTCCTGAGGAATTAAGGTAGTTAATGAATAGCAGTATTCGCCCTGAAGTCCTACAGCATTTGATTAGGATGCAGGCCCCCACTATGGATAACTGGGGTGTCACCTCTGACGGTACTGTGAACTACCGTTAGCAGGCGGTTACTGCTGCCTGAGAGCTTCTAGCTGCCGTATCTTAAACGGTGGGGTCTGGTGTAATCCTGGGCTGGGGCGCAGGCTGTAAGTCATGATGGTAGACCCACAATAAGCCCGCCACGTGTACAGGCTCAACAAGAGCCCATGTGCATGGTGGGCTTATACTGTGGGCTTCCCAACTACCTCTGATTTTGGGCGTTTACTTTATAGTCCCATCCTTGGGTGACGGTCATTGCGCTCGCGCTTGGGGTGGGGCTGCCTGTATTTTTGTGGCTCCTGCCGCTGCTGTGTGTTCTGTGAACGGTTCTGCTGGTGGGAGGGAGCCGTGTTTTTTACATCGTCTAGTTTTGAACGTAGCTGGTACCTGTTGTATGTATTTTTAGGTGCCTCAGAAGAACCTAGCGTGGGCGCATCGTCTGTCCTGCGGAGATTAGGGTCACCAGCATTATTCAGGGAAACACCCCTGCTCTGGCCGACCTCTCGTTGCAGGGGGACTTCGTGCCCCTGCGCGGAAACAGAAGGTGATATGGGTGTAATAGCTTTACCCAGCACAGCGGCTAACCTATCGTTCCTGCCGGTATCTTGGCTATAGAAACGCGCCTGTACGAACTCGTCACGCAAAGGATTTCCAGGGGCAAAAGCAGCGGTATCAATATGGTAACCAGCCTGCTGGGCGAGTTGGGAGAAAAACACGAACTGGCTGCGGGTGTTGCCTTCACGGAAACTGTGGACCACATTAATCTCGCCCCAGCTTTCAGCAAGTCCAGTAACAAACGTGTTCTGATCTAAACCTCGCAACAAGTTTTTTCGGGCCAGAAGGTCATATTGCGCGTGAGCAGCAGCAGTAAGATTAGGCCCCGCAGGGTAGTATGCGTGCCCGAGTTTGACCATGGGCCCATTGGTAGGGGCGGTGCGTTCTTGACCCGCCCAGTCATATACATCCTGAAAGATCGCGTGATGCACAGCTTTCATATGATTGTAATCAAAGTTGCCCTGAATAGGATGAAACCGAAGATCAATCATCCGCCGTTGGGTTGCTTCTTCTTCGAGAGCGGCAAGCTTCTCGGGATTAGGCTCCCCATAGGGGTGATTGGGGGTTGTAAACTTATTGCGCAGAGTATAGGTGAAGGGAATATAGTAGGCGTACCATTCGGGGCTTGCCGCTTGCTCTTGAAGCCAACGCTGTTCCATAGTATTTACACTCCCTGGATGCGACGGCGTGCATCGGCTATAGCTTCTTCTATAGAAACCTCACCTCGGGCATAACTTTCGAGTCGTTGAATGTCTTCTTGCGTAGGAGGGGTACATCCCGCCAAATTAGATGCTGCGAGAGCAAATGCTACTGCATCTTGCACTTCCTCTTCGGTGGGTTGCTGCTGAGTGGGTTTCTTCTCGGACATTGTATCGTTCCTTTGTGAGCTGGCCGCAAAATATACATTCATATTATAAATAATATATTCAAATAAAACTAGTACATACTGTAGAGTGTCTAAAATGTTTTTAATATATTATTGTGCAATATTAATATTCTGAGATAGTGCTTAAGTATTTTGCAATCAACTTAAAAATCAGATATTGGAGATTATTTATATAGGGCTAACCCGCCCCTTGCGCAGTGACAAAGCAGGATATCTGCACTTTCCGGTATGTGGTGATTCATAATTCAATAATTAACTATTAACACGCGAGTAGATGCTGCCGTTCTCTAAGGATAAATGAGTGATACCTCAATAGAAAAAGATATTTATAGAAACGTATGGTTGCGCAGGTCATCGGAGCGGCCATCACGGCTGGTGCCTGTAGAGTCCTCCTGCCCAGGGGGCTTGTCGTATGGGAGTGGTACGCGCCTAGGCGCCTACTGTCGCTCTTAATGGATGTGGCCTGCATTCTAATTGTTAAGAGCGCACGCACCTTCGAACCGCTACTTCTGCCCCGCCGCTGTATGATAAGAGTGCGCGATCACCTTATGTGGAAAGGATGCGATCCCTGTCATGACTTCCGTGTTTAACCGCCGTGCCGCCCTGGGTCTTCTGGGTGCAGGGTCTGCTGCGTTCTTAGCGGCCTGCGCCCCGCTAAGAAGTGTTAAGAAAAGTAGCGGCGATAGCAGCAGTAGCAGCAGTATCAGTACCCCTGATTCATATTCTCCGGAGCCGTCTGAGGAGTCCGTGAGCCCTGCGGCCTCTACGTCATCGTCTTCACCAGCATCTTCGGAGTCTGCAAAGAGCTATAAAGGCGAGGCAAAACTAGAGAAATACGACACCTCCGCAGGCACCTATGAGCCCGGCACCAGCGAGCATCCCCCGCGGAACGTACCTAAACCCATTAAGCCAGCGAATATGAATGAAAACTCGGTGGCTGGTCTATATTCAACAATCGCCTTCTATGCCGCTTCATTCCAGTATTTTGTGACAACAGGCGACCGGCAATACCTAGACCAGGTAAAGACTGATGAGGAAGAGGACCTGAGTGACTACGATGAGATGGCACAATATATTGCAGGCGGTGTCGCATGGTTTGAAAACCCCAAGATTGTCATTACATTAACAACTGACCAGCCCACCAAGTCAGGCTCTAGTTACACATGGCCCTCTACAGTTGTTTTTGATTACGGTAAAAATGTCCATAACGCACAAGGCCAGACGGTTCCTGTGCCCTCTACGGGGGCTGAAAAACCTCAAAAGGGGTATATGAAAGGGAAATACACTGGTGGCACGTGGGAAGTTACCATCATGATCTATGATCTTTCAGATAACTCATAAAAATAAATTTAAGGTAATAAAAACGAACTTTAGCTATAATAAATAAGTCAAACATCCTGAATCTAGACAAATGAGATCGATAATATTGTGACTTCCGTATTTAACCGCCGTGCCGCGCTGAACTTTGCGGGTGCTGGATCTGCTGCGGCATTGTTGTCTGCCTGCGCCCCTATAAGAACCGTTGTGAAGCATCAAGAAGCTGAGAGCAGCAGCGCATCGTCCAGTGCTTCTGCTGGTCCGGCAAGTTCGTCGTCTTCTGCAGCCTCTAATTCACCGTCCAGCTCGTCGTCGGTAGACCATAAAGGGGAAGTGAAGCTCGAAAGCTACGACACCTCTGCGGGAACCTACTCGCCAGCTACCCGCACCCAGCCAGCGAAGAACGTGCCCAAGCCCATCAAACCAAAGAACATGAACGAGAACTCTGAGGAAGGGTTCTACTCATCCTTGGCATTCATGGCAGCCTCAATGCAGTACCTCATGACCACTGGGGACTCCCAATACACTGAGCAGGTCAAACTTCACCCAGAGGAGAAGAAAAACTACGACATAATGGTTGAACAGTACTCGGTTCTGCAAACAGGCGAAGTCTGGTTTGAAGATCCCAAGTATGTCATCACCCTAGAAACATCCTCATCCAATAAATCAGGTAAATACTATCTATGGCCAGCAACCATCACAACCGCAGTAGGTACCTACCTAGTGACTGCCGGTCAAGTGCGCGATATGCCTGCTAATGAACGGAAAATTAGTAGCAAAGTTGTTATGCGTGGCGAGTATACAGGTGGTGTGTGGGAGCTTGCCGGTATTCAGGCCTTCTCTTCAACGGTGAAGCCCTAAGTCGCCCCTTGCACCGTGGTATGCGGAAAATTCTTGCCTGCGCAAAAAGCTGCAGCGCAGATGTGGGCTGGAAAACCCCCGCTCACCGTGGTGAAAGCTCAGTATGATGCTGAGGCTGGTTATTCCCAGCTGAAAGGAAACCTAACATGACATTCATAGTGAACCGCCGTGCCGCCTTCGGCTTTATAGGCGCTGGCTCCCTTACGTTTTTAACCGCCTGCAGCGGGTTAAATATAAACTCTTCTACCTCAGATATTTCTGATGATGATCAGAAAAAAGAGCCCGAGAAAGACTATAGAGGTGAGGTAAAACTCGAAAGCTACGACACCTCTGCGGGAACCTACAGGCCAGCTACCCGCACCCAGCCACCAAAGAACGTGCCCAAACCTGTTAAGCCTGATAATATTCGTGAGGAGTCAGTGGCGGGCCTCTATTCGTCTCTTGCGTTCATGATAGCGTCGCTACAGTATCTTTTCGCTACGGGAGACGACCAGTATTTTGAGCAGTCAGACCTCAGTGATGAAGACAAACGGGACATTACTAAGGATAGTTCTGCCGGGGATATGTACAGGGCGTTTAGGGAGGGGCAGGCGTGGCTCGGCAACCCCACCTTTACGGCTGTTCTGGAAGAACCCCAGCCTACTAAACGTGATGACACCTACCATTGGCCAGTTACATTCACCTCTGACCTTGGGGAATATATAGTAGCTCTCGGAAAAGTGCAGGAGTTCAAGGAGGCAGAACGGAAGCACACGTATAAGGGTGAGCTTACTGCCAAATATTCGGATGGTGCGTGGCGTCTTAGTGACATCAGCTCTCAGTCACCGGGTGCATCAGCCAGTGCCTCACCCAGCAGTTCAATCTAGGCGGTTACCTGCGTCTGCCTCAAAGGCACTTAGCTGGTGCCGCGCCGCCGAAGTGTCGGGGTACGCACCATGACTGGCTCAAAGAAGTAACAGGGGTGCCCCAGATGGTTAGCCATCTGGGGCACCCCTGTATCACGGGCCGGAACCTGCTCCGGCGGTTCGCGTTAGTTGGCAGGTTACAGGTAGGCGCGGGCCGGGTCGATAACGTCCCGCGGGGTGCGTGCGGCGCCCGGCAGCGGCGAACCCACGGCCTTAAACACCCAGTCGTTCCCGTCCCGGCTAATGGAGGCGACCATCAGGCCCGTGTGCGAGCCTTTCTGCGTCATCTCAAAACGGGCCAGCTCCTGCCGGTTTTCCACGTTTTCGACGCGCACAAACGCGTTCTCAATACCGCTGAACTGATCACCCGAATATGAGGTGATCACCAGCGCCAGGGTGTTGATGCGGGCATCCACCCCGGGCAGGTTAATGTCTATAACCTCGTCGTCGCCATCACCGGCACCGGTGAGGTTATCACCGTGGTGGATGATTGAGCCGTTTGCGGCACGCAACGACCCGTAAAACACGGCCTCAACCATTTGCCCCGAGGCATCATAGGCCAGCACCGAGGCGTCCAGGTCCACGGCCTTCTCCTTGGTGCGCCCAAAGAAGCCCTTCACCTTGATCGGGTCCCAGCCCAGCCCCAGGCGCACCTGGGTGAGGCCGCTATCTTTTGACAGGTTAATCTTTTGGCCTTTTGAAAGGTTAATGGCCATAGTTTCTATACCCTTCTACATCGTTGTACGTTAGTTGTCATGCCGCGCCGGGTGACAGCACCCACCCCAGTGGGGCGGCCACCCGGCAGCGGTTACGGACACGCTCACAGGGCGGCCTCATCGGTTGAGCTTCCCGAGGCTACAGGTTCTTTGGCGTCCCCATCATTCTCGGCGGCTTCGGCGCGGTTAGCGCGGCGGGATGAGATGACCGAACCCGCAATGAACACGATGCCAGATAAACCGATCACATAATCCGGGATATCCCACTTCAGGGTCGCTATTAGCATGATCGCCAGAACACCGATCGCCCAGTGCGCGCCGTGATCCAGGTAGCGCAGCTCCTGCAGGGTGCCTTTCTCGACCAGGTAGATCGTCATTGAACGAACAAACAGGGCGCCCACACCCAGGCCGATCGCAATAATAATCGGGTCGGAAGTCACCGCGAACGCGCCCAGCACCCCGTCGAAGCTGAATGACGCATCCAGCACCTCCAGGAAGATGAACATGGAGAACGCGGCCTTACCCGTGAGCATGGCGACCTCCGACAGAGACTCTTCCTGAGCCTCATTGCGGTCCTCCATGAACGTCGCCAGACCGTTCGTCGCCAGGAACGTGAGCATACCCAGCAGCCCGGAGAGCAGGATCGTGTACTGTTCATGGTGCTCGGCCCCGAACAATTGCGCGGCCGCCAACAGGATCGCACCCGAAACCAGCACCGGCATTGAGTCGAAATGCCCCGCCTTAGCCAGCGGCCTCTCAATGACCGCCAGCCAGTGCACATCCTTACCTGCCTCGAACAGGAATGAGAGGAACAGCATCAGCAGGAACATGCCGCCGAAAGAGGCGATCGTGTGATGCGCCGATTCCAGAATGTAGCCGTAAGTGCCGGGGGTGTGCGGGTCGCCGCGCTCCATGGCCAGGTTCCACGCTTCGATCGGTCCCACGTTACCGGCCAGGCATACGATCAGGAACGGGAACACCAGACGCATCCCGAATACCGCTACGAGCACGCCTACGGTCAGGAAGATACGGCGCCAGGCGTGCGACATCTTGTTCAGGTATTTTGCGTTCACGCCCGCGTTATCGAACGAGAAAACGATCTCAAGCACGATCAGGATCGCGGCGGAAACCATGCCCGAAACACCGCCGTAGAACATCGCCACAACGAGTGCCGCGAGGGTGATGAGCAGGTCATATTTGAAGAATTTCAACAATGCCATTGATTAAAAGCTCTCCTTATAGAGCGTGTGTGTGCTGTCTAGAGGGTTCTAGACGGTAAAACCGTAAGAGGTGAGCAGGTGCGGCAGGCCACCGGTGAAGGGGTCTTCCACAGCCTTGAAACGCCACTCGCCATTATGGCGGTACACCACAGCGAACAGCACCGCCGGTGCCGCCGAGCAGTCTTCGGACAGGTCGTAGCGGGCGATCTCTTCGTTGGTGTCGTCATTAATCAGGCGCACGTAGGCGTTGCGCACCACACCGAAGTTCTTGCCGGTCTTCTCACCCTCGTAAATGGAGGCGAGGATGTGCACACGCTGAATCTGAGGGTCCACCTTCTCAAGGTTCACGATAATCGTCTCATCGTCGCCTTCGGCGTCACCCGTGCGGTTATCACCGGTGTGCACGATCGCCCCGTCCGCGCTGGTGGGGTTATTGAAGAAGATCAGGGAGGCGTCATCGAAAATGATCTTGTCATTCTCATCAGTGAGCATGACCGAGGCGTCCAGGTCGTACGCTTCCCCAGCAATTGACAGGTCCCAGCCGAGACCGATGGTGAGGTTCTTCAGGCCGGGGGCCTCCTTGGTGAGGTTAATGGGGTTGCCTTTGGTGAGCTTAATAGCAGCCATGTACCTTTCCTTATCTCTTGTCTACTTATGGTGGTTATTTCTAGCCAATAATGGCTATTGCGAGCGTAGCGTACCCACTCTCGCTTAATACTAGCGCGCCCCTGTCCAGGGTTCGGGTAAACCCCAGGCTGGTGTTGGCCAGTATAAGATTTTCTCCGCCCACAACCAGCGAACGCAGCTGCGCGAGCGCCCGCGGCGGTATGCTCAGCACCGTGCAGTCGGTGTTGAGAGTGATCCTGGTGACCGTATCAATGGGTTCGGGCCGTGAAGGCTCAGGGTAGTCGATGGTGGTGCCGTCCCAGGTGAGCAGGGTTGCGTGCAGGTTCGTGCCGGTGATGCTCACCCCGCCGATTCCGGACTGTACCGCATCAAGTATGAAGGCCCGTTCCTCCTGCGCCGCTTCGGTGATATTCGGGGCGGACCCCCACCAGTGCGGTTCGGGGTCTGGTATAGGGCTGGCGGTTACGGGTGTGGATGTTTCGGTGGTTTCGGCCCCGGAGGGTGCCCCCGATATTCGGCTGCTGGGCTCTGCGGGGGTATAGGTGGCGGTGCGGCGCGCGGGTTTACGCATATCCGGCGGGGCCACCGACCGCCCCGCGCTATTCGCCCCGCCGGGTTTGACGACTGAGGGGGCCTGCACGCGACGCCCGCCGCCGCCGGGCTGTGCCGCCGATGTGGGGGAGCTGTGCCGGGTGTTTTGGGCGGCGGCCGAGGCTGTTCGCTGGGGTGCGTGGGCCGCCGTGCCGCCCGTGGTGGCAGGGGCGCTGCCGCCGTGGTCACGAGTATTCTGCGGCGCCGGGTCGGCCAGGTACGCCGTTAAGAAGCTGTAGCGGCTCACAACCCGAACCCCCGCAGCATCGCTGGCACATCTGCCCATTCGTCACACACCGCACGCACCTTCCAGTCCCCACGGTGCCGGTACACCTGCATGAGGCGCACCGCCGCGCTGCGGCCCACCTGCGCCAGGGGCGCACGGAACATGGTGGCTCCCGTGGCCGGGTTAATGACGCGGGCCCGTATGCCGCTGGCACGGTTAAGCCGTATTGAGCTTTCCCCGTTAATGAAAAGCACCACCTCCAGCGAGTCCACATCCGCCGGAACCTCCGGTAAATGTATGCCGAACTGTGCCTTGTCGTCGCCCATGAGCTCGCGGCGGTGCACACTGGCGGAGCTGTCAAGCACCTGGTGCGCGAATACGAAATCGCGGCGGTTCACCAGGCGCCCGCCCGCTGTGAGCAGCACCCCGGCTTCCAGGCATTCACGCAGCAGCGGTTCGTCGGTGCGCCACCGCAGCCCCACCAGGATATTGTGTACCTCGGGGGCGGCCTGGGTCAGGTTCACGTTCTGCCCGATGCTCAGTTCCATCACGTTACCGCCCCCATCATGCCACCATGCGCTTACGCATAAACAGGGTGTGCGTCTCAAGGTCCATGCTGTGCCCGGCCCGCACCAGGTTCAGGGCAGTGGAGAACTCGCGGTTCGCCTCCGTGAGCGCCTGCACCAGCTCGGTGGTTTGCGTCTCGGTGGGGGAGTGGGTGCGCGTATAGGCGGTGAAAAGGTTCGGCAGGTAGGTGCTTAGCGCCGTCTGCAGGGTGTACGAGGTTGTTTCCGGCAGCGCCCGGTGCGTGTTAGACCCCGCCTCATCCGTGATCTTCCGGTAGGTCTCGACCATCTCAAACGCCGGAAAGAGCGCCCGAGGCGGTACCGTGTCAGCGAACTGCCCCAGGCGTATGCTGGCCTCCGCGATCACCTCGGCGGGTGTGGGCTCGTGTACCTGCGGGTACGCCTGTGCGTTACCGGTCTGGGCGGTATGCTCGCCCACTCCCGCCCCGGGTGGGGCTGGCTGCTGCCCGGGATGGGGTGCGGGGTGTGTATCCTGAACCCCAAGAAACCATTTAAGGAAGCTCATTGGCGCTAGTTCCCGGTAATGGCGCGGGCAGAACCGCCGCCGGTGATAGCGTTCTCTTCGGCGTTGCTGCGTTCGACGCGGCGCATCGAGTCGGCGGTGAGCTCCCGCAGCATCTGATTTGACTGGGCGAACGCATCCACCGCCCCCTGCCTGAAGGAGGAAATCTCATCAAGAGCGGCCAGCACCTTGCCGTGCGCCTGCTCCAGCACCTGCGGGTCGATTGCGGGCTGGGACGCCATCTGCTGGATACGCGTAGCCTGCGAGGAGAGCATCTCGGCGTTGCGCGTGATCGCGTTCTCCGTGGTTTCTTTCAAGGCGCCAAGCTGCTGCAGCACCGCCTCCTGCATGCCCAAAGAGCGGGCAATGTAGGCGGTCATCTTGTACGCCCACAGGGTGGTGTCTTCGGCGCGGCGGATACCGCGAATCAGCTCTTTACCGTTGCTGGAGACAACGTCACTGGTCAGGTACGCCTGCCCGGCAATTTCAAGCTTCGTGAGCAGGTCGCTGATGCGCTGCTCGGTCACGTACAGCACCTTCTCGGTGTAAATGCGCGCGGTCTCTTCATCCCCTTCAAGGCGGGTCTCTTCGGCGGCGGCACGCACCATATCGGCGAACTGCTGAAGCACCGCAACTTTCTCGTTCAAATCCCGCATGCCTTCCTGCAGGCGTTCACGCAGTTTCACCAGTTCCGCCTGCTGCATCACCAGGGCGTCCGTGGACTTTTTAAGTTTTTTGCTGATGCCCTCAATATTGCGGTTGACGGTGGCGTACTGGTAGAAGAACGCCTCCATCTTGTTTTTGCCGCGCCCCAGCAGGCGTTTTGCCAGGCCGCGCTTGCCGGGGGTGCCGTCAATTGCGCTGTAATCCAGGGAGTTGATCTGCGCGCGCAGTTCAGCCAAGTTTTTCGAGGCTTTCGTCTGCGGCGACTCGGGGGCGAGCTCAAGCTCCTGCATGTTCAGCAGCCGCTGGGTGATTACGTCAATACCGTTGAACGTGTCGGCACCGTACACCGAGATCGTGTTCTCAAGGGTGTCAAGCAGCGTGGGAGACTTCAGGTCGGTGTTATTCAGCGCTATTGCCAGCTCATCAGCGCCGTTACTCACCGTGGCTGCCTCGGGTGCGCGGGTCTCTTTTTTCACCAAATCCAGGGTGCCTTGGGTGCCCAGTCTAGCCGGGGCCTGGGTAACGGTTGGGGGTGCACCGAACTGTGGTTCGGAGGCGGGAATGTCAGACACTGGACACCCTTTCTGTAGCGCACTAATAGTCACGGTGAAGCCGCCAATACGTACCGTGCACGGTTATTCGGGTGCCGCACACCTGTACGGAGGCAACGTATTCTATTGTACGGAAAGAACCTGAATAGTCGCGCAAAAGTGGCCCGGACAGCGCGGCGCGAAGCGTTTTAGCGCTGCTTTAACACAATATTCAGGGTTAATGTTTGAGCCGACGAGCAGTACACCAGCAACTAAACCTCCACCCGTTTTCGGCCCTCTCAGATGAGCCCAGGACGATCAGCTTTCAGGCCCAGGCGCCAGCCGCCAGAGATGAAATACTTGCCAAAATAACAAGCAACACCGTGGTTAAGCCGTTAAACTAGATACCTCCATACAGATAAACTAATATGGCAATCACCAATCATTGAGGATGACACACTATGACAACTTCCGCCTATACCCGCCGCACCGCACTCATGACCGTGGGTATGGCAGCCGCTACCGCGCTCACAGGATGCGCCTCCACACTGGTGCCTGCCACCACACAAACAATAGAGGAAGGGGCAGCCAGCTCCTCAAGCTCTGAACGCACCGACTTTAGCGGCGAAGCGAAAATCGAGAACTACGACACCTCCGCGGGAACCTACGAACCCGCCACCCGGGAACACCGCGCCAAAAACGTCCCCAAACCTATTCTTCCCGAAGAAGCGAATAAGAATAGTGTGGCCGGACTCCACGCTAATATTGCCTACTTGGCTGCCGCCTACATCTACGGGTTCAACAGCGGCGACGCGGAATGTGTTGGAAAAAGCGCATTAAGCAGCGAAGATAAAGCCTCTCTGACAAGAGCTATAGGCCGTGTGAGTGGCTCCACCTGGCTTGCTGACCCCACACTGATCATTAGTCTTAAAGAGGCTACACCCCGGCAAGACGGCGATACCTACACGTGGCCAGCCCTGCTCACTCTTAAAATCGGCCCCTTCCGGGTGAAGAATCGTTCAGTGGAAGAAGTCCCAGAATCAGAACGGTCACATGAGTTCCCCATGGATATTGTTGCCCGGTACAAGGACGAGCGGTGGGTCTTTGATACCCTGCCCAACGACAGCTCCTCATCGCCCGGTGCAGGGGGCACCTCCCGCATCTAGGGTGCCAGCACAAGGCTGCTGCCGCGCTCGCCCCCACAGGACCCGGTGCCCTATTTCTCCTGCGCTCCGCGCAAAGTGGAACAGCTTACGAGTGTTACAGATGATTCACAGGCCATAATACTGGTTAACTGCACCACAGTGAAGGCGGTGGGGTCTTTAGATGTTCCCCGGCGGTCGATATGATGAATGAAGAACCGACCATCGACCACAAAAGGAACGATGACCCTATGACTTCCGCATTAAACCGATCTTCCGCTGTGACCCGCCGCGCCGTGCTCACGGGGATCGCCGCAACAGGTGCCACCGCGTTAGGGGCCTGCACTTCCTCAGCCCAGCTCACAGATATGAGGGGAGACTACTCGGGCGAGATCAAGTTCGACAGCTACGACACCTCCGCGGGAACCTACGAACCCGCCACCCGAGAGCACCGCGCCAAGAACGTACCCAAACCCGTCAAACCCGCCAACATCGACAATAAAACCGTTGCGGGAATCTACTCCGCCCTCGGGCATTATGCGGCCGCCATCACCTACGCCATAAACACTGGGGAAGACACCTGTATTCAGCAGGTGAACATGGAGGAGGCAGGCAAAAAGGGCGTGTACGAGTATTTTGGGAAACCCTTCACCAAGGCATGGGTGGGGGAATCCAAGTGCGTTTTCATCCTTAAAGATCCCCTGCCCACGAAAAAAGACGACACATACATGTGGCCTTGCACAACGAAAATCACTATTGGGGAGTTCGCTGTGTCAGATGGCCGTGCGCGAGATATTTCCAGTGACAAGCGGGAAATAACCGATGACGCAGAGATGCATCTAACCTACAAAGACAACAAGTGGGTCATCAGCACTGACGCCTCGCTCTCCTCCTCCGCAACCAGCGGCACGAACAAGGTATAGATGCACTCTTATGCACCCGCGAAGGATGTGAAAATCTAACACTGCGAGCTAGAAGCCGCGCCGTATGGGTAATGATGAAACGGTGATAAACCAGGTGGTCAATAGATACAGCAGGGCACACAACCTTATTCCTGCCACCGCCCTCTCCCGAGTAGGGTCGATCGCCTACACTGTGGTGGTCGCATGGTACGTGAGCCAACATGCAGGTAATCAGATGGTGGGGCTGATGAACGCACTCAATGGGGCAGGGGTGCTTCTTGCCAGTATTCTGGGGTTCACGATTATTGACAGATACAATAAGAAAACACTGCTTATCGCCTATGACATTATAAACAGTATTTTCTGTATAGTCGCCGCCGTATTATCGATATACCTTGACAGGCACGCAAGTGTTTTTATTGTGCTCATTCTTTCGGCATGGTTGTCGCTTATCGCAACAATATATGCGCCTACCAGCCGGGCTATCATTCCTGAAATACTCCATACTCAAGAGTTTGAAAAATACAATAGTGTTTATTCGGTGGTAGGGGAATTATCGCGTTCGGCGGGCCCGCTAGTGGGTGCAGCTATCCTGGCGCAACAGACAGCTGATGCTCTTGAAGCTGCGCTGATTGTCAATTTTGTCTCCTTTATGCTCTCTTTGGTAATCACTCTGTATCTGCCTTCGGGGCGGCGTGTGTCTCGTGCTGAGGTGAAGGAAGAAAAACCTCGAATAACCCGTGATTTAAGTGATGGACTAGCATATATAGCATCTTCAGCATATCTTAGACGCGAGGTACTCTACATTACGGTCATTAACGTGTGGGGAGCCTCCACTCTGTATCTGCTGCTGGGGCGAGTGGCGCACCTGGGGATGGACTCAAACATGTATGGGTTGGGCATGTTTATCTCGGTGCTGGGTGCTGTGGCTGCATCCGCTATTATTCATAAAACGCCCAGTCTCGGGGCAAAAGCTCACCCAAATACTCTACTATTTCTGATGTGCTGCGCGTACTGTATAGCTATCATTCCCGGAATTATTAGTGTATTTTGTGCATTATTTATAAGCGCAGGAATTATAGTTATTTACAATATTCGACTATATAGTGATGTGCAGAAGAACAGTAACCCCAAACATATTGGGAAAGTTATGTCGGTTATTTTCCTGGCAACTGCACTCTTCACCGCATTAGGCAGCCTGTTGTTCTCACATGTGAGTGTGTGGGCTGATACCGGGCTGTACGCCATAGTGTGTGCCGCATCCCTCATAGCTGTTACAGCGGGTCTTACCCTCACCAAGTGGACCCGCCGCACGACCTAACATCTAGCCCCTGAGGCCGCGAGCAGAGGATATGTGTTCTAACAGAGGAGAAAATATCCGCTGCTCAAACCGATGCCCTCTGCCCGTGGGTTTGTGGGTCTGCTAAAGATTCTGCTAAAGGCGCAGGGCGCTACAGCCAGATACGCACCCGCTCCTCGGGCGGCAGGTACAGCTGATCGCCCTCAGTAACACCGAAAGCCGTGTAGAACTCGTCAATATTGCGTACCGTGCCGTTCACCCGGAACTCATCGGGGGAGTGCGGATCCACCGAAATCATCATCTCCGCGTGCTGCGGGCGGGACTTCGTGCGCCAACCCTGGGCCGTGGACCACAGCAGACGCTGCGCCGCGCTCATCCCATCAAGCACCGGCGCATCCTCCAACGAATTAATACCCTGCTGCTCAAGGGCGATCTTATACGCCTCAATCGCAATCGACAGTCCCGCCAAGTCACCAATATTCTCACCCAGCGTCAGCTCACCGTTTACCCGGAACTTTTCCGGGTCAAGACCCACCGGGGTGTAGGCGTTATACTGCTCAACCAGGGCGTGCGTGCGCTTATTGAACTCCTCGTAGTCCTCATCGGTCCACCAGTTATTCAGTGCCCCCGTGCCGTCATAGCGTGAGCCCTTATCATCAAAACCGTGGCCGATCTCGTGCCCGATCACCATACCAATACCACCGTAGTTTGCTGCGTCGTCGGCCTCGGGGTCAAAGAACGGCGGGCGCAAAATAGCGGCCGGGAACACGATCTCATTCGCCGGGGGCATATAGTAGGCGTTCACCGTCTGCGGCGACATCAGCCACTCGTTCTGATCCACCGGCTGGCCATTGCGTTCCAGCATAAAATCACAGTCAAAGGCGGAGGCGCGGCGCAAATTCTCGAACAAATCGCCCTCAACCAGCTCAAGTTTCGAGTAGTCACGCCACTCATCCGGGTAACCGATTTTCGTCACGAACATAGACAGCTTCTCCAGGGCCTTCGCCCGGGTGGCCTCAGTCATCCACTCCAGGTTCGTGATCGAGCGGCGGTATGCCTCCAGCAGGTTATCCACCAGTTTAAGCATCTTCGCCTTATGCTCCGGCGGGAAATGCACCGCCACATACTCCTTGCCGACCTCCTGATCGAGCGCCTTCTCAACCGTGCCCACGCCGCGTTTCCACCTATCGCGCAGCTTCTCCGTACCCGAAAGGGTGCGGCCGTAAAAATCGAAATTCGCCTGCACCAGCTCGTCATACATAAACGGTGCCCGCGAATGCACAGCATTCCACACCGCCCACAGCTTCCACGTCAGCAGCGGCGTCTGCTCCCACAGGCGCGCCACACCCTCAAAGAACGACGGCTGAGACACCACCACCTTGCCCATACTGTCGGGGTCAGCACCAAGCGCCCGCAGCCAGTGCGAGAACTGGAACCCGGGGAACTTCTCCTCAAGCTCAGCCGCATCCACCGGGTTGTACCGCGCCTCAGCGTCGCGGTTAGCGACCACATCCCAGTGGTGGGCGGCAATCTCGGCCTCATGCGCAAAAATCAGTTTCGCCGCCTCCGCCGGGGTGAGGCTGAACCCCTCCGCCAAGCCAGTCAGCTCAAAAACACGCGCAATATGGTCAATATAGGCGGAGCACACCTGCTCGTACTTCTCCTCACGGTAGTACGCCTCATCCGGCAGGTTCAGGCCCGACTGGGTCATATAGAACGTGTACTTCTGCGGGTCTTTCGAATCGATACTCGTGTACCAGCCGATCAGCTGCGAAATACCCGCGCGTGAGAGCAGCGCCAGGGTGACCGCCAGCTGCTGCGGGGTCTGCGCGTTCAGGATGGGGGCGACCTCTTTCAGCAGCGGGTCCAGGCCATCCGCCTCAATTTTCTTGGTGTCCATGAACGAGTTGTACAGTGCACCAATACGGGAAGCAGGCTGTTCTTTTGCGACGCGCTCAATAATCTCACGCACATGCTTCTCGGCGTCATCGCGCAGGGTGTACAGGCCGCCGTCTTTGGAGCGGTCGGCGGGGATCTCATACGTGTCAAGCCACGCGCCGTTCACGTGGCGGAAGAAATCATCGCCCGGTTTGACGTTTGAATCGACCCATTCGGTGACAATACCTGATTTTTTAGTGTTATCCATGAACCCATTCTAGGGGGTGAGCAGATGGCGCGCCTCACCCCGCAGTATGAGGTGACCCCTCAGTCTGCCCGCAGGATGACCCGAGACGCGGGTAAAACAACCCGCGAGCGGCGGGTATTTTGCCGAAAAGGTGAGAAAATATCACCTTCTCAGGCAAAACCCCGCTGCTCGCGGACCTATAAAGAGGCTACAGGCTCGCCCGAACCTTCTTCGCGGCAGCCACCACGTTCTTGAGCGTCCTCTTCGTCTCCTCGTAGTCGCGGGTCTTCAAACCGCAATCCGGGTTAACCCACAGGTCAGAGATGGTTCCGTACCCAATCGCGGCACGGATCAGCTCCTCAACCTCGGCCTGCGAAGGCACACGCGGCGAGTGAATATCCCACACGCCCGGGCCCAGCCCCGAAACATAGCTCTCGGGAATATCCGCCAGCAGCTCCATATGCGAGCGCGCCGCCTCAATACTGGTCACATCCGCATTCAGGGCATTAATCGAATCAATAATCTCGTTGAACTCCGAGTAGCACAGGTGGGTGTGAACCTGAGTTTTATCCTCGACCGCGCTCGTCGCCAGGCGGAACGCATTCACCGACCACTTCAGGTACGCGGGCTGCTCATCACGGCGCAACGGCAGAAGCTCACGCAGTGCCGGTTCATCCACCTGAATAATGCGGATGCCCGCCTCTTCCAAATCGGCGATTTCGTCGGCGAGCGCCAATGCAACCTGATTCGCGGTTTCCTCGCGCGGCTGGTCATCACGTACGAACGACCAGGCCAGAATAGTCACCGGGCCGGTCAGCATGCCCTTAACGGGACGATCGGTGAGCGACTGGGCGTAGGAAATCCAGGGCACGGTCACGGCCTCGCCGCGCAGCCCTTCACCTGAGCGTTTCACATCGCCGAACAGCACCGACGGGCGGGTGCAGCGTGAACCATAGGACTGCACCCAGCCGTGCTTCGTCGTGGCGAAACCATCGAAATTTTCGGCGAAGTACTGCACCATGTCGTTACGTTCGGCCTCACCGTGCACGAGCACATCCAGGCCCAAATCTTCCTGGAGTTTAATAACGGAGGCGATCTCTTCACGCAGGAACTCGTCAAGCTGCTGCTGCGTGATTTTACCGGCACGCGCCTCTGCACGGTGGCGGCGAATATCGCCAGTCTGCGGGAACGAACCAATGGTTGTGGTCGGCAGCTTCGGCAGATTCAGATCGGCTTGGGCATCCCGGCGGATTTTCAGTTCAGGGCGCTCAAAATCCTGCGGTTTCACGGATGCGGCACGCTCACGGATTGCCGCATTATGCTTACGTGGATCCGCTGTGAAACGTGCTAGCGCTTCGTCGGCGGTCTTCAACTCTGCCTCAACCGCAGACTCACCGTCGGCAAGACCGCGGGCAAGAGTTACGATCTCGGCGACTTTCTGGTCGGCAAAGGCCAGACCGTCTACGGGCACATCGGCGGGGTCTTCAAGGTCAAGATCGTGCGGCACATGCTGCAGCGAGGTTGAGGACGCAACCGCCACCGCACCGCCGTTAATGTTCTGGAGTGCGTGCAGGAGCGCTCGCAGGTCGGCACGCCAAATATTGCGCCCGTTAATGGCACCTGCCACCAGGGTTACGCCGGAGTCTTTGAAGGCGGTCAGCGCCTCGGCATTGTAGAGCGTGGAAACCAGGTCGAGATGCAGCGCCTCAATACCGGTGTCTAACAGTGCGGGCAGGTTCTCGCGCAGATTGCCGTAGGGGCTTGTCACCAGGATTGCGGGGCGGTTCGTTTCGGCTGCCAACGCGGAGTAAGTTTTACGCGCCAATTCGGCGATTTTGGCGTTGGGAATGTCGCGGTCCACGGTCAGGCCAGGTTCGTCGAGCTGCACCCACTGCACGCCGCGTGCCGCCAGCTCGGCGAGTACCT
>ERZ773267.101-NODE-101-length-65206-cov-8.014981_pt1 | contig 65206 bp, 72 predicted proteins | sample MGYA00511959_ERZ773267 | MGnify/ENA primary metagenome ERZ773267 (study PRJEB29015, sample SAMEA2738165) | human oral metagenome | biome: human oral; feature: human-associated habitat; material: saliva | place: China | collected 2240 ...
TGTCGGCAAATCCTCCACATAGCCCTTGCTATGCGTCCGGTTTGCCTCCTTGTTCAGACGAAAAATCTAGGCTCTACTCCAAAACTAGTGGAAAAGTTATTTTCAAAACAGAACAGGCGTTTCTAATTTCAATTTTCCTGCAACCAAGTAGATCATTGCGGCATAGCCTTCAAAGGTATGAAAACCTCTTGCCTTGCGCTTCGCCGCTTGAATCATCGCGTTGATTCCTTCGCAAATCGCGTTCGTCAGGCGCGTATGAAAATAGTTCAGTATTTCTTTGCTGTGATTCCTGAGCGTCAAGGCGGCATCCTTCATCGGTTTCAGTCGGCAGCGTCGCATCCATGAACACAGCTTGTCCAGTCGCTCCTGCGCCTCCACCATGGAGGTCGACGCATAGAAGTCATCCAGAGATTGGACAATCCGAAAGGCACGTCCCGTCTTCTTGTACTGCTTGGAAAGTTCCGCTACCATTGTCCGTTGCTTGTCGGTCATGCGTCCTTACGGCACCATGAACAGTTTGCGGCACAGGAACAGCTCCTTTTTCCGACCGGACTCTTTTTGCTCATCCTTACGCACCGTATCCAAGGTTGACCGCCGTTTTGTCGCGACCATGTTCGACATCGAAGACACGGCGCCTTACTTCGTCGATGGCGACGGTGACGTATTTGTGCCCATGACGAAAGGATGTCTCATCCATGGCGATGGAGCAGGTATCGGAAAGATCCATACGATTTACCGCGTCATGCACCCAATACGTAAGGATAGCGGCGAGCGACTTTTCGTCACAGCGAAGCAGACGGGAGGCTCTGGCACGAGGAACATCTTGCAAGAGTAGCATGGCGTAGCCTTCGAACAGCAGGGTAAAGCGACTGTTCTTGCACTCAAACGGCGCATTGACCTGCACTGTGCCGCATTTGTCGCAGAGAACACGGGGACGCTTGCAGTGGACATAACAGGGATAAAACAGGCAGTCCGCATGACGCCAGACACGTTCCTTCAGCTCGTAGCCGTACCGTTTGGTCGGCGCACCACAGACAGGACAGCACAGCGCAGCCGTCTTGTCTACGCCCACATGTATATGGATTGCCGGCTCTTCCTCGTTAAATTCTGCGCCTATGATATACCATGGATCCTCTAGACGCAGTGACCCTGCAAGCATCTTGTCAAAATTCTCGACCTTTTGTCATCACCCTAGACGATTATACCATTTCCACTACTTCGGGAGTAGAGCCAAAATCTGTGCCAATTCCGCCTTGCAGATGATCTCGCCCCGACTCAGCCGCTCGTACAGCTGGAGCAAACAAAAACACTTGTTCTCCTTGTAGTCAAGTTCCACGGTCGTCCCTCATTTCACATTTTTTCTTATATTGCTCCGCCGCCTCATTGCTCTTCATCTCCAGAAAGGCAATGAGCCAAAGGAAAAAGACAATCATCGCAAGGGATATCAACACACCGAGGAAGCCAAACGATTTATAAACTTCGCCGAGCAAGCAAAGAACCGGAGGAACTACAAAAGCAAATACGAAGGGCATCACCATCACTCCATTCCGTCAAACAAGCAAAGGAATCACTGATAAAACAGACTCTCAGATTGGCGCAGTTTTTTCTGCCGAAATGCGGGTAAAAAGATGCGCTAAGATGGCGCGGCTGACTTTATTAGTGCGTCCTTAATATATTACTAGTTCTGCATCATTTCTCCTTTTTCCTGCGGCGGACCGAATTTCTCCGTATCACCCCATAGAAACTGTTCAACGGACGTTCCTCACACCAGCAAAGTTCTCCGCCCCTGCGTTCCTCCCGCATCATATCGAACGCAAACAGGACTTCGCGCATATCCGCAGGAATCCGCTTCACGCACTCCTCATGCAGATCATCGGGACAGCCGTAGAAGCCTTCGGCGATGCTGCCCGCAATGCAGGCAGTGGTGTCGGTGTCGCCGCCAAGGGAGACGGCGTTTCGGATGGCGTCGATCACGTCGGTGCTTTCAAGAAAGGCGGTGATTGCTTCAGGGACGCTGCCGAGGCAGGTGGCATCCATGGAGTAGGTCGGGCGGATCTCGTCGAGGGTGCGTGTGAGGTCATAGCCGAACTCCTGCCTGATATAGTCCTTGATTTCTTCCTTGGAGTGTCCCATGCGCCCGAGATAGATGGCACTCGCGACCGTCTCCGCCCCCTTCACCCCCTCGGGGTGATTGTGCGTGACCTCTGCCGTCCACCGTGCGACCTCACGCGTGCGCGTGAGACTGTCATAGAGCCAGCCGACGGAGGAGACGCGCATGGCAGAGCCATTGCCATAGCTGCCGTAGGGCTGCGGGTCGTCCGTCACGAGCCATTGACGGAACAAGCCGCCGTAGCCGATGCGCGGATAACGCCGCCCCCAGTGCCGCATAAAGCGCACAACATCGCCCTTTACATGTTCTTCGTCCGCATCTGTGCCCAATCCGAGCAGAGCCTCGGCGACGGCGATGCTCATGACGGTATCGTCTGTGAAGCGTGCGTGTGCGGGGAAAAGCTCGAACTCTTTCGTCTTTTCCCCACGGTCGAACTCATAGGGCGAGCCGATGATGTCCCCCAAGATTGCGCCGTACATGGATGTTCCCTCATTTCGTTTCCTTAAGGAAGCACTGATAAATTCAGCACCATCATCTTGACGCATCTTTTTTGCCCGCACTGTGCCCGCGATCCTCCACATAGCTTTGGCTATGCGTCCGGTTTGCCTCCTTGTTCGGACGAAAAAATCTACGCCAATCTGAGGGTCTATTTTATCAGCGATTCCTTAAACATAGACCGTGCCCTCTCTATCATCTTCACCGTTATCCGAAAACAATTCTTCACCTTCCGATGAAAGGGCTGCGGTGTTATGAGAGGATCACATAGCATCATCGGTTTGGAGTGTGCACTACGCCCTTTTTCATCTGTTTGCATTCTTTACGCCTCCGATCACTCTTTCAATCGACGATAAACATCAACGCCGTCCCCCATGTCGCACTTGTGCTTATCGTTCTCCTCCACTTCATCGCTCTCCATTGCCAGAAAGCCTATTATCCCAAGGACGAGGACAATCACAGCCAAAAATATTAATACACCGATGAAACCATACTTTTCACAAATGCTAGAGAACAGAGCAAGTAGAGCAAGAACAAGTCTCCACATGAAAGCCCACCTATCACTTCACTTGACCAAACAAGTACAGATCTACCGCTAAGCTATTTCTTTTTATTCTGCGGCTCGGCAAACTTCTGATGCCATCAATATCGCGCCGTACATAAGCATCACCCCGCTTTGAAATTATAGATTGGCTTCAGCACCTCAATCACGTCCACAGAGTCCTCAATCACGTCGATGATGTCCGCAAGCGACTTGTATGCCATCGGTGCCTCGTCGAGTGTATTCTCGTTGACCGCCGTTGTATAGACATCTGCCATCGTTTCACGGAACTCATCCATCGAGAGGTTTTCCTTTGCCGCCGTGCGCGACATGAGCCGCCCCGCCCCGTGCGGAGCCGACCAGTTCCAGTCCGGATCGCCGCGCCCGACGGCGAGGATGCTCCCGTCGCGCATATTGATCGGGATGAGGACGCGCTCGCCCACGCGCGCCGCGATTGCACCCTTGCGGAGAATCCGCTCCTCCACGTCGATGTAGTTGTGTACCGTGTGGAACGCTGCCCCTGCGGTCAGCCCCGTCCGTTCGAGGAGAACGCGTGCGATGACCTCGCGGTTTCGCCGTGCGAAGTTCTGGCAGATCTCGATGTCGTGCAGATAGTCCTCGAGGTAGCTACCGTAGAGAAAGGCGAGGTCGGCGGGGATCTCCGCCTCTTTTGCTTGGAATCCACGGTTCAGATCCTTGAGTGCCTCCTGCAGTTCGCTGCGCCGCCCCTCCGCCTTGTAACGGCGGATGAGTTCGTCGCGTGCACGGAAGAGCTCGTCCTTGCCGTGCGATAGGTCAATGGCGATATTCTGGTAGTATTCGGCAACCTGCTTGCCGAGATTGCGGCTGCCCGTGTGGATGACGAGGTAGTTCGTGCCGTCCGCGCCGCGGTCGATCTCGATGAAGTGATTGCCGCCGCCGAGCGTGCCGAGGCTGCGTGCGATGCGCTTCGTGTCCTTGAGAGCGCGGTAGCAGCGCAGCCCGAGGAGGTCAAACTTCTCCTGCCGCCCATCCCAGAGATTGCGCCCCGACGGGACGAAGTGCGCCGCCGCATCGAAGCGTTCGAGGTCGATCTCCCCCTTTCCGAGGTCAACCGTATACATCCCACAGCCGATGTCCACGCCGACAAGGTTCGGAACGACCTTATCCCGCACAGTCATCGTCGTGCCAATCGTGCAGCCCTTGCCCCAGTGCACATCGGGCATGATGCGGATGCTCGCGCCCTCCGTGAACTCGTAGTCACACATGCGGCGGATCTGCTCGATCGCCTCCTCCTCAATCACCTTTGCGTAAGCAATCGCCGTGCCGCAGCGTCCGCGTATCTCCATGCGTTTCATTATGTCGTCCTCCTTATATATTCTTCTCTTTCCAGCCTCCCCTGCCACAGCGGGGGAGGGGGACCGCGCAAGCGGTGGTGGGGGTGCTTTGGATGATACATCCATTTCTATCGTGCGAGCGTCGCACACGTCACAAGCGCCCCTATCGGCGCTGCGCGCCACTTCCCCTGCCACAGCGGGGGAAGCTAATAAAGACGCTTCCCGTCGTCCGCCCCGTCGCGGAACATTCCATCCCGCCAAATGCCGGGAAAGCTGCTCTGCCCGCGTGTCAACACATCAAACATACGATAGCCATCCATCCGGCACGCAGGACACGGACTCTGCACGAACACCACCAGCCCGAGCCGATAGGGACAACGCGCACACGGCGGTCGCACTGTGCGAAACACGTTCTGCAAACTCTTCAAAATCCCCATGACGCACACCTCCAAATAACTTCTCTTTGATCTGTCCCTATCTTAGCAAATCTCCCGCCGTCCCAGGTCGCCGCACAAGCGACATTTTTTTTTTAGCATAAGTATAGCAAAAGGCATGGACGAATTACGTCCATGCCCGAATCGCTTGTGTAAAGGTTATACCGTCTGCATCTTTTTCAGCAAGTTTTCCGCATCCTCCTGCCACGTCGTAAGTTCTCGCATATTTTGTTCCAGTTCCTCGATCTTGATGCGCCCCTCTGCAATTACCTTCTCAAGTTCCGGGATATGAGGTGCGTAATTCTCGTAGAGTTTCTCCCCCTTGATGCTCTCGCGCGTTTCCTTAATCGCATCTTCCACAGCGTTGTGAAGTTCCTCTTTGAGTTTCGCCAGCTGTGCATTCCTCTGTTGGATCGTGATGACATCATAAACCATCATCGCAACCGATAAAATCCCGTTCACAGCGGGCGCAAGCCGCGCCATCTTCACCACCTGCCACGGTTTGAACTTGATGATGAACCCAACCTTGCCGAGCAGATCGCGTCCGATGAAGATGCCCCTTCGCACCCCCTCAACCATCACGCCCTTCGGTATATACTTGAATCCCTTGACCCCTTTTTTGAGTCCGTCCGCAAAAAGATTCTCCTGTGTACGAGTCAACTGTTCAAGGGAGGTATTCAGGAACTCCATTTCGCTCCGCATCACGGAAAAATGCCGCTCCATGATCTTTTCCAGCTCATTTGAGAAATGATGTCCATACTCCTCACCGATCTGTCCGATCTGCATTTTGACAAAGACCTCTGCGTTGTCGAGTGTCAGTCCGTGGATCTCTCCGACCAGTTTGTTGCGGTAATCGTCCAAATCCTCGTAACAAGCATTGCGCTCCCGTTCAATCGTCATCTTTGCACGCTCGACCTCTTTCTTCTGCTGCGCGTTTGTCTCGTGCAGCGCAGGAAGAATCGATGTTTCATAGTTCTCGACGAGGTCACCGACCGCCGTGATGTTCTCCCGCAGGAGGACACACGCGGTCTCGCGTGAAGCATCATCGAGCAGCCCGCCTTCTGTGTGTCCCGCAAGGAGTTCTTCGATTTCCGCCTTGAGTTCCCCTATATGCGAGCGTTGCATATATGTGTCCATGTGGTCCTTCCAGAACGCCATTCCTCGCCGCTCGGGGTCAGCAGCGATGCAGACGATGCGCGCTTTCTGTGACTCCTCCATCGTCAGTCCGATGTGCTCCTCCAGTTTCGTGCGGACTGTGTTCTTCTTAATCTCTGCCTGTTTCGCATAGGCTCCATCATCGGTCACATCCGCGACATCATCCATTCGGTTGACGACAAAGATCATGCGGTCTGCCTTGCGAAGGTCGCGCATGACATGACGCAGAAGCTCCTTGTGGCTGTCCTTGATGGGATTCTTGCTCTCGACAACGTAGAGGAGCACGGGAGCTTCGTCAAAATAGCGACGTGTGATGTCGTCGAAATACTTTAGTCTGCCTGCAACATCCTTTTCCTTCGTCCCGAAGAGTCCCGGTGTATCTACCATGCGACAAGGCATCTTCGCCTCATCCGGCTCGTAGATATGGATTTCATCCGTCGCCTCATCCACGGCGATTTGCATTCCATCGAGTGTATCGCCCGCAAGACCCGCGATGACGCTCGTCTTGCCATCCGAGAACGCGCCAACGAGGGCGATGGAGAGTTTTTCTTTCGTAAGATCCTTCAGCTTCTTGTCGAGCTTGTCAAGATCCGCCTGACAGTCTACCCCCAGCGCGGGGAGTTCCTTAAGCATCTCCTGAACCGCCTCGTAGCGGGATTTTGCCGTCATATTCTCCATGATAATATCCTCCTGTCTGCATCTACAGTATATAACGAAGCGGCATCCGCTCCTTGACCACGAATTCTATTTCACACCAAAGAAATGGCGGAGATCCTTGACCACGACACCGATCTCCTGCGTGGCTCTGCTGTGCTGCTCCACCGTCTGTGAAAACTTGTCATACGTCTTGGTGCGCACCTTCCCCACAAGATCGAGCTCGTTCAGTTTCTCAATGAGTTTATATGTTATCTTGCGTTCCTGCTCGGCAAAGAGATCCTTCGCCGTAGCCTTTGCCTTGGCGATGCGTTCTTCCTTTCCCTTAATGTGTTTCAGTGCCGCAAAGCCAATGATTACAGGAATCGTAATCACAGCAGCAACGCCTGTCGAAAACAGAGCCGCCAACGCTCCCCCGAGGGCAAGACCGTTCAGGCCAAGATCCACTCCGTACCACAGATTTTCCTTCAGATCGGTGCCCTTGTATTGGAACCCACGCCCCGAAAACGCCATTCCCGTAGCACTTCCGAAACCCATCTGCCCCACAGATTGAATTTTCTCGTTCAGATGTTCATATTTTTCCTGCAGAACAGAGCTTGCCGCATTTATCTTCTTCTGCGCTTCCTCGGCAATGAATTTCTGCATTTCCTCTTCATGAGCTTTCATGAACTGCTTGATGTATTTCTCGCTGATGCTGCCGTCCCACTCCTTTTCGATTGCTTTGTACATTGCAGCCTGATACTTCGAGCGATATTTCGAAGCGATTTTCTTCGGGATCTCCACAATCGCCCATGTGAACATCTGCAGTGCACTGCACGCTTCTGCACGCGCACTGTCATACGCACGGTACTCACGTTCCATTTGTGCTTGAAGATTCGAGAGCACTGCGAGTGCGCCCACCGTCTCCTCGTCTCGCGTGGTAAGCTCTCCGATGAGTCTTCTGAGTTTTCGCTGCTGCTGCTCATAGCATGCCGTCGGGAAATCTCTCGCCCACTCCTGCAAGAGTTCGACGATCATTTCCAGACGGCTCGCGGCACGCATCCCCTGATAGGAGCCGTCAAATTCACACGCATAGATTTCCTGATCCAGAACCAACCGCTCTCGCTCGGCGGCAATCAAGGTTTTCCCACAGGTTTCATCATACGCCGCTCCCGCAAATGCAAGCTCCGCATTTATCGCATAAACACCCTGATAGTTCTCGCCCAGCACCTCTTTGAGTGCCGCTGCCGTCTGCACCGCCGCCTCACGCCGAACATCCCCCATCTTTCTTGCGAGCTCGTCCGCATACACCCCGTCAACCGCAGGGTCACGGTTTTTCTTCCCCTTGCAGTGGACGTTGCAGACCGCATAGACCCGCGCATCCTGCCGCAGATAGCATTTCAGCTTTTCCAGGGTCTCGCGCTCAGGCTTTTTACCGTTGCCCGCGATATAGAGAACGACATTTGCCTTGGACAGTTCGTCCCCGATGTCCTTTGAAAAATCCGGTTCTTTGCCCTCAAGCACGCCCTCGATCCCCGGGAGGTCGGTCAGACGCATCGTACAGGATCCGACGCGTACATCATAGTACGCAGGCTTCTTCGTCCAATCCTCTTTTCCGTTTCCGATGATTGCTCCCCACGCAATATGCGCAGTCCTTACGGCAGTGCCATAGTACAAACGTAGCGCTTCGATCAGCGTCGATTTCCCCGCATTCGTCTCACCGAAGAATACAACACGGCAGACATTCCATTCATCTGCATCGGGAACGGCATATTCCGCTGTGCCAAAGTCCGCCTGCATCCGCATGATCTGCGTGCGAATGTCCTTCTTCTCTACGCTGCCCATACCCGGATCAGTAGCGCGATCCACCTCGATGGAAGCAGACATCAATTTGTCCAAAATCAGACGATACGTGTCTACGATGGCTTCACGCGTTTTTTCCATCATTCATGCCAACCTTTCCTCACAGCACATCCATCCCCATCTCATAGAGGATTCCATTCACCGTGTCGATATCGTAGCCCTCCGTGATGCAGAACTCCATGACGAGATCGAATTTGCTTGCCGGCGAGATGCTGTAGCCCGCGCTCGCGAGGAGATCCCGCGCGTCGTCGAGGTTCAGCCGCAGGACGAAGATAAATGCGTAGACGACGCGAATTTTCGGATGATAGTTCTTGTCGGTACGGATCTTGGAGAACAGTTTGCGGTCAATCCCCGCACGCTTGTACACCTCTACATCGGTCATGCCGCTCTCGTCGATGAGGCGCAGGAGCCGCTCGGAGAAGGTTTCTTTCGGCTTGTCGAGTTTGCTCCTCAGACGCGAGAGAATGCCGTCCAGACCACCACGCGGACGGGGAACTCGGGCACCGCATACGCGAAGCTCTTCATGTACACCGGGATCGTGCGCAATGCCGTGACGTTCACGCTCGCCCTCGAAGGGACGCGGTACGGGACGCGGCAGCTTACGCTTTGCTTCCTCGATGATGTCGGAGGAACCCTGCAAATGCGCGGCAATATAGCGGCGAATCCGTTCAAGGAGGTCGGCGGATGGAGTTTGATGTGGCGGTATCATGGTCATTCCCCTCTCAGTTTCTTTTCATAAAATTTTAACATATCCGAATTGTCCACGCAAGGGATTTGTTTTCATTTATTTGCCACAGATACAACCGTCCTGGTCATGTTTGCTCTATCGCTGCAAGCGTCCCCACCGGCTCACTCCGCTTGCCACCTCCCCCGCCTTGACAGGGGAGGCTTTTCGTTTTCGTTCAGCTGCGCCCGCTCTGCGTCTTTGCGAGGTGGTCGCTGATCTTCCGCGCCCATGTCGGTGCAACAACGCCCGTCGCGGAAAACTCCAGGATCATCGCCCCGAGCGATGCGAAATTCTCACGCACGCCCGCCGCGTCACAGGCGAACTGGGCGGCGTTCTTGGCAGGAATGCCGAGATCTCCTACGACCTGCGCTGCATTGATGTTCGCACCGAGGAGGATAAACTCCCAGCCCGCCTCCTTTTCCTGCCGCTCTACCAGATCCCGCAGCCGGTCAGGCGTCCAGTAGTACAGGCTCGCGTTATCCGCTCCGCCCGTGATGATGACGAACATCGTACGCGCGGAGGTCTCGGGATAATGCTTGTACACGTATCTAGCGCGGCAGACAACACCGCCTATCGCATTGATCAGCACCCTTCTACCGGGCTTGCCGTCCTCTAGTGTGATGGGCGCGGGAGCAGCTTGGCGAACCATCTGCTCCCGCATGATACGGAGGCGCTCAAAGAAGTCCTGTTCCATGTGTACGGAATCCGCAGTAATCGGCACACGTTCATCAACGTACAAGCAAAAATCAGCGAACTGCCAGGTAGTGACAAGGATATCCGTCCTCTCCTCTCTGAGCCGTGCAATCATGCCGTTGAACCCGGCGATGATATCGGACGCAAAGTCCGCCATGGGCTCGCTGACGTCCATGAGGAATACCAGCTCCGTCTGTCCGTTTGTCTTTGTCTCAGTCATAAAGATTTCCTCCTCCGTATCTCCTTAACCACATCTAGAAAATCGCTGATAAAATGAACTCCACCCGATTGGATGATGGTGTCGAATTTATCAGCGGTTCCGTAAGTATAGCGAATCGTATGGACAGAAAAAGTCCATACCAAACGTTGTTTCAAAAATTTTCTACGTTCTCCGCTCAGCTGCGACCGCTCTTCTTCTTTGCGAGGTGCTTGCCGATCTTCTCCGCCCATCCGATCGGCACTTCACCCACCGCAGAGAATGCGCAGGTCATCGCCCCGAGCGATGCGAAGTTCTCGCGCACGCCCGCCGCGTCACAGGCGAACTCGGCGGCGAATTCGGGACGGATGCCAAGCCCGCCGGCAACCTCGACCGCGTCGATGTTCGCACCGAGGAAAACGAACGCCCAGCCCGCTTCCTCCTGCTGCTTCACCATCGCACGCACCTGATCCGCCGTGTAGCGCGTGCTCGAGTTCTCCATCCCGTCGGTCGTGATGATGAACATGGTACGTGCGGGGCGATCCTCGGGGCGGGCGTACTTGTGCACGTTCTTGATGTGGTGGATTGCGTCGCCCATCGCATCGAGCAGTGCCGTGCAGCCACGCGTATAGTATTCCTTCGATGTGAGTGCGGGGACATCCGCAATCCGCACGCGGTCGTGGACGACCTCGTGCTCGTGGTCGAAGAGCACGGTCGAGACAAGCACGTCCCCGCCCTCGCTCCGGTGCTGTGCGATCATGCCGTTGAACCCGCCGATGGTGTCGCTCTCCAGTCCCGCCATCGACCCGCTCCGATCCAGAATGAATACGAGCTCCGTCTGTCCGTTTGTCTTTGCCTCTGCCATGATGTTTTCCTCCTCTATACCGGTTGACCACTTCTATGGTTGAGAGTATAGCAGGAGGAGAGAGACGCGTGGTCGCACGGAAAGCGACATTTCATACGAAATTAGAAAGGAACTGTTGCACGAAGGTAAATTTAGGCCTTTCGCTGATTTGTGTGGGTAGGAGGTTTCAAGATAATCGGCAGACATGATATAATATCCCGCAAAACAGACTGGAGAAATCACCATGGATACGTTGTTCTTGTTTTCTGCTGCATTGAATCTTGATGCACCTTGGCGTGTGGAACGGGTCGAGTTCCTCCCCTCAAAGGAGAAGCCTTCCATGACGGAACTCCATATTTACGTAGGATTTGCACGCGGCGGGAAATTTCACTGCCCGGAAGAAGGATGCGTGGAATCCATGACCGCCTACGACACCTCTGAGCGGACATGGAGACATCTGGACTTCTTTCAGTACAAGACTTACCTGCACGCAGCCCTTCCACGTATCCGCTGTAAAGAGCACGGGACAAAGACCGTATCCGTTCCTTGGGCAAGACCGAACTGTGGCTTCACACTTCTATTTGAGGGATGGCTTGTGGAGCTTTCCAAACATCTACCGGTCGTGGCAATCGCTCGCATGGTAGATGAACACGGCACGCGCCTATGGAAGATCCTTCACCACTATGTCGAGGTGGCACGATCCCGTCAGGATCTTTCGGCAGTGGATGCCATCGGGATGGATGAAACGAGCCGCAAGGGACACAACTACATCACCATTGCCGTGGATCTTAAGCGGCGCAATGTCCTGTATGTGACAGAAGGCAAAGACCATGAAATGGTGGGGTGTTTTGTCGAAGACTTCAGGGCGCATGGAGGCAGCACAGAAAGCGTCGGCGTCATCACCTGCGACATGTCGTTGGGCTTTCGCAAAGGAATCCTGGAGAACTTCCCCGAAGCGCACACGATCATCGACAAGTTCCATGTCGTCAAACATTGCAACGAAGCTGTGGACAAGGTACGCGAAGAAGAGGCGAAGACGAACGAACTTCTACGGAGGACGAAATACATCTGGCTGAAGAACGAGAAGAATCTCACGGAAAACCAGCGGGAGAAGAAGACTGCCCTTTGCAGGAAACATCTGCGCACGGCGCGCGCATATTGCATGCGGATTGCGTTGCAGGAAATCTATGAAACCTGTATGGACAAAGAACATGCCGATGAGAGGCTGCGCCGCCTATGTAGTTGGATGATGCACAGCCGGCTGGAAGCGATGAAGGAGTTCGCGCGGCTCGTACGGAGACATAGCGAGGAAATTCTCAACTACTTCAAATACAAGTACACCAACGCCGTACTTGAGGGAATGAACAGTGTTATCCAGAATCTGAAGTGTCGTGCACGAGGATTCCGGAATATAGAATACTTCAAGACCATGATCTATTTGGTATGCGGAAAATTGGATCTTGATGTCGTTGTTGCCCAACCGTAGCGGCATCATTGTTTCCTTTACCCACACGAAATAGCGATTAACCGTTTTTATGAAAACGAGAAACGAGATCCAGATACTGAAATGCTGATCCGAATAGCTGATTTCTTTAATGTTAGCCTAGACTATTTGCTCGGTCGGACAAACAATCCTTCACCGCTCACACAAGAAAAGACTCCTTCCTATCAGGAAGAAGTCATACAGGAGTTGGAGGATATTACACCAGAAATGGCAAGTGAAGTACGGCAGTTTATCAGCTATCTGAAACATAAGGAAGAAAGTGCTGCGGGGACTGCAGCGGGAAAAAATAGTACCTTTTTATCCCGCGAACTCCGGATTTATATAAAGCTATTTGGGAACATGTATCGAAAGGATTCACCATGAAGATCATACTGAATGTCCCCTATGAAGAAAAAGACCTTGTGAAGGCGTTGCACGGTCGATGGGACGGAAAATCTTGGTATATCCCGGAAGGTGTAGATTATCATCCCTTCCGAATTGACAGCATCGAGAGTGATCCTGTGATAGAAAAGTGGTCAAACAAGTGTCATAGGAAATAAATAAGCGCAGAGATCCTTGATATACAAGGAACTCCGCGCTGTTTTTAATTATTCGAATTCGATCGTTCCCGGCGGCTTCCCCGTGCAGTCATAGAGCACGCGATTCACGCCGCGCACTTCGTTGACGATGCGCGTGGTCACGCGTGTGAGAAGTTCCCATGGGAGCTGCGCGGACTCCGCCGTCATAAAGTCGCTGGTCTCAACGGCGCGCAGGGCAATCGCATAGTCATACGTACGCCCATCGCCCATGACACCGACGGAACGCATATTGGTGAGTGCTGCGAAGTACTGCCCGAGATTTTTGCGGATGCCCGCCTTCTCGATCTCCTCACGGTAGATGGCATCTGCCTCCTGAACGATATGTACCTTCTCCGCCGTAACCTCTCCAATGATGCGGATGCCAAGGCCTGGCCCCGGAAACGGCTGACGGTCGACGAGATAGTCAGGGATACCGAGCTCACGCCCTGCCGCACGCACCTCATCCTTAAAGAGGAGACGCAGCGGCTCGACGATCTCCTTAAAGTCCACATGATCGGGCAGTCCGCCAACGTTATGATGCGACTTGATCACCGCAGATTTTCCGAGTCCGCTCTCAATGACATCGGGATAGATTGTCCCCTGCACGAGGAAATCCACCGCACCGATCTCGCGTGCCGCCTCCTCAAAGACGCGGATAAACTCCTCGCCGATGATCTTGCGCTTCTGCTCTGGCTCCGTTACGCCCTTAAGCCGCGCATAGAAACGATCACGGGCGTTGATGCGGACAAAATTGACATCATAGGTGCCGCCGCGCCCAAAGACGGCCTCGACCTCATCGCCTTCATTCTTGCGCAGGAGACCATGATCGACAAAGACGCAGGTGAGCTGACTGCCGATTGCCTTGGAGAGGAGCACGGCGGCGACGGAGGAGTCCACACCGCCCGACAGGGCACAGAGAGCCCGCCCACCGCCGATCTGCTGACGCAGTTCCTCAATGGTCTTTTGCACGAAGGAATCCATGCGCCACGTTCCCGTGCATCCGCAGACATCATAGACAAAGCTGCGCAGCATCTCTGTCCCGTGCTCCGTGTGCATCACCTCGGGATGGAACTGCACGGCATAGAGACGCTCTGCGGGGTTCTCCATCGCCGCGATGGGGCAGACGGGTGTGCGCGCCGTCACGTGAAAGCCGTGCGGCAGTCCGCTGATGTAGTCCGTATGACTCATCCAGCAGACGTTCGTCTGCGGTATCCCCTGAAAGAGAGGCGACGAGGTGTCGACGATCTCCACCTCCGTACGCCCGTACTCGCTCGTCGGCGCCGTCTCCACGCGTCCGCCGCAGAGATGCGCCATCAGCTGCGCTCCGTAGCAGATACCGAGCACGGGGATATCGAGGGCAAAGAGATCCTTGGGGGCGGTAACAGCCCCCTCACCATAGACGCTGTTCGGTCCGCCCGTCAGGATAATGCCGCGCGGAGCAAGTGCGCGAATCCGCTCCAATGGCAGCGTATGCGGATGCACCTCGCAGTAGACATGGTTCTCACGCACGCGGCGCGCGATGAGCTGATTGTACTGTCCGCCGAAGTCCAGCACCAAGATCATTTCTGCGGCATCGGGTCTGTTCATCTTCGTTCCCCTTCTCACGTTATTCTTCCATATCCTCAGCAAAGGAATCCCTAAAGTGCCGAACGGCACTGTGTGCCACATCGATCGAAAAGCCCCGTTGGTAGAGCGTTGCCATCATCTTCTGTTCCCTGTCGCCTGCTTTGTACTTCATGGCAAGGACACGCTCCGCTGCCGTCGTCTCGCGCTCATCCGTGTCCTTGGGGACGACACTCCACACAAGATCATGGTCAAAACCGCGATGGATGAGCTTTGCGCAGATCTGCCGCACCGAGTCGCGGCTCTCCTGATAGAGATACATGAACTGCTGCGCGCAGAGATCGGCATCATCGAGATAATGACGTTCGATCAGGCGCGCGATCGCAGCATCAATCTCCTCCGTCGGAAAGCCCTTGCGCATCAGTTTTTCCCGCAGCTTTGTTTCACTGTGTGCCTGACGCGCAAGATAGTCCACCGCTGTCATGAGAGCTGTGCGCTCCTCCCGCTTTTTGCCCCCGCGCCCTCCTGCTTCAGCCTGCGCAGGCGTCATTCATCTTCTCCCATCGGCGGCTCCTGCGTCGGCAGATCCGAAGGATCCTCCGCCGCTGCCTCAGTGGCAGCCGTCTTCTTACCTGCTCCCTTTTTCTTCGGCTTCGCTCCCTCGACGAGGAGCTTGGTGCGGATCTTCTCCTCGATCTCGGCGATCATCTCGGGTTTTTCCTCAAGGGTCGCCTTGGCGTTCTCCTTGCCCTGACCGAGACGTGTCCCCTCGTAGGAGAACCATGCGCCGCTCTTGTCGACGATGTCCAGCTCGACGCCCATGTCAATGATGCTGCCGAGACGTGAGACGCCCTCCCCATACATGATGTCGAACTCCGCTGTCTTGAACGGCGGTGCGACCTTGTTCTTAACGATCTTGGCGCGTGTACGATTGCCGAGAGACTCCGTGCCCTGCTTGATGGAATCGGCGCGGCGCACATCAATGCGCACCGATGCATAGAATTTCAGCGCGCGCCCGCCCGTCGTCACCTCCGGGTTGCCATAGGTAACGCCGATCTTCTCACGCAGCTGATTGATGAAGACGGCCGCCGTACGCGTCTTACTGATGATGCCCGTCAGCTTGCGCATCGCCTGACTCATGAGACGCGCCTGCAGACCGACCACCGATGTGCCCATGTCACCCTCAATTTCGGACTTCGGCACGAGAGCCGCGACCGAGTCCACGACAATGATGTCAATTGCGGCACTGTGCACGAGGGCATCCACAATCTCAAGTGCCTGCTCGCCCGTATCCGGCTGTGAGATGAGGAGCTCCTCGATGTTGACGCCGAGCTTGCGTGCATACTCCGGGTCGAGGGCATGCTCTGCATCGATGAATGCCGCAATGCCACCGGCCTTCTGCGCCTCAGCGATCATGTGCAGCGTGACCGTCGTCTTGCCCGAGGACTCGGGACCGAACACCTCGATGATGCGTCCGCGCGGAATGCCGCCAACGCCAAGTGCGATATCGAGCGGCAAGATCCCCGTGGAGATCACCTCGACGTTCATGTTCGCCTTGGCTTCACCGAGGCGCATGATCGCCCCCTTGCCATGCGCCTTCTCGATGTTCTGCAGGGCATTCTCAAGTGCCTCCTCGCGCGTCATCGGCTTATCGAGTTTGCTTGCCCGCTTGTCCTTTTCTGCCATCTGTATCTCCTTATTCGTTTCTGTGAAAGAATTCTCTCCTTCAATTATATAAAAATCCCCGCTCCTTTGTCAAAGAAAAGAATGCGGGGATATGTTCGGAAAAGAAGATCACTTCAAATGGGCACGAACGATTTCATTGATGAGCTTGCCGTCCGCACGACCCTTCACGCGCGGCATAAGAACGCCCATCACCTTACCCATATCCTTTGCCGTCTCGGCACCGACCTCGGCGACAACGTCCGCCACGATCTTTTTCACCTCATCGACACTGAGCTGAGCAGGCAGATACGGCATGAGGAGATCAATCTCCGCCTTGGTCTTGGCGACAAGATCATCACGCTTGCCGCGTGCAAACTCCTCAATGGAGTCGCGGCGCATCTTCACTTCCTTCGAGATGACACCGATCACCTCGTCGTCCGTGAGCGTCTTCTTCCCGTCGATCTCCGCCTGACGCACCGCGCCGCGTACGAGGCGAATGACGGAAAGGCGCTCCTTTTCGCCCTGCTTCATGGCTTCCTTCATATCCGCTGTGAGCTTTTCCATGAGTGACATTGCTCTCATCCTTTCATAATAAAGAAAAACATCCGCAGCACTGCGCCGCGGATGCCTTATGCAATCAGCCCCTGTATTTGCGTTTGCGTGCCGCCTCAGACTTCTTCTTGCGGCGAACGCTCGGTTTCTCGTAATGTTCACGCTTACGAACTTCGGCAAGAGTACCGGCCTTCTGTGACATACGCTTAAAGCGGCGGAGAGCACTATCGATCGACTCATTTTTGCCGACCTTGATTTCATTTGCCATGCATTTCCCCTCCCTCCACGCGCGGAGTATTTTTGCATCCATAAATGATGCTCTGTCATTATACTCCATGGAGATAATTCGTGTCAATCATGTAATCAAATTTTCACAAAACGGATCGTGCTTCTCCCATCGACATCTGAACATTTATTTATATATAGTATCTATTGATAAAAATTTTCTATATTTTATGCTTTACCTATTGACAATCTATCTCACTATGGCGTATCATTTTCCTATCATCGTTTCATCAATCTACCAAATGTTCAGTGTTTTAAGGAGCTGTATCCATGAAAATCACAACGAAGATCCTATCCCTGCTGCTCGTCCTCCTCACGACAGCACTCCTCGGCTGCGGCGGATCGCAGCAGTCTGCGGAGAAGAAAACGGAGAAACCGTTCCGCATCGTCACGTCGTTCTATCCCATGTATTTGGCGACCATCAACATCACGGACGGAGTGGACGGCGTTGAGGTCACCAACATGACGAAGCCGCAGACGGGATGTCTGCACGACTACCAGCTCATGACCGAGGACATGAAGACACTCGAGCACGCCGATGCTTTTGTCATCAATGGTGCCGGCATGGAGGACTTCATGGACAAGGTAACGGGCGCACAGAAGGAAATGAAGATCATCGATGCGTCGCGCGGCATCGAGCTGATCCACGATGACGAGGGCGATAACCCCCACGTCTGGCTGAGCGTCACCGATGCTATCACACAGGTGCGCAACATTGCCGATCAGCTGAAGGAAGCCGATCCTGCCCACGCAGACGCTTATGAAAAGAATGCTGCCGCCTACATCGAAAAACTCACGGCACTGAAAACAGAGATGCACGCCGCGCTCGACAATGTTCCGCACAAGGACATCGTGACGTTCCACGAGGCATTCCCCTACTTTGCGAAGGAGTTCCATCTGAACATCATTGCCGTCGTTGAGCGCGAGCCGGGGACGGAGCCGACACCAAGCGAGCTGCAGGAAACCATCGAGCAGGTGAATGCGCTCCCGACCAAGGTGCTCTTTACCGAGCCGCAGTACTCCCCTGCCGCCGCAGAGACGATTGCGCGTGAGACGGGTGCAAAGATCTATACGCTCGACCCCGTCGTCACGGGAGAAGCAACGCCTGCGGCAAAGAACGCCTACATCGACACCATGAAGAAGAATATGGAAGTGCTGAAGGAAGCCCTTCAATAACAGCATACACACATAGCAAAAGAGCTTGCCGAATACGGCAAGCTCTTTTGCTATGTGTTTATCGCTCAAGTGCGCGATGCGCAATATCCTTGCGATAGTAAGCATCTTTGAAGGAAATCTTCGTAGCAGCGGCATAGGCGGCATCGACGGCGGAGGATATATCCGCGCCGCGCCCAACCACGCCGAGCACGCGTCCGCCGTTGGTGACGAGTTTCCCATCTTTCATCGCTGTTCCAGCATGGAAGACGAGTGCGCCCATTGCCTCGGCGTCGGCGAGCCCATGGATCTCCTGTCCCTTTTCATAATGTCCCGGATAGCCGCCCGAGGCGAGCACGACACAGACAGCCGCGCCGTCCTTCCAACGGATGGGAACGTCGGCGAGAGTTCCGTCCGCACAGGCACACATGATCGCTACGAGATCGCTGTCGAGAAGAGGAAGCACGACCTGCGTCTCGGGATCACCGAACCGCGCGTTGAACTCCACGACCTTCGGGCCATCCGCCGTCACCATCAGGCCAAGATAGAGACAGCCGCGATAGACGCGTCCTTCCTTCGCCATGGCGGCGATGGTCGGCTTTAGGATCTCCTCCACGGCGCGCTCCGTCATCTCCGGCGTCATGACCGGTGCAGGCGCATAGGTTCCCATGCCGCCTGTATTCGGTCCACGGTCACCGTCGTAGGCACGCTTGTGATCCTGCGCGCTGATCATCGGACGGATCATCGTCCCATCGGTAAAGGCGAGAAGGGACGCCTCCTCCCCCTCCATAAATTCCTCAATGACGACGCGTGCCCCCGCATCACCAAAGGAGTGATCCTCCATGATGGCATCGACGGCATCGAGTGCCTCCTGCTCCGTCATGGCGACGATAACGCCCTTTCCCGCCGCAAGCCCATCCGCCTTGACGACGATGGGGGCGCCCTCCTGACGGATGTAGGCGCGTGCGGGCTCTGCCGCGGTAAAGACCTCATAGCGTGCCGTCGGGATTCCGTACTTTTTCATGAGATCCTTGGCGAAGGACTTCGAACCCTCGATCTCCGCCGCATTCGCGCGCGGTCCAAAGGCGCGGATCCCTGCCGCCTCGAGCGCATCCACCAGCCCGTTCATCAACGGCACCTCGGGGCCGACGACGACCAGCCCGATCTCGTGCTCCTTGACAAAACGCAGAATTGCCGCATGATCGTCAAGTGCAATCTCCGTCGATGCGCCCATACCGGGATTTCCGGGGATGGCGTAAATCTGCTCCGTCTGGGGGCTCTCCGAGAGTTTCCAATACAGGGCGTGCTCGCGCCCGCCCGAGCCGATGACAAGAATATTCACGTCGTCTTCCTCATTTTTCTATCTGCTGTGAGAGATATGCGCCGATGGCACTGTCATACTCTGCCGTATGAGCAAACGCCTCCTGTGCCAGACGCATCCGCGTCATGCCGTCCACCGCACCGTCCTTTTCGATCATCGCAGCGATTTCTGCATAGCGCGACGGATTCGTAATGACGGTGACGAACTTAAAGTTCTTCGCTGCGGCACGAATCATCGCGGGACCGCCGATGTCGATCTGCTCGACTGCCTCGGCAAGTGTAACGTCAGGCTTTGCCACGGTCTCCACAAACGGATAGAGATTGACAACGACGAGATCAATCGGTGTGATCTTCAGCTCCCGCAGCGCCTTCTCGTGTTCCGGATTGCCGCGCACAGCGAGAATCCCGCCGTGCACGAGGGGATTCAAGGTCTTGACGCGGCCATCCATGATCTCGGGAAATCCCGTGACATCACTGACATAGATAACGGGAATCCCCGCCTCACGCAGCGCCTTCATCGTCCCGCCCGTGGAGACGATCTCAATGCCTGCCTTCTGCAGTGTCCGTGCGAATTCGACGACACCACTCTTATCGGATACGCTGATCAGGGCACGTTTTATCTTCATAATGCTCCTCCTTCGGCAGGGGGCAGGATGTGTACCTGTCTGCCGTCTGTACGAAGTCTGCCATCGACATAGAGTCGAATCGCTGCAGGAAAGATCCGATGTTCCTCCTTGAGAACGCGTGCGGCAAGGCTGTCCTCCGTATCCCCCTCTGCCACGGGCACAGCCGCCTGAAGGATGATGGGGCCGGAGTCCGTCCCCTCATCCACAAAGTGCACCGTACACCCGCTGACCTTCACTCCATAGGCCAAGGCATCCCGATGGGCATGCGCCCCCGGGAAACTTGGCAGCAGAGCAGGGTGGATATTGAGGATGCGTCCCGCATAGGCACGCACGAAAAGCGGCGACAGGATCCGCATAAACCCTGCCAGCGCGACGAGTGTGACTCCGTGCGCATGCAGCTGTTCAAGCAGGGCGCGCTCAAAGTCCTCGCGCTCGGCGTACGCTTTGCGCACAACGGCAACGGCAGGGATGCCATGTTCCCGCGCACGCGTGAGCGCATAGGCATCCGCCTTGTCCGCCAAGACGACGGCAATCTCCGCACGGATATCCCCGCGCTCCACGGCGTCGATGATGGACGCAAGGTTAGACCCGCGCCCCGAGCAGAGTACGCCGATTTTTTCCTTAGGCATCAAAGACACCGCCCTTGATCGTCACCTCATGTGCGCCCTCGGTCACGCGTCCGATCCGGAAAACCGCCTCATGCTGTGCACCGAGATGCGCCTCGATGCGTGCCGCCTCCTCCTCAGAGGCAATGAGCACCATGCCGATCCCCATGTTGAACGTGCGGTACATCTCCGCCCAGTCAACGTTGCCCCACTCCTGCAGAAGGCGGAAGACCGCAGGCATCTCCCACGCAGCGGCATCGACCTCCGCGCCCATCTCATTGGGGAGGGCACGTGGGATGTTTTCATAGAATCCGCCGCCCGTGATGTGCACCATACCGTGAAGATCAAAATCACGAATGAGCGGCAGGCAAACCTGCGGATAGAGACGCGTCGGCGTCAGCAGCTCCTCGCCGATGCTGCGTCCCAATTCCTCCATATACTCATCGCCGCAGAAGCCCTTGTGCTCAAAGACGATCTTGCGCACGAGGGAGTAGCCATTGGAATGTACGCCCGAAGAAGGTAATCCGAGCAGGACATCCCCTGCCTTTACACGCGCACTCGTGATGAGGCGTTCGCGCTCGACGACACCGACGGCAAACCCCGCGATATCGTACTCACCCACGGGGTAGAACCCCGCCATTTCCGCCGTCTCACCGCCGATGAGCGCACAGCCGGATTCCTTGCAGGCACGGGCAACACCCGAGACCACATCGGCAACCTGCGTCGGCTCAAGTTTGCCGACGGCGAGGTAGTCGAGGAAAAACAGAGGCTCTGCCCCCTGCACGAGGATGTCGTTGACACACATCGCCACGGCATCCTGCCCAATGGTATCATGCCGATTCAACAGGAAGGCAAGTCGCAGCTTCGTCCCGACTCCATCCGTTCCGGAGACGAGCACGGGTTCACGATAGTCCTGCGCACGCAGGGCAAACAGTCCGCCGAAGCCGCCCAGATCGCCGAGCACCTCCGGACGATAGGTCGCACGTACGCTGTCTTTGATCAGCGATACGGATTCGTTACCCGCATCGATGTCGACACCCGCGTCACGATAGGTCATCTTTTCCATGGGCACTTACATCCCCCTTTCGCGCTGTGCAAGCCGCTGCTGCTCACGCGTGATCGCATCGCCCACGTCGAGGGCGGCATCCTGCTCGGGAACCGGGTACTGATTATTAAAGCATGCATAGCACATGTGATCCGGATTGAGGGCAGGAACACACGTCCGCAATCCCTCGATGGAGATGAAGTGAAGGGAATCCGCACCGATGAAATCGCGAATCTCCTCAAGGCTCTTCGTCGCCGAGATCAGCTCCTTGCGCACCGACGTATCGATGCCGTAGTAGCAGGGATCGGTGATCGGCGGGCTGCTGATGCAGACATGGATCTCACGTGCTCCGGCATTCCGTAGGAGACGTACGATCTTGCCGCTCGTCGTGCCGCGCACGATGGAGTCATCCACCATGATGACGGACTTTCCCTCAACAACAGAGCGCACGGGGCTCAGCTTCAGCTTGACCGCCGTATCGCGCTGTTTCTGCGTCGGCTGGATGAACGTCCGTCCGATGTAGCGGTTCTTAATGAGGCCCTCCGCAAACGGGATGCCTGTCTCATAGGCGAATCCCGTCGCTGCCGTCGTTCCCGAGTCCGGCACCGAGATGACCACATCGCCGCGAAGCCCGGACTCGCGCGCCAGAACACGCCCCATCTCGAAGCGCGCTGCATGAACACTCTGTCCATCGATGATCGAGTCGGGGCGTGCAAAATAGATGTACTCGAAGATGCAGGAAGCAACATCCTGCCCATTGGTGAAACGGTAGGACCTAAGTGCGCCGTTCTCCACGACGACCATCTCTCCCGGCAGCACATCGCGCACGAAGGAAGCTCCGTTGACATCGAGCGCGCAGGTCTCGGAGGAAAGCACCCAGCCCCCCTCCTCCGTCCGTCCGATGCAAAGCGGACGAAAGCCCTGCGGATCGCGCACACCGATGAGCTTGTTCTCCGTCATGATGGTCAGGCAGAATGCGCCGCGCACCTTCTGCGCGGTCTCCAAGATGCGCTCCTCGATGGTCGCCTTCTGTGAGCGTGCGATCAGATGGACAAAGACCTCCGAGTCGATCGTCGTCTGGAACACCGTCCCCTTGCTCTCAAGATCGCGGCGAATCCATGCGGCATTGGTGAGGTCTCCGTTATGCGCCAGTGCCAGCGCACCGCCGGCATAGTTGACGCGCAGCGGCTGTGCATTCGCGGCGAGACTGAACCCCGTCGTCGCATAGCGCACATGACCGATGGCAATTTGGGCATGGTCAAGATGAGGTAGTTCCGAGCGAAACACCTCGGTCACCAGCCCCATCCCTTTTTTTACGTCAATCCATGCACCGTCCGTCAGCGCAATACCCGCACTCTCCTGCCCGCGATGCTGGAGCGCAAAGAGACCGAGATACGTCATCTCGGACACATCCTCCGTCGGAGAATACACGCCGTAGATGCCGCACTCTTCCTTCCACTTTGGCACTTTTTCGTACATCGCTCTTATGCTTCTCCCGTCAGCCTGTGGAGCATCTCCTTATAGGCATCCTCTACGTTGCCGAGGTCGCGGCGGAAACGATCCTTATCCAGCTTCTCCTTCGTGTCGCTGTCCCAGAAGCGGCAGTTGTCCGGCGAAATCTCATCGGCAAGAATGATCTTCCCGTCAGCATCTCTGCCAAACTCCAGCTTGAAGTCAATGAGATCTACCTTCTTGGACTTGAGGAACTTCGTGAGGATATCATTGATCTTCAGCGACATGCGTTCGATTTCGTCCAGTTCCGCATCCGTCGCGATCTTCATGGCACGGATGTGATAGCGGTTGAGCATCGGGTCACCGAGATCATCGTTCTTGTAGCAGTATTCGATGACCGGGAACGGCATCGGTACGCCCTCCTCGAGCCCGAGACGCTTTGCGAGCGAGCCGGCCGCCACATTACGGATGATGACCTCAAGCGGAACAATCGTGAGCTTCTTCACGATCATCTCACGCTCGCTCGGCATGGAGATATAGTGATGGGCGATGCCCTCCTTCGCCAGCAGATCGAAGAAGAACGCCGACATCTTATTGTTCATGATGCCCTTGCCCACGATCGTTCCGCGCTTCGCGCCGTTCCCCGCCGTCGCATCGTCCTTGTAGTAGACGAGATACTCATTTGGATTGTCCGTCGCATAGATGATCTTTGCTTTACCCTCATAAAGAGCCTCTTTACGCTCCATTGTCATCCTGCCTTTCTTCTCAAGCAATAGAAAAATTTGTTAAAGCTGTGCCGCGACGCGATCTGCCTTCTTCTCGACCTCCAGCACCATCTTTTCCCGATAGTCCATAAGTGCTTCGGCGATGGCAGTATCGTATACGGCGAGGATCTCCGCCGCAAAGATCGCCGCATTCTTCGCACCATTGACCGCCATCGTCGCTACGGGTACGCCCGACGGCATCTGCACCGTGCTGAGCAGCGCATCCATCCCGTTCAGCGGCGTCGCATTGACCGGAACACCGATCACCGGTTTAATCGTATAGCTTGCCACGACACCTGCGAGATGTGCCGCTGCCCCTGCCGCCACGATAAATGCGGCAAATTCTTTGTCGTGATCTGCCTCCATGACAAAATCACGAACGATGGACGGTGTACGATGCGCCGATGCCACCTTCACGACCGGTTCAATGCCAAAGTGTTTCAGGAGCTCAACTGCCGGCTTCAGAATTGGCCAATCAGAATCGCTTCCCATTAGGACTGCTACCTTCATATTATCATCTCCTCGTACCTATGATAGCGGGATTTCAAATCCATGTCAATAGAACGAAAAAGGACCGCCGTATCGCAGGATACAGCAGTCCCATAAAAGAAGTCTCAATTTTCTTTGATCGTATCGTGCAGGGGCTCGCCAAAGACCAGCGTATCGAGGAGATCGATCAGCTGATTGATCTCCGGTTTCGACACCTGTCCCGACGCGCCAAGGCTCTCGCCCTTACGCTTCATCTCCTCGCTGATGAGGGAGGAGAAGAGAACGAGCGGAACCTCACCGAGGCGGCTGTCCTCGCGCACGAGCTTCAGCAGGCGATGTCCGTCCATCTTCGGCATCTCGACATCGGAGATGATGATGCGGACATGATTCTCGATCGGTCCATTCTTGCGTGCAAGATCCTGCAGATACTCCCACGCATCCTGTCCATTGCCAAAGTCACGAATGAACTTGTAGCCTGCCTCATGCAGTGTCGTCACAAGGAGGTCACGCAGCATCTTGGAGTCCTCGGCAACGACGATATGCGCTGTACCGCGCCGCGTTTTGGCATCCTGTGTTGCCGTGGCAACCGTCGTGAGCTTCTGATTGATCTCGGGGTTGATCTCCGCGATGATCGTCTCGAAGTCCAGCAGGAGAACAAGACGATCCTCCATCTTGATGATGCCGACCACGCGCGAGCCATCGCCGACATTCGGCGCCGGCTCCATATTCTTCCACGAGATGCGGTGAATGCGGTAAACACTGCCGACGAGGAAGCCGATGTCATAGTTGTTGATCTCTGTCACGATGATGTTCTGCAGCTCATCCGCCGTCTGGAGGTTGAGGCAGCGCGCCATATTGACAAGAGGGATTGCCTTGCCGCGCAGTGTAAACAGACCGTCGACATAGGGATGCGCCTCGGGCATAGTGGTCACGGGCACACGCGTAATGACCTCGCGCACCTTCGCGACATTGATGCCGTAGTTCACTTTCCCTATGCTGAACTCGACAATCTCAAATTCGTTTGTTCCTGTCTCAAGCAGGATCCCCTTTTTCTCTTCGGTTACCGTATCTGCCATTTATCTCTCCCCCTGCACGTCAACATTCTTCGCTATGCTCTCTATTCGCCCTTTAGAGAAAAAATCCTTCCTTGGATTAAGAAAAAACTAATTCTTTTTGTGTTCTTCCAATAAATACGTCCATCCATCTTCTTGGCGGACACGACCTTCCTTCATCAGCCGCCCAAGAGCGCGCTTAAATGCAGCCTTGCTGATCCCAAAGCGATCCTTAAGCACCGCAGGAGATGTCGCGTCCGTATACGGCATCTTTCCGCCATGTTCCTCTAGGAGTGCAAGCAGCCGGTTAGCATCCAGCGTGCGCGCTTCCTCTTTCGGGGGGCGCAGGGACGCGTTCAGCCGCCCGTCCTCACGCAGATACGTCACGCGGATCTCGACGATCTCGCCGACGCGTGGCCGCCGCGGAGCCTCCTGATGATCGATGAACGCGATATAGCGCTCCTCGGTAAAGAGAAAGATGCCGCGCTCCGTAATGTTATAGACGGATCCTCGCAGGCGGTCGCCGACGCGCACCCCTTCGGCGGGACGTGAGGCGCGGCGCAGCTCATCCTCCACCTCCATCGTGACGGCAAGGCGCCCGGACTTATCCGTATAGAGCTTCGCCCAGACGACCTCACCGACCTGTGGCCGTCCGCGCATCCCTGCGTAAGGCAGGAAGATACCGCGCTCTGCCCCGACATCGAGAAAGGCCCCCTCCTTCGTCACGTTGATGACGCGCAGGCGTGCGACCTGCCCTTCCTTCATGCGCGGTGTGCGCATGCTCGCCGTCAGCCGCCGCTTCGGGTCGAGGTAGAGAAACACGCGGACGCGGTCGCCCACCTTGACCGGTGCAGTCTGCTGCATCGTGTGCAACAGAATATCATCACTCGTATTGCCCGTCTCCGCATCCAGAAAGATGCCCCACTCGGATTCGCGCACGGCAGTGAGTTCCGCCACCTGACTGGGGCCGTATTTACGGTGTACAGGCACGGGTTTTTGCCGCTCCGTCACGTCCTACTCCTCATAGGGCGTGAGTGCGGCATCGCCCCAGAGCCGCTCCAGCGCATAGTACTCGCGCGCATCCTGCTGGAATATGTGCGCTACCGTATCGCCGTAGTCGAGCAGCACCCACTCGCCCTCACGGTAGCCCTCCTTGTGGAGAAAGCTCACCCCTGCCTCCTCCATCTTCTCCTCGATATTGTCTGCGATCGCGCGCACCTGCGTCGCTGTATTCGCCGAACATATAATGAAATAGTCGTTGGTGGACATCAGTCCGACCATATCCATCTGTACGATGTCGCGCGCCTTCTTTTCATCCGCTGCCGCCTGAATCACGCGGCATTTTTCCTGCTCTGTCAAACTCTACTCCTCCTTCTTCTGCTCACCTTCCGTCTCCTCCGACGGAAAGAGTTCACGTATGATCTTATCGGTCGCCGCGCGATCCATAATCCACACCGTATCATCATCCCGCGCGAAATCGCCCGGCAGCATGATGGTGCGCGGCGGCTGTGCATTCAGCTTTCGCACCACATTCCCGATGTGTACCGAGTCAAAGAGCTCGGCACTCGTGGTGACATCCTGTTTCAGTATATCGGCAAGCTGCGGAATCTTGGGCAGCGTATCGACACGGAGCAGCTTGGCGTAGAACGCCTTAACAAACTTTTGCTGCCGCTGCGTGCGCCCGAGGTCGCCGAGATCATCCCCGCGATAGCGCAGGTACTGTTCCGCCTCCGCTCCATCGAGATGCCGATAGCCCTGACGCATGTGAATGGAAAGTCCCGCCTCCGGATCGTCATAGTCCATATCCCGCTCAACATAGAGATCAACTCCGCCGACGGCATCGACAATCTTCTCAAAGGTATCCATATCGATGACAACGTATTGATGAATCGAGATGTCAAACATCTGATTGATCGTCCGCACCATCAACGGTGCTCCGCCCACTGCATAGACGTGAGAAAGGCGTGTCTCCCCCTTCCCCTGTGCCATGGGCACCCACGTATCACGCGGGATATTGAGGATGCGTACCTTGCCCGTCGCATTCTCCATACTCATGAGCAGAATGGCGTCCGCACGTTTTTCCGGTGCTTCGTCCATATTTACTGCATCGTCGAGGCCGAGCACGAGAACATTCGTATAGCCGTCAAACCGCACATCGACCTCGCCGCGATTTTCCTCCTGACGAACGAGATATGCCTCATACATTTCCCGTATATCATGGTACGCCTCAACGCCCCATCCGATCAGATAATAGCCCGAGATGCCGACAAAGACGAGGAGAAAGACCGTGCAGATCAGGCGAACAAGTCCGCGCAGAACGGCCATGCGCCGGCGGCGTGCACGCTGTGTGCGGCGTCGCTTTATGTTCTCGCGCGAGTTTTCGCTTGCCAGCTGCGCCGCGAGATCCTCCGTATCATAATCGGACAACGCCCCTCTCCCCCTTTTTCCCTCTGCTCAGCGCTGCCGCAAAAGCAGTTCGTTCCGTGCCGCCACCGTATCCGGATGAACGAGCCCTCCCTTTTTCAGAACGAATCGGATGGACTCCGTGAGTCCGACCAGCAGCATCGCGTCGAGTGATGCCGTACGCGCGAGCTCCCGCAGATGCTCCACCTCCGGATAGTCACGCGACGGCTCAATCATATCTGCAAAATAGATGATCTGATCGAGCGCGTTCATCCCTCTTCCCCCAACCGTATGCCGCCAGATCGCCTGCGCAATGCCCGCGTCATCGACGCCATAGTCCTCATAGATGAGATAGGCACCCACGTAGGCGTGCAGGAGCAGGGGCATCGCCGCCTCGATCCTGCCGATGGGAATCCCGCGCCGCCGCGCCTCTCCGGGAAGCTCCGCTGTCGCGTAGGTGCGCCCGCAGTCATGCAGAAGCCCTGCGGTACGCGCGCGTTCCTCGTCCATGCCGAAGCGCCGTGCCAGTTCCGCCGCCGTATCCGCCACCCCGAGCGAATGCTGATAGCGTCCCGGCGCAAGACGTTCTGCCAGACGAGCGCGCATCTCCTCATACGTCATGTTCATGCGCACGATATAACCCCCTCCCTACAATATACTCCTCTACGGCACGCGGTACAAGATGCCGGATGGATTTTCCTGTGCGTACGCGTGCGCGGATCATCGTCGACGAGATCTCCAGATGCGGTGTCGGAATGATGTGAATGTGGCGGCGCTCCTCCGCTGTAAACTGCTCCGCGAGAAGCGTCTCATCAAGCGGTGTCCCCTGCCGCGTCGCCACGATGAACTGACAGGAACGCAGCAGGCGATGTGGTTCATGCCATCGGTACAGATCATTCATCGCATCTGCGCCCGTAATAAAGAAAAGCGCCGCCCCGTCAAACTGCTCGTGAAGCGCCGCTATGGTATCCACCGTATAGGACGGTCCCTCCCGACGCAGTTCCATGTCCGAAAGAGAAAAGTTCGGATTGTCCTGTATGGCACACGCCGTCATGGCAAAACGATCCGCAATGGACGCCGCACGGGTGCCGTCCTTGTGCGGAGGGCGTGCCGACGGGATAAAGAGCACCTCATCCAGCTCCACTTCCGCGCGCACCATCTCCGCCGTGATCAGATGCCCCATGTGAATCGGGTCGAACGTTCCGCCCATGATTCCGATGCGCTTTTCCATCCGATTCACCTCGTGATGCAGATTGCCAGCAGAAGAACGATACAGAGCAGCAGGAAGGTCGCGCCTGCATACAGATAGTCACGAAGATCATGCCGTCCCTTCGGTGATGCTGCATACTGCCGCATGGTACGCCAATATCCGATCAGGCGCCGCATCCGCCGCACGACTCCGATGCGACAGGCGTATTTTCCCGCACCTGCCCCTCGCCATAGACAAGATACTTCGTACTCGTCAGAGCCTCGAGTCCCATCGGACCACGCGCATGAAGTTTCTGTGTGCTGATGCCGATCTCCGCACCAAAGCCAAACTCGAACCCATCCGTAAACCGCGTCGAGGCATTGACATAGACCGTCGAGGCATCAGCCCTCTGCTGAAAGGTATGTGCCGTACGGATGTCATTCGTCACAATCGCCTCGGAATGCCCCGTCCCATAGCGATTGATGTGCCGCAGTGCGGCATCCATATCCGCGACGACACGGACGGAGAGGATGAGATCACCGTACTCCGTCGCCCAGTCCTCCTCCGTTGCCGCAGCCACGTCGCTGAGGATCGCACACGTCTCTGCGCAGCCGCGCAGCTCCACCCCATCGGCACGCAAACGCTCTGCCATCTGCGGTAAAAATGCAGCGGCAATATCACGGTGTACGAGCACGGTCTCCGCCGCGTTGCAGACCGAGGGGCGCGAAACCTTGGCATTCCGCACGATACGACATGCCATCGTGAGGTCTGCGCCGCGATCAACATAGATATGACAGACGCCGGATCCCGTCTCGATCACGGGGACGCTGCTGCTTTCCACGATATGGCGGATCAGCCCGGCCCCGCCGCGCGGAATGAGGACATCCAGCAGCCCCGTGAGATGCGTCATCACATCCACGGCTCTGCGCTCCTTCATCACGAGCATCTGTACGGCTCCCGCAGGAATACCGGCGGCATAGGCAGCGCGTGAAAGGACATCGGCAATGACTGCGTTGGAGCGCAGTGCATCCGAGCCGCCGCGCAGGAGCACGGCATTTCCTGACTTCAGGCAGAGCCCGATCGCATCCGCCGTCACATTCGGACGCGCCTCGTAGATCATACCGACAACCCCGAGCGGTACGCGGACACGGTGAATCTCCAGACCATTCGGACGGCGCACAGCGTAGTCCTCCCGCCCAAGCGGGTCAGGAAGCGCTGCGGTCAGCCGCAGCCCCTCCGCCATCGCATGAATGCGCTCCGACGTGAGCCGCAGACGGTCGATGTAGGCGGCACGCACACCCGCCGCCGCGGCGTCTGCCACATCGGCGGCGTTCTCCTGCAGGACCTCCGCCGCGTGCTCCGTCAGCGCCGTCGCCATCGCATGCAGCGCCGCATCGCGCACATCACTGCGGAGCACCGCAAGAGCATAGGATGCCTCCTTTGCTGCTTCCGCCTGCGCCCGCACTGCCTGCTCCATCATCGCCATCGCTCCTTACTGCATCAGCACCAAATTATCCCGGTGTATGATCTCCTCATGTAATGCGTCCGAAACAAGACCTTGAAACTCCTGTGTCTGGTGCCCCATCAGTCGTGCCGTATCCGCCGCACCGTAGGCGGTGATCCCACGGGCAATCTCCTGCCCCAGAGGGCTGAGCACACGCACCATCTCGCCCGCAGCAAAGTCACCGTCCACTGCCGTCACACCGACAGCGAGAACACTCGCGCCGCGCTGCATCGCTGCCGCGCACCCGGCATCGACAGAAAGCTCTCCCGCGAGCTTCTTGCCAAAGGCGAGCCAGCTCTTGCGCGTCCTGAGATGCGCCTCACGCGCAGGGAAGATCGTCCCGATGTCCTCCCCACGCAGAATGCCGCGGATGATGCCGTCCTCATCACCGCGCGCAATCACCATCGTCGCGCCGGCATTGCGCGCAATCTTCGCCGCCTCGATCTTCGTCTGCATCCCGCCCGTGCCCTGTGCTGATCCGGCACCGCCCGCAAGATGCTCAATCTCGGGCGTAATCTCTGCGATCTCGGAGATCAGCTGCGCCGATGCATCCGTCCGCGGATTTGCCGTATATACCCCGTCGATATCCGAGAGGATAATGAGCGCATCGGCATCGACAAGTGCCGCAACAACTGCCGAGAGGTTGTCGTTGTCTCCGATTTTGATCTCATCCACCGCCACGGCGTCGTTCTCATTGATGACGGGAATGACCTGCATGTCGAGCAGGGCGAGAAGGGCACGCCGCGAATTGATGTACTGATGGTGACGCGCCGCATTCTCCTTGGTCAGGAGTACCTGTGCCATCGTTCGTCCATACTCATGAAAGAGCTTCTCATAGAGGTGGAGGAGGTATCCCTGCCCGATCGCCGCAAGGGCCTGCCGCGCAGGCACCGCTGCAGGACGTTCCTTCATGCCGAGTGCATTCATTCCCGCCGCAATTGCACCGGAGGAAACGAGGAGAATCTCCTTGCCCTGATTGGCCTCGTCGATCAGCTCACGCACAAGATGCTCGATGCGGCGCAGATTCATTCCGCCCGAGGGATGCGTCAGCGTACTTGTTCCAACCTTTACGACAATGCGCTTCGCCTCCGAGAGACGCGCCCGCGCATTCACAGCTCAATCCTCGGCTTGTCAAAGTTTCGTTTGAACAGGAGCCCGTTCCTGCCGATCACCTGAACGAGATTGGCGTCGGCGCGCTCGGCCAGCATGGTAATCGCGTCTGCCGGTTCCTCCGGCGCATTCTGCAGAACGCGCACCTTGATCAGCTCGCGCTTTTTGATCGCCTCGCGTGCGGATGCCACCACAGCAGGACTGACTCCCTCCTTGCCGATCATGACGACCGCTTCCTCCGTCATGCCGAGGGAGCGCAGCTTTCGTATCTGCTTACTGGAAAGTGATTTTCGCAGCAACGTCTTTCCTCCGTTAATCCTGATAATCGAACGCCATATCACCGATGTGGACGGTCATACCTTCCTTGATGCCGCGTGCGCGGAGCTTCTCATCCAGCCCCTTGAGCCGCCATATATACTGGAATCGGCGCACGGCTTCATCATTGTTGAAATTGGTCATGGCGACCAGCTTCTCGATCGCCTTGCCGGAGACGACGAAATCGCCCGCATCGTTGCGTGAGACCGTCACCTTCTCGTCATCGTCCGCATTCTGATCGTAGACGACGACATCGTCCTCCTCCGCCTCCGGCTCAGGGACATAGGCGTCCAGCCACGCACCGACCCGATCAATCAGCTCCTGCACGCCTTCACGCGTCGCCGCAGAGATCGCAAAGAACGCGAGCCCCTCCCGTGCAGCAAGCTCCTTCAGACGCGGCAGATGCTCCGCCGCAGAGGGAAGATCAATCTTATTGGCGACGAGGAACTGTGTACGCCGCGCAATCTTCTCGCTGTAGCGTGCCAGCTCCGCATTGATCTTGTCGTAGTCCTCCACCGGGTCACGGCCTTCGATCCCGGATGCATCCACAATGTGCAGAATCAGCCGCGTGCGCTCCACATGGCGCAGAAAGTCATGCCCCAGCCCCACACCGTCGGCGGCGCCCTCGATCAGCCCCGGGATATCCGCCATGACGAAGCTCTTCTCATAGTCCGTCTGGACAACGCCGAGGACAGGCGTAATCGTCGTAAAATGGTAGTCTGCAATCTCGGGACGTGCCGCCGAGCAGGAGGCGACAAGGCTCGACTTCCCGACACTCGGATAGCCGACCAGCCCGACATCGGCGAGCAGCTTCAGCTCAAGACGAAGCTTTCGTCCCTCACCCGGCTCGCCGAACTCAGCAAAGGACGGTGCACGGTTGGCAGAGTTGGCAAACTTGGCATTCCCGCGCCCGCCGCGTCCACCGCGTGCGATCACTGCCTCCATCCCGACTTCCGCGAGGTCGGCAAGCACCTCTCCCGTCGCCTCATCCGTCACAATCGTGCCAGGTGGGACATCGACATAGAGGGGTGCCGCATTTTTACCGAACTGGTTCTTGTACTCACCATTCTCGCCGTTCTTCGCGACGAACTTGCGGCGATAGCGAAAGGAGAGCAGCGTATTCAGATTGCGGTCAGCACGAAAGATTACATCACCGCCGCGTCCACCGTCACCACCCGAAGGGCCGCCCTTGGGCATAAACTTTTCATGACGGAACGCGGACTTTCCATGACCGCCGTCCCCCGCCTTCACCGTGATCTGGGCACGGTCGATAAACTGCATACGTCCCTCCCTCTTTACACAATAAGCTGTTCCCGCAAGTGCACCCTCACCTGCGAAAACAGCTTCTAAAAGAGCCTGTACTAGAGCGTACAGGCATCTCTACATATCAAACTTCCGTGCGCCCTTAGACCGCTGCACCCGCGAGCGGATACACGCTGATCTGACGCTGATGGCGTCCCTTGCGCTCAAAGGCAACCTTGCCGTCAATCTTTGCAAAGATCGTGTCATCCTTGCCGATGCCGACATTGTGCCCCGGATGGAAATGCGTGCCGCGCTGGCGCACGATGATGCTGCCTGCCGTCACATGCGTGCCTGCCTGCTCCTTCACGCCAAGGCGCTTCGAGTGGCTGTCACGTCCGTTGCGCGTCGAGCTGACGCCCTTTTTATGTGCAAAAAGCTGCAAATCAAACGAGAACAAATTGTTCACCCCTTTACTTCCTGAATCTGAATGCCTTTCGGGCTGATCTTTTCAATCTCTGCGAGGCCCATCCACATGGTTCGCAGAATCGCTTCACTGCGTTCATCCGGCGGTTCAGAGAGCCGCACACGGAGGTTTCCGCTCGCAATGTCATAAGTGACGGCGCGATGCAGATGCTCCATCATACCGAGAAGCGCGGACTGCGTGAGCGCAGATACGCCGGCACAGACAATATCCTGTCCGCGTGCCGCCGTTCCGCTGTGCCCTGAAACAGCATAACCGTCGATCATCCCGTCTTCATTCACGAAGATCTTGACCGAAATCACGGATTAGCCCTCGATCTTCTCGATAACGACCTTCGTGAACGGCTGACGATGACCCTGACGCTTGCGATAGTTCGACTTCGCCTTGTACTTGAAGACCAGGATCTTCTTACCCTTGCCGTGTGCCGCGACCTTGCCCGTCACCTTCGCACCGTCCACCATCGGACGACCGATCTTGACATCTGCGCCATTGACAACGGTCAGAACCTGGTCGAAAACGACAGCCTCGCCCTCGCCCGCCTCGAGCTTCTCCACAAAAATGGTATCGCCCTCAGCGACCTTGTACTGCTTGCCGCCCGTCTTTACGATTGCATACATGAAAACACCTCCCTATCACGTTACTCGCCGGCTACGGTTCGGCAGCGCCGATTGTATGACCTCGCCGTGCGGTTGGGGATGGGCTTTCGCCCAAACAGGCTATGCGCCTACATTACGGGATAATAGCATATTCAAAGGGCAGTTGTCAAGGCGGAGAGACAGAACACTCCCTCGATTCTGCTGTCATTCTCCGCTGACTCATGTTATTATTAGCAGAGGTTACAGAAGACAGAGCGGCCTTCATGGCACAAATAAGTCTCTCTCCATAAGTAAGACAAACTCATCCGTTGAAAGGAGACAGATAGAATGAAGCCGATACGTCAGAACTTCCAAATTTCAGAAATAGATTTGCATGATGCATTACTGGAAGATATAGCGGTTTTATATCAAGAAAAAAGGATTGTCATATCATTGATATTGCCCCTATTTCCTCCCATAAGAAACACAGAACGGGCAGCAGCTCTAATTATGGAGAGCACATCACATTTTGCCATATCATTCGAAGAACCATGGGGACAAGGAACATATATCGCCTCAGAAGAAATACGGCATTATCCAAATGGAGAACTATATTTGACCATAACGTTGAACTCTGGTGACACAATAAAAATGATCGGAACGAAAATATCTTTAGAGAATCTTCCTCAATGAAGCTGATGCTCAAAAAGGAACTGTTCTATTAACGATATAATAAACCATATCCCCAGAAGCGCTCCGTACCGGGTCTTATCAGCATCTCCCTGCTTCCTTCCAGTATGCAAAGGTGAAAGCCTCCCTATTTCCTCATCAAACTGATTTTTTCTCTGATGGGGGGCTCCGCATCAGCATACCTGTCATTGGAAAGAATCACCTGTGCCATTTGTGGTGTGATGAAAAAGGCCTCTTGATTCAGCACGACTGCAGCATCCTCGTTTTCTGCCTTGGCAATACAAGAAAGAATCTCATGGAGTTTTACATCCGTTACATCCGCTCGGTCATAATCTTCTTCCCAAGCCGGTACCCAGTTCATTTCATCCGGCCACAAATGCCATTCAAGATACTGGTCGTTAGAGGTGAAAGCAAGCAGCCATGGAACGTCTGTATAATTCTCCTTTGTACGAATCGAGTCCATCAAAGCCACTGCGCCGCTGGGCATACGAAGATACCCCCCATTATGAAGGTGAACTGTGAGAGCAGCGATTACTTCCTGTGGGTTATCCTCCTCATCATGTTCATAGCGGCTGAGAGTGGCTTCTACCATGCGTCCGTTATCCATGACCTCTCTCTTAACGAGACTTTCGAAGCGAAGGATTACGCACCGGAACTCCGCAGGAATTCGTCGTAAACACTCTACCTCACACTCCGTTGAAAGCCCGTAATACGCCTCGGCGATACTCCCGGCAATGCAGGCGATGGTATCCGTATCGCCGCCAATGGACACGGCGTTTCGCACGGTATCCTCAAAACTCAGCCCTTCTAAGAATGCGATGATGGCCTCCGGCACTGAGCCTTGACAAGACACGTCCATGTGATAAGCAGGGCGTATCTCATCAAGTGTGCGAGAAAGGTCATAGCCAAATTCGCTCTCAATGTATGCCTTGATCCCGACTTTTGTTTTGCCACGCCGAGCCAAGCAAATGGCACTTGCCACAGCTTCCGCCCCCTTTATTCCCTCCGGATGATTATGGGTGACTTCCGCTGTCCAACGGGAAACTTCCCGTGCTTGTGGAAGGTCATATAGCCACCCCACAGAACTTACTCGCATGGCAGAGCCATTGCCGAAGCTGCCGTAGGGCTTTGGATTTTTCGCCTTGATCCACCGGCAAAACATACTGCCGTAACCAGCATAAGGATACATTCTGCCCCATTTCTGCATGGCGTGAGTGACGGCATCGTGAATGATCTCACGATTGGCATCACTGCCAACATCGAGCAATGCCTCAGCCACAGCAATGGTCATCACCGTATCATCCGTGAAGTGAGATTTTTTTGAGAACAGTGGGAACTTCTTTGTCTTATTCCCTTTGTCAAATTCGTAAGGAGAACCAATCATATCTCCCAAAATTGCACCATACATCAGAACCTATTCCTCCCATATCCATGACGCAGCAAATACGTCTCAACATCGAAACAACTAAACTCCTGCATTGGTGATGCGTATTTTGGATCGCGTTGCAGTGGATGGCGCGGATGACCGTCCTTTGTCAGCATGCCATAATAAAGCCATGGTCTCGTGTCTCGAAACATCTCATAAATCTCAAACAGAGCATGGAACAAGAATGACTTCCTCTGCTCTGCAATATGTCCTCCCCACGCGCACCAAATGGCCTCAGGTCGAAAGTCAAACCACACTTCATGCAAGACATCGAGATTGTTGGCATGCCATTGGCCATACTCCACAAGATTCTCAGGATACGGTGTTACCTGTGGATGAAGATTCACCATGAGCCACCCATCATACGTTGGATGTTCCTGTAGGATACGGCGAACCCTGTTGATTGTTCGGTCGTATTTTTCATACGTAGCCGTACTGGGATTGATGCCAAATATGAGGATATTACGCTTCCCTGGCTCCCCCAAAACATAACGCTCGTTTTCATTGCCGACATAAATACAAGGCTTTCCAGTTTGTTTCGCGACATATTCCCAATGCTCGAATACGTGCTTGTTGATTTCCAGTGGCTGAATCTCCTTTACGGGAGACAATGCACAGATGATATACCATGCCTCATCCTGCATGAGCTCAATGTTGCGCTCCTTCTTCATCAGTGGTGCATGATCGGAAATATCCTTGTGCTCATATACACGCAAGCAGGCATCCGGCGTAAACACCTTCCACGGCTCACCATCTAAAAGCCTGCGATCCTTCCATGCATCAATAATGGGAAAAACCTTCTGCAGTTTTTTTGTGATTTTCTTATCACAGGCATCAACGAGATAGATGTTGCGGTTGATGTGATAAAATTTATAATCATAACCCCAGCCGTAATTAGCTTCGTTATAGCAACATGCCCAAACATACCGCATCCCCGCAAAGAGCTTCGCTGTCATTTCTCCTGCCGTAAGCCGGATTGGCTCAGGTTCCGGCGGACAGTTCCGAGTGTCATAGCGCATCATGATTCTATCCTTTCTATATTTCATACTTTCCAGCCATCTGCTGCACAACTCTTCGCACCGAATCCCGTAAACTCCGGGGCTCTTTGATCTCAATATGCTGTCCATATTGGAGCGCCCAATACATCATAGCACGCTCGTTACATGTCAGCGTGACCATCATCGTGTCATGCCCCATCTCATGTATCCGAAAATCCGTACCAAACCAGTCAACCAACTCGTCCATCAAGTTCATCTCGGCTGTAAACTTCACCGTGACGCTCTCGCCGCTGTACATATAGATATGTTCCGCCATGTGACGAGGAAGATTGAATCCCCGTGCAAAGTCTTTGATCTTACTCTTTGGCTTTCTGGACTCGGAAAGTACTGTGACAGAGGTGATGCGGTCAATGCGGTAGTGGCTCACATCGTCATATCTATCATAGTTACCGATAAGATAATAACGTCCATTGTTGGCGACCATCTGATAGGGACTGACGATGTATGGCTCTTTTCTCCGCGGGTGTAGCTTGAAATCCATATCATAACAATTGTAAATGAAGCTGACCTTCCTGTTTGCTTCAATCGCATCATTGAGTACATCCAACGCCACCATGGTCTGTTTGTTGTCGGAGTGAAAAATGTCCGGCAAATTCGACACATGGGTTACTTTCGCACGGAAGTAGCGATTGCCGAGACTCTTCAGCTTGTCGATCAGTCGCTTGGCCTGAGTACAAGAAATATTCTTGGAGAAAAGAACACTGTCAATCAGCATGCGAAGCTCTGCGTCATCAAACTCCCGCTCTACAAGATAGCATCCCCGTTGCGTGCAGATGTCGTAGCCCATATCTTGTAAGGAACGGATATTGTTGCGGACAGAACGGCGATCACATATCATGCCGTAGTTACGGTTAAGAAGATCAATAATCTCTTGTTGTGTCAATGGGTGATCAGCATCGGTGTAATCCTTTAATATCTCCAGTATCAGCATGTTCAGCATTTTTTTATTACCATTGGCATACAAGTCCAAATACATCGCCTCCTACTGTTTTACTAAGGAATCGCTGATAAAATGAAGTCCGTCAGATTGGCGTAGATTTTTTGTCCGATTGAGGAGGCAAACCGGACGCATAGCCAAAGCTATGTGGAGGATCGCGGGCAAAAAGCGGACAAAAAAGATGCGTTAAGATGTCGGTGCTGAATTTATCAGTGCTTCCCTAAGGAATCGCTGATAAAATGAGATCTGCCAGATTGGCGTAGATTTTTTGTCCGAACAAGGTGGAAAACCGGACGCAGAGTGGGGCTCTGTGGAGGATTTTCCGCCGAAGTGCGGGCGAAAAAGATGCGTCAAGATGGTAGTGCCGAATTTATCAGCGTTTCCCTAACACTCCATCAGTTCTTTTCGATGATTATAGCATACCTTGCGGGAAAAAAATTACCCACAGGCGGCTAGATAAACAAGAATGAACATAAACGTTCATTCTTCAATAATAAAAACTCGAGAGAATTCTTACGCAAATAAACGTTTGGATTCCTTCGAGCCGATTGATCCGATGGACATAACTTCCTATTCCCACCCGCTCACCAGATGCTTTGCCAGCAGGAGGGCAAGAATGCCGAGCACGATGCTCAGCGCGATATAGGCAAGGGCGACGGCGAGCTTTCCGTTCTCGATGAGAGAAAGCGTTTCCAACGAAAAGGTGGAGAATGTCGTAAAGCCGCCACATATCCCCGTCTGGAGAAAGAGGACAAGGCGCGGGTCAAGGCCGCTCTGACGCCCCGCCAGACCGACAACGGCGCCGATGGCGAAACAGCCAAGGACGTTGACAGCAAACGTAGCAAGAGGAAAACCGCTCCCGAGTTTCGGCACGACCTGTCCCAGCAAAAAGCGCAGAATCGCTCCGACCGCACCGCCAAGCCCGACGGCAAAGACGCTCATTGTACCGTCCCCGCACGCAAATGTGCCACATCGTTCATGCGCGTCAATACAGCAAAACCGTCGTCCTCGAAGCGGATGCAGTTGACCGCCGTATTGAGCTGAGAAACGTGCCAGATCGAGCGGATCGGCATGGCAAGTATGTCAGCGATCAGAATGCGGATCGCCGCCCCGTGAGAGACGATGATGACGCGCTCACCGCGATGCTCTGCGGCGATCGTGCGCACGCGTCCTGCGATGCGCTTTTGGAATACGGAAAAATCCTCACTGTCCGGGATATTCGCATGCTCCGGATCACGGTAAAAATGCTTCAGCGTCTCGGGATCCTCGGTGTTGATCTCACTGAAGAAGCGCCCTTCCCATGCCCCGAAGTGAAGTTCGCGCAGGGCAGGATCGGGGACGACGGTCAGCCCGAGCCGCGCTGCAAGCGGTGCCGCCGTCTCCATCGTCCGTATGAGGTCACTCGCATAGAATGCATCTGCATGGTCGACGTCGAGATGCCGTCCGAGCAGTGCTGCCTGTGCGTGTCCCTTCGGTGAGAGCGGCACATCTGACTGTCCCTGAAATCGTCCCGTCTTATTCCACTCGGTCTCCCCATGACGTATGATGATAATTTCCGTCATTTCCCTTCCCCTTCCTATGATGTTCTATGCGCGAATCTCACAGACAACGCCGCCCGAGATCAGCCGTTCCTGACGCATAAAGGCATACGTGCCGTAAAATTCCCGTGCCATCTGATGCGTACGCGCGTCGATCACCGCCGTCGACAGATCGGATGCCCAGAGTGCACCGACCACCGTACCGCTGTGTGCCACCAGTACACCGAGCGCCCCTCTGCTCTGCGCCGCCGTAATGAAGCGTTCCAACTCCGGCTTTTCTAGGTGCTGCTGGTTGCGCCGTGCACTCTCGGTCGCCGCCTGTCCGAGGAGGCACTCTTTTTCTGCCCCACGCACGGCAAATGCCTGATCGACCATATGCAGCAACGCGCGATAGGCGTCGTCCTGGTCGCCCGCATTCCCCTTGCTCTGATAGTAGGCGATGGTATCTACCTCACCGCCCGCATCAAAGATGGAGATGCCGAGCAGCGGAACATTATGGTACTGACCGAACAGTTCCCCCGTCGTATGACTGACATGTGAAAGCCCCGCAAAGGCAATGCCGTCACTCGGCTCGATGGCGATAGCGATGTCCATGATCTCGCGTCCCGTCAGCTCCCGTCCGTATGCGCGCGCTGCGGCATAGGAGACTGCGGCAATATCCGCACTCGATGACGCCATGCCCTTTCCCTTCGGGATCTCCGTCTCAAGGCGGATGCCAAAGCGAAACGACTCCTCGCCGATGTGGGCGAGCGTCCGACGTAGTGCTTCCTGCGCCTTCGTTCCCAGTCCATGCATCCCCGTGAACGCATCCGAAACTGTCGCCGTCGCATACATGCTGATCGGTGCAGTGACGAGAAACGGCGTTCCCGCGAGAGTGCCCTCGATCAACTCTCCACAGGACGCAGGTGCCTTTGCTATAATTTCCATAATACCCCCCAAATGTTCGGATGTGTTGATGCCAGAGAAAATACGGCGAGAACCAGAGTCTCCGTCAATACGGTGACCGCGCCATAGACATCACCTGTCACGCCGCCGAGGATGTTGGTAATCGTGCGGCAGAGAAGAAGTGCAAAGAGCACGCCTAAGAGCAGCGAGAGCGCCGCCAACACGCCCCACGGCAGGACAAGCACCGCCGTTGTCACGGCAGCGATGAGAACAGTGCGTCGGTCTGCCATATCGGCAAAGGTCTTTCCAACGCCTTCCGGACGGGCGTACGGAAAGAGCGCGATCGCAAGCACCATGGCAAGCCTGCCGATGATCGGCATGACAAAGAGTGCGGGCACAAAGAGGAGCGGATGCATATCGGAGATCAGGGCAAACTGCACGAACATGAGCATGACGAAAGAAACGACGCCAAATGCGCCCGCGCGGCTGTCCTTCATGATCTCGAGCTGACGCGCGCGCTCCCGCCCCGAGAAGATGCCGTCCGCCGTATCCATAAATCCGTCCGCATGGATGCCGCCCGTCAAAAGAATCGGCAGGATGAGGATCAGCACACACGTCAGCGACCGCATCCCGAGAAAATAGATGAGCACCCACGCCGCAAGCATGTAGCACAGGCCAAGCACGAGCCCCACCAACGGGAAAAACCGCGTACTGCGCCCAAAGTCCTCCGCCGTCCACGCCGTCTGTCGGACAAAACGAATCCGTGTGAGAAACTGAAGGCCAATCAAAAAAGAATGCATAGAACCGATCCTTAACGATAGAGCGAGAACAGATAGGCAAAGAGCAGAAAGAGAACGGTTGCCGTATACATGAGCCGTATCGCGCCCAAGATATGTTTGGGGGCAATGTCCATGTGAGCGTCGCCCATATAGGCGCGGAAGTGCTTTTGTCCAAAGTAGTAGTTGATGCCGCCGAGGCGGATATGTAATGCGCCCGCCACAGGTGCCTCTGCATATCCACCGTTCGGACTGGGATGCCCCGCCGCGTCGCGCCGCAGGATAAAGAATGCATTGCGCGCATCATAGCGCAGGAGAAACGCCGCCATGACAAAGAGGATACCCGTGATGCGCGCGGGAACATAATTCAGCACATCGTCCACACGTGCTGCCATGCGCCCGAAGTAGAGATAGCGGTCATTCTTGTAGCCGAGCATGGAGTCCATTGTATTCGCTGCCCGATAGAGTACGGCGAGCGGTGCGCCGCCGAGGAGAAAGAAAAAGAGCGGCGAGATGACCCCGTCCACTGTATTTTCCGCGACGGTCTCAATCGCCGCACGCGCAGCGTTCTCCTCGTCGAGTTCCGCCGTATCCCGTCCAACGATATAGCCGACGCGCTCCCGTGCGCCCACGAGGTTATCCCCGTCGAGCAGGGCATAGATTTCATGCCCCGCCTTTGCCAGTGACCGTGGGGAGATGCAGAAATAGAGCAGGATGATTTCGAGAACATCCGCCCCCCACGCCACGGGCAGATGCCGCGCGGCAAGGATCAGCCCCTCCGCCGCCGCGTAGGAAATCGAGAGGACAATCAGCACCAGCAGCGTCCCCATGGCGAATTTCCTGCCGTCTCCCCCATGGGACGGATAGAGGTGTCGATCCATCCATCCGATAAATCGCCCGAGAAAGGCGACGGGATGCAGGCGGTTCTGCGGATCTCCCGCCATCGTATCGAGAAAAAACGCCGCCATGGCGGCGATGGGCGGGGCGATCATCGTGCATCTCCTGCCGCAATGATCGCCGCCAGTTTATCCATATCGAGACTCCGCTGCACCGTCGCAGCCAAGCGGTCATAGGCGTGCTCCTTTTCCGCCCCGCAGCGGTACTGAATGGGAAGCTCCTCCATGCCGCGCCGCGCGCGCAGACGGTTGAGCACTGCCCGACGGAAATGATCGTCGTCAAAGATGCCGTGAATATACGTGCCCGTAATCCGTCCGTCTGCCGAGACCGCACCGTCCAATACCGACTCTTCCGCATTTCCTGCACGGACGATGCGGAACGGACGGCATACCTCCTCGACAAATGTGGTGTCGCCCATGTGAATCTCATAGCCCCGTATCCCGTGCACAGAGATGTTCTCCCCCAAGAAGGGAAATGCCGCGCAGTCCGCCGTGACCTGCCGCAGATGTTTGTGTGCGGCAAAGGTCGTCGTGAGAGGCAGATACCCCAGCCCCTCCACCACATTATGTTCCGACTCGGTGTGGAGCGGGTCGGAGATCCTCTCCCCGAGCATCTGATAACCGCCGCAGATCCCAAAGAGCGGCGTCCCCGCTGTGACGCACGTACGGATCGCATCCGCGAGGCCCACCTGTCGGATGTGGAGTAGATCCTCCGTCGTATTCTTCGAGCCCGGCAGGAGGATGAGATCCGGATGCCCCAGTTCCTCGGGTGTGCGCACATAGTAGAGCGCGACATCCGGCTCGTGTGCCAGCGCGTCAAAGTCCGTAAAGTTCGAGAGTTTCGGCGTGCGAATGACCGCAATGCGCAGCTGTCCATCAAAGGCAGCCGTATCGCCGTAGTGCTGCTCGTCGAGGGAGACGGAGTCCTCCTCGTCGATGCCGAGCGCGTCGATGTGCGGGATGACCCCGAGGACAGGCTTTCCCGTCTTTTGCTCCAAAAAGTCAAGGGCGGGTGTGAGGAGGCTTACATCACCGCGAAATTTGTTGATGACAAGCCCCTTGACAAGCGCACGCTCCTCCGCGTCGAGCAGTTCCAATGTCCCTACGAGAGAAGCGAGCGCACCGCCGCGGTCAATGTCGGCGATCAGGAGGACAGGCGCACGGAGATGCTTTGCCACGCGCATATTGACGATATCGTTCGCCTTGAGGTTGATTTCAGCGGGACTGCCCGCGCCCTCGATCACGAGCAGATCATACGCGGCACGCAGGCGATCCAGCGACGCCTCAACGGCCTCCCACGCCTTGAGCGAATAGCCCGTATGATACTCCCGCGCACTCATATTGCCGACCGGTTCGCCCATGATGACAACCTGTGACTGCGCGTTCCCCGTCGGTTTGAGGAGGACGGGGTTCATATCGACTTCGGGGGCAAGACCCGCCGCCTCCGCCTGTGCCACCTGTGCCCTTCCCATCTCCCGCCCGTCGAGCGTGACATAGGAATTCAGCGCCATGTTCTGCGCCTTGAATGGCACGACACGCTTGCCCTGCTGATGAAAAATACGGCAGAGTGCCGTCGTCAGGATGCTCTTGCCGACATGGGAACTCGTCCCCATCAGCATGATGCTCTTCGCCATTTACACCGCCTCCGCCAGTTTTTTGAGATCAACGGGAATGCCGCAGGTGACGAGATAGACCTTTGCCGCGTGACGGGCGAGCTGCTGATTGGCAAGCCCCGCCATATCCCGATAGAGCCGCCCGAGGCGATTGGCGGGAACGATCCCGTCCCCCACCTCATTCGTGACAAAAATGGTCGTCGCATCGGCTTCCTCAGCGGCACAAATGAGCGCATTGATACGTGCCTCGACATGGCGTGCAAAGGAGTCGCGCTCCTGTTCCTCCTCCGAATACTGAAGCATATCGTTGCTGAGAAACATCGTCACACAGTCAAAGAGGATGACGCCGTGCGCCTTCCCCGCCTCCCGTATGGCATTCTCAGAGGAAAACGGTGCCTCGTAGGTCGTCCAGTCTGCCGGACGGCGCGACTGATGCAGATCGACGCGCAGCTGCATCTCTGCATCATAGATCTGCGCGGTCGCAATATAGGCGACGGCTGTGCCGCTCTCTGCAGCACAGCGCGCCGCACGGCGTTCGGCAAACGAGGATTTTCCCGAGCGAACGCCGCCCGTTACGAGAATGATCTGCCCCATTGATGACACGCCTCCACAAAATGCTCCGCCGCGCTGCGGCATCCTGCAAAGTGCAGGTGCAGATAACTGCCGAGCGTATTCCTGCGGCGATGTCCTGCTGCATACTGCGCGCCGCTGCGCAGTTTCGTAAAGCGGAAGGGGCGATCCGTCTCTTCCGCCTCCGTTTCCTCGACGGAAAAGTGAAACTCATGCCCGTGCAGGATAAGCCCTGCCGTACCGAGTATCGTATCCTCCGTCTGCTCCGCCTCTACGTAGCCGACCATCTGCAGGCGTTCGGTCATGCGCACCCGTGCCGCGAACACCCCCGCCATCTCATGCTCTGCTCCCGCAAAGTCCACCATGGAGCGCATGAGGTACATATAGCCGCCGCATTCGGCGTAGATGGGCATCCCCGCCTCCGACGCTGCACGTATCGCAGCGCGCATCGCCGCATTTTGCGCTAGGTCTGCGGCAAACATCTCGGGGAAGCCGCCGCCGATGATGATGCCGTCTACCTCTGGCAGTGCCGCATCGTGCAGCGGGCTGAACTCCACCAACTCCGCGCCGCACGCACGGAGTTCGTCGAGACTCGCCGCATAGTAAAAGGAAAACGCCTCATCGCGCGCAACGGCAATGCGGCACGGATACTGCGGCGAGCATTTCTCCCCCGCTGCTGCCGAAAGAGGCGGTGCCGTCTTAGCCAGAGCCATAATGCGGTCGATGTCGAGCCCCGTCTCAACGCACGTCCCAAGGCTCTGAATCATCGCCTGCGCTTCATGTTCCTCCACGGGGGTCAGACCAAGATGACGTTCGGGAAGGACAAAAGAAGCATCGCGGCGCAGCGACCCATAGACAGGCATATCAATCCCCGCCATAGCCGTGCGAACCATCGCCTCATGTGTCTCGCTGCCGAGGCGGTTGAGCAATACACCTGCGAGGTTTACACTTGGATCGTAGCTGCGAAAGCCTAGTGCTGTCGCCGCTGCGGAAGCCCCGACGGATTTGACATCCATGACGAGGAGCACGGGCGCATCCAGAACCTTTACGATGGCGGCGGTCGAACTGATGCCGCGCCGGCCGCCGTCGTACAGCCCCATCACACCCTCGATCACGGCAATGTCTGCGCCGCGGCACTCACGGGCAAAGATTTCCGCGAGCCGTGCTTCGGGCACAAGCCATGTATCCAGATTATGCCCCGTACGCCCACCTGCGATGCGGTGATAGCCGAGGTCGATGTAGTCGGGTCCGACCTTAAAGGACTGTACGGAAAGGCCACGCGCGCGCAGTGCCGCAAGCAGTCCTGCCGTCAGCGTTGTCTTTCCTGCCCCCGACTGCGTTGCCGCGATCACAATGCGCGGAATATTCCACTGCATGATGTGCTCCTCAGGGACGGGTGTTGTCGATCATATACATCAGCGCATTGACTGCCGCCGCCGCAATCGGGCTGCCGCCTTTCGACCCTTCGACCGTAATGTAGGGAACGATGTCGTTTGCGGCGAGCTCTGCCTTGGACTCTGCCGCGCCGACAAAGCCGACGGGAATACCGACGATACAGGCGGGGCGGATCCCCTCCTCACGGACCAGGCGCAGAACCTCAAAGAGCGCCGTCGGTGCGTTGCCGATGGCGACGATGCTGCCGTCCATATCCTTGCCAAACGTACGCATGGCAACCATTGAGCGCGTAATCCCCTCCGCCTTTGCGCGTGCGGCAACATCGGGATCCGCCACTAAGCAGTGCACCGTACCGCCGAACGAGGCAAGTTTCTTCTTGTTGATGCCCGTACGCACCATCTCGACATCCGTATAGATATCGACCCCGCGTTTCAGAGCGACAATCGCCGCGTCGATCGCCTGCGGGTGTACGCGTGTAATGGGCGCATAGCCCACATCTCCCGATGCGTGAATGAGGCGCGAGTAGAGCTTCGTCTCACGCTCGTCGAGATGCAGCTCTGCCAGATGCGGTGCGATCAGCTCCATGCTGCGATTTTCAATGGTCATCGGCTCTTTGATAAAATCCATGAAGGTCTCCTATTTTCTATCGTAAATATCAGCAACAAATGTCAGAACTTCCTCCGCCGTATGGGCCAGATGCGGATAGGAAAGCACGGGGCGGTCGATCACCACGACGGGCAGACCGAGATCTTCCGCCGCCTGAAACTTCGCATCCGTCCCGCCGACAGTGCCGCTGTTCTTCGTCACAATCACATCTGCTTCGTACTTCTCGTACATGGCACGGTTCAGCGTACGGGAAAAGGGCCCCTGCATCGCAATGATCTGCGCGGGCGTCAGCCCCAGCTCCGCGCAGAGTGCCACGACCTCTGTCGTCGGCAGAACGCGCGCTGTGAGCACGCAGTCAAACGTCGCTGCTGCATGGACGAAACGCTCCAGATTGCGGCTGCCCGTCGTCAGAAAGATATGCCGCCCCAAGCCCGCCGCGGTCTCCGCAGCCTCCTCATAGGAGTGTACGAGATGCACCTTCTCATACGAGATATCGCTCAGATCGCGCTCGTAGCGGATGTAGGGAACATCTGCCGCTGCACACGCCGTCATGGCGTTGCGCGAAACATTGACAGCGTAAGGATGCGTCGCATCGACAAAGACGCGAACGTCATGTGTTCTAAAATACACCGCCATTTCATCCGCATCGAGCGGCGTATCATGCACCGTCAGATGCCCGCTTGCCGCACGCTGTGCCTCGAGCAGCTGTTCCCCGTAGGAACTCACGACAGATGCTGTCACGTCGTATCCCGCTTCGCAGAGACGGCGGACGACGGTACGCCCGTCCTGCGTCCCCGCTGCCGTGAAGATCACAGTCCCGGCTCCCGCTTCTGATAGCCGCGCGGCGTAATCATCCACTGCCCGTTCTGCTTCGTCTTCGAGTTGCCGATGATCACAATCGAGAACATGTTGATGTCCTCTTTGGTAAACGCACCGAGGGTTGAGATCACCACGTTCTCTCCCTCGCGGCTCGCCGACGTCACAATACCAACGGGCGTCTCAGACGCACGCTCACGCAGGAAGATCTCCTGTACGGCCTGGATCTGGCCGACGCGCTTATGGCTGCGCGGATTGTAAAGCACCGTGACGAAGTCTCCCTTCGCCGCGAGCTCTGCACGCTCTTGGATCAGCTCCCATGGCGTGAGGAGATCGGAAAGACTGATGACGGCGAAGTCGTGCATGATCGGTGCGCCAAGGAGCCCTGCCGCCGCACTCATTGCCGAGACACCCGGGATCACACCGCCGAATTCGGGACGCTGATCCTCATCCATCTTCGTGAGGAGTTCGAGCACCAGCCCGGCCATACCATAGATGCCGGCATCGCCGCTTGAGATCACGACGACATTCTCCCCCGCTGCTGCTTCCTCCAGTGCCGCACGGCAGCGATCGATCTCCTGCGTCATGCCCGTATCGAGCACCTTTTTCCCTTCGACCAGATCGGCGATCAGCTGGATATAGCGGCTGTAGCCGACAACTGCCGTTGCTTCTTCAATCGTGCGATGTGCACGATAGGTCATATCATCCGTACTGCCGGGGCCAATGCCCACAACACTTATTTTTCCCATAGGAGTGCCACCGTCACTTTCCCAAATACTGTTTTTCCGAGTGCCATGCGGCCGCCTTCCGCGCCTGCTGCACAGAGTGCCGCCGCCTCACATACATTTCCGACACCGATTGTTTTCCGCACAAAATCCGATTCGGTCAGACCATAGTCCTCAATCATCTGCCGAAGCGCCTCCTGCGGGAAAAAGACAATCTCACGGCCGAGCGTCCGCGCGGCTGCGAGAAGCCCTGCCTCATTACGCTTGACCTCGGTGCTCGCAAAACAATCGATCGCGGATGGTTCCCGTCCGATCATCCCACATGCCTCCGTCAACGCACGGAGAATCTGGGCCTCCGTTACACCGGCACGGCATCCGACGCCCGCGATCAGGCGCCGCGGAACGAGATAGAGCGTCCGCTCCTCCGCAGCGGCAGGCACATGCTCCGCCCCAACGATGACAACGCGACAGCTCGCTCCATCCGCAGGGGGAACTGCACCGCGAAAGAGCCGTGCGCCGATCTCCTGCTCCCGCAGCTGCGCCTCATAGAAGGCAGCCTGCGGCAGATCACTGTCGATATCGTAGTGCACTTCCTCGCCCGCCATGAGCGCCGTATTCAGCACCTGTATGGCAGACTTCGGCACAGGGCGCAGGGCAAGCCGCGCGGCGACGGCATCGGGAGCGAGTACCCCCGTCACATCCGTTGCCGTCGTAATGACGGGATCCGCGCCCACCGCCGCACAAAGCGTGCGTGTCAGATCATTCGCCCCGCCGACGTGTCCCGAAAGGAGACTGATGCCATGCCGTCCCTGCTCGTCAAAAACGATCACGGCGGGGTCGTACAGTTTGCTGCGGACACAGGGGGCAAGCGTACGCACGACAATCCCCGTCGCCATGACACAGACGAGTGCATCATAGCGTGAAAACGCCGTCGTAATCGCCGCGGACAGATGGGCAAAATAGGCAGTATGTCCTGCCGTGGATGTACTGCCACTCAGTCGCTCCGGCAAATAGAGCTGTGCCTCTCCGTCAAAGACGGCACACAGACGCGCCGCGAGCGCAGCTCCGCCGTCCGTCAGGGCAAAGACAGCAGCTCTCACTGCTTTGCATCCCGAAACATGTGCGAGAAATTGGCAGCATAGAGCCGCGACGGCTCATACACCGCATCGAGGCAGTCGCCGACCACGATCATCGCCGTGCGGTCGATCTCCTCCGCCTTCACCTGCTCCGCAATCGTCGCAAGCGTACCGCGCAGGATCTTCTGCTCCGGCCATGTCGCGCGCTGCACAATGGCGACAGGCGTCGTCGGCTCATACCCGCCCGCTGTCAGCTCTGCCACCACCTCCTCGATCATCGTGATCGAGAGGAAAATACACATCGTCGAATGGTGTGCAGCGAGACTGCGCAGCTTCTCGCGCTCCGGCACGGGCGTGCGCCCTTCGTTGCGCGTGATGATGACCGTCTGTGAGATGCCGGGCAGGGTATACTCCTGCCGCAGCGCCGCCGCTGTCCCGAGGAAGGAACTGACACCCGGCACGACATCATAGGAAAAGCCGCGCTTTTCCCACGCGTCCATCTGCTCCTGGATCGCCCCATAGATTGCAGGGTCACCCGTATGGAGACGCACGGTCATCTTCCCTGCCGTCTCCGCACTCTCGATCACCTCAATGACCTCATCGAGCGTCATGTGTGCCGAGTTGTGGATCTCCGCCTCCTCCTTGCAGAAATCGAGGAGGGCGGGGTTCACGAGCGAGCCGGCATAGATAACGACATCCGCCTCAGCCAGATAGCGTGCGCCCTTCACCGTGATGAGCTCAGGGTCACCGGGACCCGCACCGACAATATGAATCATGTATTCCTCACTTTCTCTGTGCCGTAATGATATAAATCGGATTCAGTGCCTTTGCCATATCGTAGGGACCGACGCGTTCCAACCGACTGATCTGCACCTGTATGGCCTCGTAGGTATAGAGCTCCGCATGCGCATGGAAATAATCCAGACAGGCGGCGACCGTCTGCATCGTAATCGCATTTGCCACAATGCGTCCGCCGCTGTGCATACGCGTTCCGATGATGTCCAGAATCTCGGGCAGACGTCGTCCGCTGCCGCCGATCAAAGCGACATCGAGAGGGGGAAGCCCATCCAGCGCGGCGGGAGCCGCCCCCTCGACCACCGTGAGGTTCCGTGTGGAAAAACGTGCCGCATTCTCCTTGATGAGGGCGATTCCCTCGGGATTCTTTTCGATGGCGTAGACATGCCCCTGCGGTGCAAGACGCGCCGCCTCCACCGAGAGTGAGCCCGTCCCCGCACCGACATCATAGACGACAGCATCGGGAGCAATCTGCGCCTTGACGAGCGTGAGAATGCGTATCTCCTCCTTCGTCATGGGCACATTACCGCGCACAAAAGCGTCATCTTTTATGCCGAGATTCATGCATCATCCTCCTTCACAGCACAGACGATAATCACGCCGTGCCCAATTCCCTCATCACGCGCCGCATCTCCCAGCGTCGTCCGAACAATGTTCTCATCCGCATAGGAAAGGCGCGTCGCTATATACATCATGTCATCTGCACGCCACCCTGATGAGAGCAGCCGCTGCGCGATGGTCTGCGAGTTGTGCTTCCCGTCCGTCAGCATCCCGAGCACAGCATCTGCCGTACGCGCGAGTTCCTCTGCCTGCGGCTCGCGCCCGTGAAAACTGAGCAGACGTGCATCGTGCCACGGTAGGGCGAGCCGCGCAAAGGCAAATTGGAGCGAACTGATGCCCGGGATCACAGCCATCTGCTCGGGCGGGAACGTCCGCCGCAGAGCATCCAGCATCGAGTAGTAGCCGGGATCTCCCGAGACCATGACCACCACATCATCGTCGCGGAGCGCATCCCGGATAAAGGTCAGCACCTCTGCAATATCCGCTCCGATCGCATGCGTACGTACCCCCGCAGGAGCAAGATCAGCGAGCGCGCGTCGACCGCCGACGAGGACGCGCGCGTCATGAATCGCCGCCCGTGCCTGCGGCAGAAGATAGGCGGGGTCGCCGGGGCCGATGCCGACGACGGTGATCGTATGTCTCATGCGTTCAGTCTCCATCCGCAGGCATCGGCAAAAGCCCGCGCCTGCTCATCCACACCGAGGATCTCCCCCGTGAAATTCACCATGACGGCACCGACCTTCATTTTCCCGAAGAGATACCGCTCCGCACGGATACGCACGCGTGCGGCGATCACCGCGCAGACCCGCTCAGCGAGCCCTGCCGACGCGATCACCGCCAAGGCATCCTCCGTCGTATTCGCCGCCAGTACGGCGCGCACCTCTGTCTGGCTGAGCCCCTCGGCGGCAGCATACGCCGCGAGCGTCTCCAGCCGCGCATCTGCCATGCGGTTATGCGTATGAAAAATACCGGCAGCAATCTTCACGAGCTTGCCCGTATGGCCAAGAATCAGTACGCCCTTTGTACCGCGCTCGGCGGCGCGCTCCAGCATAAAGCCGATAAAGTTGCTCGTCTCAATAATCGCCTTCTGCGAAATCCCCAGAGAGAGGGCAATCCTCTGCCCGATCTTCCCGGGAACAAAGACGAGCACCTCCTCCCCCGCCGCACGTGCCACATCGATCTGTGGAACAAGGGAGTCCTTGAACGCCTCCTCAGACATGGGGCGAAGCACGCCCGTTGTACCGATCACGGAGATGCCGCCCTCTATGCCGAGCACGGGATTGAGCGTTCTCTTTGCCAGTTCTGTCCCGGCCGGGATGGCAATCGTCACCTCTGCACCGGTATCCTCCCGTCCCGTCATCTCGGCGACAACGCGTCGGATCAGCTCGCGCGGTCCCTGATTGATCGACGGCTCACCGACAGGGAGGCTCATCCCCGGCTTTGTCACCGTGCCGACCCCCTCGCCCGCACGGAACACAATCCCATCGGCATCATCGCGCAGCCGGATCGTCGTGTAGACGGAAACGCCGTTCGTGATATCGGGATCATCGCCCGAGAACTTGACGACCTCGGCACAGATCCCATCCTCCGTGTGTGTGACCGCCTTGACGGGAATCGTCAGCGGCGTTCCGTCCAGTGCCGTGAGGGAAATCTCCTGCCACGGCTTCCCCTGCAAAAAGAGAAATGCCGCCTTGACCCCTGCCGCCGCGCACGCACCTGTCGTATATCCGCTGCGCAGTTCTGTCGACATACATCGTCTCCGTCCAAAACAAGAAATTTATCGAAGAAAAACTGATTTATTATAACACTCTGCCGACAAAATGAAAAGGGAGCACTGTGCATTTTACACAGTGCTCCCCAGTATCTTGTCAAATATTACGATAGAGCCCGATCACCTTGCCGAGAATCTGGACATCCGTCTCGTAGAACGGCTCCATGGAATCATTCTCGGGCTGCAGGCGGATGCAGGTCTTTTCACGGAAGAAACGCTTCACCGTCGCCGACTCGCCGTTGACAAGCGCCACGACGATATCGCCGTTGTTCGCTGTCGGCTGTTGACGCACAAGCACAAAATCACCGTCGAAGATGCCGACGTTGATCATGCTGTCCCCCTGAATGCGGAGCATGAACACATCCTCCGCCGTCCCGAGGAGCCCGCGTGGGAAGGAGAATACATCCTCCACATTCTGCTCGGCGAGGATCGGCTCGCCCGCCGTCACAACACCGACCAGCGGCACGGGGATCGTGCGCCCCCACGGATTTTCCCCCATGATGTCAATCGCGCGCGGCTTCGTCGCATCACGGCGAATCATGCCGTTCTCCTCGAGCATCGACAGATAGCGATGCACCGTCGAGCTGGATTTCAGACCGACCGCCGTACCGATCTCACGAACCGAGGGCGGATACCCCTTCTCCACCAAGAACTCCTTGATGTAGTCCAAGATCTCCGACTGCCGCCGCGTGGATATTCTTGTCTTCTTCACCGTGATACCCCCTGACAGGTTCGCATACATACTATTATTAAGGAAGCACTGATAAATTCGGCACGACCATCTTGACGCATCTTTTTCGCCCGCTTTTCGTTAGCAAATCCTCCACATAGCTCTTGCTATGCGTCCGGTTTGCTGCCTCAATCGGACAAAAAATCTACGCCAATCTGGCAGACCTCATTTTATCAGTGATTCCTTAATATCATAGCATATATACGTTCTAAAAAAAAGGGGTAAGAGAAGAAATTCCACTAATTTGTATCAAATTTCTGCTCTGCATCGTGGAGAATACTGTCACGGCGCGCCTTCGAGGCGGAAAAATAGTCGTGGATCGCCTGTCGGTCTCCTGCATCAATGGCCGTGATGACCTCCCCCATGATCACCTGCAGCTCACGCATGGCATCCGTGATCGCCGCCGCGTTCGTCATGCAGATGTCCGCCCACATATCGGCATTCGAGGAGGCGATGCGCGTCGTGTCCTTGAACCCGCCGCCGATGAGCTTCAGGCAGGAGGAGAGATCATCCCCGCTGCGGTTGAGGAGGGTGACGAGGGCTGCCGCTGCGAGATGCGGCACATGGCTGATGACTGCGGCACAGCGGTCGTGCTGTGCGAGATCAAGCGTCGTAAATCGGGCACGCGTGAGCCGCAGGACATCCATCAGACGCTCCTTGACCTCCTGCGGGACGGCTGGATCGTCAATGATGACGTACGCCTTATGAGCAAAGAGATCCTTCGTCGCCGCCGCAACGCCGCTCTTTTCGCGACCCGTCATCGGATGTCCCGGGATATAGTAGATGTCCGCCGGCAGGATTTCATGCAGCTGCCGATAGAGCTCGCCCTTCGTACTGCCTGCATCCGTCAGGATCGCACCACGCTTCAGATACGGCAGGATCCGCTGCACCATCGGAACAATCTGGAGGACGGGCGGACTGAGGTATACGATGTCCGCATCCCCGACGACCTTCGCCAAATCCGCCCCTGCATAGTCCACTGCACCGCAGTCCATCGCCGCGCGCATGGACTGCTCCGAACGGCAGAGCCCTGTAATGTAGATCTCGTCACCGAGAGCCTCTTTGAGGCACAGCCCGAGTGAGCCGCCGATCAGTCCGACACCAATGATGGCAAGCTTCGTCCGCGTCATGCGCGCCGCCCGACGGCAGGAGCAATCTGCCGCACCTCATCCATCAGGATTTCAAAGTTGCGCGGGATCAAGCTCTGATCGCCATCGGAAAGTGCCAGCTCGGGACGGCAGTGCACCTCGACGATGAGCCCGTCCGCGCCGACGGCGACGGAGGCACGCGCCAGCGGGCGCACCATCTGCCACCGTCCCGTCCCGTGACTGGGGTCAGCAATGACGGGGAAATGCGTCAGCTCTTTGAGTGCTGCGATCGCGTTGAGATCCATCGTATTGCGCGTATAGGTCTCATACGTACGGATGCCGCGCTCACAGAAGATGATGTTCTCGTTGCCGCCTGCCGCAATGTACTCCGCCGCGTTCAGCCACTCGCTGATCGTCGCGGAGAGCCCGCGCTTGAAGAGCACAGGCTTCTGCGTCTTGCCAAGTGCCTTGAGCATCTGGAAGTTCTGCATATTGCGCGCACCGACCTGCAGGAGATCGGCATACTCCGAGACGAGTCCAATGTCATCCTTGTCCACGACCTCCGTCACAACGCGGAGCCCCGTCTTATCCGCGACATCGCGCAGGATCTTCAGCCCCTCCTCGCCGAGCCCCTGAAAGTCGTATGGGCTCGTACGCGGTTTGAACGCTCCGCCGCGCAGGAACTGTGCCCCCGCCGCCTTGACTTTGACCGCGGCGTCATAGACCTGATCGTAGCTCTCGACGGAACACGGTCCCGCCATGATCGCCAGCTGCTCACCGCCGACAGGGAAGCCCGACACGTAGACGATGCTGCTCTCGGGGTGGAACTCACGGCTGACGAGTTTGTACTTCTCCGTGATGCGCACCGTCTTTTCGACGCCCTCCATCATATTCATTTCGAGCCTCGAGATGAGCTGCTTGTCCCCGATCACCCCGATGATGACACGATCCTCTCCCTTCGAGAGATGCGTGCGCAGTCCTGCCTGCTCAATCTTGGCGATCACATGGTCGATGTTCTCCTGCGTAGCTCCTGCGTTCATAACGACGATCATAGCGTACCTCCGTCATACCTTTATCATGGCGATTTCATCACAGTTCGGATACTTGGGGCAGTCGATGCATTCCTTCCAAACTTTCTGCGGCAGCTCCTCCCTTCTGATGCGGAGGAATCCTAGGGTCTCAAAAAATTCCGGCTTGTAGGTGAGGGTAAAAACCTTCTCAATGCCGAGTGCATCCCCCTCGTCGAGGAGGCGGCGCACGATCTCTGCGCCGATCCCCTGTCGTATATGCGTCGGTGCAATCGCCATCATGCACACCTCGGCGAGACGATCCCACATGATGCGCAGTGCCCCGACACCGACGACGGTGCCGTTCTCCTCAGCGACAACAATATCGCGCAGGTTCTCATAGAGCGTATTGCGCGAGCGCGGCAGCATATCCCCCTGCGCCGCATAATCCCGCACGAGCTGATAAATGGGCTCAACATCGTCAAATTTCGCCTTGCGATAGATCACGCATATACCTCCTCTCTTCCCCGTATCCTATGCCGTACTGCTCGGACAGACCGCTGCGAGTGCACACGTATCGCAGAGCGGCTTGCGTGCCTTGCAGACCTGTCTGCCGTGCAGGATCAGCCAATGATGTGCGTCGCTCCAATCCGCGCGTGGAATCGCCTTCTGCAACCCCTTCTCCACCTCGAGCGGCGTGGTGCCGACCGCAAGGCGCAGGCGGTTCGCCACGCGAAATACGTGCGTATCCACCGCGATGGCAGGTGTATGAAAGGCAACGCTCATCACGACATTCGCTGTCTTGCGTCCAACGCCCGGGAGCTTCTGCAACGCCTCAAAGTCCGCCGGCACCTCGCCGCCGTAATCATCCAGCAGAATATGGCAGGTCTCTATGATGTGCTTTGCCTTCATACGGAAAAATCCACAGTCATGAATCTCCGCCTCGAGGGCAGTCTGCCCGAGCGCGGCAATCGCAGCAGGCGTATTTGCCTTTGGAAAGAGCCGCCCCGTCACCACATTGACGCGAGCATCCGTACACTGTGCCGAAAGGATGACGGCAATGAGGAGCTCGAACGGCGTCTGAAATGTGAGCGCGGGCTTTGCATTTGGATAGAGGGACCGCAGAATGCGCAGCTGCTCTGCCTTAACTGCCTTCGTGACGCGCATCAGTTTGTCAGAGCGCGCGTCGGCGCTGGGATGCGCCCGCCGCGCGCAATGAAGGCTGCCGAGCTGAAGGCGCTGCGGACGGGAACAATGGGCGAGTAACCTAGGAGCCCACCGAAGGAGACTGTCTCCCCTACCTTCTTCCCAGGCACGGGAATGACGCGCACCGCTGTCGTCTTGTTGTTCACCATGCCGATCGCCGCCTCATCTGCAATGATGCCGGCAATCGTGCTGGCAGGCGTATCGCCCTCAATCGCGATCATATCCAGTCCGACCGAGCAGACGCAGGTCATCGCCTCAAGCTTCTCGATGGAGAGACTGCCGCGCTGAACGGCGTCGATCATACCCTCGTCCTCGCTGACGGGAATGAACGCCCCCGACAGGCCGCCGACATGGGAGGTCGCCATCAGGCCGCCCTTCTTGACCGCATCGTTGAGGAGTGCGAGCGCTGCCGTCGTGCCGGGTGCTCCACACGCCTCGAGCCCCATCTCCTCAAGAATGCGCGCCACACTGTCTCCAACCTCCGAGGTCGGTGCCAGAGAGAGATCAATGATGCCGAACGGGACGCCAAGGCGGCGTGACGCCTCACGCGCGACAAGCTGTCCCACGCGTGTGATCTTGAACGCCGTACGCTTGATTGTCTCGGCGATCTCCGTGAAGTCCGCGCCCTTCAGATCCTCAAGGGCATGCTTGACCACACCTGGACCGCTGACACCGACATTGATGACGCGGTCGCCCTCGGCAACACCGTGGAATGCGCCCGCCATGAAGGGATTGTCTCCGGGGGCATTGCAGAACACGACGATCTTGGCGCAGCCGAGAGCCTCCTGCTCGCGCGTCAGCTCCGCCGTGCGCTTGATCACATCGCCCATCTCACGCACGGCATCCATATTGATGCCCGCCTTCGTCGAGCCGATGTTGACCGACGAGCAGACAATATCCGTCGCTGCCATCGCCTGCGGAATGGAGTCGATGAGCACGCGGTCGCCGTGCGTCATTCCCTTTTCGACGAGTGCCGAAAATCCGCCGATGAAGTTGACTCCGACCGCCTTGCCCGCGCGATCGAGTGCCTCCGCCACAGGGACGAAGGAATCCGTCTGGCACGCATCCGCTGCAATCCCGATGGGCGTGACCGAGATACGTTTATTGATGATGGGGATGCCGTACTCCGTCTCGATGTCCTCGCCCGTCTGAACGAGATATTCTGCCGAGCGCGTGATCTTCTCATAGACATTCTGGCAGAACTTCTCGAGATTCGGATGGGCGCAGTCCCGCAGGGAGATTCCCATCGTAATGGTACGCACATCGAGGCGGTTTTCTGTAATCATCCGATTGGTTTCACGGATGTTCTCAAATGTAATCAATCTGCCGCTCCTTGCTCAAATCTTGTGCATGACCTGGAAAATCTCCTGATGCTGAACCTTGATCTCGAGTCCCTGCTCCTCGCCCTTCTTCCGCAGAATCTCCTGCAGATCCTTGAGCTTGATCTCCGCATCATCCGGCATCTCGGCAATCATCACCATGTTGAAAAAACCGTCCATAATATTCTGGTTCACATTCATGATGTTGACGCGCTGCTCGGCAAGAATCCCGCTCACCATCGCCACAATACCGACCTGATCCCGTCCGACTATCGTTACAACCAGCTTCATCTTTGCCACTCCTCATCCATTTGCCCGCACGGGCTGTGCAATATATACCCTGCATCATATCAAAAAAGGCAGACAGCGTCAAATGTAAATACGGCACGAACCGCACCGCAACGTGCTGTCCATGCCGTATTAAGGAATCGCTGATAAAATGAAGCCCGTCAGATTGGCGTAGATTTTTTCGTCCGAACAAGGAGGAAAACCGGACACATAGCCAAAGCTATGTGGAGGATTTTCCGACGAAGTGCGGGCAAAAAAGATGCGCTAAGATGGCGGTGCTGAATTTATCAGTGCTTCCTTAAAGCCCCAGATCCCCCATCCGCATCTCCGAGACGTGATCGTCCGTGATGGAAAAGGCAAACCCGACCGTGGGATCCTCCTCGAAGAAATATATGTAGTCCTTGCCATAAATCATGCTCGGCTCGCCGTAGACACGCCGCAGCTCCTCGACGGGCGTGCCGATGCGAACGCCCTTGCCGGAAGCGATGGAATTGTGTGACCGTACACGCACCATGCGCACTGTGCCATCCACTGTTTCGACGAAAAGGCCATCCTCATATCTGCAAGCAACAATATCCTTGCCCGCATAGCGCATGGATTTCTGTGATGTCGTCTCCTGCGGTGTTCCATAGCTGGCGTGTACCTCTGCGTCCCCTGCACCGTATGCGATGCCGCCGAGGAGCAGTGATTTGCGTTCCAGCCGAACGGCCGAGGTCTGCTCCTCCGTGCGGTGCTGGCGAAGCAGCTGCGCCTCACGCTTTGCCGCATCATCTGCCATCAGCGTCTTCTCGACGGACTCGCGTGCAATCGGTACATGTGTCCCATGCATATTGCTTTGCGGGTCTTCCGCACAACCCGGAAACATAGAATAGGCGGTAAGAACAGCTGCGGCTCCTGCGATGGCAATTCCCGCATACATCGCATTCTTTCGCATCTTCACCGATCATCTCTCTCTCAGCGGATTGTGCCCACACAGAACTCGGCAACGCGGCCGTGCTCGATTTCAAAGATAAGGCCGACGCTATCATCTCCATCCACGCGGTAGATGTAGTCATCCTCATGGATCGCATCCGGCTGCCCGTATGCCGCAATCAGTGCACTCAGATCACTGCCGACCGTGATGTTATCCTGTGTATAGATGCCGTTGCGCGTACCGACCTCAATCTGCCGAACAACGCCGTCCACAAAGGTGATGTCAAAATCGCTGCCGTACTCCCACTCTGTTACATGACTGCCCGCATACACGGAGTCATACTTCGTCTCCACCTCGCGCGGCGCACCGTAAATGCTGCGCACATAGCTCTCCGACGCGCCGTATGAAATCCCGCCGGCAGCGAGCGTATCCTGCGGCACCGATGCCTGCACAGTGGTCATACTGAGGAAACTGATGCCGAGCGCCAATCCTGCGATTTTGCTGTAAAAATTCATCACGTTCTCTCCTTATTTCGTTATGAATAAAAATATAGGATAAAACGCTGAAAAGCCTCTGAATATTTCCTTTCAGAGGCTTTTCATACACGACAGGCATGGTATAAAACACGTTATACGCTTGGAATCGGCACATCCTCATCCGACAGCGTTCCCTCGAGGTCGTGGTCCGTGATTGCGCAGACCGCCGAATCCGACCAGACGTTTTCCGCCGTCTCAATCATGTCGATGATGGAGTAGATCGGCAGGATGACGCCCATCAGGCCGACCGGCGCGCCGATCGACGCCATGAGGGAGAGCGTCAGGAAGTAGCAGCCCATCGGCACACCGGCGTTGCCGACGGCGGCGAGGACGGCAATGAAGAGCCAGCTGATCATCGTACCGAGCGAGAGCTCCATGCCTGCATTCTGCATCACGTAGAGCGAGGTCACGAGGATAAATGCAGCGCAGCCGTTCATGTTGATCGTCGTGCAGATCGGCAGGACGAAACGTGCGACCGACGGATGTGCCTTGAGGCGCTGCTCAGCAGAGGCGAGCGTCACGGGGAGCGTACCTGCCGAGCTCTTCGTAAAGAGAGCGACTGCGACCGCCGGCATCATCTGGCGGAACACGCGCACGGGATTCAGGCCGCGCACGGCGAGGAAGAACGGAATGACAACGAAGAACTGAATCAGATTGCCGCCGATAACAACCGCGGTATAGACACCGAGCGAGCCAATGATGACGCCCGCCTCAATCTGTGCCGCGAGCTGTGCGGCAAAGGCGAGAATTCCCACAGGCAGGACAGTGATCAGCGCGCGAATGAGCGTGAAGAGCAGCTCCTGCAGACCATGGATTCCCTTGAGGAGCATCTCACGGTTCTCCGTCTTGGGGGCGAAGGCAAGCCCAAGCCCCGCCGCCGCCGCAACGAGCATGACCGAGAGGACGTTGCCCGAGACAAACGGAGCGAGCACATTGTTCGGCACGATGGAGAGGAAGTGATCGTAGTAGGACAGCCCCTCCAGCTTGCCCGGTACATCCGATGCGCCCGCGCCGACGACATCGGCGGGCAGGTTCGCGGGGGCGAGCCAGAGGAAAAGTGCCAGTCCAACCGCCGCCGCACAGATCGTCGTCAACAGCGTGTAGGTGACGGCGTGGGCAAAGATGCGCCCCGTGTCGCGCTTCGTCCCAAGTGCAGCGAGCGTCGTAATGACGGCGAGAGCAATCGTCGGCACGGCGACGAACTGGAAGAGGCGCGTAAATACGGTTGCGATAAAGCTGAACAGGTCGTTCAGTGCGGGCACGTTTGCCCAGCCAAGAATGCCGCCGACGATGAGTGCTGCGATCCACAGGGCGAGCTGACGCTTCTGCCCGCTGAGCTTCGCGGCAGAGAGTGCGGCCTGTGCCTGCGCCTCCACCTCATCATGCGGCGTATGCTTATGTTGATCTGCCATAGAAAATCCCTCCATATCCCAAGATGTAAGAAATCGCTGATACGATGATGCTGAGCAGATCAGCGATCTTTAAAAACATCGTTTGCATATTATATTGCTATGTTAATAAATTGTCAAGGAAAAACTGCCGTGAATTTTCACGGCAGTTTTTCAGCAGGAGCAGTCTCGCGTACGGAATACTCCGATACGCCCTTATGCCTTGCCTGCAAGCTTCTTGTAGTTGTTGTAGCGCGTCTCCGCGTCCTTCTGCGTCTTCTCAAAGAGCGCGTCCGCCGCCTCGGGGAAGCTGCGCTGGAGATTGATGTAGCGGTTCTCACCCAGCAGGAACTCACGGAACTTCGAGAAGTCCGGCTCTTTCGAATCGAGGCTGAACGGATTCTTGCCCGCCTCGATAAGCTGCGGGTTGTAGCGATAGTTCACCCAGTAGCCGCACGCGGCAGCAAGCTTGCCCTCAAGCTGAGCACAGCCCATGCCCTTGCGGATGCCGTGATTGATGCAAGGCGAGTACGCGATGATGAGCGATGGGCCGGGATATGCCTCCGCCTCGCTGATCGCCTTCAGCACCTGATTCTGGTCGGCACCCATGTCGATCTGGGCAACGTAGACGTAGCCGTAGGACATCGCCATCATGCCGAGATCCTTCTTCTTCGTCTTCTTGCCCGTTGCGGCAAACTCTGCAATCGCAGCCGCTGGCGTGGACTTCGACGCCTGCCCGCCCGTATTGGAATAGACCTCGGTGTCAAAGACCATGATGTTGATGTCTTCACCCGAAGCGAGCACGTGGTCCACACCGCCGTAGCCGATGTCGTATGCCCAGCCGTCGCCGCCGAAGACCCACTGTGAACGCTTGACGAAGTAGTCATGGTCGCTGTAGATGCGGCAGAGGAGCTCGTCCGTCCCCTTCTCCTTCTCGAGCAGCTCACGCAGGAGATCGGCGCGGTCGCGCGTGCCCTCACCGCTGTTGCGCTTGTCGAGCCAGAGCTGCATCGCCGCCTGAAGCTCTGCCGAGCCCTTCTTCGCCTCGATTGCCTCCGTCACAGCGGCAGCGAGCGACTCACGCACCGACTTTGTGCCGAGCAGCATACCGAGGCCGTACTCCGCGTTGTCCTCGAACAGTGAGTTCGCCCATGCAGGGCCGCAGCCCTTCTGGTTCTTCGTGTACGGGATGGCAGGTGCACTGGCTCCCCAAATGGAGGAGCAGCCCGTTGCATTGGAGATCATCATGCGGTCGCCGAAGAGCTGCGTGATGAGCTTGGCATACGGTGTCTCGCCGCAGCCTGCACACGCACCCGAGAACTCGAAGAGCGGCTGCTCGAACTGCGAGCCGATCAGCGTCGTCTTCTTCATCGGAACGTTCTTAACTGCGACCTTCGTCGTATCAACGCCGTAGTCAAAGTACTTCTGCGCATCGCGAAGATTGTCGTCGAGCAGCGTCATATCAAGTGCCTTGCCCGGACAGACCTGCGCACAGTTGCCGCAGCCGAGGCAGTCGAGCGTCGAGACAGCGATGGTGAGGTTCATCCCCTTCGCGGGACGCGACTTCACAGACTGCATTCCCTCAGGTGCCGCAGCAAGCTCCTCGTCCGTCGTCAGGATCGGGCGGATCGTCGCATGCGGGCAGACAAAGGAACACTGATTGCACTGAATGCACTTCTCTGGACGCCATACGGGAACGGAGATCGCCGTACCACGCTTTTCGTACGCCGTACCGCCCACGGGGAACGTGCCGTCCTCCATGCTGAGAATCTCAGAGATCTTGAGCTTGTCGCCCTCTTGGCGATTCATGACGTTCTGGACGTTCGTGATGAACGCAGGTGTCTTCTCGTTGACCGGCACCTCTTCGTCCACGGCATCCTTCCAAGCGTCAGGAACATTGACGCGGTGCAGCGCCTCGATGCCCTTGTCGATCGCCCCGTTGTTCATGTTGACGACCTTCTCGCCCTTACTGCCGTAGGAGGTAACAACCGCATCCTTGAGGTACTTGACCGCATCGTCGAGCGGAATGATGTTGGCGAGCTTGAAGAACGCCGACTGCATAACCATGTTGAAGCGTCCGCCGAGTCCGAGCTCACGCGCAATGTGAACAGCGTCCACCGTATAGAACTGAATGTCGTTGCGCGCGATGAAGCGGCGCATCGATGCGGGCAGATGCGTGTCCAGCTCCGCATCCGACCAGAACGTATTGAGCAGGAACGTACCGCCCTTCCTCAGCCCTGCGAGCAAGTCATACTGCCGCACATAGGACTGCTGCGAACAGGAGATAAAGTCCGCACGGTTGATAAGATACGGGCTGATGATCGGCGACTTGCCGAAGCGCAGGTGGCTCATCGTGATGCCGCCCGACTTCTTCGAGTCATAGGCAAAGTACGCCTGCGCATACATATCCGTCTTGTCGCCGATGATCTTGATCGCGCTCTTGTTCGCGCCGACCGTACCGTCCGAACCGAGCCCCCAGAACTTGCACGCCGTCGTCCCCTCCTTCGTGAGGTTGACATCACTGTGTGCGGGCTTCAGGCTGCGGTTCGTTACATCATCGACGATGCCGAGCGTAAAGCCGTGCATCGGCGCGTCCTTCTTCAGCTCCTCGTAGACGGCAAAGATCTGATCCGGCGTCGTATCCTTGCCGCCGAGACCGTAGCGGCCGCCGACGATGACGGGATCCATGCCTGAGCCATAGTACGCCGCCTTGACATCGAGGTAGAGCGGTTCGCCGAGGGCACCCGGCTCCTTCGTGCGGTCGAGAACAGCAACCTTCTTCACCGTCTTCGGGAGATACTTGAAGAAATGTTCGACGGAGAACGGGCGATAGAGATGAACGGACAGCAGTCCAACCTTCTCGCCCTGTGCGTTGAGATACTCCGCGACCTCCTCCGCCGTCTGGCAGACCGAGCCCATCGCGATGATGATGCGGTCTGCATCAGGTGCGCCGTAGTAGTCAAAGAGGTGGTGCTCACGCCCTGTGATCTTTGCCATCTGCGCCATTGCTTCCTCAACGAGAGCAGGAATGGCATCATAATAGCGGTTGACCGCCTCACGCCCTTGGAAGTAGATATCAGGGTTCTGTGCCGTGCCGCGCACCACCGGATGATCCGGATTGAGCGCACGACGACGGAACGCCTCAACGGCATCCCAGTCAAGGATCTTCGCGAGGTCGGCATAGTCCACAACCTCGATCTTCTGGATCTCATGCGAGGTACGGAATCCGTCAAAGAAGTTGATGAACGGCACACGCCCCTTGATGGCGACGAGATGCGCTACCGCAGAGAGATCCATGACCTCCTGCACACTCGACTCGGCGAGCATGGCGACACCCGTCTGACGTGCTGCCATGACGTCCTGATGGTCGCCGAAGATATTCAGCGAGGACGCAGCAATGGCACGCGCACTGACATGAAACACGCCCGGCAGCAGTTCACCTGCGATTTTATACATATTGGGAATCATCAGCAGCAGTCCCTGCGACGCCGTGTAGGTCGTCGTCAGTGCACCCGCCTGCAGAGAGCCGTGGACAGCCCCTGCAGCACCGGCCTCTGACTGCATCTCAATCAAACGCAGCTTCTGTCCGAAGATATTTTTCATTCCTTTGGCAGCAAGGCCATCGACATACTCTGCCATCGGCGACGAGGGCGTGATCGGATAGATCGCCGCTACGTCCGTAAAGGCATAGGAAATATAGCCAGCGGCGGTATTTCCGTCCATCGTCTTCATCTTTTTTGCCATAGTACCGCTCCCCTCTCTTTAGGGAAGGACTGATAAATTCGGCACGGCCATCTTGACGCATCTTTTCGCCAATATGGCACACCTCATTTGATCAGCGATTCCCTAGAAATGCTCCTGCACTTCATCGGATATTAAAATATATACACATGAGCAAAGAATTTCTGCACCTCTGTCGAACGAGAAACAATATCTATGGAGGAGCACCAATTCTATACTTTCTGTTTATTATACAACGGAACACCTGCCTTGTAAACAAGACAGGTGCTTTGTATACCTGAATTACGGCGTTTTCTCATTGTTTTTTATGATACAAGCATCCGCGCAGTCTATTGATTCATGTAAAGGAAGCACTGATAAATTCGGTACAACCATCTTAGGGAAGTACTGATAAACTCA
>ERZ773267.103-NODE-103-length-64519-cov-9.086064_pt1 | contig 64519 bp, 57 predicted proteins | sample MGYA00511959_ERZ773267 | MGnify/ENA primary metagenome ERZ773267 (study PRJEB29015, sample SAMEA2738165) | human oral metagenome | biome: human oral; feature: human-associated habitat; material: saliva | place: China | collected 2240 ...
AAGCGGGCGAAAAAGATGCGTCAAGATGGTCGTACCGAATTTATCAGTGCTTCCCAAGCACCTCTATTATATCGTAAAAACCATGAAAATGATATGATAATATATCGCACTCGAAACCACAGAGGGCATACATTGACATTCGTCCCATGGAGATATATGATAGTATAGGGTAAGATCTGTTTAATGATAATCTTCAGTCAGGAGGACGCACATGATAGAACGCTATACACGACCGGAGATGGGGCATCTCTGGTCGATCCAGAACGAGTGGCAGACCATTCTGAACGTCGAGATCGCCGCGTGCGAAGCGATGGCAGAGCTGGGTGAGATCCCCGCCGCCGCCGTGGAGAACATCAAGGCAAAGGCAAAGTTCGATGTCGCACGCATCAACGAGATCGAAAAGACCACCGACCACGACATCATTGCCTTCCTCACGAACCTCGAGGAGAACATCGGCGAGGACTCGAAATACATCCACAAGGGACTCACCTCGAGCGATGTGAAGGACACAGCATACTGCGTCATGATGCGTGACGCGGCCGCCATCATCCTTGACGATCTGCAGGAGTTCCGCACCGTCCTGCGCCGCCGCGCGAATGAGTTCCGCCACACGCCGTGCATCGGACGCACCCACGGCATCCACGCCGAGCCGATGACCTTCGGCCTGAAACTCCTCCTCTGGAGTGCAGAGATCGAGCGCGACATCGAGCGTCTCGAGCACGCCAAGAAGATCGTCTCCGTCGGCAAACTTTCGGGCGCGGTCGGCACGTACTCCAACATCAACCCGCGCATCGAGGAGCTCACGTGCAAGCACCTCGGACTGACCCCCGTCCGCCTCGCGACGCAGGTCATCCAGCGTGACCGTCACGCCGAGTTCGTCACGACACTCGCTATCATCGCGAGCACGCTGGAAAAGATCGCCACCGAGATCCGCAACCTCCAGCGCACGGACATCCGCGAGGCAGAGGAGTTCTTCAAGGCGGGACAGAAGGGCTCGTCGGCGATGCCGCACAAGCGCAACCCGATCAACTGCGAGCGCGTCTCGGGCATGGCACGCCTCGTGCGCGGCAACGCCGTCGCGGCGATGGAGGACATCACCCTCTGGCACGAGCGCGACATCTCGCACTCCTCCGTCGAGCGCGTCATCCTGCCCGACAGCACGATCAACGTCGACTACTGCCTGCACAAGCTGACGGGCATCGTGGACAAACTCCTCGTCTACCCCGACGCCATGTTGCACAACATGAACCGCACGGGCGGGCTCATCTACAGCCAGCGCATCCTGGTGGCACTCGTCAACAAGGGCATCCTGCGCCAGACCGCCTACGTCTGGGTACAGCGCAACGCCATGAAGCGCTGGCTCGAAAAGGAAGACTTCCGCACGAACGTCGAGAAGGACGCCGACATCTCCGCCCATCTCACGAAGGAGGAAATCGACGCGTGCTTTGACTACCAGTACTTCCTGCGCAACGTCGACGACATCTTTGCACGATTTGGTCTCTAAGGAGAAGAAATAAGGGGGACTCATTATGTCAACCATCGTTATTACCGGTACCCAGTGGGGCGACGAGGGCAAAGGGAAAATCGTCGACTACCTCGCGAGCAAGGCAGACACCGTCGTCCGCTATCAGGGCGGCTGCAACGCGGGACACACCGTCGTCGCGGCAGGCGAAGAGTATAAACTCCGCCTCCTGCCCTCAGGCATCCTCTACAAGGGCACGCACAACATCATCGCGAACGGCGTCGCCTTTGACCCCGAGGTCTGTCTGCAGGAAATGGACGCCATGGCGGCGCGCGGCATCGACACATCGAACATCCGCATCTCCGACCGTGCGCACGTCGTCATGCCCTACCACCGCCTGATGGACGGCATCGGCGACGCCCAGCGCGGCGCGGACAAGATCGGCACGACAGGACGCGGCATCGGTCCCTGCTACATGGATCGCGACGACCGCATCGGCATCCGCGTCTGTGACCTCATGGACGGCGCAGAGTTTGCCAAAAAGCTCAAAAAGAACCTCGACAACAAAAACGCAGAGCTCGCCGCCGTCTACCACCATGAGCCCCTTGACTATGACGAGGTGCTGAAGGAGTATCAGGGCTACGCCGAGCGGCTGCGTCCGCTCGTCACCGACACCATCCCCCTCATCAACGAGGAGATCGCCGCCGGGCGCAAAATCCTCTTCGAGGGCGCGCAGGCGACCATGCTGGACATCGACTACGGCACCTACCCCTACGTCACCGCATCGCACCCCATCTCGGGCGGCGTCACCATCGGTGCGGGCGTTGCGCCGAAGAAGATCGACAAGGTCGTCGGCGTCGTCAAGGCATACTGCACACGCGTCGGCGAGGGTCCCTTCCCCACGGAGCAGTTGAACCCTATCGGAGAGAAACTGCGTGAGGCGGGACATGAGTTCGGCACCGTCACGGGGCGTCCACGTCGTACCGGCTGGCTCGACGCCGTCGTCGTCCGCCACGCGGGGATGCTCTCGGGCATCGACTACATGGCGGTCACGCGCCTCGACATCCTCGATGGCTTCGAGGAGATCAAGATCTGCACGGGCTACCAGCACAAGGGAGAGCTCCTCAAGGGCGTCCCCGCGAGCCTCAACGTCCTCGCCGAGGTCGAACCCGTCTACGAGACCTTCCCGGGCTGGAAGACGGACATCTCCGGCACCCGCAGCTACGGTGACCTCCCCGAAAAGGCACGCAAATACCTCGAGCGCATGGCAGAGATCACGGGCATCGCCCTCGGCATCGTCTCCGTCGGCCCCTCGCGTGAGCAGACCATCGTCCTCGCAAACGACTTGTTCTAAGAGAATACAAAAACGGCACGGTATGAATCATCTCATATCGTGCCGTTTTTAGGAAGCACTGATAAATTCAGCACCGCCATCTTAGCGCATCTTTTTTGCCCGCACTTCGTCGGAAAATCCTCCACATAGCTTTGGCTATGCGTCCGGTTTTCCTCCTTGTTCGGACGAAAAAATCTACGCCAATCTGACGGACTTCATTTTATCAGCGATTCCTTTATTATTCTGCTACTCCGCCACCGTAAACCCCGCCGCGCGGAAGAACTGCCGATACGCCTCCGCCTTCTTCTCGAGCTTCATCGGATAGGCGCGCGAGGTGGATGGGAGGCGCGTGACGAGGAGCTCGCGCGTGCCGCAGCGGGCGGGCACGGTCTCGCCCGTCTTGACATCCTTGCCCTTCTTCTCCGCCGTGAGGAGATCAAAGAGGATCTCCGTCGCCTTGCCGCCCGTCGTGCAGATGCGGCGACACTGTGGAATCTGCGCCAGAATCTCGGGCAGCTCAACCGTCTCCACGACCCTCAGATAGGCGTCGGACGCATTGCCGTGCGTGCGGATGGCGCGCCGCACGCCGGGACATGAGCCGATGCCGCGCTCCGTGAGGAACGCCTTGATGCGCTCCGCGTCGAAAGCCTTTTCCCCCGGCACCTGAAAATGCGCTGCATCACCGAAGAACACGAGCCCATAGACCCGCCACATATCGTTCTGGAAGTTCGGGTAGTGGAATGCCATCGCGCGTTTCTCCGCTGCGGGCGGAAAACTCCCCATCATCAGCACGGTCGCCTGCGGCGGCAGAAACGGCGGGAACGGCCGCAGCTCGACGTCCTGTTCATCCACGGCAGTATTTTCTTGATTCGTTGTCTTCTTATTCCCCATTGTCCCCTCTTACAGCAGCCCCAATGCGTGCTGGACGATGAGCGAGGTCACCGCCACCGCCGCCCAGCACACCATCCCGAGGGCAAGCGGCCGCGCCCCATTCTTTACGAGCGACGGGAGATCCGTGTTCAGCCCGATCGCACTCATTGCGAGCACAATCGCGAACTTTCCGAGCATCCCCAGCCCATGCGAGAGCTCTGCGGGGAGAATGCCCGTCGTGTTCACAATGCACGCGACGATGAAGTAGAGCACGAACATCGGGAAGATGCGCCGCAGCGAGAACCCTGCGCCGCTCTTTTTCGCCCCGCGCATCACGAGCAGCGCGAAGAAGAGACAGACCGGCACGATCATCAGCGTACGCGTCAGCTTTACAATCGTCGCATACGCGCCCGCATCGTGACTGTACGCATAGCCTGCCGCGACCACGGACGACGTGTCGTTGATCGCCGTGCCCGCCCACATGCCGAAGCCCTGATCGGACATCCCCATCGTGTGCCCGAGGAACGGAAAGAGAAAGACCGCAAGCACGTTAAAGAAGAAAATCGTCGCAATCGAGATCACCACATCCCGATCCTTTGCCCCAATCACAGGGGCGACCGCCGCAATCGCCGAGCCGCCGCAGATCGCCGTCCCCGCGCCGACGAGCGCCGTCATATCGCGATCGAGCCCCATCAGGCGCCCTACGACAAACGCCGCAAGGAACGCCGCCGCGAGCGTAAAGACCATCACGTAGAGGGACTGCCCGCCCACCTCCACGACATGAAAAAGATTCATCTCAAAGCCGAGTAAGATGATCGCATACTGGAGAATCATCTTGCCCGTAAAGCGGATGCCGCTCTCCATCTTCTTCGGCCGCCGCTTTTTCGCGAACAGCATCCCGAGCAGAATACCGAACACGGGACCGCCCACAATGGGGAAATACAGCCCCAGCACGTAGGCCGGCACGGCAAACAGCATCGCATAGAGGATGCCGTCCATGTACTCTCGTTTCATCGAAATCCTTCTTTCAAAACACAGCTGCGGGATCATCCCCTACGCAAACAGCTCGGCCCACTCCGCCTCACGGAAGCCCGTGAGCACGCGATCCTTCGTGATGAGGAGCGGCCGCTTCACGAGCATCCCGTCCGAGGCGAGCGCGGCGTACTGCTGCTCCTCCGACATCTCCGGCAGCTTATCCTTCAGCCCGCGGTCGCGGTAGACCATCCCACTCGTATTGAAAAACCGCTTCAGCGGCAGCCCGCTCCTTGTGTGCCATGTACGCAGCTCGTCCGTCGTCGGGTTCTGTGTCTTAATGTCGCGCATCGGTGCCGCACAGCCGTGCGCACGCAGAAACTTCTCCGCCTTCTGACACGTCGAGCACTTCGGGTAGCCGATGAAAAGAACCTCTGTATCTGCCATATTGTTTCCTCCGCTTCCATTCACGAAATAACATATATCTTTGTTTATTATATCGCCGTGCAAAAAATTTTTCAATTTTTTCTTTTTGACCTATTGACTTTTTGACTTTTAGAGATATAATAACAATCGAAAGGTGATTGAAACACCTTCCCAAGAAAGAAAATGACATGACTGATGCAGATACCAAACAGTGCATCAGCCGACAAAACGATCTAAGGAGTTGATCATCATGTTTGGACTTGTACCTTTTGGCGGACATCGCGGACTGGCACGCAGCGAGCAGAACAACCCGTTTGCCCTCTTTGATTCCCTCTTTGAGCACGACTTCCCCGCGGCGAACTGGGGCGCATCCTCGTTCAAGGTGGACGTGAAGGACAGCGGCGACCACTACGAGCTCTCCGCCGACCTGCCGGGCGTGACGAAGGAGGACATCAACCTCCGCTACGAGAACGGCTATCTCACCATCGCGGCCGTGCATAACGAGAGCAAGGACGAGAAGGACGATAGCGGCAACTACATCCGCCGCGAGCGTCATACGGGCGAAGTCAGCCGCTCGTTCTACATCGACGGCATCGACGATGCGAACATCCATGCGGAGTTCAAGGACGGTGTCCTGCAGGTCAGCCTGCCGAAGGCGGCAGATGCGCCCGAGCGCAAGCAGATCGAGATCCACTGATCCCGTGCATTCCTGTCATAGATAAGCAGAGCCACGCGAAAGCAACTCTTTCGCGTGGCTCTTTTTTGCCGTTTTCACAATTATGTGTATGGATAGATGGCGAGATTGCCGTCCTTGTATTCGCCAACGTAGACATTCTTTAGTTCGTAGCCCGCATCGCGCAGGGTAGCATTCAGCCACACGTGGTCTTTTTCGATGAGCTCGAGGATATCCTCCTCGACCTGTCCATCGAGGATGAGCGGATAGCGCGCATTTTCCTCACCATACTGGATGATGGTGAGCTGTCCGTTCGGCTCGAGCACGGCACGCTTGACATCCTTGATGTAGTAGACGCCCGCCAGACGCAGTTTCAGCGTGAGATCATGCGCGAGGAGCCCCTGCCGCATGCACTCGTCCATGAGGATTTTGCCGCGCTCGATGAGGATGGCAGGTGTGCCGTCAACGATCTCCTTGACGCGGCGGTTGTTCGCCTTGATAAATTTCAGCAGGAGCACGAGGAGCGTCCACGCGACGAGCACGAGGAGGAAGTCAATCACAGAGATGGCACTGCTGTAGATAACACCGCCGATGATGCCGCCGAGCACGTAGTTCTGCACCTGATCGGTCGCGGACGTGGGGGCGAGGTTGCCCTTGCCGAGGAGGTTGATCTGCACGATGAGACAGAGCAGACCGAGAGCGAGTTTTGCGAGTACCAGTAAGTAGACGATCATCTCAGTCCTCCTTATCTACGATCTGTATATCCCGCCGCAGGAGGTGCGTGCGTTCATACTGAAACGACGTGAAGTCCGCATTGAAATGAATCACGTAGAACGTGCCCTCTACATCGACGAGCATGCCCTGCTTCAGATTGGTCGAGTTCACCTTGATATCACTGACAGGGACATCGAGATCCTTCCCGAGGCTCTGCACGAACTGTGCCATGCGTGAGGTCTGCTCGCGGTCGCTCTTCATGCGGTTGTAGTCGCCGTACTGTATGCCCCCGAGAAAGATCACCGCCAGAAACAGCAGGACGACGAGATCGCGGTAGCGCGAGGAAAAGCTGCTGCGCAGATACTTGATGCTCACGACAAGCAGTGCAGCGAGCGCGAGAAACGAAACGACATACCACGCCGTATGGCTTGCCTGTCCAACCTGCTCAATATAGCTGTAGGTATAAAATGCCAACGAAGCCCCCCCTTTCCATGTTCGTATAGGCTACTACGCCAAATGCCTTCTGTCAATGGGATTTTGAGCGGTATATGGATTTGGCACGCAAGAGAAATGACAATCTTGCAAAAAAGAGGGAAGCCCTCCCCTCGGCCGCCCTGTCCATGCAAATAACATGGTATGGATAGTCCCATAGGCATGGATATTCTGCAAAAATGACACAGGACAAGGGACAAAACTAGCTATTTCGTCCGCTGAGAAGGAGATTATACATCTCCAACTAAGACCTCAAAAGCGATGCACAAAGGAAAGCGAGGATGCTGCACGGCATCCTCGTTTTTTATGTTGCAGCCATCGTTTCACGCAAGCCAAAATCCACGTTTAAAGGAATCACTGATAAAATGAGGTCTGCCAGATTGGCGTAGATTTTTTCGTCCGAACGAGGTGGAAAACCGGACGCAGAGTGGTGCTCTGTGGAGGATTTTCCGCCGAAGTGCGGGCAAAAAAGATGCGTCAAGATGGTTGTACCGAATTTATCAGTGCTTCCTAAAATCTCGTGTACCCAAAATGTGCCCAAAATCGTGTTTTTCACCCAAAAGTAGAGACAGAAAAGGCTTCGCAGAAATCTCCACGAAGCCTTATTTTTCAATGGCAGAGAGGGTGGGATTCGAACCCACGGTGGCTCATCACCACACTTGATTTCGAGTCAAGCACCTTCGACCACTCGGACACCTCTCCATGCCGCTGTGCGACAAGTCGCATTATATCATAGGAGCGAGTGCATGGCAAGGAATTTTTCTGCATTGGGTGCCAGGGGGCAAATTGCAAGTTTAATTGTCGCAAGGTCTCGTTAAACTTTTAGCAAATGATTCTATCGCAGTGTATCTCGTTGTTAAAATCTATAACTTCGATCACGCACTGCGACATCTTTGGCTGGAATACATTGAGCTCATCGAAGTAAAAATGAAAGCCATCTATGCCTACGAAATCGCAAAGGCACATGGACCACGATTGTATCAAAATCCGAACTTTTTCTAATACCACAAAGCTCAGTGAAATTCTAGCAAAAGCAGAGCAGCAGAGACAATTCCGACTGCCTCACGAATCCTATTTGAAATGTTTCGATGACCGCGGAGAATGTATCCCGATCTTGGCTTATGTTGACCTCTTAACCATCGCTGATATTTCCTTTCGCAAAATAGCTAAAATATATCCTGAGAATATTTTTCTTGATTGTCCCATTCAAATATTCTTTCTGTATCATTTTTTGAATCTGTTCTCTTACTTTTTCATGTCTCGCCATAGTCTGCAGCAGCGCCTCCGGGCAGTATACAAGCCATTCACATTGAAAGTTTGCATAGTCATCGTTTTTCCAATCAACAACCCATGCAAGTTCAGCAATATTAGATTTCCTGATACACTCACGTATTCGTGTTTTTTCGACAAAGGCATCCGCGAGATATGCATTCGTAACACAGCTAAAAATGTACTTATAGGAACTGGGAGAAGAGTCTTTTCGATCATCCCGAACATTTGGCAAAACCGCAAGAAGGTTTTCCTCCACGTCTTTGTTCGACTGTAAGATTTTCGCACACAGCAGACTGCAAAACAGCCCCAACCGCTGCTTTTCTGCCGCCGATCGCTCAAGGTGCTTTGTAAAACTCGTGCCCTCGTCCAGACCGCCCAAATTTAGGTCATGTGCATCTATTTTCAATCGATCTGGTAAATTTGCAAAATTCCACTCTTCCCGTTGCGCCAAAACAGAAATACGCGTTTTCGTATCATCATCCATATACGGATACAGGATGCACAAGGCCTCAAGAGCCCCCTGTTCCAGCAACGTAGATACATATTGGCTCTCGAACGCTCCGTCATGATCCAGTTTTTTTTGCAGGATCAGAGCCTGTTCGAGCAATTCTCCGATATCATCAAGATCAGCCAATTTTCTTGTGATGACCGCGAGAAGCTGCTCGATAAACTCATGAAGCAACGGTACTGCGTCATTCTCATCATCCGCCCATTCCTCACATTGGGATGCACATGCAAAGAACACTGTTATCGCCATCCGCATCGAGCGATGTGCGATATTCCCAACATGATTTACCAGTGCCTGAAGCACGTCCGATATCAATGACGGCAGCCGGCAAGTATGACAGGAAAGGTACAGGATTTTTTCAAAGAGCTCATTTCGTTTAATTACATCTATGTCAGGTAGGTTCGACAGGATATGCTCCAACCTGCTGATGCCATCATCATCGATGCTGACCTGAGCGTCCTCACTCTGCGAAAAAATGAATCGCAGGTCTTCCAAGGGAAGATAGCGCAATACGAAGTAGATGTCCATTGAGTCCAACGGCTCTGGCTGGATATTCCCGACGGCATCACCGAAGGACATATCTCCTCCATCCTCCACGTGCGACACAGTCATCGCCATCAACAAACTGCGCGCATACTGCCGGATTCCGGAAGAAAACTCTATATACTGATCCAAAAGAATAAAATTCTGAACTAGGTAATTCCAGCTCTCAATAACATATTGACGCAGCTCCGCAATTGCAGGCATTTTGCTAAATAAGAAATACGATGTCCGTGATTCTTTCAACGCCTCCTCCGCTTTTTTCTGCATCGTTAGAAACGATGAATAAAACACTTGAAATGTATACAGTTCTCGCAGGAATATATTGTTCCCATTTTCCATATCCGGCAAAAAGTAATATATCTTATCCAGATCTATTGCCTCCGCATCCTGTCGGATCTCATTTTGTTCCTCTTCCGAACACTGAGAAAATATTTTTTGATCTATTATCCTTGCTAAATATTTTCGATTTATCAAACTAATAAAATACCAATTATACTTGCCTTGTTGATAGAAAGTATTCGTCCCCCTCTGTAAATATCGATATGCTTCCACGTATTCTCCCAAATCATAGGACAGTCTCGCCTGCTCCATATATAGCACAGAATTTGCAGCCAACATGGACTCATTTCGCTGTCTCAGTTTTTTCAATATGCTCATATCATAGTCCATGACGGCAGAACGTATTTGAGCCACACTCGTGTTTCCGTCCATATGGGGGATGATTTTTTTAATCTTCCCTTTTTCATCACGTACATACCAGTAAACACTGCTTTTTGCAAGAATTCCATAGATTTCCTTATAGTATCCTTTGTCCTCATCTGACACATCTTTCTCATAAGGAATTTCAACGTTCCCTCCAAAAAAGGAGATGCCATTCAATATCCTAGATCCAGTATTTTCAATTACAACAAGTTTATTGTTATCCAAAAAGATGCCAGTCCCCCAAAAGGCCTGTTCTATGTACCTCCTATGAACATAATTCAAATCCCGCAAAGGCTTTAAGGCATCATATATATTCGCTGCCACGGTCTGCCCCTCTTTTTCACGCAGAAATTGGAGCATCCGAACCATTTGTTCTGCATGGTCAGAACCTTCCCATAGCATATTAGCATACAGCACTTTGATCCCAAAATTCTTGAAGTAATTTGCTTCCGCCTCGGAATACGCCGTTTTCGTCACAATCATATAGGAGCGCGGCATATCATGCCCCAGCACCTCTTTGACCCATGAAAAGATTTGCTTCAAATCTGGGTCATTGAACGAATATCCAATGAATATTATCGTATTTTCAGCGATAAGAGTCTTGATATACGCCGTCAGCAGTCGAAAATTCTGCTCATAGTGCAAGTAATCGTCTTCCTTGAGAACAAAATTATTGTGTTCAAAGTCACCATGCATTTTTATTATTTTGTTTTCGGTAAAACCGTAAGGCAAATCAGAATCCTGACTGATCACATCGCATACACGATAATTTTCTTTTGCAGCGTCTTCCAATAGGTGATCATAATTTGTTGTAATAATCGTTCGTACTTGAAACTTAAAAAGTTCACGGTGTATATCATTCGTAGACAGCGGTGTTTGATGCTTAAAAATATCCTTCATCAAACGATTATAATTGCATTCTCCGTGCTGAATATAATAGTATTGCGGAATCTTCAGCGCATCGTCCTGCAGATCCCCCTTCATTCTCGTTTTTATCTCTCTAATCGCCGTTGACCATAACGGCATACCGGACGGGACGGATACACCGGCTCCGACAAAAAACACCAGTCGTTTTTCTCGTTCCGCCCGCTGAATCAAATGACGTTCTTCCCCGTATAAATTCTCTGCATGTTGATCCGTAGACACAGCCATGCCTCCTCTCCACTACGCCTCCCCCCATGAAGGGGATAACAACACAACGATAGCACACGTATTAAGGAATCACTGATAAAATGAGGTCTGCCGGATTGGCACAGATTTTTTGTCCGATTTGCTAACGATAAGCGGGCGAAAAAGATGCGTCAAGATGGTTGTGCCGAATTTATCAGTGCTCCCTTAAATCTCCGCCCGATCCACTTCTTTCTTGTTGTCCAAGGCCTTTCCTCCGTTCGTCATATCTTTTATCATTCGCCATAGCAAAAGCGTTGTCCTGCTTTTCAGTTATTTCCAGACGCTTCTCTCCCTTCTGTCTTTATATCGAATTCTAATCCCCTTTTCCCGTACTTATGTTAAAATGATTCTCGTATTGAGTGACAGAACCTAAGGAGGAAAAACGATGGGACTGATTCAGGCAGCTGCCGGCGCGGTGGGCGGGGTTCTCGCCGACCAGTGGAAGGAGTTCTACTGCTGTGACAGCCTCGATGCCGACACACTGGTCGCAAAGGGCGAGAAGCGCACGAGTGCGCGCGGGCGCAGCTCGAACACAAGCGGTGAGAGCAATATCATCACGACGGGCTCGGTCGTTGTGGTGAATGTCGGGCAGTGCATGATGATCGTCGATCAGGGCAAGGTCGTGGAGATTTGTGCGGAGCCGGGCGCATACACGTACGATGCCTCGACCGAGCCGACGGTGTTCGGCGGCGATCTCGCGAGCGATCTGAAGGCGGTGCTGCGCAATATCGGCAGACGTTTTACGTTCGGCGGCGATCCTGCGAAGGATCAGCGCATCTACTATGTCAATACGAAGGAGATCATCGGCAATAAGTACGGCACGGCACAGTCGATCCAGTTTGAGACGGTGCTCGGCGCCTATACGCTCAACGTGAACATCCGCTGTTTCGGCACGTACAGCTACCGTATCGCGAATCCGATTCTCTTCTATACCAATGTCTGCGGCAACGTGGACGGCGACTATATGCGCAGCGAGATCGACGAGCAGCTGCGCAGCGAGCTGCTGACGGCATTGCAGCCCGCATTCGGACGCATCGCAGCGCAGGGTATCCGCTACTCGCAGCTCATCAACTATACGAAGGAGATACGTGACGCACTCGCCGTTGAACTGTCTGCCGAGTGGGATGAAAAACGTGGCATCGAGATTGTCTCCTTCGGTGTGTCGAGCGTCAAGGCGGACGAACGCGATGAGCAGCGCATCAAAGATCTGCAGGACGGCGCGATCATGAGTGATGCGAACCTGCGCGCCGGCCGTATCGCAGGTGCAGCAGCGGACGCGATACGCACGGCAGCAAGCAACGAGAACGGCGTTGCATCGAGCTTTATGGGGCTCGGCATGGTCGGCAATCTCAGTATGGGCGCAATGGGTACGTTCGGCCCGCAGGGCAATGCAGGCGGCGCGGTGAATCCATTCCCCGCACAGACCCAGCAGGGGCAGAGCACGGAGGGGTGGACATGTGCCTGCGGTCATGCGGGCAACACGGGGAAGTTCTGTGCGGAGTGTGGCAAGCCCCGACCTATCCCCGCGGGGTGGACGTGTGCGTGCGGTGCTGTGAATCAGGGCAATTTCTGTACGGAGTGCGGCAAGCCGCGTCCCGCAGGAGCACCGCTCTATCGCTGTGACAAATGCGGCTGGACGCCCGACGACCCGACGCATCCGCCGAAGTTCTGCCCGCAGTGCGGTGATGCGTTTGATGAGAAGGATAAGCAGTAGGCCTCTTGCAGGGGCACCATACGCCAGCCAAATAGCGAGGTAAACTCATGTCCGAAACAACCGTCAGTTATCAATGTCCGAACTGCGGCGCGCCCCTCAGTTTCCATCCGGGAGATGCACGCGTCATCTGCGCGCACTGTCATACGGAGCTGGATGCCGCTGCCCTCGAGGAACGCTACCGTGCACAGGAGGAGGCAGCCGCCAAGACGGCAGAGGAGAAGGAGGCCGCGGCAAACGCGCCGGATGCGCAGTGGTCAGAGGAGGAGCGCGCCGCGATGCAGGTGCAGACCTGCTCTGCCTGCGGTGCAGAACTGGTCTCCGACGCCAATACGATGGCGACCTCCTGTGCCTACTGCGGCAGTCCGAACCTCCTCCCGCGCCGTTTCGACGGGATGCTGCGCCCTGCGGTCATCATTCCGTTCAAAAAGACGAAGGAGGACGCCGTCGCCGCACTCAAGAAGTTCTACCAAGGCCGGTGGCTGCTCCCCGATGCATTCAAGGACGCGAACCGCATCAAGGAGATCCAGTCAATGTACGTTCCGTTCTGGCTCTTTGATGCCGATGTCAGCGCAAGTGCGACGTTCCGTGCGGAGACCGACTATGTGACGGAGACCTCGGATGAGACCATCACGGAGACACGCATCTACGCCTGTCACCGCAGCGGTACGATGTCATTTCACGCCGTCCCCGCAGACGGCAGTCGTCGTATGGACGACAACTATATGGAGAGCATCGAGCCATTTGACTTCAGCGCGCTCATCCCCTTTTCCCCCGCCTATCTTGCAGGGCATCTCGCGGACAAATATGATGTCGATGCCAAGGCCTCCGCGCCGCGCATTGATCGGCGCGTGCGCACGAGTGCGGTCAGCATCCTCGCGGACACGGTCAAGGGCTATCACCGCCGCAGTCTTGATGGCAATGCGCAAATTGCAAAGCGGGACGGCGCGGTGCGCTATGCAATGGTGCCCGTGTGGATTCTCACGACGCGCTACGAGAACCAGCCCTATACATTCATGATGAACGGGCAGACGGGAAAGGTCGTCGGCTCGCTGCCCATCGACCGCCGCAAGGCACTCCGCTATCCGCTCATCCCCGCGCTGATTGCGCTGCCGCTGCTCTACTACGCCATCAAGTACATCATCGGATAGGAGAGTGTCATGACAAAGCAAATACATCGTATCTCGGTTGCACTTCTCCTGCTCCTCATGGCAATATGTACCCTGCAAATATCGGCAAATGCCGCCCCAGCAGCGGGCAGTGCCCCTCTCCTCTCGGATGAGGCGGGTCTGCTCTCCGCGGCTGAGGCGGCATCACTAAACACAACGCTCGAGGAGCTCAGTGCGGCGCACGGGGCACGTATCGCCGTCTATACGCTGAAGGATCTCCACGGCAAAAGTGCGGCGCTGGCGGCAAACGAGATCAATGACCGCCTCGCACCCACGGCAGAAAACGGTGCGATCGTCCTTCTCATTGCGCCGAAGGATCGCGACTGGCATATCTCCAGCAGCAGCAACATGCGTACGCGCATCACCGACGGCAGGTGCATGGATGCGCTGACTGAGGCGTTCCTCCCCGCTCTGCGCGAGAACCGCTATGCGGATGCGTTTACCGCCTACGCCAAAACGACGGACATGATGCTCACTCACTATGAGAGGGAAGGCACACCCTACGACCCGCGCACGGCGTTCAATGCGACAGCGCTCGGCATCGCGGCTCTTCTCGCCGTCGTCATCTTCTGCCTCGTTCGCTGCTTCCTGATCCGCAAGATGAGCAACATCGCCGCGGCAGCAGCAGCGGATGCGTACCTCGATCACAAGAGCTTTCAGCTCACACAGAGCGACGACAACTATATCACCTCGCGCGTCGTGCGCACGGCGAAGGCAAAATCCTCCTCCTCGTCATCGTCCTCCTCGGGCGGCGGCAGCCACGGTGGCACGGGTGGGAAATATTGAGTGGCTTTATCAATGCGCCTGCTTATCTATCGGTGGTGCCTTAAGTCACAGGTGCTCCCATCGTCACGCATGCGAGTGACACTTACTGACCTGTCCGAGCCTCCCCCGTTATCACGGAAGAGGGGCAAGGCGACGGCCCGCCTTCATATATGTTTTATTCCTGCACCTCATGTTCCAAGGCAAGGATCACCAAGTCCTCAAATGCCTCTGCGAACATTCTGCGCATCAGCTCTTTGTTTTTCTTATATGTATGCTGAAGAACCCGCGTGCGTTTCCGTTGCTTTCTTTTTGCGGCAAGTTCCTCCTCGCTCAGTTTTTGATAACGCCATCCCCACGGGTGTATGACGTAGGCTCCCTTACTGAGTGCGAACATCGCCAGCCCATAGTCCTGTGTTACGACGATATCGCCCGTACGGCAGCGGTTGATCAGCGCAATATCCACAGCATCCCGTCCCGCGTCCACATGCCGTATCTCGCAGTAATCCGAACGCAGGACATGATGCGTATCGCAGAGGAATGTAACCGGCACCACATACATCCGTGCCGTATCCTCGATCTGCTCACGCACCGGGCAGGCATCCGCGTCCACATAGATCCGCATCAGTGCCACCTCCTGTCCCCATTATACAGCAAAGGAGACATACGCGCGACAGGTGCGCGGAGACGGTCTCGTATTTCACACCGTTCAGCCTGCCTTGAAATTATAGATTGGCTTCAGCACCTCGATCACATCCACGGAGTCCTCGATCACATCGATGATGTCCGTGAGCGACTTATACGCCATCGGGGCCTCGTCGAGTGTGCTCTTGTTTACGGCCGTTGTATAGACGTTCGCCATTGTCTTGCGAAACTCGTCCATGGAGAGCGTTTCCTTCGCCGCCTTGCGTGACATGATCCGTCCCGCTCCGTGCGGTGCGGAGTAGTTCCAGTCCGCCGACCCGCGTCCGACAGCGAGGATGCTGCCGTCGCGCATATTGATGGGGATGAGGACACGCTCGCCCGCGTGTGCCGCGATGGCACCTTTGCGGAGAATCCGCTCCTCCGTGTCGATGTAGTTATGGATGGTGTGAAATGCCTCTCCCGCCGTGAGGCCCGTCCGCTCGAGGAGGATGCGCGCGATGACCTCGCGGTTCTTCCGCGCGAACGCCTGACAAATCTCGATGTCATGCAGATAGTCCTCAAGGTAGCTGCCATAGAGGTAGGCGAGATCGGCGGGGATCTCCGCCGCCTTTGCCTCGAACGAGCGGTACAGCTCCATGATAGCCCCTTGCAGCTCACTGCGCCGCCCCTCCTCCTTGTAGCGGCGGATAAGCTCGTCACGCGCGCGGAACAGCTCGTCCTTACCGTGCGAGAGGTCGATGGCGATGTTCTGATAGTACTCCGCGACCTGTTTGCCGAGATTGCGGCTGCCCGTGTGAATAACGAGATAGTTCGTGCCGTCTGCGCTGCGGTCGATCTCGATGAAGTGGTTGCCTCCGCCGAGTGTGCCAAGGCTGCGCGCGACACGCTTTGTGTCCTTGAGTGCACGATAGCAGTGCAGCGCGAGGAGGTCGAATTTCTCCTGCCGCCCCTCCCATACGTCACGCCCCGAAGGGACAAAGTGCGCCGCCTCATCAAAGCGTGCGAGGTCGATCTCACCCTTGCCGAGATTGACCGTATACATGCCGCAGCCGATGTCGACACCGACGAGGTTCGGAACGACCTTGTCCCGCACCGTCATCGTTGTGCCGATGGTACACCCCTTCCCCCAGTGCACATCGGGCATGATGCGGATACGCACGCCTTCCGTAAACTCATAATCGCACATCCGGCGGATCTGCTCGATCGCCTCTTCCTCGATCACCTTCGCATATACAATCGCCGTACCACAGCGTCCGCGTATTTCCATGCGTTCCATGTGTTTTCCTCCTTCATTTTCTCTATTCTGTCGCCGTCCACGATAGACATCTGCCCTGATTCTAGCAAAACCCACACACACATGGGTCGCTGCGCAGGCGACATTTTGCCCCAAGACAATAAATGTCATGGACAAGAAAAGCCCATGCTGTTTTCTCCGCTCAGCCACTTCTCCATGATAGCACATTTCCCCCACAAAAGACATGTGCCCCCTACCATGCGTGCCCGTTTTGTTCTATAATAGAACGCATCTCATTCGGCAGGGGGCATTTTTGTGGCAACAACAAAGGTAAGAACCTATAACTATCTGATCTCGTGCGGGCATCTGTGCTCGGACATCAATCAGGGCGCGCTCGCGGCGGTGCTGCCGTTCCTGATCGCAACCTATCACTACGACTATGCGACGGCGGCGACGCTCGTACTGTTCTCAAATCTCGTCGGCTCGGTGGTGCAGCCGATCTTCGGGCAGCTCGCCGATCGACACAATCGCCCGTGGCTGATTCCGCTCGGGCTTCTCCTCGCCGGCGGCGGCATGGCGCTCACAGGTGTGGTGACAACATTCCCTGCTCTGTGCGTGGCAGTCGCGGTGAGCGGGACGGGCGCGGCGATGTTCCACCCGCAGGCGGCGCGGCTCGTCCATCACGCCTCAGCGGAAGGCGAGCGCGCGAAGAATATCAGCATCTTTTCTTTCGGCGGCAATCTCGGTTTTGCCCTTGGTCCTGTGGTCATGACCGCCGCCGTGACGACGTTCGGTCTCGTGGGAACGCTCGTCTTTCTCATCCCCGAGGTCATCATCTGCGCTGTCTTCCGCCATCATCTGCGCGGGCTTTACGAGCTGAACGTTGCACCACAGGCGGCGGAGGCAAAGGCACGTCCGCAGGGCGTCGATCAGTGGAGCTCGTTCCTGCGTCTGACCGCCATTGTCTTCGGGCGTTCGATCATTTTCTTCGGCATCAATACCTTCCTCGCGCTGTACTGGATTCAGGAGCTCGGGCAGACGGAGGCGATGGGCAACGCCGTGCTGAGCGTCTACTACGCGATCGGCGCGGCGTGTACGCTGCTCGGCGGACGGCTCGCCGACCGCTATGGCTACCACCGCATGATCCGCATCGGCGCGGTGATTCTGCCGCCGTGCATCTTCCTCTTTACGCAGGTACACTCCCTTGTGCTCGCCGCCCTGCTTCTCCTGCCGATTGCGGCGTCGCTCAGTCTCATCTACAGCCCGATGGTGGTGCTCGGTCAGCAGTACCTCCCGAACCGCGTGGGGCTCGCCTCAGGCGTGACGCTCGGCCTCGCGGTCAGTGTCGGCGGCGTCTTTACGCCCGTGCTCGGCCATATCGCAGATGGACAGGGGCTCACGACGGCGCTTCTCACCGTCGCCGCCATCGCCCTCATCCCTGCCGTTTTTGCCTTCCTCCTGCCGCCTGTGAAAAAAGGAGCACCCACATGACCTACGCAGCGTACTATTTCTCGCCTCTCGGCAGGATTGTCCTCATGAGCGACGGCACGGCACTGACGGATCTGGACTTTGCAGAGGATGGCCTCCCTGCATCAGTGGAGCACACGCAAAAAGACCTCCCCGTGTTCGAGGAGGTCTTTCGTTGGCTCGATCTGTACTTTTCGGGGCGCGATCCCGGTGCTCTGCCGCCGCTTGCGCCGCACGGCACAGCATTTCAGCAGGCGGTCTGGAATATCCTGCGCAGGATTCCCTACGGCACGACAACGACGTACGGCAGGATCGCCGCGCGCATCGCCGCCGCACGCGGCGGCCGGATGTCTGCACAGGCGGTCGGCGGCGCGGTCGGACGCAACCCGATCTCCATCCTCATTCCATGCCACCGTGTCATCGGTGCCGACGGCAACCTCACGGGCTATGCGGGAGGGCTTGACAAAAAGGAGTATCTGCTAGAGCTCGAAGGAGCAATCGAATAAGTTTCCCACACGAGAAAACGCAGCCCCGCACGGAGCTGCGTTTTTGTTTGCGCCTACACCTCAATCGCCGCATACCGTTCGCTGTCGAGCACCTGCTCCATATACTCGTACGGGGTAATGCGCCCGTCGACGACCATGGAAAAGATGCTCGGGCTGCACCCGGAGACGAGCGTGACGCCCTGCTCGTTCATCTTGACGGGCTGCTGACGGCTGCGGCTCTGGACGTTCCAGAACACGATGCGCGGCAGCGCATAGCCCGCCTCCGCGAACAGTTCCTTTGCCCGCTCGAAATTCGTCACGTCCGCGTCCACGGTACAGGCATCGAACTCCATATCCGTGATGATGTAGAGCACGGAGGGCAGTTCCTCCTGCGACACACGGTTCTTCACCGCTGCGCGCAGGAGGAGACGGAACACCGCTTCAAGATTTGTATTTGCCACCTCGTCAAAGCTTCTGCAGTAGTGCACACGCTCCACAATCGTCGCGCCCTTGATCTCGACAAGCCGCGGGTTCTGGGAAAACGTAATGAAGTGCCCATGAAACACGCCTGTATTGCGCTCGGCGAAGTAGATGGCAAGCGAGAGCGCGACGCTGCTCGGCAGGGGATTCCCGCCCCAGTACATCGAGCCGGAGCCGTCGAGCACGACGAGTGCATTCTCTCCATGCGTATAGTCGGGCAGTGCGCTCCATGTGACATCAAGGGTACGCGCCTCCTCTTGCGGGATGTGCGGTGTCACTGCTGCACTGAGCGGACGGATGATCTCGTATGGATAGAGCGTTCCCGTATGCAGCTGCTCCTCCCCGCGCTCGACGCGTTCAAGGAACGCCTTGTACCGCTCCATGTCGTTGCGCCAAAACGCTGCGCGGTACTTGAACATCGCCTTCGACGGCTGCTTTGCGTAGTCAAAGGTATAGTCCCTCGTGCGCAGGGCGTTCTCGATGAGCGCAATGCGGCGGCGCAGACGGACGAGCATCCTGCGGTAGTCCGCATCCCTCATCCCGAACAGGACCGCGAGCCGCCGCGCCTGTGCACGCGCCGCACGCGAGGAAGTGTTGACGGACGGCAGCCACTTCGCGAGGAGGGAGACCGGCTGCTCCTCCCATGCGGCACGCAGGTCTTTTTCAAGCTGTGCACGAATCAGACGGACAGCGGCAGCCTCCAAGGGCGTATCGAGGAGGACGAGCAGATCGTCCCAGCGACCGTACCCCGGAACGAATTTCAGATTCTTTTCGAGAGATGCAGGCGCAGCGAAGGCGAGATGGCGCAGCAACACGCGAAAGAGCCGCCGCTCGCCGAGGCCTCCGCGCACGTCACGCGCGTAGAAGAGGGTGCGCAGCGCATAGGTCGGATGCTCGGCAAAGGCGCGCGTGAAGCGCACGATGATCTCCGCCTCGCCCGCCTCCCGCAGCGCGCCTGCCGCCGCAAAGAAGTCAAGTGCGTCTGAGCCTGAACTCGCGTAGGTCGCAGCATCGTTCTCCGTCCGCGTATAGGTTCGGTTGCTCTCCTCTTTCAGCGCGTCCAGCATCGTTCTTCCTCCTTTGTGCAAAATGCCCGACCCAGATGCATATGCACTGTGTCGGACACATTCATTCACCGCAGCAGACTGCGGACATATACGGACAAGATGCCACGGACGGAAGCGCCGCCCCGTCCTGCGGGGTCGTCAAGCCCCGCTACTGTTTAAGAGACAGGTGAATTGCTGTTGGCATCTTTTGCAAGACACGATTTCACTCCGACAATCCCCATAGGGAATCTCTTCGGTATTCTGAATATTGCTGTTCATGTCTCACACTTATTGTAGCATAAACTCTCCCTTACTTCAAGGAACGCTTCTACTTCTTCGCTTCTTTTGCCGTGTGCGCAGTGTTCGCCGCCTTCGCCTGCCGGGCAATCGCGTCACAGACACAGCCGCCCGTGGGAATGGTGACGCCGCGCTTGCGCGCCTTGTGTGCCTCGTAGCGGCGTTTGCCCTCCTCAAAGGCAACGCGCGCCTCCTCGGTCTTGAGCTCGAGCGGCGGCACTGTCTTCGGGCGTGCGTTGCGGTCGAGCGCGACCATGGTAAAGTACGCCGAGAGCCCGAGCTGCGGATCGCTGCCCTCATCGAGATCCTCGACGATGACGTTGACGGAGATCTCCATCGAGCTGTGTCCGACGTAGACGATATCTGCCGTCACGACGACGAGGTCGCCGATGCGGATCGGCAGATGAAACTCGAGCTCATCGACGCGTGCCGTGACAACGTTCGAGCGCGCGTAGCGCCGCGCCGCCGCGTATGCCGCCGAATCCATCAGCTTCATGATCTCGCCGCCGTGGACGTTCCCGTTCGGGTTGGCCTGACTCGGCATCATGACCTCGCTGATGACGATGCGGCTGTCCTTCATTTTGCATTCACTCATATTCTGTTCCATCCCTTCCATAAATTACGTAGATCAGCATGATTCTACCACATCTTCCTGAAAAAATCCGTCGCATGGGAAACAAAAGATGACCGACAAAATCCTCCTTGACACCTGCGTCTCCATCGGTGGTATAATCGCCATAGGAATGGATTGGGAAACAGGAAAAGGGGGATTTCTTTGTATCTGGAAAAAATCACGTCGCCTGCCGACATCAAGGGATATACGGCAGAGCAGCGCAGGGCACTCGCCCAGGAGATGCGCGAGGCACTCCTAAAGCGCGCGAGCATTCACGGCGGTCACTTCGGCCCCGACTTTGGTGCAGTCGAGGCGATCATCGCCCTGCACACTGTGTTTGACTCACCGACGGACAAGATCGTCTACGACGTGTCGCATCAGTCCTACCCGCACAAGATGCTGACGGGGCGCGTCGAGGCGTATCTCGTGGAAAAGGAGTACGATGAGGTCTCGGGCTATACGAATCCCGAGGAGAGCCCACACGATTTCTTCAACGTTGGGCACACGTCCACCTCGATCAGCCTCGCGACGGGTCTCGCCAAGGCGCGTGACCTTGCGGGACGCCACGAGAACATCATCGCCTTCATCGGCGACGGCTCGATGTCGGGCGGCGAGGCACTTGAGGGGCTGAACGTCGCGGGCGAGATGCAGACGAACTTCATCATCGTCTTTAACGACAACGACCAGTCCATCGCCGAGAACCACGGCGGCATGTATAAGGAGTTTCGCCGCCTGCGCGAGACGAACGGAACGGCGGAGAATAACCTCTTCCGCGCGATGGGACTCGACTACCGCTACGTCGCCGACGGCAACGACTGTGAGGCGCTGATCGCTGCGTTCCGCGCGGTAAAGGACAGTCAAGCGCCTGTCGTCGTCCACATCCATACGCAGAAGGGCAAGGGCTACAAATTCGCCGAGGAAGACCCTGAGACGTGGCACTACCGTATGCCTTTTGACATCGAAACGGGCGCGCTGAAGCAGCCGTACACCGATCCCTTCCTCGCGGCGACGGTGGACTTCGTCAAGGCAGAGGCAGCGCGGAACCCGAACTTTGTCTTCCTTGCGGCAGGTACGATGGGCGGCATCGGACTCACGCCCGCCGACCGCGCGGCACTCGGCACGCAATACGTCGACGTGGGCATCGCCGAGGAGCAGGCCGTCGCGATGGCGTCGGGGCTCGCACGCGGCGGTGCACGTCCCATTTTCAGCACGTGCAGCACATTCTTCCAGCGCGTCTACGATCAGATGGCGCAGGATGTCGCGGTGAACAACAATCCCGCCGTCTTCCTCTCGACGTACGCGACACTCTACGGAATGAACGACGTGACGCACCTCGGCTTCTTCGACATCCCGCTCTTTGCAAACATCCCGAACCTCGTCTTTCTCGCGCCCGCAGGTATCGAGGAGTATCTCGCGGTGCTGCGCTGGGCGCTCGCGCAGACGGCGCATCCCGTCATGATCCGCGTGCCGGTCATGGGCTATGAGACGTCGCCCTACCCCGTGCGCACGGACTACAGTGCGCTCAACCGCTATCAGGTCGTCACGGAGGGCGCAGAGGTCGCCATCATCGGTGCCGGCAACTTCGCACAGATGGCGAGTGACGCTGCCGCCGAGCTCGCGAAGGACGGCGTGCACGCGACGGTCATCAACCCGATCTTCCTCTCGGGGCTCGATACGGAGCTGCTCGACAGGCTGAAAGCGAAGCACCGCCTCATCCTCACCCTCGAGGACGGCACGCTCGAGGGCGGCTTCGGGCAGAAGATCGCCGCATACTACGGCATGGACGAGCACATCTGCGTGCGCTGCTACGGCCTCTCGAAGGAATTCCACGACCGCTACAATCCCGAGGAGCTGGCGCGGGCGCATCATCTCACCGCCGAGCAGATCGTGGCGGATACGCTGCGCACGCTGAAGAAAAAATGAGTGCCACACAGACGAAATATCTGCATTGTCTGAGGGACTTCACTTTATCCATCATCCGCCAAAATTATCCCGCTCTCACAGCGGTGAGAGTTATTGAAAAGCCCCTTCATTTATAGTATAATAGCTATGTTATTGGTTCACGTGTGCCCCCACATCGGTGCGGCACAGGGGATATGGTCATCTATCTATTCGGATGGGAGAGGTTTTATATGACGCAGGAGACAGTAACCATCGAGAACAAGACGGGCATTCACGCGCGTCCCGCATCGGTTTTCGTTCAGACGGCGACGAAGTTCAAGTCCAAGATCCAGATCGAGGCAAAGGGCAAGAAGGTCGATGCCAAGAGCATTCTCATGCTGATGAGTATGGGGCTCGTGCAGGGCACGCAGATGAACATCATCGCTGAGGGCGAGGATGAGGCAGATGCTGTGAAGGCTCTTGCCGATCTCGTCAACTCGAAGTTCGGCGAGGAGTAAGACCATACGGAGGACGCCCGAGGGAGATAGGAAGCACTGATAAATTCAGCCCCGCCATCTTGACGCATCTTTTTTGCCCGCACTTCGGCGGAAAATCCTCCACAGAGCACCACTCTGCGTCCGGTTTTCCACCTCGTTCGGACGAAAAATCTACGCCAATCTGACGGACTTCATTTTATCAGCGATTCCTATATATTCCTCGCGGCGTTTTTTCATCGTTCATCACGGTGAAACGATTTTTCATCGGTCACCACAGAAAATTTTTCACTGTGCAGATTCCCATGGGGAAAGGGGATTGTTATGGCAGAAACCATCCGTGGAAAAGGGGTCATCTCCGGCATCGCTGTCGGACAGGTCCTGCTTGCGGGACAGAACCTCGACGGCTACCTCGCCGCCTACAAGGCGGGTGCGGTGGATGAGGAACAGGAAAAGGCAAATGTGGCCATCGCCGCCGTGACGGAGACCCTGCTCACGACCATTGAGCGCCTGCGCAAAGAGGAGCAGACGGAGCAGGCCGCCATTCTCGAGGCGCACCGCATGATGGTGCAGGATCCCATGATGGCAGAGAACATCACCGCCAAGATCGCGGCGACGGGCAGTGCGCCACAGGGTATCCTCGATGCGGCAAACGAGCAGGCACAGCTCTTTGAGCAGATGGAGGACGAGTACTTCGCCGCGCGTGCGGTCGATCTGCGCGACGTGGGCAAGCGCATCGCGAAACACGTCCTCGGCGTCAAGGAGCCGGAGATCGGCTCCAGTCAGGTCATCCTCGTCGGCGAGGAGATCGAGCCGTCCGTCGTCGCAGGCATGCCCACCGAGCAGATCGCGGGCGTCATCCTCGGCTCGGGCAGTGCGACGAGCCATGTCGTCATCATCGCGAAGGCACGCGCCATCCCGACCGTCCTCGGCATCGGCGACAAGATCAGTCTCATCAGTGACGGCGACGAGGTCATCCTCGACGGCAGCCGCGGCGATATCGTCATTCGCCCGACGGAGGAGGAGCGCTCCCTCTACGAGACGAAGATCGAGGAGCAGAAAAAACTCGCGGCACACTACGCCGCGCTCAAAGATCTCCCCGCCGTCACAAAGGACGGCGTGCGCGTCGAGCTGACAGCAAACATCGGCACGCACATGGACGTTGACAACGCACTGACCTACGGTGCGGAGGGCGTCGGGCTGTTCCGCTCCGAGTTCATCTTCATGGGCTCCACGACGATCCCGACGGAGGAGGATCAGTTCAAGGCATACCGCGCTGCGGTCGAGAAATGCGGCGGCAACATCTGCGTCATCCGCACGATGGACATCGGCGGCGACAAGCCCCTGCCCTATCTCAACATCGAGCCGGAGGAGAACCCGTTCCTCGGCTACCGCGCGCTGCGTATCAGCCTCGACCGGCATGACCTCTTCCTCCCGCAGATCAAGGCCATCCTGCGTGCCGGCCTCTACGGCAAGGCCGCGATGATGGTGCCGATGGTCATCAGCGTCAGCGAGATCCAGCGCGTGCAGAAGCTCGTCGAGCAGGCCAAGGTCGAGCTCGCCCACGAGGGCAAGGAGTACTCCGACGACGTACAGGTCGGCATCATGGTCGAGACCCCTGCCGCCGCTGTCGTCTCCCCGCTCCTCGCGCCGTACGTGGACTTCTTCAGCATCGGCACGAACGATCTCATCCAGTACACCCTCGCGGTCGACCGCGGCAACGCGCAGATCGCCCATCTCTACAACCCGTTCAACCCCGCCGTCCTGCGTCTCATCCGGCGCACGATCAAGAGTGCGCGCGAGGCGGGCATCTGGGCGGGCATGTGCGGCGAGATGGCGAGCGACCCGTACGCCGCCGTTCTCCTCCTCGGCATGGGCATCTCGGAGCTCTCCATGAGCGCGCCGTCCATCCCGCGCGTCAAGGAGATGATCCGTTCCGTCACCATGGAGCAGGCAAAGCAACTCCTCGACGATGTGATGAAGATGGAGCACGGCGTCGATATCCGCGCCTACATGCACAAGACGCTTGAGGCGTCGGACGCCAGCGCGAAACTCTGAGGAATCGCTGACCCGTGATTCTCTGAAAAATCTATGCAGAGCAGCTGCGGTGTGGAATCATACGCCACACCGCAGTTTTCATTTGGAGGATATGATGACCCTATCCATCGACAGCGCCGCCTGTGTCTCCTGCGGCATGTGCGCAGAGCGGCTGCCCGCCCTCTTTACCATCGACCGCGCTGAGCGCTGCGCGCGCCTCCTGCGTCAGCCCGCCCCGACCGAGGAGGACGATGCCCTCGAGGCTGCGGAGGACTGTCCGACGGGTGCGATCATTTTTTGTACGAAAGCCGTCTCTTTGTGATAAAATAAGACATATCAGATCATTTCGTGTCAGGGACAAAGGGGGACATATCATGACAGAGGTAACCAAATCACCGTTCGGCACGATGCCGGACGGGCATGCGATCGAGCTCTATACGCTGCGGAACGCACGCGGAACGACCGTCGCCGTCACGACCTATGGGGCGCGGCTCGTCTCGTTTACGCGCGAGGTGAACGGCACGCCGGTCGACATCGTACTCGGCTACCGGAGCGGTGCGGACTACCTGCGCGACACAACGTCGATGGGCGGCGTCGTCGGGCGGCATGCGAACCGCATCGCGGACGGGCGCGTCACAATCGGCGGACATACCTATCAGCTCGAGCAGAACTCGGGCTCACGCAAGCAGAACCACATCCACGGCGGAACGCATGGCCTGCACTACCACCTCTGGACGGCAGAGCCCGTCGCGGATGGCGTGGCGCTCACAGCGATCAGCCCCGAGGGAGAGGGCGGCTACCCCGGCAACCTCGAGGCGACCGTGACCTACCGCCTCACCGACGACGACGCGCTCATCCTCTCCTACCGCGCCGTGAGCGACGCGGACACCGTCTGCAACCTCACGAACCACGCCTACTTTAACCTCGACGGCTCAGCCGCTCCCTCCGTCATGGAGCACACGGCGGAGATCTTCGCCGACGACTTTACATGGGCGGACGCCGAGTCCCTGCCCGACGGGCGCATCCTCCCCGTCGCGGGCACGCCGATGGACTTCACCCGTCCACATCGTATCGGCGAGCGCATCGACGCGGACTACGACGAGCTCCGCATGGCCGGCGGCTACGACCACAACTGGGTCCTGCGCGGCGATCCTGCCCCCGCGCCCTATGCCCATCTCAAAAAGGCAGCACGTGTCACGAGCGCGCAGACAGGGCTCGCCCTCGACTGCTGGACGACCCAGCCGGGGCTGCAGTTCTATACGGCAAACGCCCTCGGCAAGTCGCCGCTCATCGGCAAGGGCGGCGCCCCCTACACACGGCGCAGTGCATTCTGCCTTGAGACACAGTTCTTCCCGAACGCATTCGCACATCCGCATTTCCCACAGCCCATCCTGCGTGAGGGCGAGGTCTGGACGGCAGAGACCGTCTACCGCCTGAGTGAGATCTGAGTGGACGTACTTCATCGTGAGACTGCTGCGCACCTTCTGCGCAGCAGTTTTTTGTCCACATCATTCCATATCCATAGAAATTCTTTATGCTGCACGAGATTTTTTCAATCATTTATTTATACAAAATTGCTAGACTTTTACACGTGAGAAGACTAAAATAGGAGTAAGAGTTGTGCTTTCGTCACAAAAGTTAAGGGAGAATTGCAAATGAACATTCACGAGTACCAATCCAAGCAGGTTCTGCGCGAATTCGGCGTCAATGTCCCGAACGGACTGCCGGCGTTTACCGTCGATGAGGCGGTCGCGAACGCGGAGAAGCTCAGTACCCCCGTCATCGTCGTCAAGGCGCAGATCCACGCAGGTGGACGCGGCAAGGCAGGCGGCGTCAAGATCGCAAAGAACAAGGACGAAGTCCGTGCCTATGCACAGGAGCTCCTTGGCAAGACGCTCGTCACCCACCAGACCGGCCCCGAGGGCAAGGTCGTGAACCGCCTCCTCATCGAGGAGGGCTCGAAGATCAAAAAGGAATACTACCTCTCCTTCGTCGTTGACCGCCAGACGGCGAGCATCGTCATGATGGGCTCCGAGGAGGGCGGCGTCGAGATCGAGAAGGTCGCCGCCGAGTCCCCCGAGAAGATCATCAAGGAGTACATCGACCCCGTCATCGGGCTTGCGCCATTCCAGGCGACGCGCATGGCGTACGCCATCAACATCCCCGGCCCCGCCGTCCGCAAGGCAGCGGCGCTCATGCAGGGACTCTACGCCGCATTCATCGGCAAGGACTGCTCGCAGGTCGAGATCAACCCGCTCGTCGTCACCGAGGACGACGATGTGATCGCACTCGACGCAAAGCTCAACTTTGACGACAGCGCCCTATTCCGTCACCCCGACATCGCGGAGCTGCGCGACGAGACCGAGGAGGATCCGAAAGAGCGCGAGGCGGCAGCCGCAGGGCTCAACTACGTCAACCTCGGCGGTGACGTCGCGTGCATGGTCAACGGCGCAGGCCTCGCCATGGCGACCGTCGACATCATCAAGCACTACGGCGGCGAGCCCGCGAACTTCCTCGACGTCGGCGGCGACTCCGAGCCCGAAAAGATCGCCAAGGCATTCAACATCATGCTTGAGGGCGGCCAGGCCAAGGGCATTTTCGTCAACATCTTCGGCGGCATCAACCGCTGTGACAACATCGCCAACGGCATCATCGAGGCAGCCAAGATCATCTCGAAGGACGGGAAATCCCTCCCGGTTCCCGTTGTCGTCCGCCTCGAAGGAACGAAGGTCGAGGAGGGACGCGAGATCCTCAAGAACACACCGATCGGCAACGTATTCCCCGCACCCACGATGGAGGGCGGCGCAGAGCAGATCGTGAAACTCGTCGCACAGGCGAAGGCGTGAGAAAGGGAGGTATACGATATGTCAGTCATGATCGATAAGGACACCAAAGTCATCGTCCAGGGCATCACGGGCAAGGCGGCGATGTTCCATACGCAGCAGATGCTCGCCTACGGCACAAAGATCGTCGCAGGCGTCACCCCCGGCAAGGCAGGCCAGGAGGTTCACGGCGTCCCCGTCTTCAACACCGTCGCCGACGCCGTCAAGGCAACGGGTGCAACGGCATCCGTCATCTACGTCCCCGCACGCTTTGCGGCGGACTCTATCCTCGAGGCGGTTGATGCGGAGCTCGACCTCGTCGTCTGCATCACCGAGCACATCCCCGTGCTCGACATGGTGAAGGTACGCCGCTATATGCAGGGCAAAAAGACCCGCCTCGTCGGACCGAACTGCCCCGGCCTCCTCACCTCCCGGCAGTCGAAACTCGGCATCACGCCGGGCACCGTCAGCAAGCCCGGCCACGTCGGCCTCATCTCGCGCTCCGGCACCCTCACCTACGAGGCAGCCTTCCAGCTCACGAACGCAGGCATCGGCCAGACGACCACCGTCGGCATCGGCGGCGACCCCGTCAAGGGCACGGACTTCATCGACGCGCTCCAGCTCTTTAAGGACGACCCCGACACCTACGCCGTCCTCATCATCGGTGAGATCGGCGGCACGGCCGAAGAGGACGCGGCGAAGTGGATCAAGGAGAATATGCCGAACAAGCCCGTCTCCGCCTTCATCGCAGGACGTCAGGCGCCTCCGGGCAAGCGCATGGGCCACGCCGGCGCCATCATCTCCGGCGGCAAGGGCACGGCGGCGGACAAAGTCGCAGCGCTCAACGCGGCAGGCATCCCCGTCGCGGACACCGTCGCCCACATCGGCGAGACCATGGTCAAACTCCTCAAGGAAAAGGGCCTCTACGACAAGTGCCACACCTGCTGAGATACACATTCGCAGCAAAAACGCTCCCACAACTGCGGGGGCGTTTTTGTGTGTACAAACACGGACGTTTACCCTGTCATATATAACAGTTACAAAAATTCAAAAGATATGGTACAGTCGTATTAAGGAATCACTGAAAAACCACGGATAATAATGCTTACGTTATCAACAGGCATAAATTCTACAGTTTCCTATGTAAAAATTTGCACGAACGGAGGATGACATGAAATACCGTATATGCAGAACACTCATCGGTGCGGCACTTGCCGCGCTCGCGTTGACTGTATCCGCCTCTGCCGCGCCCGCAGCGATTGACACGGAGGCGCAGCTTGACGTGATGGCGGCATCGGGTGTGATCCAGGAGGAAATCAATACCCTCTACCACACATGGGACGGCATCCTAAAGAGCGGTATGGGGAAGCGCAGCCACTATACCTTCTACGCCGCCGTCACCGACCTCAACCACAATGGGCGGCTCGAGCTTCTCATCAGCCGTCACTTCCTGAACAGGGATCCACTCTACTATGCGGGGGATGACCTCTCAGAGGAGCAGAAAAAGGGACTCCACTACCTCTGCGACAACTATCCGAGCGAGGTCTACGGCGCAGCATACGAGATCAGTGCGGACAGGACAAGGCTTGAGCCGTACGCCATCAATAATGCGAACACGCAGTTCCCCGACCTCACACGCCTCCATATCAGAGGGGAAAAGAAGGACGGTGTCTACGTCTACAGCGTCGATACGCAGCGGATGCCCCGCAACGAGAGCTGGACGAGCGTAACGGATCGCTACGGCATCGTGTACGATGCCCAGATCATCTGGGCGGAGGTCGACCTCGGCGTCGGAACGAGCGCCCATGCAGAGGGGACTGCAGGTATCTACGGCGAACAAGTCGAGCCGTTCTACACCTCGATGAACCTCCTCTATCTGAACAAGGATGTCGATCCCTACGGCAGCGAGGCCGAGAACTTCCTGCACGACCATCTCGACAGCGGACGCCGCGTCAACTTCGTTGACTGGCAGGCACTCGACACGAACACGCGCACCGCCCTCGCCACCTCGTGGTACGGCTGGTCATACGAGGAGAGGTAACAAAATTGTCGCAAGCCCAAGACTCCCCTGTCGAAACGGGGGAGTTTTTTGGGGCTCTACTCCAAAACTGGTGGAAAATCTATTTTTAGGGAATCACTGATAAAACAGTCTCTCAGATTGGCGTAGATTTTTCGTCCGAACGAGGTGGAAAACCGGACGCATAGCAGGGGCTGTGCGGAGCGATGTACTCGAAAAGGCGATTCCATGCGCCATAACGATGACGCAGACGCAAAACGCTGCGCGGGTGCTCTCGCAAAAATTCCCCGCAGGAGTTCGTGGGACGGGAGATCGAGCAGCGTATCCGCACCGAGGTGACGGCAAACAACGCCTCACGCGCGGATGTGATCGACAATCTCCTTGCGGAACGGCTCGTCACCGATCTGAAGGACAGTTTCGCACTGACGAAGGCAGAAATCATGCGCCGGGGACAGTATTTCCGCAAGCACAAGAGCGCGACCTTCCTCCTGCCCGTCTACTATCTGGATCGGCGCACGGAAATGCCTCATACACGGAACGTTCCAATTTTTCCGAAAACCTGTCATTTGCAACAGGTCACAAGCGAACACTTATGTGTTAAGATGGAGGTGACAGAATGGATGAAAGGGGTTTCTGCCATGAAGATCAAATCATTTCTCTGCGCCCTCGTGCTCACCGTCTGCCTGCTCCCTGCAGCCCTCTGTGCGGCAGAAATCACGGATGAGGACATGGCGCTCGGCGGCATCCACATCGGCGATACGATATGGGAGGTGCAGCAGCGCTACGGAGAAGGCGAACACGTTGCGGACGGCGTGGATATCGACGGGGAGGACACAGTCGGCATCTGCGCGTACGACTATGGTCGGTCGCTCATTGTGGAGTACCGCAAAGATCCTGACGTGTACCGCGTCACGTCCGTGCATCTCGGCGTAAATGACGTGAACAAGTACATCCTCACGCCGACGGAGGACGCACGGCGGATCGAGACACCGCGCGGCATCCATCTGGACAGCACGGCGGAGGATCTCGCGGAGGCATACGGCTATCTGCCAAAGCCGAAATGCAGTCACAATGCACCGCCTGTCTGCGGCTACTTCTACGACGGGGAAACGGCACAGCTCGCATTCTACATCTGTGCCGAACACAGCCCCGGCATCCGCTCCATCTGGCTGCGCGCGAAGAAAAAACACCGATAAACGAATCAGAAAAAAGCTGCGACACGAAGACCAAAATCTTCATGCCGCAGCTTTTTTCTGTGCTCGATTGCTTTCTCCGTCAAGCGGGGAGGGAAATCGGCATTCCTATGGCGATTCTTTTCCGTACATTCCGTTCTCAAATGAACTCTCGGCTACATCTTCTCCCATGCAGTGAACTCGTAGGCACGCGCTCCGCCACCGATATCCACACCGGTATGGTAGTAGTCGTAGTAGCCATATTCTTCGAGGTAGTCACGCACGGCGACGTTCCCCGTGTAGACCGTATGCCTCCCGCTCGGCAGCGCGCTCTTGAACTCGCTGACGGCAGAGGAAGGCGAACTCGGCTCGAACATCTTGATCGAGCTTCCATCCTTGAGGAAGATCGCGAACTTGCCCGACTTCACATAGTTCTGGAAATCGCTCTGGCTGATCGTACCGCTCCACATGGCGAATGTCATGGAGGACATCGCCAGCATCAGCGTAAAGACCAGTGCCATTACTCTTGCTGCCCGTTTCATCGTACATCATCTCCTTTTCACATGAACGGTATGCAACGGAAAATGAAACTGCGCAGTTCATTCTTCTATTATAGTAGAAACCGGTTTGGAATCCTACTGTCATAAATGACAGGTTTATCAAAAAGTCCCCCAAAAACCTGTCATATATAACAGGTCACAGACGATTATTTTTATGCTAAAATAAACCAATGCACGACGGCTATTTCGCCACAGTCTCCAAGGATGGGCGGAGGGAAGTAAAGACGCCCCTTCTGCCGCTTGCGGTGGAGGAGCACTTCGGACAATGGAAAGAAACCACTGATACATTCAGTGGTTCTCTAACGGAGGTACTACCCATGAAGATCAAATCTTTTCTATCCGCCCTGCTGTCCGCCCTGCTTCTCTGTGCATCTCTTTCGGCGGCAGAGCGCGTCCTGAATGATCGGGCGGAGGAAAAGACGCGCCCGCCGCAGTCCTTGGAGGAAGTACAGGACATGGCGGCACGGGACTGGTCACGCTCCGTAGAACCCCCTGTCTCATGGCTCACGATCGAGGATCATGTCCTGACGGTCTACGATATGAACGACGTCAAAGCCTACCGCGCCGTCTACCCCCAGATTGCGCTCGTGGATGATGACAGCGCGCCGCTGGCAAAAGCGTTCATTGAGTGGAATGCAGAGATTGGCACCGGTGCATGGCACAGCCCGATCCGCACCTACAGCGAGGAAGTGCGCCGAGACGGGTACGAGCTCCCCTTCTATTACAGCGACATCACGCCTATCTCGCGGTGGGGACGGGTCGATGGGCAGCTCATCTCGTTCTTTATGGAGGGCTCGTCGTATGCGGGCGGCGCGCATCCCATCCCCCATGTCGATGCGTATACCTTTGATCGGAAAACGGGGCGACAAATCGCGCTCGATGAGATTGTCACGAGCCGAGCGCTCCTGATCGCCGCACTCGAAGCGGCATTCCAAACACAGTATCCCGCAGCAGTGGAGCAGGACTTCCCGCGCGGTGTCATGGAGGCACTTCTCATCCAGCATCCGGAAGAGCAGGGGCTTTCGTCGTTCTGCTGGTACATGGCAGCGGACGGGAGTCTCGTCATCTACTACCCCGAGGCTGTACTCGCCTCCTACGCAGCAGGGGCATTCACCCTCACGATTCCGCGATCGGATGCACCGCACCTCTTTACTGCGGCGTATCCGATGGACTAGCTGCTGAACGAAAGAACAGGTGTGCAATCCGGTGCACACCTGTTCTTTACTTTTTCTATTCCATAAACGCACGATCGATATCTCGTCCACCATAGATGACGCGAAGGATGGTAACTTTTTCCTGCCCTGTGTCTACCGTGTAGAACACCTCAAAATGATCCACGGGCATGATGCGGACTTGCGGATATCCCGCAAAGTGTTTCGGGTATGCACGAAAGCGCATCGGCAATTCCGCAAGACTGAGAATCTGTTTCCTGATCCTCATAAGCTGTGCATATGCATTCTCCGGTGCTCGCAAAACATCCGAAATATATCGAAAAATATTTCTAAGGTCTGCTGCCGCCTGAGATGAAACATCAACCCGATACTGCATGATGTCCCTCCATCATCTCCGCAAAAACTTCCTCCGCCGGACGGACTTTTCCCGCTGCGAGGTCTTCCAACCCCTTTTTCAGTTCGCGCTCGAGTTCTGCCTCACTGAGGTCGGCACGATGGAGCGGGCGTGTTGCCTCCTGTTCCTTCACAGAGAACGGCAGTCCGCGATGGATGAGGCACTGGCGCAGGAATACGTTGACGGCGGTGGAGAGATCGAGCCCGAGATTCTGGAAGAGTGCCATCGACTGCGCCTTGACGTCAGCATCAATGCGGATCTGTGCGGATACGGTTGCCATAGAATCACCTCCTTTTTACATTCGATACACTTATTATATCGTTTTTGCGGTACAACGTAAACATTTTTTCAAAAATACGCAGTCAAACTCATCCCGAGGATTTTCTGCCGTGCGCCATCATAGGTGCGCCCCATGAAAAGGTGCGTGCCGGAGCGTGCAGGGCGCAGGTCGAATCCCTCGACGGCAAGCACTACGCCGCGTGTCAGGACGATGTCCGCACGCGCCCCCCAGCCGCGGAAGCCCGCACGTCCAAAGAAGGTCGGATCGCCGTCCATCGTATGATGCAGGAAGGTCGCACGCGGCTGATGGTAGTAGGCGATCCACACACCATAGTCGCCCGCCTTCTCCACATCGGGCGATTGCCGAAGGCGCAGTGTCGCTACACAGCCGCGCCCCACATCATCCCAGTGATCGAAATCCGTGCGTGCACGTCCGTGCAGATACTCAACCGCAAGGCTGCGGTGCCGGTCAAAACGATAGCCCGCAAAAAGCTCAAGGACGCGCTGACGGTCGATCCCGTTGTGGAGCGCAAGCGGATCCCGCATCGCCCGCTCCCGCGTGACGGCGGGCAGTTCCGTAGTCATATCGAAGTAGAACACGCCGCCCATCCACTTCCGCCAGTTGCGCTCACAGCCGAGAATGACGCCGCGCCTGCGCTTGTCTCCCGTACGCGAGACAGTGCGTCCGTAGAATACGGATGCCATCCCGTCCGTTTTGTCGCCATGTCGCCAGCGCACGCCCTCAACGCGTTTATCGAAAACGTTGCCCTCGATCGGTGTGAATATGAATCGCCCTGCGCGGATTTTTACCCCGTGTCCGTTTTCGTGCTCGACATAGAGCCGCGACAGGTAGAGATGCCGGTCGTTCCGATGCGCACCGCCGACCGTGTCCTTGTCATAGCGGATATCCTCGAGCATACCGCCGACGCTCACGCCACCGCCCACATGAATCGTCGGCGCAACGCGAAAGCGGCGCGTGGCGAGGAATACATTCCGCTGCATCCCCACAGAGGGCATATCCATCTGTGCCTTGCCATAGAGCCAGCGGCAGTCCCCCCAGACATCAACGCGCGGTATCTTTTCGGCTGCGGCCGCAGGGACATCGACGGTCGGTGCTGCGGCTCCCGCATCCATGCTGCAGGCAGGAGTTTCTCCTGCCGGATGGCGTTCGATCTCCTTCGCTGCGGACATCTCAGCAGCGGGTGCTGCGAGCGCACAGGAAAACGGCATACAGAGTAGTGTGAACGGTACAAGATGATGGATGTATCGCACAGGACTCCCTCCATTCATATCATGACGGCAAAGTAAAATTTCATTTATCTTATCATAAGATTCCATAATTCACAATAAATCATACATTCATTCTTGTTTTTCAGTCGTTTTAGGACTTTATATTCAAGGATTTCTTTCTTCGCCAAACGAAATATTATAGAATTCCTTAAGGTTTCTAACAAAAAGGGGCGTACCGTAATGAGACGATACCGATCACGTCATCTGCTTTTCGCCGCCCTTCTTGCCGGGCTCTGCCTGTTCCTGCTTGGACTGCCGGCAGAGGCCGTCTCCATCGCCTATGATCGAAACGATGGAACGACGTATATGGAGATCCTGCAGAATACATCTGCCGTTCCGCTCGAGCCGAAGGGCTGCGCACGAGGAATGGTCGAGCTGTTTCAGGATCGCGGTGTGGACGCGGTCGAGGTCTACGCGTTCCAGGCGGAGCGTTTCCTGCGTGGGGCATCAGAGCCGCTGTACTGGTATCCGCATTTCACGGCACGCATCGTATTCGCTGTGCGGGAGGACGCTCCCATGACCGTGACGGACTGGAAGGATCTCGATGCGGATGCCTCTCTCGTTCTGCCCGGCATGTCGCCCGAGCGAGAGATTTTCCTTCTGGCGCTCGCACAGCGAATGACGTCAGACACCGATACGTCATTTGCCCAACTCGCGCAGATGCGGAAGGAGGGGACGCTCCGGTTTTATCCCATGATCTTCGGCACACAGCCCCTGTTAAAAAAGGCAGATGAACGCGACGTCTATGTGCTCTTCGCCCATGATGCAAACCGTCTGGTTCGCCGCGGTGCACGGCTGCGCATTGTCGAGCCGCAGGGCGGAACACTCGCCTTTACGAAGGGCATCCTCTCTCGAAAACCCATCACATTCTCCGACACGCTGCCCGCTGAACTGACGGCCGCAGGCTACCTGCCCGCCGCCCCGTCGGCGGTGTCCGGCCAGACCGTCCCGCCGGATTTCCTGCGCGCACTCCGCATGGCAAACGAACGCTATCACACAGAAATCACAGGGCTCTCCCGCCTCACACCGCACGAACCGCACGAGCGCCTCCCCCTCCTCGTCGATACGCTCGTCCTGACGGTCGTCTGGGGTGTCTGCATTCACCGCCGCGTCCTCCATCACGGCACGCGGCGCGCCGTCCTCCTCCTCATCGCCATGCTGCTCCTCTGGGAGCTGGATCGTACGATAAAAATCATCACACTGCGGCACGATGATGCATTGGAGCGCATGCTCTGGTACTTCTACTATGTATTCCGCGCGGGAATCTCGGTCGCTCTCCTCTGGATCTCATGGGCGTCGGACGAGGATGTCCTCAACCGCTCGATGCCGCCATGGCTGAAAGCAGTATTCGGCGTCAACCTCCTGTGCGCGGTGCTGATCCTCTGCAACGACTTCCATCATCAGTTTTTTTACTTCACATGGAATGCGGACACCATGATGTGGGATGATCACCTCGCATGGGCTGCCTATGTCTATTGGACGCTCTGGTTCGGTGAGATCGCCGCAGCCCTGCTCCTCCTCCTGAAAAAGGCAGGACAGCAGCAGGTGCTGCGTCCCGCCATGGCAGGCCCCTTTCTCGTGTTCGCCTCCTACATCCTATATACGATTGTCTACTGGCTGAACGATACCGTTCGATTGTTGGAGCTGACCATCGTGACGGCACTCTTCTTCCTCCTCCTCGTAGAGACCTGTCTGCGCACGGGTCTGATGCCGTCCAACCGTTTTCATGAGGCCTTCTTCCTTCATGCACGCTTGGGGATGCAGCTGGTAAATGCCGCAGGAACCCCTGTCTTTATCTCACCGACCCGACCAAATGCTGCGGAGGATGCCATCCGCATCTCGCGGATGGAGATTCACGGCGGCGCACTCCTCTGGCAGGAAGACCTCTCCCTCCTGCACGAACGCCAACGCCAGCTCGCCCTCTCGCGCGATGCACTGGAGCGTACCCACGCACTCCTGCAGGAGGAGCATACGCTCCGAAAGAAGCTCCTCGGGCTGACGCTCCGACGAAAGCTGTCCGAGGAGCTGGAGGCGATCCTCGCGCGAAAGCGTCCGCTCCTGCGCGATTTTCGCGCGCAGCTGATGGCGGCACAGAACGAGGCGGAGGTTGCCCTGCTCATCCGACGTCTCAATCTGCTCTCCTCCTATCTTAAAAAACGCTGCGTCCTCTTCCTCAAAGGCCAGGGAGACGGCACCCTCCGCACCGATGAACTGGAGATGGCCGTCTCAGAGACCTGTACCTACCTGCGACCGCTTGGGCTGCACGTTGGTGTGACATGGGCTCATCCCGCATCAATGTGTGCCGCGACAGCACTCGTCCTCTTTGACGCATTCGCAGAGTTCCTCTCACGTGCCGCCGAGGAAGAGACGGAGAGCGTATTCTGCCGTTTCACCGATACTGCGGTGACCTTTCTCCTCGATCCTGCCGCATGGGCAGCTCCGTGGGCAGCTCCGTGGGCAGAGGCGCAGGCGGAGATGTGGGGCGCATCCGTCATGGTGGATGACTGCGGCTATGCGCTCGCACTGACCGTATGCCCTGCGGGAGCAGCACATGCGGCGACGGTGCAGGAGGAGCAGGCATCGACGCCTATGCAGCAGGCACAGAGGAGGGAGGCGCGTCCATGGAACGACTGACCGCCCCCAGCTTCAATGAAATCATCATCCTCGTGCTCCTCGCGCTCCTCGTTCTCATCGCCCAGACCGCTGCGCTCTGTTGGGGGGCAGCCCGCCTCGACCGCCACAGCATCCGCCGGAGTCTGCCGGAGGTGTCGGCGCTCGCCGTCGTCCTCTGCCTCACGCTGTTTCTCAGCGGCGGCTGGAGGCTCTACCTCATGGGACTGTCACCGCAGGACTGGATCACCGACGAGCGGATGGCGGCGAGTGTCGCCGCCATATGCACCGGCATCTTTGCCATGCGGTGGACGCCACGGCGCGGTGCCCTGCTCACGGCAGCAGGCGTATGCGCCCTGCCGTACTTCGACCGCTTCCTGCCGACCTCTGCCATCTGCGTCCTCACCCTCCTCGCAGGGCGGCTGCTGCTGCTCCTCCAGCATGCACGCGCACTGCGCACCGGAGAAGTGACCGTCGCCTCCATCCGCGAGGGGCTCGATCTCCTGCCGGACGGCATTCTCCTGGCACGTACGGATCACTCTGCTGCACTCGTGAACATCGCTATGCTGGTGTTTATGGATCGGCTGCTCGGGCGGCAGTATCGAAACGCCGCTGTGTTTTGGCAGGCTCTCACTGCATTTGACGCACCTGCCGTGGCAGAAAAACGCATGCAGACGGACGCCTTCCTCTTTCGCTTCACCGCAGGAGATGCATGGCTCGTACAGCGCGTACATCTCACGGGAGGGCTCACAGGCTGGCAGGTGACGGCCTCCTGTGTGACGGAGCTGGATGCCGTCACGCAGGAACTCGAGACGAAGAATGCCGCGCTGCACGCCATGATCAGCACGCGAAAGGAACTGCTGGTGACACTCGAGCAGACGGAACGCCACCGCACACTGCAGGAGATCACCGCACGCGTCCACGACGTGCTCGGACAGCGGATCAGCATGCTCCAACAGCTGCTCGCCAGTCCCGCCCCCAAGGATGCGTTGGATACCATCGTGCGGATCGACAGTCTGCTTGAGGCCGTGCCGCTGATGCAGGAACCGCATCCCGCGACGCTCCTCGCCGATATGGCGGACACCTATCGGCAGCTCGGCATCCATCTCACACTCTCAGGTCATCTGCCGCGCAATATGCGCCGTGCACGAGCCTTTGCCGCCATCATTCGGGAGGCTCTCAGCAACGCCGTCTGCCACGGTCATGCAAACGCCGTCACGATCACGATCCATGAGCGACGGCTGCGCATCCGCGACAACGGCATCGGCTGCACACATCTGCATCTCGGCGGCGGCCTCACAGGCATATCGCAGCGCGTGAACGATCTGGGCGGTCGTCTCATCATCACACATACACCGCATTTCGAACTCGATGCGCGGATAGGAGGAATGACCGTATGATTCGCATTCTTATCGTCGATGATCAGAAGATCCTACTCGAGGGGCTGGAACAAATTCTCCGTCCCATCGAGGACATTGAAGTACTCGGCACATGCCTGCTCTCCGAACTCACAGAGAAAGCATGTGAGCGCCTCCGCCCGGATCTGGTGCTCATGGACATCTGTATGGAGGGACGCACCAGCGGCATACAGATCTGCGAGCGTCTCAAGGCACGGTTCAAACAGCTGCGCGTCGTCCTCATGACCGGGATGCAGGAGGTCTCCTTCCTCACGCGGGCAAAAAGCGCGGGCGCAGACAGCTTCATCTACAAGGAGTCCTCGGGGGAGGCGTTTGCCGACTGCATCCGTGCGACCATGGAGGGACAGCATATCTACCCTGATGTGTGCGGCACATCCACCCTCGGATGCACCAGCAGCACATTGACGGAACGCGAGTTTGAGATCCTCCAGCGCATCTGCCGCAGCATGAGCTACGCCGAGATCGCCGAGGATCTCGGCATCACGAAACGCACCGTCAACTTTCACATCGGCAACATGCTCTCCAAGACAGGGTATAAAAGTATCGTTGGTCTCGCCGTTGAGGCGACCGACAAGGGCTACACCAGCAGCGTATAAACCGCGCTGATACGAGCTGCCGCACGATGCGATTCGCGCGGCAGTTCATTTTTTTTCCCCGGTACGACTCCCATGAGATCGGCAGGGAAATCATGTGCCCATCGGAGAGACTTCATTGATCCGTGTTCTCTAACGAATTTTTCCATCTGACCTGTTATTTATGACAGTCCGCTTTCTGCTGCGCTATGATACACTATAAATAAACTTTTCAGAAAACTCTTGCCTATCATACAGAGGGAGGGATCTCCATGGGACTCATCCAAGCAGCAACAGGCTCGGTTGGCGGCGTTCTTGCCGATCAGTGGAAAGAATATTTTTACTGTGACAGCCTCGATCAGGACGTACTCGTCGCCAAGGGGCAGAAACGCGTCAGCGGACGCAGCTCCAACACGAGTGCAACGGACAATATCATCAGCAGCGGTGCCGCCATCGCCGTGAATGACGGGCAGTGTATGATCATCGTCGAACAGGGCAAGGTCGTTGAGATCTGTGCCGAAGCCGGCGCATTCATCTACGACAGCTCCACCGAGCCGACCGTCTTCGGCGGTGATCTCGCGAGCGACCTCGTGTCTGTTCTGAAGAACATCGGAAAGCGTTTCACCTTCGGCGGCGACGCGCCGAAGGATCAGCGCATCTACTATTTCAATACGAAAGAAATCATGGGCAACAAATATGGAACGGCACAGTCCATCCAGTTTGAGACCATGATCGGCCAGTACCTGCTGAACGTCAACATCCGCTGCTTCGGCGAGTACAGCTATCGCATTACGAACCCGATCCTCTTCTACACGAACGTCTGCGGCAACGTTGCGGACATGTATGAACGCAGCGCGATCGACTCACAGCTGAAAAGCGAGCTGCTGACCGCGCTGCAACCTGCGTTCGGACGCATCGCCGCCAAGGGCATCCGCTACACCCAGCTCATCAACTATACGAAGGACATCCGCAATGAGCTCGCCGACGAGCTGTCCGACGAATGGGGCAAACGGCGCGGCATTGAGATCGTCTCCTTCGGTGTGTCGAGCGTCAAGGCGGACGAAGAGGACGAGAAGCGCATCAAGGAGATCCAGGACAGCGCGATCATGAGCGATCCGAATCTGCGCGCCGGTCGTCTTGCGGGTGCCACCGCAGATGCCATGCGCACGGCCGCCGGCAACGAGGCGGGCATGGGCGGCGCGTTCGGCTTCATGGGGATGGGCATGGCAGGCAGTGCCGGCATGGGCGCCATGGGCGCGTTCGGTCCGCAGGGCGGCGCTGCGCCGCCTGCTGTCAACCCATTTGCCCCGCCGCAGACGGCCGTGATGGGTGCCGTCGCTGCGGCAGGATGGACGTGCGGCTGCGGACAGACGGGCAACACGGGACGGTTCTGCGCCGCGTGCGGCAAGCCCCAGCCCTCCGCCGCGGGGTGGACGTGCACGTGCGGTGCGGTGAATCCGGGCAATTTCTGTACGAACTGCGGCAAACCGCGCCCCGCAGGAGCACCGCTCTACGCCTGCGACAAGTGCGGCTGGAGACCTGACGATCCCACCCGCCCGCCGAGGTTCTGCCCGCAGTGCGGCGACATCTTTGACGAGAACGATAAGCAGTGATGAAGCGCGTTTGGAATCCGCAGGGCAGGAGTAACACTCCTTCTTGCCATCATCCTAAAAGAGGTGACTGATATGCCCGAAACCAGCGTCAGCTACAAATGCCCCCACTGCGGCGCCCCCCTCACCTTCCTCCCGGGACACAACAGCGTCACCTGTGAGTTCTGCAATACGAACATCAGCATCGCCGAGATGGATGCCCTCTTTGCAGAAAAGCAGGAACAGGCAGCACGGGCGGCGGAGAAAAAAGAGGCCCGGTGGAACACGGAGAACCTCGGCAGCGCATGGGACGAGGCCGAGACGGCGAACATGATGATCCAGACCTGCTCCTCCTGCGGCGCGGAGCTCGTCTCTGACGGTAACACCATGGCGACCGAATGCGCCTACTGCGGCAGCCCGAACATGATCCCGCGCCGCTTCGACGGCATGCTGCGCCCAGACTTCATCATTCCATTTAAGAAGACGAAGGAAGACGCCATCGCCGCGCTCAAGGAGTTCTACAAGGGGAAAAAACTGCTCCCGAAGGCGTTCCGCGACGAGAACCGCATCAAGGAGATCCAGTCCATGTACGTCCCCTTCTGGCTCTTCGACGCGCAGGTAAGCGCCAGCATGGACTTCAGCGCGGAAACGAGGAGTCGGCGCGAGACGGCGGACGAGATCATCATCGAGACCAGCCACTACCGCTGTGAGCGCAGCGGCGAGATGACGTTCTGCGGCATCCCCGTCGACGCGAGCAAACGCCTGGACGACAAGTACATGGACAGCATCGAGCCGTTCGACTACAGCGAGCTCCGCCCCTTCTCCGCTGCGTATTTTACGGGACACCTCGCCGACAAATTCGATGTCGATGTCAAGGAATCCCTGCCGCGCGCCGACACGCGCCTCACGGCGAGCGTCATCCACGCGCTGAGCAAAACCGTCAGCGGCTATACCAGCACCGCCCCGAGCGGCAGCTCGAAGATCCGAAAGCAGTCGGGCGACGTCCGATACGCCATGATGCCCGTCTGGATCCTCACCACGAACTATCAGGGCAAGCCCTACACCTTCATGATGAACGGACAGACCGGCAAATTCGTCGGCGCGGATCTGCCCAAGGACACATTCAAGGAGTACGTCTACCCGCTCATCCCGTCCGCACTCGTCTTCGCCGTCCTCTTCTGGCTCGGCTGGCTCATGTTTGATCTGTAGGAGGTGCGGCACATGATGAACAAAACAACCAACGGACGCAGTGCGCTCCTCGCCCTCGTCCTCCTCTGCCTCAGTCTCATCGTATTCCCCTCATCGCAGGCATCAGGTGCGCCGGGCAGAGCCTCCTGCATAATCGACGAAGTCAGAGTGCTGTCACTGGCCGATGTGAAGCTCCTCCAGCCGAAACTCACGGCAATCGAAGACGCGCACCATATCCGCATCCTCGCCGTGACCGTCAAGGACTGGAAAGGCAGACCGCTCGAACCCCTCGCACGACAGATACTCAGCGGCGACCTTGCCGCCGGCGGCGAAAACGGTGCCATTCTCCTCCTCCTCTCCCCGGAGAACAAGACCTACTGCGTTGGCACTGACGAAAAAATCCGCGCACGTATCTCTGACGAGGGAATCGAACACCTCAAAGAAGACTTCCTGCCCGCCCACAACGAGTTCCGATACGCAGACACATTCACGGTGTTTGCCGCCGGTGTCGACGAGATGCTGACCTATTACGAAAAGGAGGGCAAGCCCTTCACCACGGGCGGCGCACTCAGTGCAGTTGCGCGTGCGGTCGCAGATGGAACCCCCGCCTCGGATGGTTCGGGACTTGGCGCAGTGCGTGTCATCGACGAGTCCGACCTCATCACCGAGGCCGAGGAACAGGCACTCGACGCGAAGCTCGCCGCGTATGAACAGGCGCACGGCATCCGCATCCTCGTCGGCACAGTCAAGAACACTCACGGGCAGGTGCTCGGCAAGATCGCCAATGCCGTCGTCGACCGCATCGAGAGCGGCGGCGAGAACGGCACCATCGTCCTCCTCCTCGCACCGAAGGAGCGCGACTTCTACATCTCCACCGACAACAAGATGCGCATGCGCATCACCGACGACAACGGCATCGAACACCTCGCCGAACAGTTCGTTCCCTCCCTGAAGGAGAACAAATACGCCGAGGGATTCACCGCATTTGCCGCCGCCGTGGATGAGATGGTAACCTACTACGAGCAGGAAGGCAAGCCGTTCAATCCCGATGCCTTCCTGTTCACCATCGTCACCCTCGTCGGCGCGCTGATCCCTGCTGCCATCGTATACTTGTTCATCCTTGCCAATCTCTCGGACAGCATGCTCAGTGTCCGAAGCGCCCACGAGGCAGACGACTACGTCGAGCGTGGCAGCTTCCGCCTCACACACCGCGCGGACATCTTCCTCCGCACCACAGAGTCCCGTGAGACGAAGTACAAGAAGACCTCCTCCTCGTCCTCCTCGGGTTCCTACATCTCCACCTCCAGCCGCGACAGCAGTCACGGCGGCGGCGGCGGGAAATACTAGCGTGGTGGATTCTGACGTTTGGAGGTGCTCGTGCAGAGCGCGCCCATTGTCATCGTAGAAAGTATCTGCTAAGGAGTGATTATCATGAAAACACGACTTCTCCGTCTTCTCTGCACCGCCCTGTTTACCGCAGGCATCCTCCTCGGCGCAGCGACAGCATCGGCCCACGGCATGACCTATTGGGAAGCGACACTTGTCCTGGATGATATCCCTACGGGCGAGCAGAATCGACTGGAACCGCGCAAAGCCACACTCGCTGATGCCCGCAGGGCAATCGTCCGCGCAGGACTTGCGGACGACTACCAGGGCAAGGACTTCACGGGCGACGGCATGCGCTTCGTCACCTTCGACTTCAACTACGCCGAACACTGCATTTTCCGCGCCGTCACAGGCGCGAAGGATACGCGCGATGCGGGCGACCTCACCATAACGAGCTACGATATCATGGGGCCGAGTGTACGCACCCTCGGCGGACTCCGTGTCGGAAAGAGCTGCGAGAGCATCGAGGAGATGTACGGCGAACCCTCCTTCTCCGAGACAAACGAGGACGGGCTCACCGCCTGCACATACGCATTTGATGACAAAGCCGCTGCGCTCACCTTCGACATCGACGATGCGGGCGTCATCCGGGCGATCCACTTTCGCAGCGAGATCTGACGAACTTCATTTTATCAGCGACTCCTTTATCAGCGTTTCCCTAACAAATTCATCACATACAGGCAGTGAGCGGTGTGCAGTCGCACAAAAAGCGACATTTCTCACGAGATCGAAAAAGGCGCAGGCAAATGCCCACACCTTGCTATGTAAATGCAAATGAAACGATGATTTCAGGCTTTTCCGCGCCTTACATCTCCTCCGCGCGTGCGATGCGCTGCAGGAGGGTCTCTGCGTATTCCTGCGCACGGTGAAACTCCTCCATGGACAGAATGAGCAGCACGTAGTCATCCGTGCCGTCGTCCATCCCCGCGAGCAGCGTATCCGTCCACTGTGCGTTTACCTCCTCACACCACGCGGGGACGCCGTATTCTGCGTGGAGTGACGCCGGCAGTGAGAGCGCCCGTCCCGCGACGAGCTCCTCCAGTGCCGCGGCGAAGTCCTCCTTCGCCGTTCTCGTAGCCAGTCTGACAGCCCGTCCGCAGGAGATCATCTCCTCCGAGAGCTCATACCACGCATCATTCCACGCGTCGCTCTCCTCGGTATGCGTCGGCAGCTCCACACGGCGGCAGAACGCCTCCGTGCGTTCCGCCCCGAGCAGCATCTCCGCCAGTGCCGTGAACGCCGCCTTTTGCTCTGCACCGCTCGTCTCGTGCATCTCTTGATACCGCTCTTTGGGCGGCAGTACCCTGCGCTGCACAAACGCCCGCATGATCGCAGCGGCCTCCTCGTCGCGCAGGTCGGGGATCCCGCAGATTTTTCCGTCGATCGTGAGGGAGAGATTCACCGTGCCGTGCACACGCCCGCGCGTCGCCTTCATGCGCGTGCAGCCCTCAATCGCCTGCGGCGGATACAGCTCCAAATACATATTGTTGCCGTCCCGCATCGCTGCGAGATGGTTGTCGATGCCAACAATATGAAATCCGGGGCTGTTGGATAGGCTGCTCTTCAGCCGCCACGTCTCGTAGGTATCAAAGATCTTTTCCTGTATCCACTGATAAAGTCCCATGGCATGTCTCCTGTTGCATCATCATGGATGTTCCTCGGTGCCCCACATCGTGAGTGCACAAATGCACGAAAAGACACGGATCGCGCGTCCGTGTCTTTTCGCGTATTCTCATATCAGCCCCGCGCGACTTCCTGTACGATCGCGAGGGTGAGCTCCGCCGCATCATAGAGATCCTGTACGAGGATGCTCTCCTCCTTCGTGTGGCAGTCCGTCATGCCGACGCCAAGGACGGTGGTCGGCACGCCGTAGGCGTTGAAGTGGTTCGCATCCGAGCCGCCGCCCTCCTCCTCGAGCACGACGGGAAAATTGCACTTCTCCGCCGCGCGCCGCAGGTAGCGGATGGGCAGTGCATCGGCGGGCAACTCGTACGGATCATAGTCCTTCTTGATCTCGATCTCGGCGCGGCAGCCTGTCCCCTCAAGCGCGCCGTGGATGGCGTCCACCATGCGCTGTGTGAGAGCGTCGAGCTTCCCCTTGTCACGGCTGCGCGTCTCGAAATCCAGCGTGCAGAACTCTGCGACGACATTCGTCGCCGTGCCGCCCGCGATCTTGCCGACGTTGCAGGTCGTCTCCGCGTCGATGCGCCCCTGCGGGACAGCCGTGAGCACGCGTCCCGCCGCCGTGATCGCGTTCTCTCCCGCCTCGGGGTCGATCCCGGCGTGCGCCGCCTTGCCGATGATGCGCACCGCCAGCTGGTTCTTGCCCGGTGCCTTAAACGCCGCCGTCCCCGCGTGCCCGTGGGTATCGAGCGTATAGCCAAAATCCGCGTGGAGCAGCGCCGTATCGAGACAGCGCGACCCGTTGACCCCGCCCTCCTCGGCGACGGTAAAGACGATCTGCAGGTCGCCGTGCGGGAGATTCTGCTCCTTGAGACAGCGCAGAGTCTCAAGAATGGCGGCGACGCCTGCCTTGTCGTCCGCACCGAGAATGGTCGTGCCGTCGGAGCGGATCACGCCGTCCTCGATGATCGGCTTTATATTGGCACACGGCTCCACACAGTCCATGTGCGCCGTGAGCATCACGGTCGGCACATCCGCCGCCGTTCCCTTAAAATGCGCGACGATATTGCCACAGTTTCCGCCGAGGAACTTTCCCGCAGCATCCTCGTGAATCTCCGCCGCACCGAGCTCACGCAGGCGTGCCGTGAGAAGATCGCCAATCTCGCGCTCATCGAGCGTCGAGCAGCGGATGGAGACGAGGTGCAGGAAATCGTCCAAGACTCTTTGCTGATCAATCATGAGATGCCTACTTTCCGAGGAAGAGCACAATCATAAAAAAACTACCATAGACAAAATTACTGCCTATAGTAGTTTCGCCGAAATAATAGAAAAACCTCTACTTTTTCCAATTAAATCACAGTTAGGACATCCTACTCCGCAATGCCCGGGCGCGTCATCTGGCGCGGCGAGAGGATGTGCGAGAGCTCCTTCTTCGTGAGAATGCCGCGATCGAGGATGATCTCACGGATGGGCTTTCCTGTTGTATACGCCTCCTTCGCGAGCTCGGCGGATTTCTCATAGCCGATGTGCGGCAGGAGTGCGGTGACGATGCCGACACTGTTGTCGAGCCATTTCTGGCACTGCTCAACGTTCGGCTCAAGGCCGATGAGGAGCTTGTCGACAAATGTATTGACGGCGCGTGTGATGTAGTTCAGCGAGTTGAACATATTGAACGCCATGACGGGCTCCATCACGTTCAGCTCGAACTGGCCGTTCTCCACGCCGAGCGTCACGGCGAGATCGCCCGCAATAACCTGATAGCACGCCTGATCGAGCACCTCGGCGATGACGGGATTGACCTTGCCGGGCATGATCGAGGAGCCGGGCTGGCGCATCGGCAGGTGCAGCTCGTTCAGCCCGCAGCGCGGCCCCGACGCCATCAGGCGGAAGTCGTTCGACATCTTGATGAGGACGAGCGCGGCGTTCTTGAGTGCTGAGGAGAAATCGGCGAACGCATCCGTGTTGTTCGTCGCGTCGATGATGTTCTGCGACGTGCGGTACGTCTCCCCCGTGATCTCCGAGAGGCGCTTGGCGACCGCCTTGATGTAGGCGGGCTCGGCGTTCAGCCCCGTGCCGACGGCGGTGCCGCCCATGTTGATCGTGTGGATCGCGCGCTGGACAATGCGCGTGCGCTTCATGCAGCGGCGCACGGCGGAGGCGTACGCACCCATCTCCTGTCCGAGCGTGATGGGCACGGCATCCTGCAGGTGCGTGCGCCCCATCTTGAGAATGCCGCGGTAGGCCGTCGCCTTCTTCTCGAGCTCCGTCGCGAGACGCTCGAGCGCGGCAAGGAAGTCATCGCTCTTTTTCGAGAGGCAGACCTTGATGCCCGTGGGGAAGGCGTCATTCGTCGACTGCGCCATATTCGCGTGATTGTTCGGCGAGATGATGTCGTAGCGCCCCTTCGCCTCACCGCGCAGCTCGAGTGCGCGGTTGCATAGCACCTCGTTCATATTCATATTGATCGACGTGCCCGCGCCGCCCTGAATCGGGTCCACGGGGAACTGGTCGATCAGCCCGCCCGCGATGATCTCATCCGCCGCCTGCACGAGCACATCGCCAATCTCATGCGGCAGACGTCCCGTATCCATGTTTGCGAGCGCCGCCGCCTTCTTCACCTTCGCGAGGGCGACGATAAAGTCGGGGTCGAGCTTCTGCCCCGTGATGTTGAAGTTCTCCACCGCGCGCATCGTCTGTACGCCGTAGTAAACCTCATCCGGCACCTCTAAATCACCAAGGAAATCGTGTTCTTTTCGCATTGTGATCTCTCCTTTGCATCCCCTACATACGTTATCAACAATTGTATACAGTATACCACAGAAAAAGAAAATAGATAGTGCTTTGAAAAAAATAAATGGCATTTATTCTTTTCCCATACCTTCATCCACATCTTTCGCTGCGGATCATTGGAAAAACCGTATGAAAATAGACGAGACAGCTGTACGTAAGCTTCTGACTTCGTACGGCTGTCCCATCTCTCTTTCTTATCGATCGTGAATATTTAGTTCGAGGACATCAGGGCGCGCATAGTGCCCACACGGGTCAAACTCCATCTTGGCAGCAGCGGCCCTTCCAAGATCGAGGTCGGCGACGATGAGTTCCTCCCGATCCCATACAGGCTCCGTGAGAAACTCACCGAAAGGATCAACAATACAACTCCCACCGCGGCAGGCGATCTCTGGCAGACGATCAATCTCCTCCTTACAGTGGAGCTGGTCGCGCGGGTAGTCTTCCCGTTTGAAGAACATATCGGCATTAATGAAGTAACAGCGCCCCTCAAGACCGATGTGCCGCGCTGTGTTGATCCACGAATCCACGTCATTCGTGTTCGGTGCAATGAAGATGTTTACGCCGCGCTGATAGAGCGCCGCACGGGCGAGCGGCATATAGTTTTCCCAGCAGATAAGACTGCCGAGTGGCCCCCACGGGCTCTCCACCGTTGGGAAATATCCACGATTCGCGTCGCCCCAAACAAACCGCTCCGCACCGGTCGGCTTAAGTTTACGGTGCACAGAGGCAAGCACCCCATCGGGCGTAAACATGATATTCGTGTTGTAAAGTGTCCCCGTCGTATCATCGCGCTCGGACACACCGATGCTGAGGTAGATATGGTACTTCTTTGCTGCTGCGCCAAGCGCCTCCGTCTCGGGGCCTGGGCAGACAACAGAGTTATCGTAATATAGCTTCCAGTCCTTGCGCCCTTCCTCATCACGACTGCCGACTTTGAAGCCAAATGTCATGCCGAATGGATAGCCGGGGAGGAAGAGCTCAGGAAATACAACGAGTTCGGCACCTTGTGCCGCAGAGTTTTCAATCCACGTCAGTGCCTTTTTGAGTGATGCTGCCTTGTCGAACATGACGGGGGACGCCTGAACAAGGGCGAGACGGCAGGTTTCTTTCAGATCTTGCATGAGAATATCTCCTTTTTCATCGTTTATCGATTGGTGTTGCGGTAACGCTCGACAATGTCGTCGTCATAGTTCCACATGGGCGTATCGGTTATCTTTTTTTGCTCCTGATAATCTCTCAGTGCGAAGGCAACGTATTTTGAAAGGCGGAAGAGCGCAATGACATTGAAGAGCACCATGAGTGCCCCAAAGAGATCCGCGAACTCCCACATGGAAACAACGGGAACAATGGAGCCGAAGAGAATCAGACAAAGGGCAAAGATACGGTAGGCAGTCACTGCGTGTTTTTTATCCGGAAAGAGATAGCGCGTGTTGACTTCTCCATAGTACATATTGGCAAGCAGTGTCGTATAGCCGAAGAGGAACATTGCAGCGGCGACGAGCCAGTAGCCGAGATCACCGAAGGATGCCGAGAATGCCGCCTGTGTCAGCTGGATTCCGGTGAGCTGACCGTTCAATGCACCGGAGAGCATGATACAGAAGGCTGTGCAGCTGCAGACAATGATGGTCGTCACGAAAACGCCGAGCATACCCGAGAGCCCCTGATTGACCGGATGCTTCACGTTAGCCGCCGCATGCATCGACGGTGTTGTGCCGGCACCGGCATCGTTGCTGAACAGTCCGCGTGCCACGCCGTAGCGGAATGCCTCCTGTACGGTGTAGCCGAGCACACCGCCGGCAGCTTGCTGCACACCAAACGCAGAGTCAATGATGAGACGCAGCATATCCATAATCCATTCCGCATGTGTCACCAGTACGATCAGTGCGAGAATGATATAAGCGAATGCCATAAAGGGGACGACATAGGAAGCGACCGTTGAGAGCCTCTTGATACCGCCGAAGATAACAAGCGCTACGAGCAGGACAAGGATTGCGCCGATGGCAAGCGGCGGCATCTCTGCCTGCCCGCTGAACGACCCCGCGATGGAATTGCTCTGTACCATGCAATAGACCACCCCGTTGCCGAGGATGACGGAGACGGAGAAAAGAATCGGCAGGATCTTTGCATTAAGACCACGGCGCATATAGTAGGCAGGTCCTCCGCGAAAGGTGGTGCCATCCTCATTTTTTACGCGAAAGATTTGGGCGAGCACAGCCTCTCCGAACATGATGGGCATGCCAAGAATTGCTGTGATCCACATCCAGAAGATCGCGCCGGGGCCACCTGAGGCAAGTGCTGTTGCAACACCGACCAGACTCCCGGCACCAACTTCGCTGCCAATGGCGGAGCAGAGTGCACCGAACGCACTGACACCGGAGGCATCACGGCTGGCTTTCCATAGATTTGGAATGAGCTGGGTGAAGTAGCGTACCTGTGGGACACCGAGGCGTATCGTGTAGAAAATACCGCACGACAGCAGAATACCGGCGATCAGCCACCCCCAAAAGATGCCGTTGATGGCTTGGATGATTTCCATGGAAAGACTCCCCTTTCAAATAGTAATAAGAAAATACAACATTGAAATATTTCTATTTTCTATGAGTTATGATATCATAATCGGTAATTGCGGTAAAATTGAGAATAACGAACTTCTAAATCGAAAAAAATGATAAGAAGAGGCGAAAATCATGGAACTGCGGAACATCAAAACATTTATCCATGCTGCGGAGACGGAAAGTTTCACTGCGACGGCTTTGCGAGAGAACTATGCGCAGTCCACAGTGACCCAGCAGATTCAGACCATTGAGCGCGAACTCGGCGTGGAGCTTTTTATTCGTTCCGGGCGGCGTGTGGCACTTTCGAGTGCCGGGCGGGAGTTTTTGGGGTATGCCCGCCGCATGGCGGCACTTGAACAGGAAACGCTTGCCAAGTTTCATGGAACAGCAGAACCAGAGGGGGTGTTCTTTGTCGGTGTTATCGAAACCATCGCGACCTCGCGGTATATGGATCGTATTGGCACATTTTGCAGCAGTATCCGAAGGTCCGCCTGCATATACAGGTGGATACAGCCCCCCGTTTGCGTCAGGCGTTGATCCGTGGGAGTATCGATCTCGTTATTTTACTGGATCGCTTGAGTGAGAGCCTGCGGATCCGTACACTGTATCATAGGTGCTCTGAAATACAGTTCATTGCGGCGGTCAATTCCGCCTACGCGCTGCGGCCCATATGCCTGGAGGAGCTGGTTGAGGCTCCGTGGATTTTGACGGAACACGGTACGAATTACCGTAAGAAGCTCGAAGATGATCTTTCTGAGCGGCAGCTTTATCTGCATGACCGTGTTGAGATCGGTACGAGCAAGACCATCATTGACTTTGTTGCGGCAGGACTTGGCGTGTCTCTTCTCCCTGCAGTCACAGTGGAAGAGGCCGTACGCGCGGGGCGTGTTGCTGTTATTGATGTCATGGATTATCACATCGAGATGCAGCTCCAGATCCTTGCCGCTGATGAGCGCTGGCTGCCGCATCCACTCGCACTGCTCGCAGAGGATTTTGCACGGGGGCTTGCGGGGGAAGACCATAACTAAGGAATCGCTGATAAAACAGTCTCTCCGATTGGTGTAGATTTTTTGTCCTGTCAAGGAGACAAACCGGACGCATAGCCAAAGCTATGTGGAGGATCGCGGGCGATGGCAGGGCGAAAAAGATGCGCCAAGATGACAGAGCTGAATTTATCAGTGCTTCCCTAAAAGGACGGATACACGGGAGATTCCCATGTGTCCGTCCTTTTTTAGACGTGATTCCTGATTCATTTCAATACCTCAATCATTGCCGTAAAGCCCTTGACGAGCGTCTCGACACCCATCGTCGGGTACTGGCTCTCAAGCCCCTTGTGCACAGCCATCTGCTCGGGCAGGTAGGGGATGTGGACAAAGCCGGCGGGGATGTGCGCGGATGACCCCGTATTTGCTCCGCATCTCAAGCAGCGCGGCGGGGACGATGTTGAAGTTTGCCGCCATCGGGGTCATGAGTGTTCCGCAATAGCCCGCCAGCATCGCAATCGGGGCGACAATGAGAGGATTTGCACCGTGCGCGACGATGAGCAGACGGTTGCCGAGCTGCTGCGCCAAAGCAATTTTTTCCTCCTTGGATGACTCATGATAGTCGCCGCGACCCATCTGTTTTGCAGCGACAATGACCGCCATCAGGATGACCATCCAGCCCGCGTTCTCGTTGCCGAGTGCCGAGCCGCCGAGGAACGTGATGCCGTAGACGAGCCAGAACAGACCCGTGCCAAAGCGTTTCAGATTTTTGCTGTCTCTGAACGAGAACGCCCCGAAGAGGACGAGGTATTACTGCCATAGGCAGCATAGAGTCTTTTCATCATATCCCTCCTATTTTCAACAATCGTATACAGCATACAAAAACAAAGAATGAGAATATTTTTGAAAACAAAACTTTTCTTCTGTGTGAGCATACATTTTTGGATGCTGTTTTGCTATAAGTTCATTTTCAATCCGTTGATTATCCGCATTTATCCAATTATTTGCAGGATTGTGCGGCAGAGATTCGTTCTTGTTGCAGGATTCTATCTCTCCTATAATGGGAAATACGGGAAGGAGGTGGCGTATGGAAGGAAACGAGCGACGCAAACAGTTGGCAAAATTTCTGCGCGCTACCCTCTCAGCCGCGCCCGTCACAGCTGAGAATCTGGCACGAATGCTTGCGGTATCCGTCCGAACCGTACGCTACGATCTGGACGCGCTCACGGAGGAGCTGCGGTGCGAAGGGCTGTGCATACGCTCGCAGGCACGGCGCGGCATCTGGCTGGAACGCGTGGAGGCGCAGGAGGTGGCAACTGCCGCGCCGGTACTGGATCGCAAGGAGCGGCGTGACCGCATCATCCTCGCGCTCCTCGGCGATGCGCCCTGCTCGATTGACGGACTTGCGGAGGAGCTTGCCATCAGCCGCAACACCCTCATCAGCGACCTAAAGGATGTTCAGGCAACGCTCGAGCAGCGTGGACTTGCGTACGTCTCAAAGCGCGACGCGGGCATTGCAGCGACCGGGGGAGAGCAGGAGCTGCGCGATATGCTCATCCATATCTTCGCCAAAGAAGAGCATGATTTTCGCCATTTTGATCGTACGGATGCAGCCTCCTCTCCGTTCCGCCGCTATGCACATGACCTTCCCATGGCAGAGATTGCGGCGTTCTTCCTCGACCTCCTGGGCAGACACGGGGTGCTCGGGAGCGATCTCTCGATCAACCGTATGATCTGCGCGCTTGCCGTCCAGATGCAGCGGCTGCGTGAGGGGCATCAGATCACCGAGGGGCGTCCCGTGGATTTTCTGTCAAATGAGGGGGAGGCAACAGAGTCTCTGGCTGCGGAGATTGCGGAAGGGATGGCGGGCTATGCGCTGGAATTCCTGCACGCAGCAGAGATCCAGCACATTGTCAAGGAGCTGCTGCACAGCCGCATCTACGTCTTTCGCGAGGAGCCGGGACGCACACAGGAGACGGCGCGCGCACTTGCACGGGAGTTTGTTGTATATGCACAGGTCTGGTTGGATGATACGTATGCAGACGATGAGGATCTGCTGCGGAATCTTGCGGTACATCTCCGTCCTGCGCTTGAGCGGGCGCACGTCGGCATTGCGTTGACGAATCCGCTTCTCGAACGCATTCGGGAGCAGTACCGTGCCATCTTTTTGATTGCTGCGCGCGCTGCGGAACGTCTGGGAGAGCGGATGAATCTGCGCTTCTCGGAGGATGAGATCGGCTATTTGACGCTTTACCTCGGTGCTGCGATCGAACGGAAGAAGCTGCGAAAGTCGCGCAAGCTGCCTGTGGTGCTCATTTGCGGCAATGGTGTCGGCACGGCGACCTTGCTTGCAAATACGATTCGCAACCGTCTGCCGAACCTGCACATCGTACGCATTCTTTCTTACTACAACATGAAGCCGGAGGATGTTGACGATGTGGATGTCGTTATCAGTACGGTGTCCGTGCAGCTGCCCGAGAAGACGGTACTGCGCATCTCACCGATCCTGACGGATGCGGAGAGCGAGATCATCGAGGAGCAGCTGAAATATCTCTATGACAGCCACTTCATCATGGAGGGGAATACAGTGCGCATATCGGGCGGTATGCGCCTCGTCGACCTCCTCACGGAGGAGATGATCGAGCTTCATGCACAGGTGGCTGATTGGGAGGCGGCGGTGCATGCTGCGGGGCATCTGCTCCATGCGGCGGGGGCGGTCGATGCGTGTTACATCGGGCGGATGGTGGAGAGCGTGCAGGAGTTTGGTGCGTACATCGTCGTGTGTCCGGGGGTTGCGATGCCGCACGCACGTGCTGCGGACGGGGTACGGCGGCTTGCCGTCAGTTTTGTCCGGCTGGTACATCCCGTTGCCTTTGCAGAGCGGGACGGTGCGGAGGCGGATCTGCTCTTTGCCTTTGCAACGCCGGATGAGAAAGCTCATCTTGAGCTTCTGCTCGATCTCTGGACAATTTTCAGCGATGCGAAAACGCTGGAGTATCTGCGGAAATGCCGCACAGCGGAAGAAGTTCGAGCCGTGATAGGTCGCTGCACAGCAGCGCGGAAGGAGTGAATTTATGCTGGGAGATTATATTTCTCCGGGAGGAATCATGCTGCAGGAGACGTGCCGTGATTGGGAGGCGTGCATTGACCGAGGAGCTGCACCGCTGCTCACAAGCGGCGCGATCCTGCCGTCCTATCCGGAGGCAATCAAGCGCAGCCACCGCGAGATGGGACCCTATATGGTCATCGCGCCCGGCATCATGCTCTCACACGCCCGACCGGAGGCGGGGGCGAAGGCGGTGGGGCTTACGATCCTGACGCTGCACGAGCCGATCGCGTTTGGCAGCGAACACAACGACCCCGTGCGACTCGTCATCACGCTCGCGACACCTGATGCCAAGAGCCATGTGGAAATGCTCGAGGCACTGTCAGAGTTCCTGATGACGGAGGGGATGGCGGAGCAGCTGATGGCGGCAGAGTGTGTGGAGAGCGCAGAGGCTCTGTTTGGTAAAAAGAAAAGGAGTGCGTGACAATGAAGATTCTGGTATGTTGCGGCAGCGGTCTCGGCAGCAGTTTCATGATCGAGATGAACATCAAGAAGGCTCTGCAGGAGATTGGCGTGGAGGCAGAGGTGAATCACAGCGATCTCTCGTCGGCGGCGGGCATCAAGGCAGATATTTACGTGGGGACACGCGATATCGCTACACAGCTCGTCGGGCTCGGTGGCGAGGTTGTCTCGCTCAACAATATGATTGACAAGAAGGAGCTTGCAGAGAAGATTGCGGAAGCAGTCGCCAAGGTAAAGGGATAAGGAGGAATCATCATGCTGAGTTTTATCCTTGATATTCTAAGCGTGCCGGCGGTTCTGATCGGTCTCGTCTCGATGATCGGTCTCATTGCGCAGAAAAAGGGGCTTTCCGATATCCTCAAGGGCTCGATCAAGACCATCATGGGTGTTCTGATTCTCGGCGGCGGCGCGGGGCTTGCCGTTGCCGCACTCACGCACTTCGGTACGATGTTTCAGCACGGATTCGGCATCAACGGTGTCGTTCCACACAACGAAGCGATTGTCGGTATGGCTCTGAAGGAGTTCGGTACACAGACTGCGCTCATCATGGCATTCGGTATGGTCGCAAACATTCTCATCGCGCGCTTTACGCCGCTGAAATTCATCTTTCTTACGGGGCATCATACGCTCTACATGGCGTGTATGATCGGGATTATTCTCACGGTTGGCGGTTTTGAAGGCGTGACCCTCGTGGCAATCGGCTCGATCCTGCTTGGCTTCGTCATGGCATTCTTCCCCGCAATCGCACATCCGACGATGAAGAAGATTACGGGCAGCGATGATGTCGGTTTTGGCCATTTCAGTACACTTGGCTATGTATTCTCGGCGTGGGTTGGCTCACTCGTCGGGAACAAGGAGCGCTCGACAGAGGACATCAACTTCCCGCAGAGTCTCGCGTTCCTGCGTGACTCCTCGCTCGCCGTCTCACTGGTCATGCTCATTCTCTTCCTCATCGTTGCCCTTGCCTGTGGCCCGCAGTATGTGGAGACGGAGCTGAGCGGCGGGCAGAACTTCCTCGTGTTCTCGTTGATTCAGGCAATCACGTTCGCGGGCGGTGTCTACGTCATTCTCGCCGGTGTTCGCCTCATTCTTGCGGAGATCGTGCCCGCATTTACGGGAATTGCAACGACACTTGTGCCGAATGCAAAGCCTGCGATCGACTGTCCCGTCGTCTATCCCTATGCGCCGAACGCCGTGCTTATCGGCTTCCTATCGAGTTTCGTTGGCGGTGTTGTGGGCATGGCGGTACTTCTGCTTGCGGATAAGTCCTTCCCGGGGCTGCCCATCATTCTGCCGGGCGTTGTACCGCATTTCTTCTGTGGTGCAACGGCAGGTGTCTTCGGCAATGCGACGGGCGGTCTGCGCGGCTGTATCGCTGGTGCATTTGCACAGGGGCTGCTCATCACATTCCTGCCCGTATTCCTCATGCCGGTTCTCGGCAACCTCGGCTTTGCCAATACGACGTTCAGTGATGCGGACTTCGGTGCGGTCGGCATCATCCTCGGCAATGTGATTCATATGCTGAAGTAATTTATCCAATGAAAAAACCGCTTTGGCAGTCTGCCAAGGCGGTTTTGTACAAGGAGGAAAAGATGGAACTCGAAGAACTGAAGGAGGCGGCGCGCAGAATCCGGCGCGCGACGATCCAATCCATTCATGCGGTTGGAACGGGGCATGTGGGCGGTGCACTTTCGATTGCCGATCTGCTCGCCGTGCTGTATTTTGATGAGATGCGTGTGCGGCCTGCAGACCCGAACTGGGCAGAACGTGACCGTTTCGTGTTGTCGAAGGGGCATGCGTGTGCCTCGCTCTATGCAACACTTGCAGAGCGCGGATACTTTCCTGCGGAGGATCTGCTGACCCTGCGCCAGTACGGTTCACGTTTGCAGGGGCACCCCGATATGAAGGTGACGCCGGGGCTGGATATGTCCTCCGGCTCGCTCGGACAGGGGCTCTCCATTGGAAACGGTATGGCACTTGCCGCAAAGCTGCGGAGGATGGACTATCGTGTCTACGTTCTGCTCGGCGACGGTGAACTCGAGGAGGGGCAGATCTGGGAGGCGGCGATGACGGCGCGTCGCTATGCACTGGATAACATTGTTGCTATTGTGGACGCGAACGGGCTTCAGATCAACGGAACAGTTGAGGATGTCGCGGGGCTGTCGGATATTGGCGCGCGTTTTGCCGCCTTTGGCTGGCATGTCATTGATATCGACGGACACGATCTCGCGGCGATTCGCGCTGCATTTGCCGCCGCACGCGGAACTGTGGGCGTACCGACGGTGATTGTCGCACATACGGTAAAGGGAAAAGGCATCTCCTACATGGAGAATCAGGCAAAGTGGCACAGCGGCGTGCCGTCTGAGGACGAATACCGCACGGCACTGCAGGAACTCGGAGGTGAGGCGTAATGGGAACGGCAATGCGTGAGGTTTTTGGACGTGTTCTGCAATCGATGGCGGAGGATCCGCGCCTCGTGGTGCTCGATGCGGATCTCGGCTCGGCGACCAAGGTGCTGATGTTTCGCGATGTATGTCCCGAGCGGTTCGTGGATGTCGGTATTGCAGAGCAGGATATGATTGGCACGGCGGCAGGGCTTGCCTCCTGTGGGATGATTCCCGTCGCGGCGACCTTTTCCGTCTTCCTCGCGGGCAGGGCACTCGACCAGATCCGCAACAGCGTCGCCTATCCGAAGCTGAACGTAAAGCTCGTGGGGACACATGCGGGTGTGAGCGTCGGCTATGACGGCGCATCGCATGAGGCGGTCGAGGACATTGCCGTTATGCGCGCACTGCCGAATATGACCGTGCTCTGCTCCTCGGATGCGGTCGAGACGGAGGCGATGGTGCGTACGGCAGTTGCTCATGAGGGTCCTGTCTATTTGCGCATCAGCCGCATCGGTACGGCGGATTACCACACGTCGGACGATACCTTTGTCATTGGTAAAGGCGAAGTCGTCAAGGAGGGCAGCGACTGCACGGTGGTCGCAACCGGTATCATGGTCGAGCAGGCGATGCTTGCTGCATGCGATCTCGCGCAGAAGGGGATTCACATCCGCGTTGTCAACATGCCTTCGATCAAGCCGATCGACCGCACACTGCTCGTCGATTCCGCCCGAAAAACGGGTGCTGTCGTCACGGCGGAGGAACACAGCATCATCGGTGGACTCGGCTCTGCCGTTGCGGAGGTACTCGCGGAGGAGTATCCGGTACCAATGCGTTACGTTGGGATTCGTGACCGCTTTGGAACGTCGGGGGATCCGAATGTCCTGCTCGAGGCGTACGGCCTGCGTGCCTCACATATCGCAGCGGCGGTCAGGGATGTGCTGCACGCAAAGGGATAACATTGCTTTTGCACGCCAATGGGGACGTTGTATGAAGTTTTTCGCTTCGTACAACGCCCCATTTATGTGCGCATCTTGCGCCGTTCTCCAGTGATTTTGACTGGGGGATCATTTCCCTGCTATAGCAGAGATCGGACTGCGCTCGTCCCATTCGCCAGCAGTCCTTTTCTACGCCTCCACAATCCCCATGAACTTGTCGAAGAACGCCTTGAGCTTCTCAATGACACTGCGCTTCTTCGCGGCGCGTCCGCCGCCAAAACGGCGCACGGGTGGGAGGATGGCGTCGAGGGCGGTGCCCGTGGTCTTGAGCCGTCCATCGCGGAAGGTGCTCGCGACGAATTTCTCCGTCTCGGCGGGTTTCAGGTTCTCCTCCGCGACAATGGAGGCGAGTTCCTTTTCCTTCTCCTCTGTGACGTATTTGCGCCAGTCCTCCATCACCTTGGTATCCGTATTGACGGTCGCGAGGAAGCCGTCGATCAGCTCCTTCTTGCTCCTGAGCTCGGGGCTCGATCCGACGGCGCGGTCAATTGCGCCGATGATGCTCTTATCCGCGCCGTTCGTCACGTGATACTTCTCCACGAGCATGAGGATGTAGTCGATGTTAATGTCCACCTGGCGGATGAGCTCCAGCTCGAACACGACATCGTCGTTGATGTTCTCCTTCTCGGCATTCCCCTGTCCCGTCAGCAGACGGTGTATATCGAGATAGACGCTCTGGTAGTCCTGCAGATCGCGCGGCGGCAGCAGAGGATCGTCCTCCGCAAAGTCGTCAAACGCCGTGAGGATATTCCGCAGGCGCAGGATGCTGCCGAAAATCCGCACAAAGTCTTTCTGTGCCGCCTCTCCTGAGACCTGCTCACCGACGGCGAACTTCGCACGCAGCTCTGCAATCAGCTCCGCATAGCCCTTGTGATGCTGCCCCTTTTCATCGTCATAGCCATCGTAGTAGTCGCGGAAACCGCGCAGGAGCACGACACTCTCGGCGTTCTCATCACCAAAGAGCGAGATCGCATCGTCCGTCGCCTTCGCGAGATTGCGGAACGCGACAATATTGCCGAATGTTTTGACGGAGTTCAGGATGCGATTCGTCCGCGAGAATGCCTGAATCAGCCCGTGGTATTTCAGATTCTTGTCCACCCAGAGCGTATTGAGCGTCGTCGCGTCAAAGCCCGTGAGGAACATATTCACCACGATGAGGAGATCGATCTCGCGTTTCTTCATCCGCTGCGAGAGATCCTTATAGTAGTTCTGGAACGAATCGCCGTCCGTCGAGAAATTCGTGTGAAAGTGCGCGTTATAGTCCGCAATCGCATGCGCAAGAAAGTCGCGGCTCGTCGGGTTGAGGCTCGCCGTATCAAAGTCCTCATCGGGCAGCGCATCCTCGGGATCGTCCTCGTTCGCCGCATAGCTGAAGATGGTCGCAATCGTGAGGTCACGCCCCGCCGCGCTCAGCTGACGGCGAAATTCCTCATAGTACGCCATGCAGGCGGGAATCGACGCGACGGCAAACATCGAGTTAAAGCCGAGCACACGCTGCCCCTTCAGCGAATACGCCTTGCTCCGCATCGTCTTCTGGTCGAAATGCGTGAGGATATACTTCGTCACCTCACGGATGCGCTCAGGCGCGGCGAGCGCCTTTTCCCGGTCAATCGCGCGCACCTCCTTGTCGTCGACCGCCTCCTTGCTCTTGATCGTATTGATGTAGTCGATGCGGAACGGGAGGACATTCCCGTCATTGATCGCATTCACAATCGTATAGGTGTGCAGCTTGTCCCCGAACAGCTGCGGCGTTGTCCGCGCCGAGGGACGCCCCGCACCTGCCGCATTCGGTGCAAAGATCGGCGTCCCCGTGAAGCCGAAGACGTGATACTTCTTGAACGCCTTGGTGATCGCCGTGTGCATCTCGCCGAACTGCGAGCGGTGGCACTCATCGAAAATCAACACCACATGTTTTCCATAGATCGGGTGCGTCCTGTTCTGCCGGATGAAATTCGACAGCTTCTGGATCGTCGTCACCACAATGCGTGCACCATCGTCCGCAAGCTGGCGCGCGAGCACCGCCGTCGAGGTATTGCCGTTCGCCGCCCCCTTCTCGAAGCGGTCATACTCCTTCATCGTCTGGTAGTCGAGATCCTTGCGGTCGACCACGAACAGCACCTTCTCGATCTCGGGCATTGCGGAGGCGAGCTGCGCCGTCTTGAACGAGGTCAGCGTCTTGCCCGAGCCCGTCGTGTGCCAGATATAGCCGCCGCCTTCGATGCGCCCCCACGTCTTGTAGTTCGACGAAATCTTGATACGGGCGAGAATCCGCTCCGTCGCCGCGATCTGATACGGGCGCATGATCATCAGAACTTCTTCCGTCGTGAAAATGCAGTAGCGCGTCAGGAGTGCGAGCAGCGTGTGCCGTGCGAGGAACGTCCGCCCGAAATCCATCAGATCGGTGATGAGACGGTTGCCCGCATCCGCCCAGTAGGACGTAAACTCAAAGCTGTTACTCGTCTTTTTGCTCGCCTTGCGCCCCGCCACATCCATCTCGCGGATATGGCTCGCACGCGTCGTATTGGAATAGTATTTCGTATTCGTCCCGTTCGAGATCACAAAAATCTGGACGTACTTGTACAGGCCTGCGCCCGCCCAGAAGCTGTCCCGCTGATAGCGGCGAATCTGGTTGAACGCCTGACGGATCTCCACGCCGCGCCGTTTCAGCTCCAGATGCACGAGCGGCAGCCCGTTCACGAGGATCGTCACATCGTAGCGGTTCGTATGTGCCGCCGCATTCTCCCCCGCGTCCGCACCACCCGCCACCGCATACTGATGGATCACCTGCAGGCGGTTGTTGTGGATATTGTCCTTGTCGATCAGGCGGATATTCTTCGTCGTGCCGTCGTCACGCCTCAGGTTCTGTATATAGTCCGTCTGGATACGGCGCGTCTTCGCTGCGATGCCGTCACTCGCGGGTGCGATGGACGTTTTGAAGAACCGTTCCCACTCCGCATCCGTGAAATCATAGTCGTTCAGTACCGAGAGCTGCGTGCGGAGATTGGCGATCAGCTCCGCCTCATCGTGAATGGGGAGATACGCATAGCCCTCCTCCTTGAGGAGATTGATGAGTGCCCGCTCCAGTGCCTCCTCCGACTGATACGAGCCATACAGCGCACGCTCCTCCCGTACATACTGCGCGAGTACCGTACTCTCCTCCGCGCTCGCGATGAGATTATAGTACATGATGACCCTCGTTTCTTTCTGTGTGGTGGATAGGCGAACCTTACAAAACTGACCGCGAACCTTACAATCACAAAAACCACTGAAAAACCCAGTATTTACAAGCATTGGCGGCTGTTCGAGCTGCGTCTAAAACAGTGTTTTCCATTAAGCCTTACAAAATGGACTTTTTACCTCACATTTTTCATTTTACCTTACAAATTGCCTTTCGGAAGAATTGCCTCATAGGTGCGATTGGGATCATATTTCCCTCCATTTGCTTTCACCAACTCCATATCGATCAGGGTGTTGAGCCTTTTCAAAATCGTACCTGATGAACGTTTCGTATATGCAGAAAGCTCCGAACGTCTTGCGGGTCCATGATTGATAATATAGGTGAGCAATTGCTGTTGTATATGATCCAATCTGTCCCATGCAGATGCTCCAACATGATCGACAGTATGCAGCTCCTGCCGCTGTCGTCTCATCATGATATTATTTGTGAGAACCAGACGGACGCTCTCCTTCGGCTCTGTATAGACAGGTGCATCGAGGAAAAAATCAGCCATCTCCTGATAGATGCGATTGACGCCTTCATTGAGTTCCCGCACCCATTTGAACTCAGTCAACACACGAGAGATCCGAGGGTTGCGTGAATACCGTGTCTCCTTAATGTTTTCAAGGGTCACAATATTGGGCAGTCTGCCAGGACTCTCGATCTCAAGGCGATCATCATACATACTCACCTTGATGTATCTCCCAGTCATTGCATACTCCCGATGCGTTACTGCGTTTACAATCCCCTCAAGCCACGCAAACTCGGGGTACTCCGGCACAATCTGAAATTTGCCGCTGGACACATTGAGCAGGGTAAACTCTCGAAGTTGGGTCGCAATAAAATTCTTTGTCTCTTCAATAATACGCAGCAAAGGAAGCTCAATGCTTTTATCACGCGTAATGTTGATCTTTGTCCCAACACCTGCATACGTCCCGTCATAGCGCAGAAAACGAACGCGACAGTTCGGATAGAACTGTGCAATATTCTTTGCGAAAAGAAGTGCCGCCGCATTCGACAAATACTCTTTTTCCTGAACACGTTTGATAAATCCACGCGCCCGCAGAACCTGCAAAGATGACTGCTCTGCCGCGCCAATGACGGCTTTATACTGATCCAAAAGTTCGGCATCCAAATCCTCAATGCGGGCATCCAAATTCGGCTCATCCTCAAACGAGCGCGTACTTTTTACATACTCCAGATTTTTGAGGTCATCACCATGCAGTTCCTTCGTTCGGTCGGCAATCCTGAGCCATACCCTCTCCTGTATATTGCGAACAATCTGCCCCGTACTCTCCTGGATGTGGAGCAGAAGAAGGCGATCTGCTGCTCCATTTACATTCACAACATCGAGAAACTCTTTTTGATAACGTGGCATAGGACGGCAGAAATCCTTTGGGGCACTGATAAAGTCATTGATTCTATCCTGTCAGACAAAATGGATGCCCTCCAACGTGCGTGTCGTATTACTGACACCAATCACGATCGTTCCGCCATCTGCATTGGCAAAGGCAGAAATGAGTGGTGCAAGATCGGATGGCTTGATCTGCGCCGATTTACAATCAAAATATTTATTCTCCTTCTCATGCAGAATATAGTCCAATGTCAGCATCCGATTGATCGCAGAGCTTACAGGCATAACAGACCTCCATTCTGTAATAAAGTGTAACCTTACAAGTTCTTGAATAAACCTTTCAACGGCTTACCGCTCGCAAATATCGAGTAATACCGTGCCTATGGAGAACAGATAAAAAGATACGGCACTGCTTTTCTGCATGAACCTTGCAAAACCATCTTTGAACTTCACGCGTTACAAAAAGGTCATGCCCCCTCGCGCCGAAACGTCAGGAGCTTGTCGCGGTAGTATTCATATTGCTTCTTGCGTGCGGCGATCTCGGCGGGCAGCCCCTGCGTGAGATCGTTACAGAGCGTGTCGAAGCGGTCGAGGATGGAGACGATTTTTGCCTGAACATCGAGCGGCGGGATGGGGATAGAATGCGTTTTAACCATAGGAATTGTCAGCTGTGGAATTCCCGTTTGAGGAATCTTAAATGTCGTCATTTGCAACATATAGAAAAGATATTTTACATCAAGGCACTTATATGGGATGGCAGCGATAAGTCGAACCACAGGGTAAAACGGTGTTAAGTGTAATGCGCTGTACCCAATAGTTCCTCTAGCCGATATTGTTACGCAAGGTTGCGTAATACGAGGACTTTTCGTAAATCCGTATAAAGTCTTCTCGCCTATACCATTACTATAAATTGGAATCCTATATTCCTCAGTTACTGCTTGCGAAAATTCTCCCTTGGGAACGTCACCGCCTGCTATCAGATCACAAACTTCCCCCAATGGTTTCCACTCAACCGCGACAGACTTTTTCAGCAGCCCACATTTACCTATTCTTAGAGCTGTCTGTCTGTCTGTCTGTCTGTCTGTCTGTCTGTCTGTCTGTCTGTCTGTCTGTCTGTCTG